>Ga0164309_10000091_pt1 | contig 52672 bp, 43 predicted proteins | sample Whisoiple_247_MG_FD_109984 | JGI IMG/M metagenome (GOLD analysis project Ga0164309, IMG submission 109984) | Soil microbial communities amended with fresh organic matter from upstate New York, USA - Whitman soil sample_247_MG | ecosystem: Environmental > Terrestrial > Soil > Unclassified >... | reverse complement strand
GCTCAGAGGTACTCGTTGAAGAGATTTTCGAGCATCTCTTGGCGGCCGGACTTCGCTTTCGGATCCAGGCCGGTGGAGAGGGCGTGATCGGAGAGATCGGCGAGGCTCGCTTTGCCGGTGGTGATGCGCTCACCCAAGCCGGTGTTCCAGCCGCTGTAGCGCTGCTCGAGCAATTTCTCGAGCTTGCCGTCGTTGATCGCGCGCTCGGCGATGAGCAGGCCACGCGCCAGGGTGTCCATGCCGCCGATGTGCGCGTGGAACAGGTCTTCGGGATCCATGCTCTGACGGCGCAGCTTGGCGTCGAAATTCATGCCGCCCGAACCGAGCCCGCCGCCCTTCAAGATCGTGTACATCACGAGGCCGATTTCGGCGACGTCGTTCGGGAATTGGTCGGTGTCCCAACCGAGCAGCGAGTCGCCGCGGTTCATGTCGATGCTGCCGAGGAAGCCGTTGGCGATCGAGTAAGCCACTTCGTGCTGGAAGCTGTGGCCGGAGAGGATGGCGTGGTTGGCTTCGATGTTGACCTTGTATTCCTTCTCCAGGCCGTAGCGCTGGAGGAAGGCGTACACGGTGGCACAGTCGAAGTCGTACTGGTGCTTGGTCGGCTCTTTCGGCTTCGGCTCGATCAAGAGCGCGCCCTTGAAGCCGATCTTGGCCTTGTGCTCGGCCACCAAGGTCAAGAAGCGGCCGAGTTGATCGCACTCGCGCTTCATGTCGGTGTTGAGCAGGGTCTCGTAGCCTTCACGACCACCCCAGAGCACGTAATTCTCACCCTTGAGCGAGAGCGTCACGTCCAGCGCCTTGCGCACCTGAGCGGCCGCGTAGGTGAAGATTTCCGGATCGGGATTGGTGGCAGCGCCACTCATGTAGCGCGGGTGGCTGAACAGGTTGGCGGTGCCCCACAGGAGCTTCACGCCCGTGCGTGCCATCTCGCGCTCGGCGCCAGCGACCAAACGGTCGAGGTTAGCGTGGCTCTCCTTCAAGGTGGCGCCCTCGGGAGCCATGTCGCGATCGTGGAAGGTGTAGAACGGCGCGCCGAGCTTCTCGAAGAACTCGAAGGCGACCTTCAGCTTCAGCTCCGCGGCCTCGATCGGGTTCTGGACCTTGAACCACGGCCGATCGAAGGTACCAGCCCCGAACACGTCACTGCCCGGCCACGCGAACGTGTGCCAGTAGCAGACGGCGCAGCGGAGGTGCTCGGCCATGCTCTTGCCCAGGACCTTCTGGTCCTTGTCGTAGTACTTGAACGAAAGCGGGTTCGTGCTGTTTTTGCCTTCGAACTTGATTGGAGCAATGCCTTGGAAGAATTCAGCCATGATTTTACCTGTTCTGTTTTCGCGATCTGAATCAGCGGTAGCACTTTAGCAGGTCTGAGGCCGTTGTGATAGCGTTATCACACGCGCCCGCCCTGAACGGCTTGCGGCGGATCTGCGGATCCGGCGCGTCGGGGTGAAGTACTACACTCCGGCTACACTGCAAGCGCGCCCTGGTAGCGGGCGGCGAGCCCCGAACCAGGGAACAAGGAACCACCGCCTTTTGCGGCCAAATCCCGATGACGCCGAGACAATTCGAGCGCAGCCGTTTGCGTGGCGGGCGATGTATTTTTTGTCTCTTCCCCGGCTGGCGGGCTCGACTCGCTGCGTTATCGTTATCAGTTTTTCGTCCAATCGCTCGCCGATCCGGCGGTAGGACCCTGGCGCGGACAGCCCCAGGCACGGTATCGTGCTCGTGATGAGAACTCGGCGAGGCAAAGGCGACACGGCGACGATCACCACCGTCGCAGCCAAAGCCAACGTCGCACCCATGACCGTCTCGCGCGTGATCAACGGCGGGTACGCGAGCCCAGCGGTGCGCGCGCGCGTCGAGCGCGTGATCAAAGAGATGGGCTACGCGCCCTCGTCCACGGCGCGCAGCTTGCGCTACGGCCGCAAGGGCTGCATCGGCGTCGCGGTCGAGTCGATTCACGACGCTTGGTTCATGGGCCTCCTCGGCGGCATCGAAGAAGAGCTGGCCAAGAGCCACGTCGGGCTGATGCTAGGTAGCTGGAAGCCTGCTGAAGGTCCGTACGATTCGCGCACCATCGCCGCCTGGATCGACGAACGCCGTGTCGACGGCTTCGTGATGGTCCGCTCCACGAAGCGAGAGCTGCCGTTGCTCGAGGCGGCCGCTACCGCCGGCGTACCCGTCACGCTGATCTGTCCCGATCAAGCGGCGGACGTGGGCTTCACGGTGCGCTGCAGAAACTTCGACGCCGGCAAGACGCTCGGCGCACACTTGCTCGCGCAGGGGCATCGTCGATTGAGCTTCGTCGGCGGACCGAAGGACTCAATCGATTCCATCGATCGCTTGCGTGGGCTCCAAGAAGTCATGGCCAGCGTCAAAGGCGCCACTCTGCGGCCGGAAGACGTCTCCTTTCAGCCTTCTTACATGCCGGCAGCGGGTAAAGCGGCCGCCTTGGAGTACCTCAAGCGCCCCGCGGCCAAACGGGCGAGCGCCGTCGTGCTCGGCAACGACAGCATGGCCATCGTCTTCATCTGCGAGATGTTGCGCGCCGGTGTGCGTGTTCCCGAGGATGTATCGGTGAGCGGCTTCGATGGCATCGAAGAAGGCGAGCGCTGCTTTCCGACCTTGACTACCGTCGCCCAGCCGATGCACCGCCTCGGTGCTGCGGCGTGCCGCGGCTTGCTCGATCGCATCGACGATCCCACGCTCGACCACGGGATCACCGCGGAATTTCCGATGCTGCTCATCGAGCGCGAGAGCACAGCCCTGCCAGAAACGGCGCCCAAGGCCCGCAAACCGCGCAAGCAGGCCGCGGTCAGTGTGAGCTAGTCGAACCGCGCGCGACGCGAACGCGCAGCGCGTCGTCGACTGTTCAGTGACGACACGGTGCACGATCGGATTGCTTGCGGTGACGTGTCGGTGAGGCTTCCCGGACGATCCGCGGACGCCGCAGGCGGCGGCCGACCATTCATGGGTCCTTCGCTAGATTCGACTGCGGCTGCCAAACTTTTTACTAATCGCGGCTTCGAGCCCTTGTTTGTAGGGTGAATGCGCCGCGCGGAAATGGCTTGGAAACGCGCCGACGCGGGCCAGACCTTTTCGAAAGTGGCAGATCGGTTACGGTATCTGTGCGATTGTCTGATCCGCCAGAGTTGAAGTTACGCCCTCGGGCGACTATCGAATGACATAGGATCGAGGATCTATGAGCAGCGAAGACGCTGTAAAACAGATGTTTCTCGAAGGCCAGCGCAAGTGGCCGCTCGTCAAGTTGGGCTTCGATGTGTTTTTCGGGCACTGCAATCGTGTGCTTGCCTCGGACGCTGACGCGCCGACCGAAGCGGCCGATCTCTACTTGTGTTGCGCGTGCGCGGAGGCGCAGCCGGAAGCCTTGCGTCTGTTCGAAAGCGAGGGCTCCGGAGTCGCCAAGGCCGCCATCGCGCGCGTCGATCGCAGCGCTGACTTCGTGCAGGACACGCTGCAAGAGGTTTGGGACCGCTTGTTGCTCGGTGCGGAGCCCAGGGTCAGGCTTTACTCGGGGCGCGGACCGCTCAAGGCTTGGGTACGGGTGGCGGCAACTCGCGTCGCGCTCGATCGCCAACGCGCGAGGAATCGCTTCGCGGGTCACCACGTCGAATTGACGGAGCGACTGGCCGCCCCAGGCAGCAGTCCCGAAGCGGTACTGCTCAAGACACGCTTCGGACACGCCTTCCACCAAGCCTTGCGCGATGCAGTCGCGCGGCTGAACCGGCAAGAGCGCAACGTGCTGCGTATGCATATCGCTGGGCATTGCAGCATCGACGAGATCGGGCGGGCGTACAACGTGCATCGCGCCACCGCTGCGCGTTGGCTGGAGCGCACGCGCACCCGAATCTACGAAGAAGTCAGGCAGGAGCTGTGCGTGAAACGCGCACACCTGACGGCCAGTGAGTTCAAGAGCTTGGCGACCATCATGGGTGCGGAGCTCGAGCTGAGTTTGAGTCGCAGCTCGGAACGTCTATCCGAAAGCGCCAGCCCAAGGCTGGGTGCGTGACTTCGCCATGGTCGCCCCGGTGATTTCAGCCAAGCTCGCGCCCGAGCCGGCACCGGAGCCCGCTTGCGGCGAGTGCCTGAGTGATGAAGACGTGCTCGCGTTCGCTAGCGGCACGCTCGATACTTCTCGTCATCTCGAAGCGCACGAGCATTTCGATCAATGCGAGATTTGCCAGCGCCTGCTGAGCGAAGCAGCCCACGCGCTGGCAACGGCTGTCACCATCCCGGACGTCGAGGCCAGCGAACTGAGCTGGCACACGACCTTTCAGCCGGGCACTCTGGTCGGACACCGTTACTTGATTCGTCACTTCATCGCGCGCGGCGGAATGGGCGAGGTGTACGAAGCATTCGATCGCGAGCTGCAAGAACGAGTCGCGCTGAAGACCGTGACTTCGACCGCTTGCGACAACGCAGGAGCGGTGCGGCGACTGAAAGCCGAGGTACAGCTCGCCCGTCGCGTGAGTCATCCGAACGTTTGCCGCATTTACGACTTCGGCACGCATGTCATGCCCGAGACTGGCGCGCCGATTTCGTTTCTAACGATGGAATTCGCCGATGGCGAGACCCTCGGACAGCGTATCCGTCTGGGCGGTGCTCTGCCCATCGCTCACGCTCGTCGGCTCGGGCGCGATTTGCTCGCAGGGCTGAGCGCCGCTCACGAGGCGGGCGTGCTGCATCGCGATTTCAAGAGCGACAATGTCATGCTCCGCGATAATCCTGACGGCGATTGCTCGCCATTGATTCTGGATTTCGGACTGGCCCGCGCGCTCGATGATGGTTCTCGAAACCACAGCGCCAGCACCCCCAACTTGCTCGGCACTTTCAGCTACATCGCACCCGAGCAATTGCAGGGACAGCCACACACCACCGCAAGCGATGTCTATTCGCTCGGCCTGGTCTGGTTCGAGATGTTGACGGGCGAGCTTCCGTTCGATTCCCCGTCGTCTCCGGTCGGCAGCGCGTTGGCGCGCTTGCAGAGCGCCCCAGCCGCGCCAAGCAGCAAGAACCCGCTCGTTCCGAGTGACCTCGATACGATTGTGCTGCGCTGTCTGCGCCGCTCGCCCAAAGATCGCTACAAGACAGCGCGTGAGGTGTTGCAAGCGCTCGACGCGTTCGAGGCGCGCGCTCGCACGGTGAGCCTCAAGCGAAGACTGTCCCCGTTGTGTCTCGGAGCGATCCTAGGCGGAGCTGCGGCATACGGCGCCATTATTCCGCCCAGCCATCGAGCTGTCGTCGTGACGATTCGGCGGAGCGAGCCGGCCGCGTCAGCACCGCTGCCGCCCCCTCTAATCGAGCCGAGCTCGACCACGCCGATTCAATCGGCGCGAGTGATTCCGACCCCACCCGCCGCACCCCCTGAAAGGCCGGCGATCGTGGCACCGAACGCGCGACCCCGGAAACCGGCTGCACCCGTGGCGCCGGCGCTGCCCCCGCCGAAGCCAGTGGTTGTTGCATCAGATCCGCCGGTGACGAACCTGCCGCGGGTCCCTGAGTGGGAAAACCCGTTCGATGAACCGACTGCCGCGGCGGCAGGAAGCGGCCCTTAAGGTCCGCGGCGTCAGTGTGGGCTGACGCTGTGCTGAATCAAACGGTGAACGACGGCACCGCGGCCCGAAACACCGAGTTTGCGAAAGACCGTCGCCAATTGATTGGCTACCGTGCGACGTGAAGTGGCGCGCAAACGTGAAATCTGGGCATGACTGCGACCGGCGATCAGTTCACGCAGCACCGCGGCTTCTGCGTCCGAGAGCGGCACGGGAAAATCGAGATCTGGGCGTGCCACGCTCACGACCCAATAAGCCTGGCCATTGAGCTCGACGCGACTCAGTCGTCCGAGCGTGGGCGAGGATTCCGGACGGTGTGCTGCGCAGACAGCCATCGTCAACAGCACCGAGGCCTGGGAAAGCCGGCCGGGGATCCCCATGCCGAGCAAGCAATCTTGAATGGCCGCTGCCACTGACGACAGCCCCATTCGCAGCTCAATCGCGACAGCTTTGGGGGCTTCGCCCAACAACACCCGCTTGAGAACACTCAATTTGCAGGCCTTGAGTGGCTGCGGGAATCGAGCCCGGGGCTCTTCGATCAATGCGATGTATCGGTTCTCGGTCGGGAATGTGTCGCGGAAGCGCCAAGTACCACGACAAAGTTCCAGCCACAGACGCGATAGATCGAAAGACTGGCTGAGTGCTGCGTCGCGCTCAGCAGCCAAGAGTCGAAACATTGCCAGAGCGTTTTGCGCCGACTCAACCGCGGCTCTTGAGCGCCCGTTCAGATGAGAATTAATGTCTGGGTTCGAGTCGGAATCGGGTCCGGGGTCGGGAACGCTCTCCAGTGCCAGGCGGTCATTCATCGGTTCTTCCCTCTTGCCGAAATTGACGATCGACCCCGGCAAAAGTCGCAGACGAATCCGAGCTCGACATGGTCATTTCGACGGCTATTCACTGAATGGCGGCCGTGCTAACGGACGCCAAAAGTGAAGCGAGGCCTGCAAATGCTGCGCGCGGCGTCCATTTGGGCGACGTTGCTATCATCGAGCGCGCACGCGCTCGCCGACGATAGTCCTACGCAAAAGGTGCAAAGCGCGAAAGCGGACGCTGCCCCCGACGAGCACACGGGCAGTGTCGAGGCTACGCCAGACTCGAATTCGCAGCTGGCAGCGAGTGCCTACCAGCAAGCACTCTCGAGCTATGCGCACGGCGATCTGCCGGGCGCTTTGAGGAGCATGCGAGAATCCTACCGGCTCTCGGGAAGAGCAGAGCTCCTGTACAATCTGGCTCAATTGGAAGAAGAGCTGAAGAACTGCGACGAAGCGCTTGCACACTACGGGCGCTACCTCCAGCTCGTACCGAAGGGACGCTACCGCGAGTCCGCCACTGAAGCACAGGGACGACTCGAGCAGGTTTGCCCGCAGCCTGTGCAAGCACCACCGCCTGTGCAAGCAGCTACGCCACCGCCGGTGAATCCGAAGCAGCCGCGATCGAGCAAAGAGCCTATCGCGAAAAATGCTCAGACTGGCTATTGGACGACTCCGCGCGTGATCGGCTGGTCAGCAATCACCGCCGGGACACTGAGCGGCGCGGTCGCGCTCTACTTCCAGCTGGAAGCCGTTCGCGCACGAAACGAGTTTCAACAGAGCGTGAACGATGCGGAGGCAGGCGGTCCAGCGGTCGATGCGACCCTGCAAGATCGGCAGCACCGCTACAACAACATGGCGATCGCGCTGGGGATTGCGGGCGGTGCAATGGTCACGAGTGGCGCGGTCGTTCTGCTGCTCGATCCGGGCAAGGCCGGACCGCGCTCGCGAAGCGCGAGCCTCTATGCGCTTCCAGGGCTCATCGGCGTAAGCTACGCACAACGTTTCTAGACACCCCCTCGGCGTAGTCAAAGTTTCCCTGCCCCTTGTCGGGGATTGGTCTCGAGGCGCATGCTTCGCTGCAATGGTGCGCACGCGCGGCGCGTGCGACATCGCCCACCGACTGTCGTCAACCAATCAACCGATGACCGAGCACAACGTTTCTACCCTGCGCTCAGCTTCAGCGCTGCGTGTCCGCGAGCAAGAGCTTTGGCAACGTCCGTTGACAATCGCTCTGCTGATGCTCGGCTCCACGTCGAACGCATGCTTGTCGGACATCGAAATCTCGGAATGCGCCAAACACGGCACCTGCGGCGTGGCGGGCGCGAGTGGCGCCAACGGAGTCGGTGGCTCGACGTCGAACACCGTAGCAGGCGTTGGTAACGACGTCGGCTCGGCTGGCGAAGCGGGCGAAGACAACGCTGGCAACGGCGGTGAAGCCGGGAACGTGGGCGGCACTGGGGCTGGAGTCAACGGTGGCGACGGTGGGCATTCTGGAGTTGCCGGGAATGGTGGGACAGATGGCGGTACGTCAGGCAGCTGTGGAGCTTCACCCGGCGGTGAGACATCGGGCGGCGCTGGAGCTTCGGGCGGCGCTGGGCTCCCTGGTTCATGCAACGGAACCGTTGACGACATCGCGAGCAGCCGAAGCGGGTGTCCCAAGGTCGCTCGCGTGCCGCTGCCTGCGCCGTGTGCCACGAGCTCGTATTCGGTCGCGCTGCACGCACGGGGCGGAACGCCTCCATATGCTTGGCAAGTCAGCGCACCCAGCGAGGGTTGGCAAGCGAACGTCAGTGAATCCGACACGTCCGTGGCGTCATTGACGAACGCTCACCCGAACGCGGGTAAAGTCGAAATCACCCTCACTGACGCGCTCGGCAACCGCGACCAAGCTAGCTATGACCTGACTCCGCGAACATCTTGCTGGTTTGCGTACACCGCCGGGACCACGGCTGGCGCGACGCTCGAGATCGTCGATCCGATCCTCGAAAAGGCCTCCCCGATCGCCCCCCAACACAATCACGATGTCTATGACTTCGCGTTCTCGCCGAACGGAAAATACCTAAGCTATCGCTTCGGCATCGACGCCGATCACGAAAAGGGCCGGTATCTAGCGCTCATCGACCTGACGAGCTGGACGGAGCAACGGCTGACGCTGAGTGATGACGCCAACAGCCCGAGCGACAGTGTAACCGCGTACGCCTGGTCTGCAGATTCATCGGTCCTCGCGGTCGCGTTCACGCGCCCTGGGTCGACATACCTAGGTGGCGTCCGAATCGACGCGGGAGGTCAGCTCGACACACTGACCGCACGAGAAACTACCGTGAGTTCTGACCTGTACTGGGTCGGGCTGGATGTCGTGGCCTACTACGCAAATGGCATCATCGACTATGGTTCGGGCTCTCCCGAACTCGTCCCGTACGACGGATTTGCAACCGGATACTACAGCGAACTCGGTAATCAAGGCTTCGCCAAGGCCGTACTCACTAGCGACTTCGTCTATCAACTGCCAGTCTTCGTGCAGTCGGCGAGCGACGGCTTCTTTCTCGACAGCCCCTCTTGGCCGCAACTCGCCTTCAATTGGATCGCACCGAATGGCCCGTTCGTCGTCGACCACATTGGCAGAATCGTTTCGCCGAGTGGACACTTCACCGCAGCCGCGACGAGCGCTGCTCTGAAACTCTACCGAGCAGAGCACCGCGACCCGATCGCGAGCAATGCGTCGGACCGTGATTGTCCCGATCTCTTGACCTGGGCTGAAGGCAGAGAGCGATTCGCCTGCCTGCGCGATGTCCCAGTGGACCCTCAGGGCAAGAAGCACAGCGAGCTACGCATTTTCGATCTCGCGGACGATGAGTCACTCACGGTCGCCCCAGTGCAAGGCTATTGCGTCAAGGATACCAACGCCCCATCAACGACCGACCCGTGCGCCGCGAAAGAATACGACTACACAACGGCTCGTTCCAACCTACAGCCGAGGATCTTCTCCAAAACCGGCGATTGGCTTGCGTTCACTCCTAGCCCCACGGCGCCGAACGCCAGTTACATCTATCTCGCCGATCTGCGTGCGAAGCCCTTCGGCTTGAAGTCCAAGCTTGCATTCAACACCACGCAAGCCAGTCCAAATTCGACCGCGAAGCTCGCGTTTTCTCCGAACGAGCAGCTGTTGCTCGGGCAGCTCGGAGGAAACCTGACGGTCTTTTCAGTCCCGAGGGATGGCCTCTTCGTGCTCGAAAATTTCGACGCGCAAGCCCCTGACAGCAACCCGATTTGCTCGGAGGACTATGCGTCGGCGCCCGATCGCTGGTGCGGAAGTGCCAAGCGTAGTGCGCCGTTCGCTTGGGCTCCAAACTCACAGTCCGTCGCGTACCGCAGCAGATCTGCGACTGGCGAGCCGACACTAACGGTCGTCGCTTTCGCGCGATCGGACGACGGTAGCCCGCGGCTCGATGCCGGCAGCGACGGCGGTCACACCTTCCCTTCGCCCGTCTGTGGCACGAAATGCAGCGGGCAGTTCGCCTTCCAACCGTGACGCACCGACACCCCCCACGCATGCAAACACAGTTCAACAAAACACGAGAGGACCGCCAATGATTACCACCGCGACCATGGCAGTTACGACCCCTTCACAGATCCCCCCCAACGAAGTCACGTTCACGATCACCAATCCCACTTCCCCGCTGTTCTTGGGAACCCTCAAGATCAACGGATTGCCCTCGGGCGCCGGCGGCGTACTCGGCAGTGTGGACCCGGGTGGCGCTGACGCTTCACACCCGGCTAGTCACACCTTCAAGATGGGCTCTCAATTTCAGTCAATTCGCCAATTCTTGATCAACAACCAAGGCCCACTTTCGATTCAGATCACCTACGACACGAATACCTTCTTGGCGACCAACTTGAACGTCATCGCGATGCTCATGGCCGCAAACGGCTGATTGGGATATCCGAATTCGCGTTACCGCAGCTAGCGTGAGATAAGCTCACCGCGTCACGCAAATTCGAAATCTGGTGCTGGGGACGACCGATTCATCGGCGCGACGCTCGCGCTGAAGGGTCGAGGTGCGTCCCCAGCATCTCACTTTTCCGAGCGACGACTACGGCACACCCAACCCGACGAGCGCGTCATACCACTGGTTCGCGATCAGTTGCCCGCCCGCAACGTTCGGGTGCACGCCGTCGCTCGTGTACGTCGAGTTGGGCGTGTAGTTCGCCGCGGTGAAGGCGGAGTGCAGATCGACGACGAAGACAGGAGAGGCCGCGGTGCTCTTGCTCGAGGCCCAGGAGGGGATTTGTGCGTTGAGAGCGACCACTCGCGACTCGCAGTCCGAGCAGCCCGACGGGTTGAGCGGCGTGATCTGTGCGACGAGTAAGATGACGTTTGCGTTTGCCGCTCGCAAATCGTCGAGCACCGTGGAGTATGCGGCCAATATCGAGCTCGGCGAGCGATTGTTCCACACGTCGTTCGTGCCGAATTGCATGAGCACGATGTCGGACTTGTTACTGTCACACCATTTTGGAAGTTCGCTTTCGTGCGTGCCGCTGCCGACCAGATCCGTGACGAGATAACCGCCGTGGCCCTCCGTCTGGACGTTCGCGGCACCGTTGCAACTCTGGTTGTTCAAGTTGCTTCCGACGAACGTGAAGTTGGTTTTGCCGTGATCGATCAGCGCCTTCGAGAGCAGCTGCGGGCCACAGGTCGAACCGGTAATAGAATCACCCAGGGGAGTTATTTTCCAGCCACCCGAGTGAGGCGGCAGCGCGGCCGAGCCTCCCGCGCCGCTCGCCCCCGAGTGCGAGCCGCCTGTCCCGGTACTACCCGACGCGCCCCCTGCGGCGCCAACGCTACCGCCGCCAGCGCCCGCTCCCGCGCTGGGCGCTCCTGAGGCGCCACCACTGGCAGCTGCCGGCGGCATACCGCCACTCGCACCGCCCGCGTTCACGGTGCCGGCACTTCCGCCGCTGTCACGACCGCCAATCGCCTGACTTGCGCCCCCGTCCGCAATCGGTGTTCCCGCTTGTCCAGTCAGAGTGCCGGCCTTACCGGCACTCGCCCCATCGCTCGCGTCGCTCGTGCTCTGGCAGCCTGACGCGACTGCGACCCCAGAGATGATGAGAGCCGCCGCCATGAGTCCCCGAGAACGGCGCGACACGAGCGAGGCGAGAGACGAGTGCGGATCGTTCATGGACGGAGAGCGACTCAGTGGCATCCATCGATAGGTTCCCTGTGCGCGACCCCGCCGGCTCAACTTTCGCGATCGGACGCGGGGGACGCGAGGACGATGCCGCCCTGAGCGCCAAAATCCAAGGAGCTCACCATTCTCTCTGGATCCCGTCCGGTAGGGGACCTATCGTTTTCGATCATGTTGAAGTTCAGCCAGGATGGGCCGACGGCCGACAAGCAAATGCGCGCGGTCATTTTCTACCTGACCACGTTCGGATACATCGACGGGGATTTCGACGACGCAGAGAAGGAGTTCGTCCGCGACTACGTGCGAAAGCTGATCGAGCACCGGGTGCACGACGCCGTCCCGGAGTCCGACCAGAAGCTGCGCACGGAGTTGGTCAGTAAGTTCACGGCTCACTTTCACGAGGTGTTCGAGGGCATCAACCGTCAGGTCAAGGATCTGTTCACCGAAGCCGTGGCCGAAGGCGAGGCTCAAGACACCTTCGTGCACTCCAAGCTCAAACTGCGCTGTTTCGAGATCTTCAAGGGTTTCGACGCGGCCAACCAGGAGCAGCTGATGAGCACCATCGACGAGCTCATTCACGCCGACGGCCAGGTGCACCCCGCAGAGCTGAAATTCCGCGGCGAACTCGCTGCGCTACTGGAAGCGGACCTGGGCGTGGAATTGCTGGAGGACGAGGATAACCGACGCACGAGCGCCGTCTCGAAAGACGAGAAACTCGTGCCCAGTTTGGAGAATCATCCCTTTTTTCAGCAGTTCGAATATCACTACACGACGGATCCTGCTCGACTAGGCAAGCAGATCGACTCCGATCGCAAGCTCATCGATCGCGTGATCGCTCAGCTCGACACGCAACGCGCGGCCGGCGCGGGCAAGCTCAAGGGCAAGCGCAACGTCGCTGACTTCCAGGGCAGCGAGCCCTTCCTCGACGGTCACGTGCACATGGTCCCACCGGTGCCGGGGCGAGAATACGAACTGATTGTCGTCGGCGACTTGCACGGTTGCTACAGCTGCTTGAAGGCCGTGCTGATGCAGTCGGACTTCTTCGCCAAGGTGAACCGATTCGTCGACGACCCGGAGCACAATCCCGAACCCAAACTGGTGCTGCTGGGCGACTACATCGACCGCGGGATGTTCAGCTATCAGGGCGTGTTGCGCTCCGCGATGCAGCTGTTTTTGCGCGCCCCGGATCACGTGTATTTGTTGCGTGGCAACCACGAGTATTACATCGAGCACCAAGGGCGCGTGCTCGGTGCCGTTCGTCCGAGCGAGGCGATGAACACGCTCAAGCCGCACCTCTCGCAGGAGGTGTTCGCGCATTACATGCAGTTGTTCGACGCGCTGCCCAATATGCTGTTCTTCGAGCGGCTGTTGTTCGTTCACGGTGGGATCGCGCGCGACCTGCTACTGAAGGAGAAATACAAGGATCTCTCGAGCCTCAATGATTGGGACATTCGCTTCCAAATGATGTGGAGCGATCCGAGCACGGCGGACGTGATCCCCGCGGCTCTCCAAGAGCAATCCTCACGCTTCCCGTTCGGTCGCTTACAGAGCCAGGCGTTCTTGCAGCGGGTAGGTTGCCACACGCTGGTGCGCGGGCACGAAAAGGTGAACGAGGGCTTCCGTCGCGTGTACGACGATCCGAATCAACTCCTGATCACCTTGTTCTCCGCAGGCGGTAATGACAACAAGGACATCCCCGCCGACAGCAGCTATCGGTCGGTCACTCCGATGGCCATGACCGTCAAATACAAGGATCACAAGAGCCAGATCATTCCCTGGGCGATCGACTATCGACGCTACAATTCGGCCGACAACAACCGGTTCTTCGAATCACGACCCGAGATCGAGCACCTCCCGGGCTGATCCATCGTTCCAGTGCGCAGGGTCAGCGGCCAGTCAGCGGTGCGCTGCCCCTGCCCACGGCGATCACGCGGCTCCCGAGCAGTGCGCTCGTGGCAATCAAGAGCAGCAACGGCAGTACGTGCCCCAGGAGCAGGTGGGGCACGTAGCCCACCGGGCACCAGAGATCCACCAACACCCACGCTCCGGCTCCAACCGCAGCACCGAGCGCGGCTGCCGTGAGGCGCGGATAAAGCGGATCGCTCCCTCGACGTAGCCAAAGCAGGCCCAAGAGCGGCGCGCAAGCCAAGATCACGCTGAGCGTGAAGCAGCGCAGCCCGGGTCGATCGGTCCATTCGACCATCATTTGCGGATAGCACGCGCTGATCAGCACGCGCCAGCCCAAGAGCAGCGCTGGAGTAAGCAACACCTGCAGCAAGAGCCACGATCTTGGACGCCCCAACATCGATCGCCCTCGCCCCACGCCGAGGATCGCGAGCCCAGCAGCCAAGATCCCCGACCCCAGCGCGGTCTGGAGCACGAGCCCATCCGGGCGCGGCCCCACGCGAATTCCCCCACAGGCAATGAATATCAGCAACGGGACGAGCATCACGATGCTCAGCACGACGCGATGTCGCACAGCGAGCTGCGCGCGCGTAGGTGACGGCTCACGCGTGCTCTGCTCAATCACTTGCGCGCGCAGCTTCGCCTCATCCAGACCCGTGCTCAGATGCGAGTTCGCGGGTTTGGATTTGGACATTTCTGGCGCCGACACTGATGGCCTCACGCTACGCGCGCTTGCTTCACGGCTACTTGATAGCGGCGGACGGCTCGAGTGGACAGCCGAGCACCGCACGAATCGCGGAATAGGCCCGAAATGCCCGCAATTTGACGGCATTCACGGTCGTACCGAGTGCCTGGGCAGCCTCTTGGTGCGAAAGACCATCGACCTTGAGCAACTCGAAGGCGACACGCTGGTTGCCGGGCATCCGAGCCAACTCGGCCTCGACCAGCCGCGCAGCCTCACGTGTCGCGAATTCGTCATCCGGCAAGGCCGATGCCCGGCGATCGTCTTCACCCACGTCGCGCGCGCTCCACAGCGCGTCCGTCTTTCGCCGCCGACATTCGTCGATATACAGACGCCGTGCGATGGCGAAGGCCCAGGGCAACACCGGCAACCCCGCGACGTAGGTCCCGCGTTTGCGGTGTATTTGCAGCAAAGTTTGCTGCAGCAAATCGTCGGCAACGGCGCGGTCACGCGTTTGTCGAATCAAGTACGCGTGCACGCGCGGCGCCACCGAGTCGTAAACGCTCGCGAATGCGGATTCATCGCCCTGGGCGTAGCGCTCCATCGCGGCGTCCGCGTGCGTGCCGTCGCCGCGACTCGCAGCGCGGGCATCGACTCGCGCGGCCTGATGGGCGGCGCTCTCCGCCAAACCTCGTGCAAATTTCCCTGCGATTGCGGCCATTCAGCGTTGCCTCCTGCGCTACGGAGCAATACGCACGCGCTCTGCGTGGGTGACACCAGAACGCGGAAATGTTTTGTGGGCGCCGATGATTGCGCACGAACGTGCCAGGATCGGTTCCCGGGCCGAATTTTCAGTGCCGAAACGCGCGCCAACGCAGACCGTAGTGTCCGTCGAATAGGTCCCGGGAGAATTGCATGTTCAACGATTGCGGAGTGCGACCGATATTGGTGACCGCTGTCCTGCTCGCTTGCTCGTCTGCAGGCGCGCTCGAGAGCCCCGCGATGGACTCGACCTCCGTCGGCGTTCAGAGCGAACCGCTCAAGTCCGTACCCCCATTGTCCAACCCGACCTTGGCGGTGCCAGACGATAGCCAGCTCGTGTTTCACTACGATGCGGTTGGCGTCCAGATCTACACCTGCGAAGCGTCGACGAACGGGTTCGCGTGGAAGTTCCAAGCGCCCGAAGCATCGCTGTTCGATCGCCAGCACCACTTGGTGCTCAAACACTATGCAGGACCCACGTGGGAGTCGATCGGCGACCACAGCAAGGTTGTCGCCAAGAAACTCGCGGAGAGCGCGCATGAAGGCGCGATCCCGGAGCTATTGCTGCAAGCCACGAGTCACGACGGCAAAGGCTCCCTCGCCGACGTGGACTACATTCAACGCCTCGGTACCACAGGCGGACTTGCGCCGACCGGCGGTTGCGACGCGAGCCACGTCGGCACGACGACGCGGGTCGACTACACGGCCACCTACACCTTCAGTCGACCCAAGCCGCGCGCGAAATAGCGCAGCAGCAGGCGATCGTGGTCCGCGGCAGACGCTCGCGCGCACTGCTGCACTCTGCCTCACTGGGATCGCCTGCTGGCATCTGTCTAAATCTAAGGCTGTAGGAGCCGTACTTAGGCTCGGACCATGCTTTCCGCGCAGCCGAGCTCTCCTCCTCCACCGCTGGTGCAGCCACCGGTATCGCTCGCGCCTGCTCCAGATAGCGCGCCAAGGCCTCCACCTTCCACCCCGCCGACGCGACCGCTGCTATCTACCATCGAGGCCCTGCCGACTGTGTCGGTCGGCATTCGCATCAAGCTGATCGCACTGATGGTCAGCGTCAGCTTTCTGATCGCGAGCGTTTTGACCGCGTATTTGACGGCTCGCCAAATCGCTGGACTGCGCGAAGACGTGCGCGGGCGCGCAGCCGCGTACGGGCGTTTGGCGAGCCTGCAGCTGCGCTCCGCTATCGCCTTCAAAGACCAGGAGACTGCCCGCGAAGTGTTGGGCGCGATCAGCAAGGATCCGCTCGTCAAAGGCGTTGGCCTGTATCGCGATGACGGCACCCAGTTGCATGCTGAGGGCACGCTGAGCGATCTCGCTCGAGCGTCGCGCCGTGGCTTCGGCGCAGCGCGAACGTTCTCTCTGCCGGGTCGGATCCTGATCGCCGTGCCGGTTCAAAGCCTGGAAGGGCCGCGCGGCACGTTGGTGCTGGAACTGACGACCGCTCCCGCGAACGCGGCGCGCGCTCACTTGATCCGCGCCGCAACGACCATTGGCGGCGCTGCTTTGCTGCTCGGCACGCTGCTGGCGTGGGCCATCGCTCGCTCGCTCACGCGGCGCGTCGAAGACATTGCACACGCGGCCTCGGAGGTCGCCAAAGGGGACCTCGACCGAAGCGTGACCTTGGGTGGGCCCAAGGACGAAATCGGCGTCTTGGCGCATGCGTTCGACGCGATGGTGCGCCACTTGCGCGAGCTGATCGGGCACATTCATCGCACCGCGCGCGAGGAAAAGGGACGACTCGAGCAGCTCGTCAGCGAGCGCACCGCGCAGCTCGACCGTAAAAATGCCGATTTACGGTTGGTCTTGGACAACGTGGATCAAGGATTCGTCACCATCGACCGCGCAGGCAATGTGGTCGGCGAGCGGTCGCGCATCGTCGCGCGTTGGCTCGGGCAAGTCTCGGCAGGCGACTCGCTGTGGCGTGCACTCGACCGAGCGAGCCCGGGTTGCTTCGGCAATTTCGAGGCAGCTTGGTCTCAGCTGATCGATGGCTTCATGCCCGCCGAAGTTTGTTTGGAGCAGCTGCCGCGCGAATGGGTCATCGCCGGCCGGCACTTGCGCTTCGAATACAATCCGCTGGGCTCTGCTGAAGACTTCGACAAGCTGTTAGTGGTGATTTCCGATGCCACCGCGGTGGTGGAGCGCGACCGCAACGAACGGCAGGAACGCGACCTGTTGAACCTCTCCAGCCGACTCCTCCACGACCGCGCAGGATTTCTGGAGTTCGCGAGCGAGACCGAGCTGCTCTTGGCCAGGATCAGCACGAACTCTTCCGACGAAGTGCTGCTCAAGCGCGACCTCCACACCCTGAAAGGCAACTCCGGGCTCTATGGGTTGTCTGCGCTGTCAGCGCTCTGCCACGTTCAGGAATCGAATCTGGACTCCGGAATGGACGTCGATTGCACTGCGATCGTCGAGCAATGGCAGAGCATCCGTGAAAAAACCAAGCAGCTCGTCGGTGACCGTTCTGGGGACGGAATCGAAGTCGATCGGCGCGAATACCAGGCGGTGCTGTCAGCCGTTCGCGCGGGCTGCCGCCACGGCGAACTTTCGCGCATGATCGAAGCTTGGAACTTGGAGCCAGTACGCGTCCGACTCGAACGCGCCGCCGAACAACTTGCCGCGCTCGCCGAACGGACCGGCAAAGGCGCGCCGAGGATCGCCGTGGAGGCGGGGCGCCTGTACTTGGCTCGCGAGGAATTGAGCGAATTTTGGGGCGTCTTTGCGCACATTGTTCGCAACGGAGTCACTCACGGGCTGCTCCAACCGGAGGACCGCACGCACCACGACCCTTCGCAAAAGGACTTCGAACTCCGCGCGGGCATGGCGGATGGCGCGCTCTTCGTCGAGTTCGAAGACAGCGGGCCAGGGATCGATTGGAACGTGATTCGAACACGCGCGAAAGAGCACGGCCTGCCTGCCGACACTCAAGGCGATCTGATGGTTGCGCTATTCGCCGACGGCATTTCTGCCTCGAGCGAGGTCACCGAGCTTTCGGGGCGCGGCGTCGGACTGAGCGCGGTACGCGATGCTTGCCACCGCCAGCGCGGTAAGGTCGAGGTGAAGACCGAGCGCGGTCTGGGCACGAAATTCCGATTCTCGTGGCCGGCGAATCAGTTCAAAACGCTGATCCAACTCGACGGCGGAGCCGCAACATGAGCCCGTTCCGGCAAGCGGGATCGCTCACGGTCGCCCAAAGGTGGCTTGGCGCGGTGCTCTTGGCAGCCTCGCTGTCGGCCTGTGAGGAGCCGGACGAGACCGCGCAGCTGCTGAGCGCGCTTCAGGCCAATCACCAAAGCGAGCCCGAGAAACCTGCCCCCGCCAGTGCGCCGAGCGTCGACATCAACCCGCGCCTCCTGCGACGCTTCCAACCTCTGCACACTCAGCTCGAGACCCCGAGCAATGCGATTACTCAGGCGAAGACCGAGCTGGGCAGAATGCTGTTCTTCGAACCGCGCTTGTCGAAGGACCAGAAGACGTCGTGCAACACTTGCCACGTGCTCGCGAACTACGGCGTCGATGGGCTTGCCACGTCCGTTGGCCATCGCGGGCAACATGGGACGCGCAACTCGCCCACGGTGTACAACGCCGCCGGGTTCTTCGCGCAATTCTGGGATGGGCGCGCCGAGACCGTCGAGGAACAGGCGAAAGGTCCCATCCTGAACCCGGTCGAGATGGCGCTCGCTGGCCCGGAACAGGGCGTCAAAGTCTTGGACTCGATGCCGGAGTATCGAGCGGCCTTCAAACAGGCGTTTCCGGGCGAGGCTGATCCGCTCACCTTCGATAACGCGGCGCGCGCAATCGCAGCGTTCGAACGAAAATTGACGACGCCTTCGCGCTGGGACGACTACCTGCGAGGCAATCAGAATGCGCTCACCGTTCCGGAGCTCGAAGGCCTCAAAGTGTTCACGAACATCGGCTGTATGGTGTGTCACACTGGCGAGTTCGTCGGCGGCGCCATGTACCAGAAGGTGGGCATCGTCGAGCCATGGCCGGACCAGCGGGATCAAGGCCGGTTCGCCGTGACCAAGCAGGACACCGACCGCATGATGTTCAAGGTCCCTACCCTGCGCAACATCGCCAAGACCGCGCCCTACTTCCACGATGGTTCGGTGCCGACGCTCGATGCCGCGGTGCGCCGTATGGGTCGATATCAACTGGGGCTCACGCTTTCGGACCAAGAAGTCGCAGCGATCGTCACTTGGCTCGGTTCGCTGACGGGTGAGCTGCCCGCCGAATACATCGCGCCGCCGGTACTGCCAGCAAGCACGAGTGCGACGCCCAGCGCTGACCCGACGTAGCGCAGCGCCACACGCCGATGGGCGCACGCTTGTTGCGGTTTTGTAAGACTTTGCTGGTCGCTCGAGATTCAGAGTTTGACTTAAGACAAACACGAAAACGGCCGATCAAACGAGGGAATGCTTCGCAGCCCACGCAACCGCGCCGGACGCCTTGCCTGCTTGGTCGATGACCAACAGATCGGCGGAGCGTGCGTGCGTACCGGGGCCGCCGAGTCTCCTTTTTCCTGCTCGCCAAACTCCGCGACGCTCGAGTCGCCCAACCGCGCAAACTAGGCATCCCTTGAAGAGCATTTCTCCCAAAAACAATCCGGACTTCGAGCTGATGGATCAGCACTTGTTGGACGTGGCGATCGAGCTGTTCGCGGCGTACGACGTGCCAATCGAGCAGTGTGCTGCGCCGTCGGAGTCGGGCCTGCTGGGCAACGAGACGTATTGCATGTCCTCCATCGGCTACGTCGGCAACGGCGTGAAGGGTGTGCTGATCCTTGCCGCCACACGCGCCGCCGCAGAGGCGTGGACGACCGCGGCCGGCGGCATGGAATGCGATCTCGTCGACACCGTAGGTGAATTTTCGAACATGCTGCTCGGCCGCCTGAAAGGGCGTCTGCTGAAGGAGGGCATTCCGATCTCACTCGCCACGCCGATGACGGTCATCGGCGATGGGCTGCGCACTTCGATCGCACCGGGAGCTTCGAGTTGGCAATTCTTCGAAGGCCCGGGCTGGCATCTCGGTACACGCCTGGACGCAGCCTTCGAGCCGGGTTTCCGACGCGAAGAGACTCCTGCCGCCCCTGCAGAAGCGGGCGACGCAATTCTATTTTGAAACTCGACTCGAGGAGAGAACAATGACGGCACGTGTGATGGTTATCGATGATTCGATGTTGGTACGGCGACAAGTGAGCGCCGCCCTGAAAACCCCCGGCTATCTGGTGACGGAGGCCGTGGACGGCGTGGATGCGCTGGAAAAGCTCGCAGGGCTCACCGACACGAAGCTCATCGTGTGCGACGTCAACATGCCGCGCATGAATGGCATCGAGCTGCTCGAAAAGCTGAGCGCCCAAGGATCGGCAGTGCCGGTCGTGATGCTGACGACCGAAGGTCAACCGGAGTTGATCCAGCGAGCTCGCTCGCTCGGAGCAAAGGGTTGGATCGTCAAGCCGTTCAAGCCCGAGTTCTTGGTCGCCACCGCTGCCAAGCTCGCGCCACTCGGGGCCTAACCGAGGGACGAGGAGAGGGAGAGTGAAGTGAGGGTCGTTCTTCTCAACGATCGGCGTGCAGAGCGCGACGCGATGGTTCGCGCGTTGCCACAAGACACCTATCGAGTAGAAGCTATGGGCGATGAGACGGCAGCGCTCGCGGCGATCGCCCGCGAGGCGCCACAGGTGGTGGTCTTCAGTGTCCCATCCAAAGGCGGCCAAGATCTCGCACGTAGGCTGCGAGGTGGTGAAAACGCGACGGAAGCGTATTTGCTCGCGATCGTCGAAGCCACGCCCGCCAACAAAGAGCTTTCGAATCTGATCACCGCCGGCGTGCACGACTTCATGCGTCGTCCGTTCGTAGACGCGGAATGGCTCGAGCGTGTGAAGGCTCCGGAGCGGCTATTGCGCTGGTCGCGGTCGGTTTCCAAACCGAACGCTTTCGACTTTTCCGCTGCGTTGGATGTGACCGCCCTCCGCTCTTGGCGCGCGCTGGGCCAGCTGGTCGCCGACGATTTGGGCGAGATGGCAGGTCAGCCGTTTGCGGTGAGCCAGGGCTACCCCACACAGCTGAACGGCGACGCGCCTTGCGCTTCGATTCCGATGTCGCTCGCAGGTGACCAGTTGGAGCTGCGACTCTCGATCGTGGCGGATCCCGCGGCCACGAAGTGGATCCGTGCAACGCTCCTCGGCGATCCCGCGGCAGCCGACACTGCGGTGCGTGATGCATTGCGCGAGCTCGCCAATACCGCGGGCGGAGCGCTGAAGCGCGCTGCGCTCACCGACGGCATCACGCTCACCACGGGTATTCCGCGCGACGACGCCAGCAATCGCTTTCCGGGCAAGCATCAGTGTTGGAGCCTGAAACTCGAGGGCGGAGCAGGCTCTCTGGCGGTGGTCGGCGAGGTTCGTACACATCAGAACGAGCGCATCTCGGCCGCCCAACTCACCGAAGGCATGGTGCTCGCTCACGACATTCGGAGCGAGGGCGGCGTCCTGATCGTGCCCGCCGGTTCACGGCTCACGGCCACGAGCGCCAATCGACTCGCCGCGATGCTCGGGCCGCGCTACTTCCTGGAAGTCGCGCCCGCGGCGTGAATCCAGCGCTCCACCGCTCCGGCGTGTGGCATGGCCGTTGCTCTTCGCAGTTCCTCAAGCCGAGCCGGAGAGCGGCAGACGAACGATGAAATCCGTGCCTTGCCCGGGCACGGTTTCGAACGTCAGCGTGCCACCGTGCGCGGAAACGATGTCCCGCGCCAAGGTGAGGCCCTGCCCGGTGCCCTTTCCGACCGGCTTGGTCGTGAAGAACGGGTCGAACACCTGGTGCTGGATCTTTAGTGGAATGCCGCCACCGTTGTCGCTGATTGTCACGGTCACCGCCACGCCGTCACAGCGCGACACGACCCGGATCGAGCCATCCGTGCGCTTGGTCTCGCCGATCGCGTGGGCCGCGTTGACGATCAGGTTCAAGAACACCTGATTGAGTCGCCCCTGAAAGCACAGAATGGGCGGGAGTTGCCCGAAGTCGGTTTCGACCTTTGCCACCGACTTGTATTCGTTTTGTGCCACGATCAGCGTGTCCGCCAGCGCACGGTTGATGTCTCCGGCGGCCTTCTCGTCCTGATCGACGTGAGCGAAGGACTTCATCGCCCGCACGATGTTGGACACATGTTCGATGCCCGCCTGCGAGTCCTGCAGCGCCTTTGGCACGTTCTTCAGCAAGAAATCGAGTTTGAGCTGAACCTTGCTGCTTTCGAGCAGCGCTCGGGCCTCGTCCAGCGAGCGCGCACTGTCACCATCGACGGCGCCGCGCGCAACATCCAAGTGCTCACTGAACTTGCTGAACGCGCGCGACAGGAAAGCCACGTTGTCGCCCACGTATTGCATCGGCGTGTTGATCTCGTGAGCGACGCCGGCCGCAAGTTGACCAATCGATTCTAGCTTTTGCGCGAGCCGCAGATCCTTTTCCAGGCGTTCGCGCGTCGCGACCTCTTCCTGGAGCTTGGTGTACGCTGCTTGGGTCTCTTCCTGAGCTGCACGGAGCGCCTCGTTGTTGCTGGCCAGCGCGTCGCGGGCCTGCGCCAGCTCGGTCGCGCGATCCTGCTCTGCAGCGGCCCAGCGCGTGGTGGTCGCGAGTTCTTCCTGAACCGCGCCGGACGCTCGCGCGGTCAGGAAGATGCGCGATTGTTCGAGCGATCGCGTCGTGCACACGATCAGCGGGCGCAAGCCTCCGTCAGCGGTAGTGAAGATCATGTTCGAGTCGCGCGTAGCGGCCGCGAAGATGGCTTGCACACCGAGCAGATGCAGCATGTCCTCAGCGGCCACGATAGCCTCGATCGGCTGTCCGACGACTTCGGCTAGCTCGCGGCCGAGCATGGCCAGAAACGCGCTATTCGCGAATTCGATGCGCCCGCTCAGGCTCATCACCAGTACTCCATCCGGAAGATCGTCGAACGTCGGACGCGGCTCTAGGGCCACGTCTTCGAGGACGACAGGACTGGTGGTGCTTGCAGGGTCGGACATCGCTCGAGGCTCTCGGATCGCAGGAACCGGACCCGAATCCGGCAAAATAACGGCCGCCGAGTACGAGCGATTAACCCCGTGGGTGGCAGCTTGTCACACCGTGGGTCGAGCGGCTGACACAATTCAATCTACGCCAGTGCGCTATTGCGTGAGCGAAACGGCGCTGGGACGCCCAGCAAGAATCCCTGCAAGTAGTCGACGCCGACCTCGACCAACACCTCGCGCTCGCCCGCGTTCTCCACGCCCTCGGCGATCACGGCTTTACCCATGTGGTGACAAAGCCGAGTCAGCTCCTGCACCATTCGTCGCTTCTCCGCGTCCTTGTCGACGCCGCGAATGACGGATAGGTCGATCTTCACGAATTCCGGCTCCAATTGCCCAAAAGTGCCCGAATCGCCCTGCCCTGCGCCCAAATCGTCGATGGCGATTCGGAAGCCGAGGGCGCGCAGGCGCTCAACCCGTTCGCGCGCATCGCTCACTGCATCCAACGACGCGCGGTCCGTCAACTCCAAGACGACGCGCTGCGCGACGCGTGTCAAAGGTGCAGACGGCAGGTACAGCGCCGGGTCCAGCAGATCCTCGGGGTGGATGTTCAGAAATGCAAACGCCGAAGCATGCGGCATCGAGTCGATGTCGGAGGCGACCGCGGCGCGCACGGCCCGACCGACGTCCTGAATCCGCCGCACTTTCTCGGCGGCCTTGAGCACGGCCCTCGGCAGCAGCAGCTGCGGTTCGTCACTGCGCAAGAGCGCCTCATAACCGTAGACCGAGCCGTCCGCCACGCCGACTACCGGTTGGTATGCCATCCACAGCGAGCGCAGCGCGCGGTCGAGCTTCGCGTCCACGCCCGCGCGATCGCCAATGTAAAAGGAGCCACTGCCGAATTCTTGGGCGCATTGTCGTTTGAGCCGCGCCAGGCGACCGACGTCGACCGCGCGAGTCACGACCAGCCGCAACCGCTCGACGGCCACGGGCTTGATGAGGTATTGAAATACCCCGTATTCGACCGCCAAAGTCGCTGTTTTGAGGTCTGGATTACCCGTAACCAAAATCACGGGCAAATCCAAATCATGCTCACGAACGCCGTGAAGTAGCTTGAGGCCGTTCATCCCAGGCATCACGATATCACTGACAACCGCGTCGAAGCGTTGCGACGTGAGCAGCTCGAGCGCTCTGGGACCGTCGGGTGCAACCGATACACGCATGCCCAGGCCTTCGAGGGCCCGTTGGTACATCCCGAGCACCTTTTCATCATCATCGACCAGAAGAATCTTAGACTCCTCCTCCGTCTCTCCCATCGATCAACGATATCACGCGCGCGAATTTCGTCAGGAAGTTCCCGCGCGCAGCGCTGAGGCGAAATCCGACTTACGCGTCGGCTCGACGCCCCCATATCAATTTTGCATCACCGTTCCGGATTTGGGACGAGCTCGGTTAAACAATGATCGAATCGATCCGTTACGAAGGGGTGGGACTCGAATCACGGCTACGGGTGCGCGAGGCGCACACACTCGACGTCGATCCCGATCGGGCGATCGCGCGGCTCTCTGAACAGGTGGACTGCCAGAGCGCGAGCGTCAGCCTGCTCTTTTGCGCACCGAGCTACGACCTCGAACGGCTCGCCCACGCCATCGACACGCGCTTCGCGGGCCCGGTCATCGCGTGCACGACCGCCGGGCAGTTCGGCAGCGGGGGTTTTCAAGTGGGCGGAATCACCGCCGTCAGTTTGAGCAGCGAAGAACTACACGTGAGCCCGTACTTGATCGCACCGCTCGCCGAGTGCCAAGCGCGCGCCTCCGAAGCTGCCTTCAAGGCCATGTCGGGCATGCTCGAACGCGGCAGCGAGCGCGCCTTCGGCATGGTCTTGGTCGACTGCCTTTCGGGTGCTGAAGAACGCCTCGCGGCATCGCTCTATCAATCGCTGGGTACGATCCCACTGATCGGGGGATGCATGGGCGACACCGCGAGTGGCCAAGGTGCCCACGGCATGTGCGTGTATCACGAAGGGCAATTCCGGCGAGAAGCAGCGCTGTTCGCGCTGTTCGAAACCACCTTGCCGTTCGCGACCTTCAAGGTCTCGCACGCGATCCCCGGCAAACACAAATTGGTGGTGACCATGGCCGACCCGGAGCAGCGCGTGGTCCAAGAGTTCAATGGAGAGCCCGCAGCCGAGGCCTTCGCCGAAGCCTTGGGCATGGAGGTGGACGAGCTGAACGCTTCGGTATTTTCGCGCAATCCGCTGCTATTTCTCAGCGGCGGCGAGCACTTCGTGCGTTCGATCCGCAGCGTCAACGACGACCACAGTCTGACGCTGTATTGCGCCCTCGAGGTCGGGCTCGTACTGACCGTGGGCAACGCCTCCGATCCCCTCTCTGGATTGCAGACAGCCTTCGACGGCATCGAGCAAAAGATCGGCGTGCCGCAAGTGATCCTCGGCTGCGACAGCGTGCTGCGCCGTTTGGAGCTGGAGCGCGACGGAAGCCAGCAAGCGGTCGGTGAGCTCCTGGCGCGCCAGCGCGCCGTCGGTTTCAGCGGCTATGGCGAACAATACAACGCCATGTACGTCAATCAAACACTGAGCGCGGTGGCGCTTTCCGGCGCATGACACACAGCGACCTCTTTGCCGAGCTTTCGCTGCCGGAACTGGCGCTCCGCGTCGGCGCGCTCGAGCACAAGCTGCGCGCCAAAGAAAAGACCATTCGCGTGCTGATTCAGCGCATCGAAGATAGTTCGACCGAGGGGCATTCTGCATTCTGGGTGCTCGAGCAGAACATCGTGCTCGAAAAGATGGTGGCTAAGCGCACGGCCGAGATCAACGCGCAAAAGGAGCAGCTCGGACAAGCACTTGCTCAACTCCGCGGCACCCAAGCCAAGCTGATTCAGGCGCAGAAGCTGGAGGCGATTGGTCAATTGGCAGCCGGCATTGCGCACGAGGTCAATACCCCGACGCAGTACGTCTCCGACAACACTACCTTCGCTCAAAAAGGAGTGACGGGCCTGATCGACGCTTTGGAAGCTGCAACGGCGGTGGTCCAAGCCGCAAAGAACGGCTCGATCGATCCGCAACTGATCTCGGCCGCGGATGCCGCGATCAGCAAGGCGAAGGTGCCATACCTCATCAAACAGTTGCCGCGCGCCCTGGAGCAGTCTCGAGAAGGGCTCGAGCGCATTGCCAGCATCGTCCGAGCGATGAAAGAATTCTCGCACCCGAGCGGCGCGGAGAAGCAGCCGATCAACTTGCGCGAAGCAATCGAAACCACGATCGCCGTGGCCCGCAACGAGTGGAAATACGTTGCGGAGGTCGAGCTGGAAATGCCGGCAGATTTGCCGCTGGTGCCGGTCTTGCGGAACGAGTTCAATCAGGTCATTTTGAATTTGATCGTCAATGCCGCTCACGCCATCGGTGAGTTGAATGCGGGCGGGTCACGCGGCAAGGGCACGATCCGTATCGTGGGGCAGCTGCTGCGCGAACAGGTAGAAATCCGCATCAGCGACACGGGAGCCGGCATTCCGGAGAGCGCTCGGGCCCGCGTGTTCGAGCCATTCTTCACGACCAAAGAAGTCGGCAAGGGCACTGGCCAGGGGCTTGCGATTGCCTACTCCGTGATCGTCGACAAGCATCAGGGCTCGATAGCATTCGAGACCGAGGTCAATCGCGGGACCACCTTCGTCATTGGTTTGCCGCTCGTCGATCCGACTGCAGCGCCCGTAGCATCGGTAGCCGAAACGCCATGAGAGTACTATTCGTCGACGACGAGCCGCGGGTCCTGGAGGCGATCGAGCGGACCCTGTTCCAGTTGGACGTGGACTGGGAGTTCAGCTTTGCCGAAGGCGGCCCTGCCGCGCTCATGGAGCTCGAAAAAGCGCACTTCGACGTGGTCGTTTCGGACATGAGAATGCCGGGCATGGACGGCGCCGCGTTGCTTGGCGAGGTTTGCGCGAAGTATCCGCACGTTGCGCGTATCGTATTGTCGGGCCAAACCGACGAAGCTGCCGCGTTTCGCGTAGTGAAGGTCGCTCACCAGTTTTTGGCCAAACCGTGCAGCTCGGAAACGTTACAGCAGGTGATCGGCCGAACCCAAGAGCTCCGCAATTGGCTACGCGAAGAGCGCCTGCAAGCGGTCGTTGGGCGACTCGATCGCCTGCCGTCCACGCCGCGCTTGTTCACGGATCTCTCACGCGCCCTCGACGACGATACCGCGTCAGCCGATACCGTGGCGGCGATCGTGCGCCAAGATCCGGCGATGAGCAGCAAGGTGCTGCAAATCGTCAATTCATCCCTATTTTCCTCGGGAGCTGCGGTCAGTGACGTGCGCGCCGCAGTGTTGCGATTGGGAATGAAAACGATCCGCAATCTGGCGCTCGGCATCGGCGCATTCGATTCGGTCGGAAAGACCAGTACCCTGTCGAAGAAGGCCGTCGACGAGTTGCAGCAGCGATCGCTCGCCGTCGCCCAACTCTCGGGGCGCATCGCCCAGGGTCGAGAGGATGTCGATGCAGCCTTCATGGCAGGCTTGGTATGTGACGTCGGTCAATTGATTTTGGCCGGCACGCCTGCGCCCGCGGAGCCCAGCACACCAACGGATCCCATCACGCACGCCGAAGTCGGAGCGTTCCTGCTCGGCTTGTGGGGCTTGCCATTCCGAATCGTCGAAGCGGTGGCGAACCATCACGCCCCCTTGCGAAACGCGCACGATCGGCTGGGCTTACCGCAAATCGTCTGGCTCTCTTCCTGCTTGGTGCACGGCGAAGAGCCGGATCCGGACTACTTGCAACGTATCGGAGCGGACGCCCTGCTCCCCAAATTCAAAGGAATGATGGCGTGACCAAAGCCAGCAATCGCCGCGTCCTGTGCGTCGACGACGAAGTTCGCGTACTCGAAGGCTTGGAGCGCACGCTCTTCGAGCACTTCGACGTGACGACCGAGAGCAATCCGCTCGAGGCAGTGAAGATCATCGAAGCCGGACCGCCGTTCGCGGTCGTGCTTTCGGACATGCGCATGCCCGAACTCGACGGCGCTGGCCTCTTGGCCCGAGCGAGGGAGCTCGCACCGCTGACCTCGAGGCTGCTGCTCACCGGCCAAGCGGACGTGAATTCTGCCGTCGCAGCCGTGAACGAGGGGCAAATCCTGCGTTTCCTATGGAAGCCGTGCCCTCCTGAGGCGTTGATTTCCGCGCTGGAACTCGGCGTCGAGCAGTACCGCCTCGTGACCGCGGAGCGCGAGCTGCTGGAGCGGACCGTGACGGGCTGCGTGCGACTCTTGAGCGATGTCCTGTCACTGATGGCGCCGGCCCTGTTCAGTCGAACCCAGCGCATCAAAACGCTGGTTGCGCACATGACCAAGAAGTTCGGCCTGGAGGACACTTGGCGCTTTGAGGTCGCTGCGCTCTTCAGCATGATCGGCTGCGTCGGGTTACCCGAAGCCACGCTGGAGCGTGCGCTGGCCAAGCGCCCCCTGGACCCCGCTGAACAAAAGGCCTTCGATGAGCATCCGCTGATGGGCCACAAGCTCCTCTCCGAGATCCCGCGCTTCGAAGAAATCGCGGCCATGATCAAGCTGCAGGCGGGCGGTCCGCATCGCCCACCGAGCGACGACGTCGAGCGTGGCGGAGCTATGTTGCGAGTTGCGCTGCAGGTCGAGCGCGCGACCGCGGACGGCGCCGCGGTGCCGCACGTCCTCGCTTCGCTAGAAAAGAAGCTCGGCGCCGCGGATCTGCCATTTTTGAAGGCGCTCAGTGACTTTCGCAATGCCGAAGGCTCGAGCACCGTGCGCGCGTTGACCGTCGGGCAAATGACGGCGGAAATGATCTTGGAAGAAGACGTGCGCACGACGAACGGAGTCGTCGTCGTGCCCAAAGGGCGCGATCTGTCGATGGTCCTGATCGAGCGCCTGTTCAAGTTCTCCCGAGCCGGTACGCTCGTCGAACCGATCCGGGTGCGCGTGCCGTCTTAGCTAGAGGCTCTAGATCACCAATATTCGAGCTGGCCGTCTGCAGCGAGGCGAATGTTGCGATGTCGATGAGCGCCGGTGAATCGCTCGACCTCGCGCACCCAGCTCGAGTCTGGGCATTCGTTGACCATGGCCTCGGCCTCACCGCGCGCCTCGGAGGCGTAGCCCATGCGCGCTAGAGCGTGAATCAAGATCGAGCGACGCTCGGGCGCGTCCGAGCTCGCGCCGAAGCGCGCAGCACCCTCCCGCGCACGTTCGATGGTGGCCTCCGCGTCCAGGTCGGCGAGTGCGCGCAGGTCACGCATGAAGGCGGCTTCGTCCGCAACCGGGGGAGGACTCGCGGTCGGTGCATGCTGTGAGGCGCGGGGAGCGGGCGCGAGCATCGGCGCAACTGCGGCTGCGGATTGCGGCGCGCTTGCTTCCTCTTCCGTTCGTTGCGCGGACGGTGCCACCTGAGGTGTCGGACGCAACGCGAACACGCCGAGCGCGATGGCGGCCAATGCCGCCGACAGCAAGATCAGCTGAGCTTTCATCACGACCCAGCGCGCGCAGAAAAGAAACCATCCATACCAAACATCGAACGACCTAACGAATGCATGAACCGAATTGGCGGCTCCAACATAGCAGTCGCGCGACGTCGTTCAACCAAACGGATGAAATGCGGAACCGATTCCAGTCAGAGCGAGAAACTGAAGCTCGAGCTCGACTTTTCGAGGCTTAGTCAGCCATTATTGTGCGGTTTGTGGAGCCGGCACTTCGAGTTCGAAGCTCTCGTCGACCGTGTAGCCTTCCGCGTCGCGCACGGACCAGGTCCCGTCACCCACCAGCTCCAACACGTGGCGATGGTATTTGAGCACCCCTGGATGATGCGTCACGCTCACGAGAGTGATGCCGAGCGAGCGCAGAGCTTCATACATGCGCGCCTCATTTTCGGCATCGAGGGCGCTCGTGGCTTCGTCTAGCACGGCGTAACGCGGCTTGCCGAGCAGGACGCGCGCAATCGCCAAGCGTTGCGCCTCGCCGCCCGAGAGCACTTTTGCAAAGTCGACCTCGACGTCGAAGCCGCCGCAGCGCTCGGCCAAATCAGGCAAATTGACGGAGCTCAGCACCGTCTGAAGCTCGCCTTCGCTCACTTCGCGATCGACGCGTGGATAGAGCAATTGATGGCGCAGAGAGCCCAAGATCATGTACGGGCGCTGCGGCAAGAACAACATGTGCTCCAAATCGGGATAATGAATCTTGCCCGAGCCCGCTCGCCACAAGCCGGCCACGGCCCTGAGCAGCGAGCTCTTACCGCCACCGCTCGCGCCCACAATCACCAGCCCCTGACCCTCGGCAACCGTGAGCGAGACCTCGCGAATCAGCGTGCGCTCGTGATTCGGGGTTTGGAGCGTCACTTCTTCCAGAGAAAGGCGCGCTGCCGGCACGCGCTCAATCCACGCCTTGCTCGGATCGGGAGGTCGATTTTCGAGCACCAACACGTGCTTGAACGCGTACAAGCGCTCGATGCCCGCGGCGAATGCGCTCAATGTTTCGAAATTGTCGACGAATACGGTGAGCGCGCTGAGCATCGCGGCGAACGCGCCGCCCGCCTGCACCGCGCGCCCGACCTCGAGTTCACCGGAGATGATGCGCGGTGCGATGATCACGCTGGGCAAGGCGTAGGTCAGGAAGCTGTACAAGTACTGAAACAGATTCAAGCCCAGGGTGCGTTTGAGCAGGCGCGTGTAGTTCTCGTACAGGCGCGCGAAGCGCTCCCGGACGTGCGCTCCCTCGCGCTTTTCGCCGCCGTAGAAGGCGATGCCTTCGGCATTTTCGCGGATCCGAATCAAACTGAAGCGAAAGTCCGCTTCTCGTCGGAGTTGCTGAAAATTCAGCCCGATCATCGGCTTGCCGAAGACGAAGAACGTGAACACCGTGCCGGCGAAGGCGTACACCATGAGCACCCAAACCAAGGTGCGTGAGATCGACCACAACACGCCGCTGAAGGCGATCAGCTGCAACACCGCGCTCACGATCTCGAGCAAGAACGTGAGTGACTTCTGGGTGAACGCGCTCACGTCTTCGGCGATACGCTGATCCGGATTGTCGATGTTGGCGTTCGAAGTCAGATCGTAGAAGGCGCGGTGACTCAGGTACTTGTGCAAGAAGTCGTGAGTGAGCCAACGCCGCCAAGCGATGCCCAAGCGATCCCGCACGTAGTAGTAAAAGCCGTAGATCGGCACGGCGATGATCAGCGCAGCGCCGAACACGCGCATCGAGTGCCAGAAACGCGCGGAGTCCTTGGCCGCGAGCGCGGAGGTAAACTCGCCGGACTGCTCGTTGAACACGACCACGAACTCGGTGCGTCCGATCAACAGAATGACCAGCAAGGCCAGCAGGCCGCGCGCTAGCCACTTCTGGTCGTGGAACCAAAACGGCTTGGCGATCTGCCAAAACCGACGCCATAGCCTTTGATCGAAGCCTGGTTTGCGAGCGTGCGTTACTTTTGACAAGAACAGTCCCGAGCCGGCGGCTCTCGAGGCAGTGGCTCGGCTCCATCGTAGCTACTGCAGAAGCCGTGCCGAAGGTTTCAGATCGTCGAAGTGCGCGAAATTCGGGGTCAATCGGGGCGCGTGCGACGCAATGCGCCTCGCCTGACCCAGTGTCGTGGACTTTAACGCCTCGCCGATCAGATTCCCATCGGTCCGAGCTCGTGCTTCACCAGCACTCGGTCGCCGACGCGGGGCAGCGCGAGCTTGCGCAAGGCTCCGCCTTTCCAGACGACGAACGCGAGGGTCGGATCGTCGAGCGAGCGGTCGAACAAGACCGAGAAGCGAGTGGGGCGCCCCGCGCTATCTTCGAGCACTTGTGCGGTCCACGCGCCGATCGCTACACGGTCACCGGAACGTAACGGGGCACTCACCGGACGAAACAAAGACTCGAAGGGCCCCTCCAGCAGCGCACCACCCACCATAGTGATATCGAGGGTGCGATCGTCGGGTCGCGTCAACAGATGATCGTGGGCCGACATCGAAAGCAGGCGCGTCGCGATCGGACGCGGTTCTGGGCGCGGCGCCAGGTACAGAGTCGCCGGCAGGTACATGCCGACCAATGGATCGGCAAGGCCGATACCGACCACGGTGACCCCTGGCCGCGCCGGGATCTCGGCTTTCGAAGCGATGTCGATCGCGGCGTGCGAGGTGGCGGCAAGCTGCCGAGCGAAGTTTACAAACACGAAGGGCCCGAGTGCGACGTGAGCGAGCCCGAACAACACGACCCCGGCGCGAGCGAACCAGGTAGACAGCATTGGCTTAGCCGCCCTCCCCGCGTGCATCAGCACCACCGAGAGCGCCGGAGCGACGGCCAAGTTGGGCTCGAACAACACGCGATCGCCCGGCATGCTCGCCAGGCCCGGGAGCAGCGCGAGCAAGGCGCCCACTAACAACCAATCCAGCGCGCGTTCGAGCTCCGTGTCGAGCGCGCGCACAGCGCGGCGGAACAACGCGGCGAAGGCCAGCGCTGCAACGACACCGAGCGCGGACAGGATCTTTGCGGATTTCGGCAGCATCGTCGCGAGCTCGGACGGAACGCACAGCAGCGCGGCGTTCACATACAAGGCCAGACGGCTCGGCAAGAGCGAAAGATACGTGCCAGTCTGCGCGATCGGATCGACGTAACCACCGCTGTTGCGCACGCCGAAGCCGAACCCCTTGTAAATGGCGGCGTACGCGACGAATAGCACTCCCCACGGAACCAGCGCGCGCAAACGAGCTGACAGCGGTTCACGCCGCCCGATCAGCTCATAGGCTGCGACATAGCCGAACACGGCGAGCGCCGTTTCACCGCCGGCAAGCGCAAGCGCGGCACACGCGAACGACGCCAAAGCGAGCTTGCGCGAGCCGCCCACTCCGTGCTCGCGCGCCTCGACGTGCAGCAAGAGCGCGACGATCGAAAATACGCCAGAAATAGCGACGTGACGCGCCGACGGCCATGCCGCCAGCATCCAATGCGCCGGCGCGATCGCGAACAACAGCGCAGCAAGCGCCGCTTCACGCTCTGGCAATAGTCGACGGAAGAGCAGCGCCGCGGCGAGCACCGCGAGCACGTACCAGGCAAGCGAATGCACGTGGTAGAGCAATGGGCTTCGCCCAGCGAGCGCGTGATCCACGACCAAGAGCGCGCTCGACAGCGGCCGCAGGAACGAGAGCCGAATGCCCTCGACCGTCCACCAAGGGGCGGCGCTGTGTTGAATCAGCCAATCGCGCTCGCCGGGCGCCCCAGTCATGAACGAATACAGGTGAAATGGCCCCGGAATGGGCACCGGGACGACCTCCTCGATGGCCAGGACCATGAACTGGTCGTCGCAATACAGGTCCGCGAACAACGAGGGCAATGCGAGCAACACTGGGAGTAACGCGACCGCCCACAGCACCCGAGGAAAGCGAAACACGACTCATCAGACCACAATTGAGCGCGGCAGGGAAACGTGCCAATGACTCTCCATCGGACTTTCATGACCCAGCGTCCCGATACAGAGCGCACAGAGTTGGCCCGACAAGGCGCGCAGTCCGCCGATCGCCGCGTGGTCAGCGACACGCTGTCGGACGTGCTTCGCTCGGTCCGTCTCACGGGAGCGGTGTTCTTCGCCATCGATGCTTCCAGCCCCTGGGTCACCGAGGCACCGCCCGCGACGGCAATCGCCCCGCACATCATGCCCGGCGTCGAGCACGTCATCGAGTATCACGTGGTCACGGCGGGCTCGTGCTGGGGCGGCGTCCTCGGCGAAGCCCCGATCCGTTTGGAAGCGGGCGACGTCATCGTGTTCCCACAGGGTGATCCGCACGTCCTCTCGAGCACTCCCGGGATGCGAGCGCAGCTAGACCTGACACCGTTCGAGCGCGCGGGACAGAGTCCAGTGCCCATTTCACTTTCCATCGACGGCGGTGGCGACGAACGCACGCAAATGATCTGCGGTTTCTTGGGCTGTGACGCGCGCCCGTTCAACCCGCTGCTCGCCACGTTGCCGCGCATCATGCACCTGCGCGGTAGCGCTGAAAACAGCTCTATCTCGCGGAATCTGCTGGAGCTCGCCGTCGCCGAATCGGCGGCCCCCAAACCCGGCAGTGACTGCCTCTTGTCGCGGCTCAGCGAACTGTTGTTCGTGGAGGTCGTGCGTCGCTACGTGGCCGCCTTGCCCAGCGAAGCCGCGGGTTGGCTCGCAGGTCTACGCGACGAACAGATCGGCCGCGCCTTGCAAAAGCTGCATCAACGGCCCGCCCACCCGTGGACACTCGAAGAGCTAGCGAAAGACGTGGGCATGTCGCGGTCGATGTTGGCGGAGCGCTTCACCCATTTCGTAGGTATTCCTCCAATTCAGTACTTGGCACAGTGGCGTATTCAGCTGGCCGCGGGCCTCTTGCGCTCGAACAATTCGGGCTTGGCCGAAATCGCGGAGCGCGTTGGGTATGGCTCCGAGGCCGCGCTCAGCCGAGCATTCAAGCGCTGGGTCGGCGTCGCGCCGGCTTTGTACCGCCGCGGCGGCGATTCGAGTTCGGGTTCTCGGTAATGCAGACCGGACGCGCAGCCATTCTCGGCGCGCTTCCAGATCCTTAAATGCTCTCTCGTCGCGGGCAACGTTCGCGTTAGCCCGCGTTACCCCCAGAGGAGAGAGAGATGTCGAGTGATAAGCACTATCAGGGTCGTTGTTTCTGTGGCGCCGTCGAAGTCAAAGTCACGGGCGAACCCGCCGCCATGGGCTACTGTCATTGCGAGTCCTGCCGACAGTGGTCAGCGGGTCCCGTCAACGCGTTCACCTTGTGGTCGCCCAGCGCCGTCACCGTCACCCGCGGCGCGGACCAACTCGCGTCCTTCAGCAAGACCGATCGCAGTGTGCGCAAGTGGTGCAAATCTTGCGGCGGTCACGTGTTGACCGCGCACCCGGGCTGGGATCTCGTCGATGTCTACGCAGCCATGCTGCCCGACCTGCCGTTCAAGGCCATGCTGCACGTCAACTACGGCGACAGCGTGCTGCCCATGAAAGACGGCCTGCCCAAACAGAAAGACTTTCCCGCCGAAATGGGCGGCTCCGGCGTACTACTCCCGGAGTGAGTCGACGAACGCGCCGCTCGTTGCCCGCGGGCGGCGCGCTTCGAGCGCGTCGAGATCGTTTTGCGATTCACGTCCAGCTCATTCGCTCGCGCCCACCGCGGGCTCGGGCTGCGCCATGAAGACCGCCAATAGGTCCGCGATGGCGTCGGGGTTGAGCCGCGTGTTGTAAGCAAGACGCCGTTGCCCGGCGTTGGCACCGGCTTGCACGCGGGTGATCCAGAGCGGCATGCGCGTCGCGCCGTGCTTGGGCAAACCCCAGAGTTGCTTCAGCGCGTTGCGCGAGCTGAGCACGTCGGCTTTCGAGTCAGCCGACAAGCCAAAGCCATTCAATGCGGCCAACGTGGCGAAGCCCAGGCCAGCAACGGGCTGCTTGGCCATTTGGCGAAGTTCATCGCTCGAGCCCAGTGTTTTGGCCGGCTCCGGGCTGAGCACCGCGCGCAGTCTCGTCAGAGCCAACGCCTCATCGCACGCGAGCACCATCCACAAATGCTGCGCGGAATCCGCGACCGCGATCAGGTGATAGACGCTGGGCGCAGGCGCGGGCGGTTTGGCTTTCGAAGCAACGTACTTGGCGTTGGGCTCGGAGCGAATCACGAGATGGAGAGCATCCGCAGGCAACCCCGCCGAAGCGGGAACCGGAACCTGTGCGAAGTAGTTGTGCGTGGCTGACGGAGCCGACGCTTTCGCGCCTTTCTTGAGAGGATAGTGGGTCTTGTCCGCCTCGAGTTTCAGCGCATCGCGCAGGGCTTGCAGGTAACCGCGCGCATCGTCCTCGATGCCAATCAGCCCCCAGCCGCCGAGCTGGGCCTGCGCCTTCTTCAACGCGGGATCGGCGCTGCCGGATTTCGGACCGCGCTGGCTCGCGCGCTCGGCGGCTTCGTTCAGTACGCGCGCCGCTTGATTCAGATCGCGGCCGTAGGCGAGCTCGATCGCACCGCCGCGCAGCGCCACGCGGCCTAGGATGCGCTCCATTTCGTCGAGCTTGGCGGGCGGGTTCTCGTACTCGTCGTCCGAGTCGAACGCGACGCGCATCTCGTGGATCAGCGACACGCCCTGACGGCGCATCGCCTCGGGCTCCGCGCCTTCCCAATACAGTGCGCCATCGCTGTCGTTCGGCAGCTGCCAAAACGCCTCTGGAACGGGTTTGACTGCCCCTGCGCGACCGGACAACGACGTCGAAAGCAACGAATCCGCGCGCGAAAAACTGATCTCTTGTGAGAGCTCGACCGAGTCGCGACGCAAGGTCAGATCCCAGCTGAAGCCGCTACTGTCGCGCACCCAATCGGCAATCCAGCGCTCACCCATGGCGCGGCCCGCGCGCGATCCGGCGTCCTCATCGCCCGCACTGGCATGTTTCTGTTCCTGCTCGGCAGCCGTCTTGCGCAGCAAATTCTGCGCGGCCTTCCCCGGGAGCTCCGCATGAAAATTGCTGTGATTGACGCTGCTGCGCGCCGCGGCCATCAAGAACTCCCCCTGCTGGGCGATCAGCGCGGCATCCGTCGCGCAGAGCAGCCGAGCGCCGATGGGCTCGGCGCCGTGCCAAACCTCACACGAAAGCCGTTCACCCGACGCTTTCGCTTTCGGCACCAGCTGCCAGCGGCCCTGACTCTTGTGCACGAGTTGAAACTCGTCACTCACTTGGCTGAGAAAAGTGTTCGCGTCGAAAATACCCGCAGCCAGCAGGATGCGAACACCGTCGTCGAGCCCGGAAGTGGTCAGGTCGACTGGCTTCGATAGATCGACGGTGCGGCTGAGCGCTGGCCCGAGCCGGTTGCTCAGTACTTCGTTCGGATCGAACATCTCGCCGACGCCAAGCAGGGTCGCGAGCAAAGGGATGTCGCGCCCGGGCGCCGGCACTCGCAGCCAAATCACCACGCTATCGGGCGCGCCGTGATCGGCGAAGCTGCCCTGCTCCGAGAGTGGACTGTTGGACGAGGCATGACTCCCCGAGGGCGACGCCGAAAGCGGAGCCTGCGCTGCCGGCGTTCCGCACCCCCCCAACACGCCGCTCAACAATGCACAGACCAGCCCGCGAACCCGACGTTTTGCCATCGAAACCCACAATACACGGGAACGCCGCAGGCGCCGAGCGCGCGGCCGCCGCTTGCCGTTTTGGCCGCACTGCGCCAGAAATCGCTGACGATGAACGCCGAAGAATTGCGACAGCTCCAGGCGCCACTCAAGGCGCGCTACAAGGAAGACCCGAGTGCCGCATTGGTCACGCTGCGGGCCGTCGGCCGCGTCGCGCAAAGCACCGTCACGTGCGCGATCGAATCGGGCAAGCCGGGCATCCCCGTCGGCCTCCACCCCGCCGCGGGTGGTGATGGTTTGGCCGCTTGCTCGGGTGACATGCTGCTCGAGGCGCTCGTCGGTTGTGCGGGCGTGACGCTCGCCGCAGTCGCCACTGCCATGGGCATTGAACTGAAGACCGCTATCGTCACTGCCGAGGGTGATTTGGATTTCCGAGGCACGCTCGGTGTCTCGCGCGATGCGCCGGTCGGCTTTGCGCGCATTCGCTTGCGCTTCGAGCTCGACAGCGACGCGCCCGCAGACAAACTGCACAAGCTGGTCGAGCTCAGCGAGCGCTATTGCGTCGTGTTCAAAACGCTCGCTCAGCCGCCCGTGATTGAAGTCCAAACCTTGGCGACGGCCGAGCCATCGCAGGGTTCTGGGGTTTGATGGTCACGCGCCACGGCTGATCTCGTCACAGCCTTCGGCGTCGAGGGGCGGGAACCCTGTGTTTCTGCGAGGTGCGTGGCTGGACACCGGCCGCCCCAAAAAATCACAAGCACGGTCAAGCAACGCGCCGCCCGGCGCGATACATCTTTGCTCGTGAAGGACGAAACACGGTCGTTTTACGAGCGCGCGGTGCAAGCTGCGGTCACGCGCGTCGTGGCAAGCTTGGATCAGGCGCTAGATCTCGAGCGCTTGGCGCGCGCGGCGGCTTTGTCGCCTTTGCATTTTCATCGCATCTTCCGCGGCATGGTCGGTGAAACGCCGCTCGAGTTGCATCGGCGATTGCGCATGGAACGCGCAGCGCGACAATTACTCGATCTCGATACGCCAGTGACGACGATCGCGCTCTCGGCGGGCTACGACAGTCACGAAGCATTCACGCGCGCATTCCGAGGTTTCTACGGCCGCTCGCCCTCCGAATTCCGGCAGTCGGGCGATGTGACGCGCAGCGGCTGCGTGCGTCCACCGCAGATCGAAATCGCGGCGCGCTCGAGCATTCATTTCGGTGCGCCAGCCAGTGAGGAAACACTTTTTCGATTCATTCAGGGAGCAAGTCACATGAGCGTCGAAATCAAACAATTGCCCGCGCAACGCGTCGCCACCGTTCGTCACATCGGAGCGTACAATCGCATCTCGGAGGCCTTCGGACGTCTAGGTGAAACCGCCGGCATGGCGGGCCTGATCCAGGGCAAGCCGACGATGATTGCGCTGTTCCACGACCTTCCGGAGGTCACTCCTGAAGCCGAATTGCGCTCGGATGCTGGGATCGTCGTGCCGGAGGGAGCCCCGTTGCCCGCAACTCTCGGTGAGGAGCGCCTACCGGCGGGGCGCTATGCGTGCGCCGTGCATGTCGGCCCCTATGAACGAGTGGGTGACGCTTGGTCGCGCTTCATGGGCGAATGGTTGCCGCGCAGTAGTGAGCGCATGGCCCCCGACGGCACCTGCTTCGAGGTTTACCTCAACACGCCAGCCGACGTCCCCCAAGCACAGCTGAAGACCGAGCTCTACATTCCGCTGGCTTCGTGAGCAGGCGAGAGAGCGCGCTCGCGCACGATGACGAGCGCGCTCAGCGACTCACTTGCTCTTGCGCGCGGCCTTCTTCGTCGCGGCCTTCTTTGCGGTCGGGGCCTTCTTGGCCGCCTTTGCGGGGGCCTTCTTGGTGGCTGCCTTTGCCGGGGCCTTCTTCGCGGGCACCTTTTGCGCGGACTTCGCGGCGGCGGGTTTGGAGTTCATGCCGTCGTCGATCGCGAGCGCTGCGGCCTTGAGCTGCTGTGCGAAGTCTTTCGCGGGCGGCAACTCCTCGACGTCGCTCACGTCGACGAACTTGGGCATCATTCCGGTCCACACACCGACCTTCACGTGCTTCTTGAACGCGGCGATGCTGGCCAGGATTTTCCCGTCCAAGAGGAAGAACGGCACGTTCCACTTGATGGTCTCTTCCGCGCTCGGGCAGGCCTTGCCCACGCGGCTGCGCGCCTCTTGCAAGATGGACTGAGCGAACGGCGGAGCCTTTTCAATGTACGCATCCACACGCGGATCGGTCTTCATGTACGCGCAAATTACCGCGCTCGGCCCGAGCTGTCGCCATTTCTGTGCGGCTTTTCGCGAAAGATTTGTGCCGCGCGCGCACCCGTAGCAGCATCCGTCGCCCGCATGCCCGTCGAGTTCGCACTTCGCCCGCGCATCCGCTTGCGCGAGGCTCCCGCGCCCGCCCGTCGCGCGCGCGCGCGCCTGCCGAAGTTCGCCTTGCCGGCAATCGGCTATTGGCTCGCGATCGGCGGTCTCGTGTACGAGTTCGTGCGCCATCACCAGCCGAGCGCGCCGCCTCAGCAGAGCGAAGCGGCGCTAGCTTTGCCCACCCCGCCGCCCCCCGTAGTTCGAGAATGGTGGCGTCCCCTGCCCGCGCGCCCCGTTCGAGAAGAGCAGCCCACCGCTCCGCCCGCGGTTACGGAACCAGCCGTCGCGGAGCCGGAAAGCAGCCCTGCGAGCAATGAACTGCCGCTCGCAGAGCTGACCGCACCGGAAACCGCCGCGGCCGAATTGCCCAACGCCGAACAAGCGCTCGCCCACGACACAGCGCTCGCCCCCGAGGCGCCGCTCGCGACGACCCCGCGCGCGTCGCGCCGCACGCGCGCCCGTGAATCAGCGCTCTCACTACCCGAACCGGCGCGCGCCCCCGAGCCCGCACGCGAACTCGCGACAAACAACGTGGGCGTGCCCGCTCCGCCGCTCAGCTTCGCGCCGCTCGAAGAGCCGGTACCCGCTCACGCTTTCACGCCGTCTCCCTCGCCGACTGCGCCTCCCGAGACCGGTCGCGCCACAGCAACGAGCGGCCTTCCTTCGTGTGAGTCGGCCATTGCCGCTGCCAGCCAAGACGTCGATTTTTCCGGCAACAACCGGGCCGCCGATCTGCCAACGCAAGCGATCGCCGCAGTGCTCGAAAATGGCGCGTGGCTCTCGAGCTGCAATGTCCCCGAGCACACCACGCTCGATGTTTGCGTAGCCATCAAAGGCGGCCACGTCGTCGGTGCCAGCGTGACCTCGCGTCCCGCAGACAGCGCGCTAAATAGCTGCGTGCGTCGCCGCGCATCGTCGTTGCAGTTCCCGTACAGTCCGCATCTAGACGTCGCGAGAACGCGGTTTTAGTCGAGAGATCGCAGCGAATTTCGCTTGGTCAAGCGATTGAACATTCTATCGGCATGAGCGAGATCCTTCCGCGACGGATTCACTTTTCGATAGAACGCGTCCCATTGCCGTTCCGGCTCTGCCTCACTGAGCCGCTGCGGGAGCATTGGCTCGACGGGGAGGCTTCGGGCAGCGTCGTGCGGCCTCGCAAGTGGTGCGCGCATGCGTGGGAAGCGCCGGCATTGCTTTTGCTTCGAAGGCGGGCACCTCTTGCCCAAGACCATCCTCGAAATGCCCGCGCCGCCTGCCACAGTCTCGCAAGCCGAGCCATTTTCGCTCGGCCCTGGCTCGATTGTAGGCGGGAAATACCGCATCGATGGGTTTCTGGGGACCGGCGGCATGGGCGTGGTGTTGAGCGCGACGCACTTGGTTTTGGATACTGCGGTCGCAATCAAGATTGTGCGTGACGATTTTGCCGCGAACGAGGCAATCGTGTCGCGCTTGCTATTCGAAGCGCGCGCTGTGGCGCGCATGCAAAGCGTTCACGTGGTGCGCGTGCTGGACGTGGCACGGCTGCCCAACGGCGCGCCGTACGTCGTGATGGAAAAGTTGCGCGGCGCGGACATGGCCGCGCTGCTCGAACAACGCGGCACGATCCCGATTTGGGAAGCGATTGGCTACCTACTTCAGGCCTGTGAAGGGTTGAGCGAAGCACACGCGCTCGGCATCGTTCATCGAGATCTGAAGCCAGAGAATCTGTTTCTGGCGCGGACGCCCGAAGGCGTCGTGCTCAAGATCCTCGACTTTGGCATCTCGAAGAACGTGGGCAATGAGGTTCGCGAAGTCCGCCGAACCACGCTCACCAAGGGCGGCGCTGCGATCGGTTCACCCTCGTACATGGCGCCCGAGCAGATTCGCGCTGCGCCAAACCTCGACGCGCGCGCCGACATCTGGTCGCTGGGCACGATTCTGTTCGAGTTGCTCACCGGTCGCTGCCCGTTTCAAGCCGAGAGCGTCGCGGAGATGTACCAAAAGGTGCTGACTGAGGATCCCCCGTCTCTGCTCGAGTTCATTCCCGACGCTCCTCACGAGCTGAACACCTTGATTCGACTTTGCCTGCAAAAAGACGCTGACGACCGCTTTCAGACCGTACAAGAGCTAGTCTGCGCGTTGCGTGGGCTCTCGCGACCGATCGTCACGCCGCGCCAGCGCGTCGAGTCGGGGATCGAGTTGGTCGCGCCGCCACGCGTGCCAGAGCCCGGGGTCTCACTGTCGGTAAAACTGGGACTGTGCGCGACGGCGGCCTTACTCGCAGTTGCTTCGTTCGCGTTTTGGCAGCTGCAGCTCCGGGGCGCACCCGCGCGCGCCAATGCCCTTTCCCATTCGGCGTCCGCGACACTGCACGCCCTCGCGCCCACTCCGCCAACCCCGGTGGCGCCGAGCGCGGTAGTCGCTGAAATCCCGCCAAATCCCAAACCGGAGGCGACGGCGGCTCAGGCCGCACCTTCCGCCGAAAAGCGCGAGTCCCCACGGCGTGCGGCGCCGGCTCCCAATTGGCCCGCCACCCGCAAACCGATCCCCTTCAGCGCTGGCACACGCTACGGCTTCTAAAAGGAAGTGCTGGCGCAACCGTGACGGGTTCTTGATAGGCTGCCGCACCATGAAGATTGCGCGCGCATTTTGGGCTCTAGTATTGGTCGGGGTCACGGCCGCTTGCGACGACAGCGAGGAGCTCGCTGCCAAGGCCAAAGCGGAGGCTGCTGCCAAGGCAGCTGCTGCAGAAAAAGCTGCAGACGAGGCAAAAGCGGAGGCCGCACGCCAGGTGCGCATTGCGGATGCCAAAGCTGCGCCCGCACGAGCCGAGGCGCGCGCCTCCATGCAAAAGAGCGTCAGCGCGGGCGATCGCACGGCCACCGATCTCAAGGAGCGCACGGCAAAACTCAAAGGCAAAGCCAAGACTAGCGCTGAAGCCGCCTCCGCCGAGTACGACAAGCAGCGGACCGCCGTGGAGCGCGATCTGGAAGGCCTCAACACGGCTAGCGGCAGCGCGTGGGAAACGCTGAAAACGCAAGCCGACAAAGACGTTGAATCGCTCAAGGCCGCGCTCGACGCCTTCACCAAAGCCGTCGGACACTAGCCGCGGAGGAGGCCGGCATGTGCGGTCGCTACAAGCTGAGTACGCCAGGAGACGAACTGTGGGAGCACTTCGATCTCCACGGCGAGCAGCTGCCGCTCGTGCCGCGTTACAACATCGCGCCCACTCAGCCAATCGCGGTGATCCGCGTGCCACACACCCTCGAGCTCGTGCGTTGGGGCTTACCGATGACCAACCCCAAAGCGGGTGGTTTCAACGTGCGAGTCGAGAGTTTGGCAGCGCCCATGTACCGCGAGGCGATCCGCCAGCGACGGTGTCTGATCTTGGCCGACGGATTTTACGAGTGGCGCGCGGAGGGCAAACACAAGCAACCGTTCCTGTTGCAGCGCAGTGACCGCAAACCGTTTGCTTTCGCAGGGATTTGGGCGGACATGCTCATGCCGAACGGCGAACTCGTCCCAGCCGCGGCCATCCTCACCACGACTCCACGCGGCGTCGCAGCCCGTGTGCACGATCGCATGCCCGTGGTCCTACCCGCTGAACTTCGCGATCGCTGGCTGGATCCGAGCGCCCGTTACAAAGAGCTGCTGCAGCCAGACGCCGAGGCATTGCAGCTCACCCCCGTCTCGAACCTAGTCAATTCGGCGCAAAACGACGACGCGCGCGTGATCGAACCAATCACTCTCGAGGGTGATTCATTCTAACTAGCGCGGCATGGCTTGGGTCAATCCACTCAGTCCGGCGTTGAGCAACTGATTGCGCGTCAGCTCACCAGTCAACGTGAAGGGCAGACTCACGTTCAGACTCTCACCGCCGAACGTCGCGTTGCTGTCGAAGCGATAAGGCATCGCGGCCGGCGAGAGCACGAACGGCGTGAGCGCAGCCAGGTTCGTCCAAGCGATGGCGATTTGGCTGGTCACCGTGCTGCTCCCCTGCGCGGGAATGCTCGACGCCGGCTCGGCGTGAGCCTTGCCGAGTTCGACGCCAGCATCAGGGCCGAGCGAGAAGCGCCCGTCGACCGAGTGAACCACCAGCGGGAAGCGATTGGGGTTGGCCACGTCGAAAGCCACGGCCAGCGTCAAGCCCGAACCACTGACGGCCAGCACTTGTGCGCTCTTGGGCGTGATCGTCGGCGGCTTAGGCTTGGCACAAGCCGCTAACGAGAGCGCGGCGATGACTGCGAAATCCCGAGAGTGCGACCAAAACTGCCTAGAAGACATGCTCCGACGGGATTTAGCACGTACGTCGCGCGAGCAATCCCGCCGCGCCCGTCGCGTGCCAATTTGCCCCACGCTGGCTGGTCTTTGCCCACGATTTTCAATGGAACCATTCATGCAGGCAACTCGAGCGCCATGTCCTTCGGCATCTACCTGGTCGGAATCGTGCTCCTCATCTCTGGGCTGATCTATGCGGCCACAATCCTCAATGCGCCCACGCATTGGATCGTGGTTGCAACGCTTGTCGTGCTCGGCGCGGGCGTGATCAACGCCGTGAAAAACACCCGACAACGCGATCCGGCCGAGTGACGCGGCGTCAGATCTCGGCCTTTTCGAGCCACTTTGGGTTCTTGGCGGTGCCGTCGTATTTTTGAGCGGTCTTGAACAGCTCGTATTGTCCGTCTTTCGCCGCGGGCAGCGTGCGAGCTAGTAGGCTCGAGCGCTCATCGGAGGAGAGCGGTTTGAACGTGCGCGCGACGCGCAGCGCTTGTGCCAGAACCTCTCTACTATCGATGCCCGTAATCACGACCGAAGTCGGCAAGCTGAGCGAATAGCGCAGGCATTCCTCCGGCTGAACCACGCCGCTCTTCAGGATGTCGCCAGACCCCATCGACTTCATCCCGAGCACGCCGATGCCGTGCGCCTGAAGCACCGGCAACACGTTTTGCTCGAAGCTCTTGAAGTGCGCGTCCAGCACGTTGAGCGGCATTTGCACGGTGTCGAAGCTGAAATCAGCCTTGCGTGCGGCTTCCAGCATGGCCAAGTGAATTGCCGGATCTTTGTGGCCGGTAAAGCCGATGAAGCGCAGTTTGCCAGCCTTCTTAGCGGCCTGCAGAGCGCCAATCACACCTCCCGGCGAGAACGCGCGTGCCGGATCGGTCATGCGGATGACCTCGTGCACTTGCACCAAGTCGATCACGTCCGTCTGGAGGCGTTTGAGTGATTGCTCGAGCTGGCCGTTGGCAGCTTCCGCGTTGCGACCGTCGAGCTTGGTCATCAAAAAGACACGCTCACGCTGGCCGTCTTTGAGCGCCTTGCCCATGCGCTCTTCGCTCGCACCGTGGTTGTAGTCCCAGCAATTGTCGAAAAAGGTGATGCCGCCGTCGATCGCTTCATGCATCAACGCAATCGCTTCGGCGTCACTCAGTTTGCTATCGCCGATGTGTGCGCCGCCTAGGCCCAACATCGACACCCATTCACCAGTCGAGCCGAGCTTGCGCTTCGGCACCCCCGCTGGTGCTGGCTCGTGCACCGGGCCACCTGTCGCCGAGCTGGCTTGCGGCGTTTGTGCTGGGGCTTCCGTGCCCACGGTGGCCTTCTGCCCCGGCGCGCTGGCTTGCTTGCGGCACCCAGCCAGACCGATCAAGCCCGAGAGTGATAAACGGCAGAAGTCGGCGCGTGTGAAACTATTCATCCACGCGGGATGTGCAACCGATATGCCGAACGATTGCGTGAGGGTGGCTTCGAGTCGTGGTTGCTAGGACGTACTTGGTCCGCCCTCGGCAAGGCCGCGCTGGATCTCCTCGCGTTGCCATGTTGGGCTCGCCACGTGCTCGAGCGAGGCCCGCACCGTGTTGGATGACAACGACGAAAATGTCGGCCTGAAGCGACTCGCCTCGGCGTTCTCGAGTCTGGTTCGCAACCGCGGTTTGCAATACGTGGAAGCGGGTCGCGTCAATTTGGTCGAGCGAACGGGTGACGTGCTAGCCGCGGACGTCACGGGCTCTGGCGACCGCTACCGAGCCGTATTCAAGCGGCAAGGCACGGACGTGCGCTATTCGTGCAGCTGCCCCCATTTCGAACGTGAAGCGCGCGGCTGCAAGCACTTGTGGGCCACTGCACTGGAAGGCGCGGCCACCGCGATGGTGCTAAACACGATTCCGCAAACCCGCCGCTTCGTCGCGGATCCGAACCTCGAGTGGGACGAGCAGGTCGCAGAAGATGAGCCAGGCTCATCCGTCGAAGATGACTTCGAGCCCAGCGAAGTTCGGGAGCTAAAACCGCAGCTCCAAGTTGCGTCCGTACCGCGCCCCAGCGCACGAGGCGTGAGTTGGGAAGCCCTGCGCTCGTTCGAGCCCGAGGCCGAGCCAGAAGCCGCAGAATTGCACTATTTCATCGCCGAAACCTTCGGGCGTGATTTTCGACTCTTGATCGGTAGACGCAAACGTGGCGCCGAACTCGGACCGCTGCTGCCCACGCCTTACGCCGCGAATCAGCTCACGACCGACCGCCTCGATCGCGAGCTCACCGGATTGCTGTACGGCTTCCGCGATCCGCACTCCTATTACGCGCAGCGCCTCGGCAATTTGAGCGTCGCAGCGCTCGCAGCCGTGCTCCCGCGCTTGGCCGCGACCGGTCGCTGCCATCTCGTGGGCTCGCCCGCGAGCCAATCACCGGAGTGGCACCTGTTTTGTGAGGGGCTCGGCGCGAAGTCGACGGCAGTTCGGGAACTGCCGCGCGGCTACGCGCCACTGCTGGACTTGCCCATTCTGTTGCCGGATGCAGACGCGCCTTGGGAGCTCGAGCTCGTACTCAGCGAACCCGACGCGCGCGGTCCCCGGAAGAAGGCGCTCGAGTACGAGGCACGCGCGCGCTTCGTGCGCGGCGCAGAGGTCCGTCCTTTGGAAGACGTGCGGCTCGCGCAAGACAGCGGCATGTTGCTGTTCTCGGACGGAAAGCTGAGTTCATGCGCCAGCCATGACGCGCGCTGGCTACGTTCGTTGAGCAACCTGGGGCACGGGCGAAGTGTGCTCGTGCCCGAGGCGCATTTGCCTGATTTCCTCGAGCTCAGCTTCGGTCGCAACGGCATCTCGCGCTTGATCTTACCGCCTGATTTCGAGCGAGTCAGAAGCCATGAGCCTCCGCACCCAGTGATTGAACTGGACGCCCCCCGCGGGCGCACCACCACTGGCCGGGTGTTCTTCGAATATGACGAGCAGCGTGTGCCTCTGCGACGCGAGTCGCGACTGCTCCTGCTCGATCAGCGAAAGGTCCTGGAGCGCGATCGCGCGCTCGAAACTGAAGCGCTGATCGTACTCAACGATGCCGGCTTCGAACTGCTACCTCGTAACACGCGCAACACCTCGGGAAATGACGTTAAAATCAACGCCGCGCGGCTGCTCTCGGGCGTGCGCGCGCTGCTGGACGCAGGCTTTCTGGTGTTTGCCGAGGGCAAGCGCTACCGCTCCCTGACGAACTTCGAGGTCCGCGTCGACTCGGGGTTGGATTGGTTCGAAGTGCAAGGCAGCGCTCACTTTGGTTCGACTCGGGTGCCACTACCGCAGTTGCTCAAGAACGCTCGCGCCGGTCAGATCGTGGAACTGGGTGATGGCAGCCGCGGTGTATTGCCGTCCGAGTGGCTCGAGCGTTGGGGAGGGTTTGCCGCGTTGACGCCGGAGCGCACGGATTCGCTGCATTTCTCGACCCGACAAATCGGCGTGGCCGAAGCCATGCTCGAGGCGCTGAACGCGGATGAACTCGTCCCTGGACTGGCCGAGCTCCGAGAAAAGGTGGCAGCGTTTCAGCGCGTCACGGAGCTAGAGCCGCCCGAAGGTTTTTTGGGCGCGCTGCGCCCGTATCAGGCACACGGCTACTCATGGCTCGGCGCGCTTTCGGAGCTTTCGGTCGGCGCGTGCCTGGCGGACGACATGGGTCTCGGCAAAACGATTCAGGTCTTGGCGCATCTGTCACGTCTGCACGCACGTCTGCACGAAAGCCGGCCCGCCGAAGGTCGGCGCGCCCCATCGCTGATCGTGATGCCGCGCTCATTACTCGCCAATTGGCGCGCGGAAGCCGCGCGATTTGCGCCGAATTTGCGAATACACACCCATTGGGGTCCGGACCGCAGCGAGGTCGAGCAAGTCTTTCACGACGTGGACGTCGTGCTCACCACCTACGGCACCCTGCGGCTCGACATCGCCCAGCTCGTAAAGTTCGAACTGTCGACCGTGGTGCTGGATGAGGCGCAGGCCATCAAGAATGACGCTAGCGCAACCGCCAAGTGCGCCCGGCAGTTGCGCGCGGAGCATCGCATCGCCCTCAGTGGCACGCCGATCGAAAATCATTTGGGCGAGCTCTGGTCCCTGTTTGAGTTCCTCAATCCGGGCATGCTGAGCGAACTCCCGGAGCTCGGGCGCGCGCTCGACAAAGGTCAAGCCAAGCCTGAAACGCTGAAGCTGATCCAGCGCGTTCTGAAGCCGTTCGTGCTCAGACGCACGAAACAAGAGGTTGCCAAGGATCTGCCCGCGCGCAGCGAGCAGACGTTGTTCGTCGAGCTCGAGCCGAGCGAGCGCAAGCACTACGAAGAGCTGCTCCGTTTCTATCAGGCGAGCATCAAAAAGCAGGGCCTCAGCGATCCTGCTCGCAGCACGCCGCAAGTGCTCGAAGCGCTTTTGCGTTTGCGTCAGGCGGCCTGCCACCCGGGTTTGATCGATCGCAAACGCAGCACGGAGCGCAGCTCCAAACTCGAACTTTTGCTCGAGCAGCTGCGTGGCGTCTTGGAAGAGGGCCACAAAGCGCTGGTTTTCTCGCAATTCACTTCGCTACTCGCCATCTTGCGTGAGCGGCTACAGGAAGAAGGCATCGCTTTCGAATACTTGGACGGCAAAACCAAGGATCGCGAGGCCTGCGTCTCACGCTTTCAAAACGACCCCGAGCTGCCGGTGTTTTTGGTCAGCCTCAAAGCGGGCGGCGTCGGTCTGAACCTGACCGCAGCGGACTACGTATTCATCCTCGACCCGTGGTGGAATCCCGCCGTTGAAGCGCAAGCCATTGATCGGGCACACCGCATTGGACAAACTCGCCCAGTGATTGCCTATCGACTATTGGCGCGCAACACGGTCGAAGAGCGCGTTCTACAGCTCCAAGATCAAAAGCGACAATTGGTCGCCGCCGTCATGGGCGACGAAGGCGCATTTGCCGGGAAACTCACGCGCAGCGACTTGGAGTCGTTGCTCGATCTAGAAGCGAATCGCGATTGACGTGATCAAACTCAAACCGGCCACCACTTCGAGCGCGACGGCCGGGGTGACGGCGCGCGTCGCCAGCGCCAGCCAATAAGGCGCAGAAAATCCGGTATAAGTGAGCAAATAGAACAGCCCCATCACGCCGCCGCGCGCCTCGGGCTTGGTCAGGCGCTGCACTGATTGGATACCCGAAGTCATGCACACGCCGTACGCGGCACCGAGCAATGGCGCGACGAGCAGCAACAGCACGGAGACGTGCCAGGACACCGCAGCTGCGCCGAGCAAGAGCCCGACTGTGCCCGTCACGAGCCCGCCCCGCGCCGCGATCATTGGCTCATAGCGGCGCGTGATCGGCTGAGCAACGACTCCCGCCGCCAGCGTGATCGCGCACAACGCGCCGGTGTAAACGAGCGGCGCAGGCCCAAGTCGACCGCCGAGCATGCTGGGCAGCGCCGCAAACGCGATCGGCGGAAATCCAAAGACGAATGGCGCCATCGGAACGACGCCGCTCAGAAAGCTGGACCATCCTTCGCGGCTGAGTTCGATGCGAATCAGTGGTCGGTGAGCGGCACTTGCGGCCGCGTGTGCATTCACGGCGGTGTCCGGTGCGTGGCGCGCGATCGCGAGCGCGCTACCGAGCACGGCGAGGTGAACAGCAAACGGCAAGCGCGTCGGCGCGGGGGCGTATTGCGCAAGCACACCGGTGACCAGTGGACCAAGCCCAAATCCAGACGAAAGCGCGATCGTCGCGCGACGTGGACCCGCCGCGGTCGCGTCCTGCGACAGTTCGATCAACCACGCGGCGCCCGCGCTGATCACGCCACCTGTGCCCAAGCCGTACAACAGGCGACCAACGAGCAAGAGCGAAAAGCTGTTCGCAGACGCACCGAGCAATGCGCTCGCACCCAACGCGACGAGCGCGGAAGGCATCACCACCGCGCGTCGGCCATAGCGATCCGACGCTGGCCCAGCCAGCACTAGGCCAGGTGCGAGCCCGAGCGCGTACATTGCAAACAACATCGCGGGCGCCGCTGCGTCGAGCCCGAGTTGCTGCCGATACACCTGAAGCAAAGACGTGAAGTGATTCGCTCCCCAACCGACGGCAAAGAGCAAAAGAGCGACACGCCGCCAGGCCATGTCGCCTAGTTGAGACGCTCACGGTTCAAAGCGCAAGCGTCTCAGTGCGGCTCGCGCTCAGTTGCAGGTCACGGTCTTGCCATCGCACACGCACGTTTTCGTGGTTGCGCCAGCAGTCGCGCATTCGCCGATGCCCGTGCACGTGTCACCCGTCGCGAGCGCGGCTCTGGCTTTGGCCGTGCAGCGCGGGGCTGCACCGCCAGCCATGTCGCACCCCCAAGCCTTGCCGTCGCACTCACAGCGAATGCGCATCGCGGCCGTTCCGTAGTTGCACGCCTGGACCGCGCTGCAAGCACCCGTCGGTTGCGTCTTTGGACATGCGGGTGGTGGCGGCTCGGTGCATTCCCAGCGCCGATTCGTGCAGCGACAGGTCGAGCCATCGGGGTACGGACAATCGAGCGCAGCGGCGCCGATGCCTGCGCCAATGCCTGCGCTTGCGCCGCCCACGCCTGCACCGCCCGCGCCCGTCGAATTGGTGCACATGTCACCCGTCTTCGGTGTCGTCGTTGGACATGCGGCTCCACTGCCGGTGCAGCGCCAAGTCGGTTCCGCCGCGGCAGCGCCGCCCGCGCCCGTACTCGCGCCACCAGCCGGACCTGCGCCACCTGCGCCTGCCCCAGGACGCGGGGCAATCACGACTGCTGCGCGACAGGCGCAACTCTCGCCCACATAGAGGCAATTCTCGCCGTTCGGCGTCACCGTGGTGCACATACTGCGATCGGCTGGAGCCGCTGCCGGACAGGAGCTTTGACCGCCAGAGCTCACCGAGCCGCCGGAACTGACACTCGATCCGCCGCTGCCAGTGCCGATAGTGCCGGGCACTCCGCCAGTGCCGGAGCTGCTCTCGCCGCCGACGCCGCTTTCGGAGCCTGCTGTGCCAGTGAGTTCTGGATTGCTATCGCTGGTTCCTCCGCCCACGCCGGTGCTGACTGGTCCGCTGTCGTTCGAGCCCCCAGTGGCCGTCGATGAACGGCCGGCACTCGCAGCTGTTGCACCGGTGGAGCTCTTCGAGCCAGCGCTGCCGATGTCTCCCGTATCATTGGGGCTCGTGCTGCCGCCACAACCTGCAGCGTAAACGAGCGTGCAACCAAGGAACACCTGGACTCCATACTTCAATCTATTCATGGATCTCTCCGCAAACGCAGCTTCGTGAAAAGCTGGGCAATGAGTTCGTCTAGTCTCTGATTCGAGCCAGACACTCGTACTCAGTAAGCGGTCGTCCGCACGAGCAGGCAAAAAAGAATCGCCCGGCAATTGACGCGACGCACGGGGCGATACGCCTCGGCGTGTTCTGAGCGCACGGGGAATATTGCCATTCGCCATATCCATGGCACACGCGATCAGTGCCAATGCTACACGCGAATTAAGAGCTCATTCAAAGTGCATGGGATCCAGCAAATCCGAGCATTTCGAGTGTTTCCATGTGTGTCTCGCTGATCGGAGTAGGTGCAACTCAGACACTACGGGGCATGGCAATTCTCAGAAACGTAGATTCACTCGGGTGCGTCTTGGCTTTGGGCACGGCACTGCTCGCAGGGGCGTGCGGCGGCTCCAATTCCGCAACGTCGAACGGGAGCGCTGGCGCGAGCAACGCCGGCAGCAACAGCGACGGCGGTGGGAGCCGCAACACGAGCGACACGAGCAGCACGAGCAATGACGGCGGCAGCAAGAGCTCCGCGGTGAGTGCTGGAGGTGCAAGTGGCGACGCGCTCACCGAGTGTCCGAAGAGCGCACTGACCATCTTGTTTTCGCCGATGTACTCGGCGTACGACGGCGTGCACACCTTCCAAGTCCCTGCCGTCGTGAATGGCCTGGATGCGAGCCAAATTGCCATTACTTGGAGTGCGTCTGATCCGAGCATGGTCAAGCTCGAAACCGATCCGACCACCGGCGGCGTGATGATTACCACGCGCAAAGCCGGCACTGTGTCGATCATCGCGAGCGCCGGGAACCTGTGCGGCAGTTCACTGCTGACCATCACATCAGCCACGTCGACGGATTGGGAAGACGGCAGCATGCGCTACAACGACGGCGTCGTGATCAACCGATTGCCGCGCACGACCCCGCCAAGGATGGGCGGTGCGGGTGGCGCCGGTGGGGCCGCAGCCACTGGTTCAGGAGGCAGCGGCGGGGCCACGGCCGCGCAAGCGGCGTGCACCAATTGTCACGGCGACACCGCTTCCGGCCCATACAAGACCGTTCAACACACGCCCGAGCAAACCGGCGGCTTCAGTGACGCAGACCTGATTGGCATTTTCCAAAACGGCACCGTGCCCAAGGGCGGCTACTTCGATGACACGATCGTTTCTTATGCGATGTGGCAGTCGTTTCATAAGTGGGACGTCGGCGACACGCCGCAGAACATGGTCATCTACTTGCGGTCGCTGACGCCTGCCGCGCAGACCGGCTCCGCAAACTTCGGTGGATTGTTTGGCAATGGCGGCGCGGGTGGGCGATTCGGCGGCTTCGGTGGCCGACCAGGCGGAACGGGTGGTCGCCCCGGGATGATGAACCAGGGCGGCACTGGCGGGTCGATTGAAGTCAGCGGCGCGGGCGGAAGCGATACGAGCAGTGGTGGCACGAGCAGCGGTGGGACCTCGGGCGCGAGCACGAGCAGCGGCGGCGCTTAGCGAGATCGAACGCGATGAAAGTTCGTGCGCTAGTGCTGCTCGGCGTCGTTGCGGCGTGCGGCCAAACCAAACTCGACCAGACCACGCACGACGCCGGAGCTCAGACCCCCGCTGAAGCAGGCGACGGCGCTGAAGGCGGCGCAGCGGGTGAGGCGAGCGCGAGCGCCGCAAACGCAAACGCAAACGCAAACGCAAACGAAGGCGGAGAAGCAGGCGAAGCGGGAGCAATGGCCGCGCTCCCGCCAGCCTCGCCGTGCGCGACGGATACACAAG
>Ga0164309_10000090_pt1 | contig 53098 bp, 46 predicted proteins | sample Whisoiple_247_MG_FD_109984 | JGI IMG/M metagenome (GOLD analysis project Ga0164309, IMG submission 109984) | Soil microbial communities amended with fresh organic matter from upstate New York, USA - Whitman soil sample_247_MG | ecosystem: Environmental > Terrestrial > Soil > Unclassified >... | reverse complement strand
GCCGGAAAACATCTTGATCACCAGCAGCGGCGATTGCTTGCATCCAAAGATCGTCGACTTCGGCATCGCGCGCATTCTGGAAGGCACCACGTACACGATGAGCGGGGCGTTCTTGGGCACGTGTTGCTACATGTCGCCCGAGCAAGTTCGGCAGCCGCACGCCACCGATCCGCGCTCGGACATCTACTCGCTCGGCGTCACGCTGTATCAACTGTGCACGGGTAAGGTGCCCTTCGAAGGCAATCACTTCGCCGTGATGATGGCGCACGCACAAGAGCAACCCGTGCCGCCCTCACAGCTGCGCCCCGAGCTCCCGCTCGAGCTGGAGCGACTGATCTTGGACGCGCTCGCCAAGGATCCCAAAGAGCGTCCAGCGAGCTGCGCCGTGTTCCGCGATCGCCTGCTCGCGGCTCTGCCTACCGCTGCAGCCATTTCGCCGAGCACTCAGCACCCCAAGGTGATTCGCGACGGCGTGGCCAGCGAAATGGTCCTAATCCCCGCCGGCACATTTCGCATGGGCAAGAACCGACGGCTCGTGTACCTCGACGCGCTGTACATCGACCGCACACCGGTCACCAATCGAGAGTTTGCGACGTTCCTCGAAATCACGGGCTATCGCCCGTCGGATGAGGACGCCGCGCGCTTCGTGCCGCATTTGCTCTCCGGAAAGCTGAGCAAGCGTTTCGAGAATCACCCGGTCGTCAATGTCTCGTGGTTCGACGCGCGCGCCTTCGCGGCTTGGGCCGGCAAGCGTTTGCCCACCGAGGCCGAGTGGGAAAAGGCCGCACGCGGAACGGACGGGCGCAAGTATCCCTGGGGGCGCACGCAGCCATCGCCACACCACGCCAACTACGACAACAAGGACGGCGGCACCGTGCCAGTGGATTCGTACCCCGAGGGCGTGTCGCCCTATGGCGTTTTGGACATGGCGGGGAACGTCTGGGAGTGGTGCGAGGACTTCGACGACCCCGCGTTCTACGAGGACGGACCGCCGAACAACCCGCGCAACGAGCAACCTGGGCAGCGCTTGGTCATGCGCGGTGGCTCGTACATTTTTGGCGCAGACGCCCTGCGCACCTACGCGCGCACCAGCTTTGAGCCCCATTATCGTTTCGCGGGCGGTGGATTTCGCTGCGCGCGCACCGCTTGAGTTCGCATCCCTTGCCGCTCTCGGGCGACACGGCTATTCAAGAGCCGTGGATATCGAAGGTCAACGCCGGTCCAGCAAGTTCGAAGATCGCGGCAGCGGAGGACAAGGCGGCGGAGGCGGAGGTCTGCCCGTCAACGCGCTTTCGTCCATCGTTCGCTTGCTCGGGGTCAAGGGCACGCTGGTCGTCGGCGCGATCGGCGCAGGTTTCTTTTTCCTAGCGCCGGCAAGCGTGAAACAAGCGCTGCTCAGCGCGCTCTCGGGCGGCAACCAAGGTTCGAGCCAGTCGACCTCGGCCTCATCCGGCAGTGCTTGCCAAGCTTCGGAGACCAACAACAAGGCCTGTGATTTTTCGCGCGCCGTCTTAGCCTCCACCGAGGATGTTTGGGCAGCTCAATTCAAGCAAGGCACATTGCCCAAGTATGGTGCGACACCGCCGAGCACCTACCCAGACCCAACACTCGTAGTCTTCAGCAACGCCGTTTCGACCGGCGGTTGCGGCCGGGCCACCTCGGATGTGGGTCCATTCTATTGCCCAGGCGATCACAAGCTATACATCGATCCCACCTTCTATGACGTGATGGGGCGCCGCCTCAAAGCCCCGGGTGACTTTGCGCAGGCGTACGTGATCGCGCACGAGGTCGGCCACCACGTCCAAAATCTGATCGGCTCGACCAGCATTCACCCAGCTGGCGAGACCAAGAACCAAGTCTCGGTGCGCGTCGAACTCCAAGCCGATTGCCTAGCGGGCGTCTGGGGGAACACGGCCAAGTCCTCGCTAAAGATCGACGAATCCGACTTGAAAGAGGCGCTCACCGCCGCTCACGCCATCGGCGATGACGCGCTCGGTCACTCGAGCACCAGTGACTACACGCATGGCAGCAGCGCGCAGCGCATCCGTTGGTTCCGTCGCGGCTTCGACAGCGGCGATCCACGCCAGTGCGACACGTTCGCCGTCGCCAAGTACGCGGAGCTCTAGCGGCGCCGCAACACCTTCCCGGGGTTCAGAATGCCATCCGGGTCGAAGACCTGCTTGATGCCCCGATGCAAAGACAGTGACACGGCGCTGAGTTGCCCTTCCAAGAACTCGGGCTTGAGCGAGCCGATCCCGTGTTCACCGGTGATCGTGCCACCCAGCTCGAGCGCGATCGCCATCAACTCGGCGAACACCGCGCGAGCACGCGCCGAGCTCTGCTCGTCCTTCGCATCGAACACGATCAACGGGTGAATGTTACCGTCTCCAGCGTGGGCCACAGTCGCCACCATGACTTCTTGTCGCGCCGCAACCTCCTCGATGCGCCGGAACATTTCCGGCAAACGCGGCAGAGGCACCGAAATGTCGTCGATCAGCACATGGCCGAGTCGCTCGAGCGCCGGGTAGGCGAGCCGGCGCGCGCGCAAGAGTAGCTCGCCCTCCTCGCGCTCCGCGGTCGCGTACACCAACTGCGCACCAGCGGCTTCACACGCGCGCTGCATCAGCTCGAGTTCGCTCGAACCGCCAACGTCAGATTGCGCGAGCAACATCGCCGCGGGATCGTGCTCGAAGCCCAAGTGCGCGTAGTTTTCGACCGCCCTGAGGGACGCGCGATCCATGATCTCGAGCAGCGACGGCTCCACTTGGCGCACGATGTCAGCGACCGCAATGCCAGCGGCTTCGAGCGAACTGAACAGCGCCACCAGCGTACTCGGTGACGGTGGCAAACGCCGCAAGCGCAGGATGATCTTCGAGATCATCGCCAGCGTGCCCTCCGAGCCCACCAGCAAGTGCGACAGATCGTAGCCCGCCTTGTTCTTGCGGCAAAAGCTGCCGGTCTGGAGCAGCTCGCCGCTCGCCAGCACCGCTTCCAACCCGAGCACGGCGTCACCGGTGACGCCGTATTTCACGCAGCACAGGCCGCCCGCGTTGGTCGCCACGTTGCCTCCCAAGGTCGAAATCTCGTAGCTCGCCGGGTCGGGCGCATACCAGAGCCCGCGCTCGCGCGCCGCATTCTTGAGCTCCACGTTCAGCACGCCGGGCTCGACCACAGCGTACATCCCCCCCTCGTTCAGCTCGAGGATCGAGTTCATGCGCTCGAAGCTCACGATCACGCAGCCGTCGACCGCGTTCGCGCCACCTGCGACGCCCGTACCCGCGCCGCGCGGTACCAATGGCACGCCGTGGCGTGTCGCCCAACGCGCGAGCGCCTGCAATTCCTCGGTGCTCTTGGGCCGAGCCAAGCCGCGCGGTTCACCCGCGTCTGCCCAGTCCGCGCAGTCGCGCCAATAGCCCTCGGGGACCTCGGGATTGATGCCCAAATCTCGCAAGTCATTCATGAGCCGTAGAACTCCAGGTGCTGCCGCAACAGCGCGGCAATGATGCTCGTATCGCCCGCTTCGACCGCGGCCAGGATGCGCTCGTGCTCCGCGACCACTTGCGGGCGGAGCTTGGAAAATGAACGGCCGCGCATGGTCTGGTCGAGGTGGTGGCGCATGCTGTCTTTGACCGCCAACATCACGAGCCACAGCGCTTGATTGCCCGAAGCCGCAACCAGCGCGGCGTGAAACTCGACGTCGGCTTCGTAGAACGCTGCTTGCGTGACGCGCGGATTGCTCATCACCTCGAGCGCTGCGCGCGCTTCTTCGAGCCGCTCGGTCAGCGGCGATTGCGCGGCGCGTACCAACGCCGCTGTCTCGATCGCCAGCCGCAGCTCGAGCAGATCGTGTAGCGACACATCGCGCAACTGCACCACGTGGCTCAGCGCTTCTCGAAAGCGCGTGAGCGCCGCGTCCGGATCGGCGGGTTGCATCGGCGACGTTCGCCCGCGCGGCGTCAGCAACCCTTGCGCTTGCAGGTGACGCAACGCCTCACGCAGCGTCGCCCGGCTGACTCCGAACTGCGCCGCCAGGTCCCGCTCGGGCGGCAAGCGATCTTCCACGGACAAGGTTTTGTCCAAGATCGCCGCGCGAATTCGCTCCGCGACCTGCTCATAAGCCGTTTGCCGAGTGAGCTGTTGGAAGCGCGCGGTCTTGGTCATATGGTCCGTTGGTCAGACCAAGATACACCGCCCGAGAAACACGTCAAGAACGGATTTTCGAGGGCTTCAGGCCATCGAAGCTGCCCCTGACGACGGTGCAGCCAACGCGGCTCGGGCCTGGTAGGCTGCAGCCAATGGGGCGTCGCGGTGAATTGGGTTTTCAGTCAGGGCGGGCAATCAGTTTGGTTTTGGGCGCGTCACTGTGGTCAGTGGCGTTCACCGAGGCGTGCGGCAAGGGCTCCGCGCACCCGGACCACGGCGCTGGCGGGGTAGCCGCAGCAGGAGGCGCGAGCGCCGGCGCCACCACTCACGAGGGTGATGCCGGAGAAAGCGGTAGCGCGGGCTCTTCCGAAGGCGGAACCGACGCGGGCGAAGGCGGCAACGCTGGCGATGTTGCCGGCGGCACGAGCGGCAAGTCGAACTCGACCGGCAATGGCGGCGCAGGTAGCAACCACGCGGGCAACGGGAACACCGGCGGCGCCAACGCAGGCAGCAGCGGCAACGTTGGCGACAACGGGGGCGTCGGCGGCAACGGGGGCAGCGGCAACGCAGGCAACGGCAACGCGGGTGGCGGCAGCGGCGGTACGGGAACGCTCGACTCGCTCGACCTCAGCAACCTCGCCCCGAGTGTACTGAATTCGAATCCGGATCCGCCGGGCCTTGCAGCGGCGCAAAGCCGTGCGGCTGCACTCCTGGCGACACTCTCACAAACGCAGAAGCTCACGCTGATTCGAGGCAACTCGGGCAACTATGTCGGCAACGTCGCCGCGGTCGGCTCGATCCCGGCGCTCACTCTTCAGGACGGTCCCGCCGGGGTGCGTTACTTCAGCGGTGTCACCGGCTTCCCCGCCCCCATCACGCTCGCAGCCAGCTGGGACCGTGAATTGGTAGAAAGTTGGGGTACGGCGATGGGCGCTGAGCATCGCGGCAAAGGCGTGATGATTGCGCTCGGCCCAATGATGAATCTCGCGCGCGTACCCGCGGGGGGACGCAACTTCGAAGGCTTCGGTGAAGATCCATACCTTGCCGCAGAGCTTGCCGCGCGCGACGTGGCTGGCATTCAGAGTCAGAAAGTCGTGGCGACCGCCAAACACTTCGTCGGCAACGAACAAGAAACCAATCGTTTCGGCGGTAATTCTCAGATCGACGCTCGCACCCTGCATGAAGTCTACTACGCGCCGTTCGAAGCAAGCGTGCGCGCGGGTCTCGCTTCCGTGATGTGCTCGTACAATCGCCTGAACGGCGTGTACGCTTGCGAGCATCCGAGCGCACTCGCCGATCTGAAGGCGGGCATGGGCTTCTCCGGTTGGGTCATGTCCGACTGGAGCGCCGCGCAAAGCACCGTCGCTTCTGCCAACGCCGGGCTCGACATGGAGATGCCTTACGGCTCGTACTTCTCGTCGCTCGCAACCGCAATCAGCGGCGGTTCGGTTGCACAAGCTCGGCTCGACGACATGGTCTTGCGCATCCTCACCGCGCTAATCCGCGTCGGCATCCTCGATGATCCTCCGACCGGTACCGGTGCATCGAACATCAATCCGAGCGCGCACACCGACCTCGCGCGGCGGGCAGCCACCAGCGGGATCACCCTGCTCAAGAATCAGAACCAGCTCCTGCCGCTCGATCCCTCGAAAAAAATCGCCGTCATTGGTCGCGCGGGTCACACCGCGCCAGCCTTCGGCGGCGGCGGCTCGGCAGCAGTAACGCCGCCCTACATCAGGTCGCCTTTCACGGAGATCCAGCTCCGCTCCGGAAGCACGGTGACCTACACGAACGGAACGACGAGTGACGCGGCACTCGCGGCCAGCGCCGCGGACGTCGCCATCGTGTTTGGTTCGGTGGACTCGACCGAGGGTTTCGATCGCTCGTCCCTCGATTCGGGAATCGATCCGTTGGTGAGCGCTGTTGCAAGCGCGAACCCCAACACGATCGTGGTCTTGAACGTCCCTGGTGCGGTGCTGATGCCCTGGCTCGATCAGGTGGCGGCCGTGGTCGTGGCTTGGTACCCGGGACAAGAGAACGGCAAGGCAATCACGCCAATCCTATTCGGCGACGAGAACCCGAGCGGCAAGCTCCCAGTCACATTTCCGAAGAGCGCGAGCGACTTGCCGCAGCCCTCGTCAGCACAAAATGTGGCGTACACCGAGGGCTTGGCGATGGGCTATCGCGCGCTCGACGCCGCCAACATCGCGCCGCTATTTCCCTTCGGTTACGGCCTCTCCTACACGACCTTCGACTACACGGGCCTCGAGCTATACCCGGGCAACAGCGCAGGTTCCGTCGCCGCCCAATTCAAGCTCACGAACTCAGGGGCTCGAGCAGGCGCCGAGGTCGCCCAGCTGTACTTGAGCTATCCCGCCGACAGCGGCGAACCACCGCGCGTCCTGCGCGGCTTCGAACGCGTCGTGCTCGCGCCCGGCGAAAGCAAGACCGTACGCATCGAGCTCGACGCACGCGCCCTCAGCACGTGGGATGCGGGACAGCACGCGCGCCACGTATCTTCTGGCACCTACCACGTCGCCGTCGGCAGCTCGTCACGCGACTTGCCGCTCGAAGCCACACTTCAGGTGCACGGAACCGACGCAACTGGTGGAAGCACTGGCGGCACTGGCGGAACCAGCGCGGGCGGCTCGGGCGGCAGCGGAGGTTAGCATCGACGTGCGCACGAGCCTCATCTTCGGGCAACGCGAATCCGTGCCCATCGACCCCCGACTGCTCGATCCTTTCTTAGGAAAAAAGAGTGGGCGGTCGCACTCCAGCAACGCACCTCGAAATCATGCGAAGTGCCCGCCACGACTCGGCTCCTCTGAATTTGAATCGCAAAGCCGCAAAGGCCACAAAGATCAGAAGAGACTTGGGGTTCGGGAGACGGTCTTGGCTCGCGGAAGCACATTATCAAGTCTTCTTCGGGCCTTTGCGTTCTTTGCGGCTTTGCGGCTTTGCGGTTAGTCCCTGCTTCCCAGCCCCCAGTCAGGTGTCGCCGCTGAGCCTCAGCGATCGAACCCTTCGAGCACGATCTTGCCGAGCACGTGCCCGGCTTCGAGCGCGGCGTGTGCGCGGCGTAGATTTTCGGCGTTGATCTGCCCATAGTGCTCGGCCAGGGTGGTTTTCAGCACGCCGCGGTCGACGAGTGAGCGAACCTCGGTGAGCGCGCGGTGCTGCTCGATCATAGTTGGGGTTTCGAACATCGAGCGCGTGAACATCAGCTCCCAGACGAATGTGGCACTCTTCGACATCAAGCTGCCCAGCGGAAACTCGGCAGAAGTTCCGACGACTCCGCAGATCTTGCCTTCGGGTCGAATCCAATCGACGAGCGCTGCAAAGTGTTGCTCGATGGCATTGAAGCAGATGATGTAGTCGACTTCGGCCAATCCGAGCCTTTTTCGCTCTTCCACGAGCGAGCGACTGTGATCGACCACCTCGTCGGCACCCAGCTCCTTCGCTCGGGCGACCGATTCTGGACGTGATGCCGTCGCGATCACCCGCAGCCCGGCGATTCGCTTGGCCATTTGAATCGCCATGGCTCCCACACCGCCGACGCCACCGATCAAGAGCACACTTTGGCCGGCGCTTTTGCCCGAGCGAGAAACTTCGAGGCGGTCGAACAATGACTCCCAAGCGGTGAGCGCGGTGAGCGGCAACGCAGCCGCTGCTGCGAAGCCGAGACTCTTTGGTTTCAACGCTACGATGCGCTCGTCGACCGCGTGCAGCTCAGCGTTCGTTCCCGCGCGCTTGATGCTGCCCGCGTAGTAGACCTCGTCGCCCGGCTTGAACAGGGTCACGTCCGCTCCCACCGCGCGAACCACACCCGCGGCGTCCCAACCCAGAATCCTGGGCTTGTCCTCGACCTGAGACTTCGGCGCACGTAGCTTGAAGTCCACCGGATTCACGGAGATCGCCCTCACCTCGACCAACAGATCGCGCGGCCCTTGCACCGGATCGGGCGCCTCGAAGTCGAATAGAGATTCCGGGTGCTCGATGGGCAAATAGCGGTTCAAACCAATCGCTTTCATGATCGACTCCTCACGTCGTGTGGATGCGAGTAGCTCCCGCATCGCGTGTGTCGAACCCTAAGGACCACCCACCATTCGAACAAGTACGCACAATTTCTGCCAGTAGTACCCATTTGGATACTATTGGACTAAATACCTAGAATTCTCGCTATGGCCAAACACGCAAGCTACACCTGCGGCGGGGGCTGCCCCGTCGAAGCCACCTTGGACCTGATCGACGGAAAGTGGAAAGGCGTCCTGCTCTTCCATTTGCAGAATGGCACTCAGCGCTTCAACGCGCTCAAGCGCAACCTACCCAACATCACGCAGCGCATGCTCACGAAGCAATTGCGCGAGCTCGAAGCCTCGGGTCTCGTGGTGCGCACCGTTTACGCCGAGGTGCCACCCCGGGTCGAATATAGCCTGACTCCGCTCGGCGAGAGTTTGGAGCCGATCATCGGTGCGCTGAAGCACTGGGGTGAGGCATATCTCCAACGCTCGCAAGAAGCGCAGCCGCGACGCAGCGTGCGCTCGCTACCGAGCCCGAAGGCGAAGGTCGAAGCGCGAGACGTGCGCGCTGCGCGTCGTTGACTCGAGCTCGGCGTCACTGACGCGTCACCGACGCGACGGATTACGCCATCGCCGTTGTGGACTGAAGTTCGACGGATCCGCGGTCGCGTTTCCTATGCATTAACGATCCGCAAGCGCTCGCTGCGTACACGGCAACTGCTCGGGGCGCGCGCCAGCGCTGGCGAATTACCCAGTGCCAACACGAGCGAACTAGTTATCCTTCGTCATCAGATGGGTGCGTCTCGGTGCCACCCAAGGAGGAGACCTTGCATGAAAACGATGCCAGTCTGTGCGTGTCTTTTGTTCTCGATGGCGCTCTTCTCGGCCTGCGGCGGCTCACCCGAACCGCAAGGCTCATCCGGCACTGCCGTGACCGACGAAGCTGTCACGGCGAAAACGAAGCCTCACTGCGTCCAGAACGTGCTCTGTATTCGCGGCTCACATTTCGATACGACGCTCTGCAAATGCGTGCCGAACCCGCCCAGTCAATGTATCTCGAAAGAAGACGGCCCCTGCGGCGGATTCACGCTGCATCCGTGCCAGTGCGCAGCCGGGCTCACCTGCGTGCTGAACATAAACCCGGACCTTCCCGGCACTTGTGAACCAGCCCGTTGCTGCCCGGCGAACTGGAACATGTACGACTGCAAAGAGGAGAACGGCGGGACTGGCCACAACTGCCACAACCCTGCGCTCGGTTGTCCTTCATCGCTGACCTGTGGCGATGGCTGCGACTTCGAAGTGAGCAGTCAGTGCCCGGTGTGTGATCCGATCGTGTGCCCAGCGCATGAAGTCTTCAGCCGAGAGCTGTGCAAATGCGTGTCATGCGTGACAGCTGCCGACTGCACGGGACCTCTGCCGCAACTGTGTCGGGTGTGCGCGGACGGTAGCACTGCTTGTGCACATTGGAGTTGCGTCGCCAACGCTTGCGAGGTCGCAACGTGTAACTGACGTCCGCGGCGACGCCCGGCGAGGCGGAATGGAGTAGCGATTCAGTTTGTCGCCCTGGCTGGAATCCTTGAATCGCGTGAGCCGTTTGATTGGCGTGCGGGAACTGTGTGGCCCAACGCCCCAATTGGCTTCATTTTTCCTCAGCAGGTCCGCCCCATGTTTGGTTTCGATGGTTTCTTCACGCCGGCGCGACGCTCGGTATCGCTCACCCTTCTGATCAACGCCTTTGCGCTTGTTGGCTGCAGCGCTTCCGATGGTGCGGAAGCGCTGGGCAGCGCAGGTTCCGGAACGGCCGCGGGCTCCCCAAGCACCGGAACCGGAGGGCACGCGAATGGCGCCGTTGGCGGTTCTGGGACCGGTGGTTTCGTACAGACCCCAGGTACCGGTGGTTCCGGCACCGTCCTGCCTGGCGCCGGCGGAAGCGGTGGCTCGCCCGCTGCGGGCGGCTCGAACCCAAGCGGGGGCACTGGCTCCAACCCGAACGGCGGAGCGGGCGGCTCGAGCCCCAACGGTGGCTCGGGCGGCTCGAACAGCGGCGCGGCCGGAGGTGGCTCCAAGACTGCCATTTGCAATTTCGCGAGCGGCATCAACGTCGCGTGGGTGCAGTTCGCCGGGGATGTGCCCAATCCGGATCTGGCCGCGTTCAAGACCATCTTCAAGAACACGCACGACGCCGGCGGGCGCATCATTCGCTGGTGGTTCCACACCAATGGCACGGTCACGCCCGGTTATGGCAGCGACGGCAAGGCGCTCGCCGTCGCCCAATCCCACATTGATGGCGTGAAGGCGCTGCTGAAGGCCGCCGACGACGCGGGTGTAGCTTTGGTGATCAGCCTGTGGTCGTTCGACATGCTGCAAGAGAACGCGGGCACCGCCTACACGAACAACCAAGCGTTGCTCGAAAAGGACGAAAATCGCCAAGCGTACGTGGATCGCTACCTGACGCCACTGGTCACGGCACTGAAGGGCTCGAAGGGTCTGTACGCTTACGAGATCTTCAACGAACCGGAAGGCATGGGTCCCAAGGGCTGGGCAACTCATCGCACGACCCAGGAAGCCATCCAAAAGACGGTCAATTGGCTGTCGGCCGCGATTCACACTGCCGATCCCAACGTGCTCGTAACGAGCAGCGCGGTGACCTTCGACTATTGCTCCAAAGTCAGCGGCAAGACCAACTACTACACCGACGACGCGCTGCGCACCGTTGGCGGCAAGCAGAACGGCACGCTCGATTTCTACGAGGTGCACTACTACACGACGAACGGCATCTCTAACTCCGCCTTCCAGCACCCCGCCTCGTATTGGGGGCTCGATAAGAAGCTAGTCATGGGTGAATTCTTCGCCTCCGACACCGACGGTGTCGCCGGCAAAGATCTGAGTAAGTACCTGTACGAAAATGGCTACAGCGGCGCGTGGTCCTGGTCTTACAACGCCGATCAGAAGTGGCCTTCTGGACAGGACACCATGCAAACGCTGTCCGCCGCACATGCGGACGTCGCCAATTGCCCGGTCAAGTGACAAGCTAAGAGCTCCTGACTTTGGCCCGCGCGCCTCAATCGCTCCACGAATCCGCGCCCGCACGCCGATCCTCGGTGGTGCGCCTGCACGTACCCTTCTCCGGGGACGACGCGGCACTGGTGCGCGCCGTTCGTGACGGAAACGCCGCCGCAAAAGCTGAGCTGTTCCATCGCTACGCGGCTCAGCTAGAGCGCTTGATCACGCATGTGTTGGGCTACGACGCGGAGCTTGCCGACATCCTTCAGGAGACGTTCGTCGCAGCGCTACGTTCGCTCGGCTCGCTCAAAGATCCCGCCGCACTCAAACCGTGGTTGCTCACGATCGCAACCCTCACCGCGCGCAAGGCACTTCGCTCGCGCTCACGGCGGCGCTGGTTGCGATACTTCACGGACGAAACCGAGGAGGCGCGCTACGAGCCTCAGGTCGAGCCGCCGAACGAAGAATCACAGCGGGCGGCGCGCGAGGTCTACGCCATCCTGGCTCGTTTTCCCGTAGACGAGCGCCTGGCGTTTGCCCTGCGCTACATCAACGGGCTCGATTTGACGGCGGTCGCCAGCGCCTGCGACGTGTCGCTCGCGACCATCAAGCGACGTTTGCAACGCGCCGATCGTCGCTTCGTAAAGGCAGCGGCAGGCGCCCCGGCGCTCGCCGATTGGATAGAAAGTGGGGAGCGATGGAAGAGCCGGTGACGGATCTGCAAACGCTCGGAGCAGAGACGGCTCGAGCGCTTTCGGTGTTTGCCCCCGAACGCGCCGCGGCGATCGAAAGGGCGCGTGAAGCGTTTCTGCAGCGACCAGCCCTGGCAGTGCCTCGACGGACTTGGCATTGGGTCCTAGCGTTCGCGGCGTTGGCCGTGATCGGGCTCGTTCTCGAAAGCGCGCTGCGAACCAAGCCGCTGTTGAGCTTTCAGGTCGATGCGCGCGCCGGGCGCACGAACGACCAAATCTCGGCGTTGGATCGGCCGGTCTTGCTCTCATTTTCCGACGGCACGGCGCTCGAGCTCTCTGCAGCAACGCGCGCGCACGTGGTGAGTCTCGCCGAACATGGAGCAAATATCGCGCTCGAAAGCGGGTCACTCGACGCGCGCGTCGTTCACACGGGCGTGAGCAGCTGGTTGCTCAACGCGGGACCCTTCGCCGTGCGCGTCACGGGCACGAAGTTTTCGTTGAATTGGGATCCGGGTCGACAGCACTTTTCTATCCATGTGACGGACGGCGGCGTGGCTGTGTCGGGTTCGGTGGTGAGTGCCGAGTGCCCAGTTCGCGCCGGGCAGACGCTCGTCGTGTCCGTACCCGAGCACCGGATGCAGCTCAGCAATGACGAGCAGCTCCCCACCCAGGTGCCGGCAGCAGCCAGCGAAGGAGTACCACCAAAAGCTCCACCCGAATCCCCTTCTTCGCCACCGAGCAACGCGCTCGATCTTCAGCCACAGAACGCGCGCAGCGCTCCGACAGCCCCGCCGAGCGTCAGTGCATGGCGCGCGCTGGCAATGCAAGGCAGGCTGCGCGAGGCATATACCAGCGCCGACGAATCCGGCTTCGAGCGCGCTTGCGACTCGGCAACGGCTGCGGAACTGCTGCTCTTGGGCGACGCAGCCCGCCTTTCAGGTCGACCCGACCGAGTGAGTGTCGCCCTCATGCAGTTACGGCACCGCTTTCCGAAAGACCCGCGGAGCGCAGTAGCAGCCTTCATGCTGGGCAAAGTGGCGTTCGATCGCGGAGGCGCCGATCGCACCGCAGCCACGTGGTTTGCGACCAGCCTGCGCGAGCAACCTCGGGGAGCGCTGGCTCGCGAGGCTGCCGGCCGACTGATGGAAGCGCTGCAGCGCGCCGGAGACGCCAGCGGTGCTCGACGTGCGGCAAAAGACTACCTAAGCTCGTACCCTGACGGGCCTCATGCCGCGCTCGCGCGCTCACTCCTTCACTAACTTTCGAAGCGCAGCGTCACATTCGTTGGGCCTGATCGTTGTCTGCTTGTTTTTCGCTCTTGCTCGTCCCAGCCAGGCTGCAGAGCTGATGCTCCACGTGGTGATCGTCGGTGAGCCCTCGAGTCCTTTGCTGCAACGGCTGCGCGAAGAGTCGGAGGCGCTCGGCTTCATCGTCGATACGAAAACAAAAACCTCGGGCCCACTGGATGCAGAGCTCGACATCTCGGGCGTGGTCGCCGCGATTCGCGAGCTCGATTCGCCGAACGAGGCGATCGAACTCGTGATCGCCGATCCGCAGCTACACGAGCGAATTCGCGAGACGTTGCCCATCCGCACCTCGACCGATCCGACCTCGAGGGAGGTCGTCGCAACACGCGCGATCGAGTTGCTCCGCGCAGTCCGCCTGCACGTCGAGCAAGCGACGCCCCAGGTTCGGCCGCCCGAACCCGCGCCGCCTGCGAAAGCCTCGGATCCGCCACCAGTAACCCCCGCGCCGGCGATCGCGATTGCACTCGCGCCGCTTGCGACCTATGCGCCCGGCTTCAATCTCGGGTTGAGCGCGGATCTTTCCCTGAGTTACGTGCCCGCGCATCTCGGTTTTCGTGGCGGCCTGTTGGTGCCGCTCGCCGCGCAGCGGCTGGAGCATGGCGGGGGTGACATCACGGCCACGGCCAGCGCCATTCACGCCGCGTTCGTCACACGGACGAGCGCGGCTGCCCCGCTGGCTTTGGAGCTCGGAGTCGGGCTCGAAGCGAGTCGCGCGCATTTCGAGGGCCACGCGCCGCCTCCGCTCGTCAACACAGACTCGAACGTGTACACATTCGGCCCGCGCTTGGAGGCGTCCGGCGCGCTGCGAGTTGCATCGCACGTGCGTTTGCTCATGCCGCTTGCGCTTTCTTATGCGCTGCCCCCCACCGTGGTTCGCTTTGCGGGCGAACCGCTTCGAGACTGGGGGCCACTCTTGTTTCGCGCTGGCCTCGGCGTCGAATTGGAAGTGCCGTGAAACGTATCTGGCCGCTCGTCGCGTCTCTCGCGCTGCCGTGCCTGCTCGCCGGTTGCACGACGCAATACGCCGATCCCGTTCGCGCTGGAGAAGGCGGCGGTGCGGGAACCAACGCCTGTGCGCGCTGGACCAGCGAAACCGAATGCGCTCGCGACACCGAAAACGGCTGCAGTGTCCAGCCCAACGACGTCGGCTGCCACCTGGATGACTCCTCTTGCGTTCCGTGGACGTGTGCGTCGGGTGATCCGTACGTGCGGGGCTCCGGCGGGACCTTGTTTTTGAGGGCTCGCCCGTTTCGTTTCGTCGGCGCCAATGCCTGGGGTGTCGCGGGGCGGGACGGAGTCTGCCAGTACAGCGGTTTCGCCAGCCAGCAAGAGGTGCTCTCGCAAGTGTTCGGAGATCTGGCGGACATGCGCGTCCAGGTGCTGCGAGTGTGGGCCTTTCAGAGCTACTGCGGCGCGAGCGGCAATGACTTTTCTGCGCTCGACCAGGTGGTGCGCTACGCGCGCGCGGCCGGCGTACGCCTGATTTTCGTGCTCGAAAACATGTGGGACGACTGCAGCAAGGGAAAGCGGGACGACACTTGGTTCGGGAGTGGCTACCGCATGCCCTACGGGGGCTATGCCTTGTCTTTCCCTGATTTCACCCGCGGAGTAGTCGCGCATTTTCGCAATGAACCGACGGTCCTCGCTTGGGAAATCATGCATGAAGCGGGCGGCAACGACGCGGACGCGATGCTCGACTTTGCCACGCAGATGACCACGGTCGTGCGCAAGGCCGACCCGAACCACCTGATCGTACTCGGCTCGGACAATGGCGATAGTCAAGCGACGCTCGTCGATGGTTCCCCCGCGCCTTACGCGAAGCTGCAAGGCCTCGATACGGTCGACATGGTCGACACTCACGACTTCTTCACGACCGACTCGACGCTGACCGCGCGCGAACAAGCGGATTGCTCGGTCGCACAAAGCTTACGTAAACCATGTTTCATCGGCGCCTCGGCGGTTTCGCTGAGTGATACTTCGACTCAGGAGTTTTCGCTGCGCGCCAGCCGCGTCTCGAGTAAGGCGCAAGCCGCCCTCGACGCTGGCTTCGCCGGTTACTTGGTTTATGCGTACACGCCCGGCTGGCAAAAAGCCCAGTTCGACTTCGATGGCCGCAGCGGTGAGCCACTCGCGGGCCGCAACGGCACATTGGCCGAGCTCGCCAACCAAGTGCGTCAGCGCTGATCTAGTGGCTGAAAAACGGATCCGCCGCCAAAGTGCGAAACGCGCTCTCGCTGGCCGATGAAGAACTGATGCGCCAGTCGCGTTCCTTCTTCACGTCGAACCAAATCACGCCTTTGATCAGCGGAAAGTCTTGCTGCAAGGAGGGGATGATGGCGTCGATCCAAGCAGCCTTGTCGCCGCCTGTTGGGGACGATGCCATCTCGCCGATCAGGATCGGCTTCTTCTTCCCAGCCAAGAGCGGGTAGATGTCCCGGAAGACGTCGTGAAAGCTCTGCCACTCGTCGGCGCCCCAGTTGTAGCCATCGACGCCGGTCCAATCCACGTAGCTATCGCCGGGGTAGTAGCTGAGCGTGGCCTTGTTCGTGCCGTCAGTGTCGACGACATTCGGACACCATGCCCAGACTACGTTCGTCGCTCCCGCCGCCACGAATAGATCGTGAATGTGGCGGTAAGCATCCACGTACAGCTTGGCGTCGTTGCCGCTCCACGCCTCGTCGCCGTTCATCTCTGCGGCGAAATCGAGGAAGAACTGCACCTTCAGCGCCTTTGCGCCAGCTGCGCGAGCCTTGATCGTCGCATCCTGACTGCCATTCACGATCGTCGCGAAATCGATGCCGTCAGGCTCCCAATTCACCAAGGGGATACGGCCAGCCGCGATGTCCGCCTTCGTTGCGCCGGAAGTCCAATCATCGTCCCAAGCCCAATACGTCAGGTGAACGGGCAGCGAGCGTCCGAGCTTGACCTTCGTCGCTTCGATATCGCCGTCGCCGTAGTATTGACCGAGCAAGGCGCCGCTCGCTGGAACGAGCAGGTCCGTTGTCGCGCTCGAGCTCTTGCCCGCACTGCCCGCGGCTCCGCCGAGATTCGCGCTACCGCCGCTACCCCCGTTGGCAATGCTGCCGCCGTGCCCGCTGCCTGCGGTGTCGTTGCCAGCGGCACCCGCGCCGCCGACGCCGCTTCCGACGTTCCCGCTCCCGCCATTGCCATTCCCGGGATCGCCGTTGGCACCGCCAACATTCGGGGCATCTCCGCGTCCGCCACTGCCGTTTGCGGTGGCGCTTCCACCGTGACCGCTCGAGTTCGACTTGCCTCCTGAGCCGGGTGGTGCCGAACCGGTGGCGTCACTCGAGCCACAGGCAGTCGCGCACACCAGGCACATCGTCAACATCGCCCAGCCGTTGATCGCAGGCGTAAGAACTCGCTGTTTCATTGGCTCATTACACTGCATCAACTGGGCCATGACTTGGTGGTTCTTTCTTCCGCTCTGAAACTCCCTAATTGGCGAAGGAAAAGTGCAATGCGACGGGACGTCGCCTTTTCCGAGCTCGAAAGACCACGCCTGAGTTGTCACTCGCCGGTTGCGGCGGTTGCGGCTCCACCAACTTCAATACGGGTTGTCGGTCGTGGACAGGGTTTGACGCGACCGGTAGTTGCTTGCGGTTGAAAACTTCTGCGCCGGAGCGGCCGTTGCGACGCGCACCGCAGGGACCGCGCGCGGCAATGGTTTGCCTTGGCTCGCCGGTTTCGCTGGCGGTAGTTCGACGTTGCTCGCTGGTACCGGAGGCTCAGCGACGAGGGCGACGGCAGTCGCCAGCGGCGGTGCCACGAACGCGACCGGCGAAGCGACTGGCTGCGAAGCAACGGCAACCAGATTCGATTGCAGGATCGGCACCAGCGCGGCTTGCTCGAAAAAGACCGAAGTATTCCGCCAGGTAACGACCACCGCTGCGGCAAGGGTGAGCACCAGCATGGCCCGCAGAACAAACTCGCCCAAAGGCGCACGGCGCGCGCGACGAGGCTTCGGCGCCACTGCCAGGTCACTGTCGGGGCCGAGTCCCGGTAGCGTTTCGAAGCGCGGACGCGCCGACACGGTCGGAAGTAGGTCTTCTTCCGCAGGCACGACCGACAGCGTGTCCCAGCCTGCGTCGATTGAGGAAGTGCGCGGTTGGTTGATGTCGTCGAGGCTGATGCAGCTATGAGATGGGACGCGAGCGTCGTCTGGGGTGGTCTCGGGGTTTGGCATTGATTCTCCAAGTCTGCCCAGTGCATGGAGGGTGCCAGGGCGCAGGGGCGCAAATATCCCGCGATTTGCCGGCAGACGCCGGCAAGTGATGCCTATTGGCAGCACTTTCGAGCACTGTTGTCCTCAGCCAATCACTGACTCAGCGCAAGTGGCGATCGGGAACGATCGGCGTAGACTCCACGGCTAATGGCAAACTCAGGGTCGGGGCACGATCGCGAATTTTTGGCGCGCACTCCGATCTTCGCGGGGCTGCCCGAGCGGGTCATCGACTTGCTCGCGGCTTCGGGACGAACCGTCGAGCTCGCAGCCAACGAACTATTGCTGCGAGAGGGCGATCCAGCTCGCAGCATGTTCGTAGTCCGCAACGGCGAAATCGAGATCTTCAAGCACGGCAAAGGTGGTATCGAGCAGCGCCTTGCGATTCTCATGCAAGGCGACTGCCTCGGAGAGATGTCGCTGATCGACATCCAACCCCGCTCAGCGACCGCACGCGCACGCGGCATTGCAACGGTGTTCGTGCTCGAGCTAGCTGAGCTCGCCAAGCTCTATGGCAGCGACATCGAGGCGTACGCGCTGCTCATCCTCAACATCTCACGCGAAATCAGCCGGCGCCTCCGCTGTGCGGACGAACTGATCGTGAGCATGGGCATCACCGCCGACACCTTGTGGAGCGACGCCGCCGACAGCGCTGCGCGCTCCACGAAAATGGTCGCGTCCGATCGTCTCGATTGTTGAGGGCCCGCGAATGGCTAAGTCGGTCGAAGATCGCGATCGAGGCGCCCGGCGGGCAAGGCGCGACGAAGGCGCATACTGCTTGTATGTAACTGAGGAGCAACGCAGCCCGCCGGGATGCATCGGTCGCGAGATCGACCGACTTAGCCATTCGCGGGCCCTAAGAAGCGCCGACGCGGTAGTGAGCAAAAACGCGCTCGATCTTCGACTCAGCGTCGAGGAACAAAGCCTCTGCCACGAGCCTTCGCCCTGCCCCGTAGAAGAGCAGCGTGATGCTCGAGTCACATAGAAATGTGTCGACGAGTTCGAACGTCAACTCGGGATACTTCTGCAGCCCTCGTTCGAAGTAGGCTCGCACATTTGCGTGCCCACGCACTGCCGAGCTCCCAGCAATAGCGCCAGCCAGCGGCGACACGAGCTCCACTGACGGCGAATACAACGCCATGATGGCGTCGAGATCGTGCGTGTTCCAAGTCTCGACATGTTTCCTGGCAAACGCCAGCGCTTCATCTGCGGTCATGCGTCCTTCTCCGTCCCCTCTTTCGAATCGCGCAGCTCGAACATTAGCCGAACTTTTCGAGTCCCAGGAAGCGCGGGTCGCCCATTTCGACCTCCTACTCATGGGATTTGGGAGGGGGCGCCCGCAGGACCCACAACGCACCTCCAAGCGCGACCAAGGTGCTCAGATGGCGTCAACAACCATGACCTACGTCCCTCGTCGCGGGCATGCTAACGTCGTCTATCGTGCTCTCTGGAAAACGCCATCACCGCTATACTTACGGCGATTACGTCGACCTCGAACTCGCCAGCCCGACCAAGCATGAGTTTTTGGACGGAGAGATCTTCGCGATGGCGGGTGGCTCGGAAGAGCACTCAGCGCTTGCGGCGGAGGTGCTCGGAGCCTTCAGGGACGCGGTACGCCATGGGCCATGCCGCGTTCATACGTCAGACTTGCGAGTCTATGTGGAATCGAGCGGCCTTGCCACCTTCCCAGATGGGGCGGTCGTTTGCGGTCCGCTCGAGCAACACGGACCGAGTCCGAAGGCGACGGCCCTGAATCCGACCGTCTTGCTCGAAGTCACCAGCGATTCCTCGGAAGAGTACGACACCGGAGAAAAGCTCGAGCACTACAAAACCATTCCCTCGCTGCTCGATTGCGTCGTGGTATCGCATCGCGAGCGTCGCATTGTCGTACACTCGCGTTCGGAAAGCGGCGCGTGGCTCACGCGAGTGGCGATTGCCGGTGGCCGCGTCGCGGTTGGCGCCCTGAAGACCGAGCTGTCAGTGGACGAGATCTATGCCAAGAGCTCGATCTCTTGAGAGCGGTCGCAAGGGCGTCCCAATCGCGCTCATTGTCCCACAGCACCGACAATGAACTCGGAGAACGCGCGGACCTTCGGCGACACGCGTTTTCCGGGTGCCACGAGCAACGAGATTGGCGGCCCCGACGCGCTGAAGTCCGCGAGTACCTCGACTAGCCGGCCCGCTGCCAGCGGCTTCGCGATCGAATAGTCGTGCGCTTGGAACAGCCCGAGGCCGGCACACGCGGCTTCGATCAGGCCTTCGCCATGATCGCAGAAGAGCGAGCCAGGCGTGGCGCTCGTACCGGCTTTTGCGCCGGGTTTGGCGAACAGCCACTCTTGAGGCGTGCCATTGGGGAGCACGAATTTCAGGCAATTGTGCGAAGTGAGGTCCGCCGGGGTGCGCGGAAGGCCGCGCTGCGCGAGGTACGCGGGCGCTGCGACCGTGACCCAGCGCACGTCCCGCAGCTTGCGCGCCGAGAGGCGTGAATTCGCGAGTGTTCCCACGCGCACCACCGCGTCGACATTTTCATCGGCCAGGCTCACCACGCGGTCCGTTAAACTCGCGTGCACCGAGAGCGCGGGGTAGCGCTCGCAAAATTGCTTCAACGCGGGCAGCACCACGAGCTTACCGAGCAACAGCGGCAGCGACACCGTGAGCCGACCGCGCGGAGCGCGATGCGCCAGCAGCACGCGCTCTTCCGCACTGCGCACGTTCTGCACGGCGTCCTGGCAACCGCGCAGGAACGCTTCTCCCTCGTCCGTCAGCGAGACCGCGCGGGCCGTTCGGTTGAGCAAGCGCAAGCCGAGCCGCGCCTCCAGCCGCGTGATCGCCTTGCTGACGGCCGAGGGCGTGAGCCCGAGCTTGCGCGCTGCTACGCGAAAGCTCTGGGCCTCTGCCGCCGCCACGAACGGCACCACGCCACTGAAGAGATCGGCCGAGCGGTCTTTCATGCTCAATCAGCGCACGACTTTGACGTTGAAATCCCCGGTTTTCAGCACGCCCCACAGGCGAATCCAAATCGGCAACAGCGCCTCCGTAGCACGCGCATTGCTGATATCGCCGAGGTCGATCACGTCGCGCCAACCGAAGCCGCTCGTCAGCAACTCGCGGACCGCGGCCTTCGCGTTCGCGTCATTGCCGCACAGGAACATCGTGTGATCCCCTGCAGCAACGCGCGCGGCGTCGACCATGACCTCACAGTTCACGGTGTTCAGCGTCTTGACGACTTTGAGCCGAGGATACGCGCGTTGGATGCGCTCACCGAGTGAATCGTCATTGCCTACGAACAACGTCGGCGGCGCGCCCTTGGAGAAATCGAGCGGGTTGGCGACGTCGATCAGCACCTTGCTGCCGAGGTTTGCCTCGCCCGCCGCTGCCAGCACCTCGAGCGAAGCGTCACCCGGCGTGCAGTTGAACAGCAACTCGCCGAACGCCGCGCTGTCTGCAAACGCCCCGTGAGACGCATTCGGACCGGCCTGATCCGCCCAAGCCCTGCCCTTCTCGTTGCTAGCTGAGCGCGATCCCAGCTTCACTTCATGGCCGAGGCTGATCAGCTTTTTTCCGATCGTTTGGCCCACTTGCCCAGCTCCCAATACGCCGATTTTCATGGTTCGATACTCCGAAGTGGTGCGTGCGAGAACCTATCCCAATGAACGGATAGGTTTCTTAGTGCCCGTCTGACCCGGAAGAAAGTAAACCCGAAGCGCCGAGCAACAAGGCTACTAGTCAGCAAACTAAAGGTGACAAAAAGTCATCTTAGCCATTTTGCCCTGTGGGGAGGGCGAAATGGGCGGATTTCTCCCTGAGCGCGCAGCGACGGCCGCGTGACCCACACAAAAGATTCGGCGCGGGCCCGACTCACTGATGAAAGATCACTGCCGCGCCCGCCTTTGCGAACGGTGAGCCGAGCTTGAGCGCTCCCGTCTCCGAGAAGGTGTACGGGAACACCACTACGACCGAGTACACGTCTCGGTGATCGAGATTTACCGCGATCGCGTCCTGCTTTTCCGTGCTGCCCGGAGGAACGACGCGAATGTCGTACACCAGTGCGGTCGCGCGATACTTTCCGAGCGCCGCACCGTCCCGGAATCCACCGTTCAAAAGCGCGATGACCTGGCGAGCTGGCGGGCGCTCATTGCCGGTCCAACCAGCGACCTGAGCCACTTCGCCGGCGATGGACATCGTGCCGCCGAATGGGAAGAGTTCTCGACTGCGCGAGAGCATCTGCTTGCCGAAAGGCAACACGGCATTCATCAACACTTCGCAGTCTTGCTTCGGAGTGGTCATCAATGAGGACGGAACGATCACATCCTTAGTGTTCGCACCCCAAGCAGACCATGCAGTGTTGCGACGAGCAAGGTCATGACAGTGAGAAATGAATTGGCGCGGCGCGTAAGACAGCCACGGAGCAACTACAGCTCGCCCAGTTCAACCTCAGCTGCGCACAGTCGCGGCTCACCTCCGACCGCGCTCACCCTCACGAGTTGCACGCGCGCTCGATCGAGAGGGGGCGCCCGCAGGGCTCGCATCGCACCTCCCGTATCGCCCAAGGTGCTCACACCACGTCAGCAACCACTGTCGTTGCTCTCCGGCATTTCGCCCGCATCGTTGCAAACGGTCGCTGGATTGCAAGAAGCAGTGGTGCCCGCTTCGATTCGATACGAACTCTGAGCGCAATACGACAGAGTGTCATCGCTCGCCGCCGCGCCAACCAGCTCGGACGAGTTGTTTGTGCCGAACGAGTAGTAACACTCCTTGGAGTGAGTCCCGTAGTCGAGGGTAACCACTTTCAGATCCTGACAATTTCCTGCTCTTACAATCGGTCGACTCGGAAGCGATTGGCAGCCCTGTGCCCAAGCCAATGCAGCGCAGTACGTGGACGGGCACTCGAGCCACCACAACGCCGCGACCTTGCTCAGCTCGCCCGTGCAGACAGCCGGTCCCGAGCCAGCTTCACCCGAGCCAGACTCAGCTCCTTCACCCGCCCCCCCCGCGCCCGCTTCACTCCCTCGAACTGCGGGCACGGCTGCGCTGTTGCCACTCCCAGCGCCCGCGCTCGCGGTCTCCTCTGCGCCTTGCGCGGGAAGCACGCCAGAGTTTTCCCCGCCGGTCGCGTGAGTCGCGTCGTCCGGCGCTCCAGGCGCGCTGTCTTGCGCGGTGCCACTGCAGCCAGCAATCAGCGCGCTCCACCCCATCCCCACCACTAGCCATGCTCCAAAACGGTTGCTCATGACGGGTGACGGTGCAGAAACCGTACCGCGCACCCGAAGCAGCGGAAACAGCGTGCGAAATCCCCATCCGCTTGGGACTTGGCAGAGAGTCGGACGCGTACACTGGCACGAGTGTGTGCCAGCCGACGGTGTAGGTGTTGGCACAGCTTGCACACGACGTGTCACGCGGCCTGGCGCGAAAACCCGCAACATGCGGCAATTCCGGGTGGAATGTGCCGCAATGAGGTTGGCGCGCGTATTGCTATACGTGAGTGTGTGAACGCGATTGGAATCAGACTAGTGGGCTTCCTGGGTGCGGCATTGCTGAGCATTGGCTGTGGCGGGCAAAGTGCTGATCGATCGGGGTCGCAAGCGGCGTGCGCGAATGACTTGCCTGAGGGCTTCAGCTGCGAGCGTGCCTTGAGCATCGAGCAGAGCGAATGCGCCGGGAACGCGACGGGGGTCAGTTTGACGCCCAACGTGCACTGGACGACCGATGGTAAGGCGCTTCACGTCGAAGACACGCGCTTCCGTTGCAATCAGTCGGTCTGCGCATACCTCGACGCTTCGAGCGCTGAAGCGAAGGTATTGCTGCAACCGTGTGAGATGAAGCCGAATACGGTCGCGCGCTGCGATTGCGAGTACTCGTTCGATGTACCCGTTGCTTTGCCTGCGACGACGAGCAGTATTTCCGTCGAACTACGCACTGATGCCTACGCCAGCGAGCCAACATCGCAAGCGGCTGGCAGCGTGAGGGTGGGCGCCGGAGCCAAGCTGTGCGACGGCTCGAGCGCGCTCCGCTTCGCCGCGACTTCGGGAGGGGGCAACCTGGGTGGGCTGCCCCCATACCTTGCCGAGGTGGGCTGGTCGCTGTTGTTGATCGATGGGCAGTGTCGCTATTACGCAATGACCGCCCCGGACCACGAGATCCGCACCGGCGTGCTCAACGATACCGACGCCCAGAGCTTCAGCGATGAGCTCTCGCTGGGCGCCTGGCCAGCGCCATCGCCCACGGACACCTGCTTCGACGCAAGCACACAGACATACGCCTTTGGCGCAGATCGCACGTCAGTCACCTGCGAAAGCACACCGCTCAGCCAAGCCAGCGATGCTTGGCTCGAACGCCTGTATCAGGCGGGCACTCCGGTGAACGGCCCAGTTCGATCTTGGCTGACTGAGCCAAGCAACGAGCACTGGCCTGCCAGCAATCCCGACCTCGCATTGCCCTATCCGTTCGCTGAACTGCAGAGCGCGGTCAGTGATCCTTTCGGGGTGTCCCACGTAGCCGTCATTTCAAACGCCGCTGACGCCGCCGCATTGCGAGCGCTCCGCGCCGAATACCAAACCAAACCAGCCTCCGCCTTCGTGGCGCCATACAGCATTCCAGTCGTGTTCAGCCCCAGCGAGACGGAGTCGAAATACTACGACCTCACGCTGCGCGACACGCTCCCGTTCGAGGTCGACGGCGCGCTCGCCATCGACGCTTTCATCCAATAGTTGCGCACCAAACTCGAGTTGAGCGCGACTCAGCTCGAGCCGCGGACACGTAGCGACTCGCGATCCGCGACGAGCGACTCAAAGCGCTCGTGGATCTTTGCGACGCAGGGCATACGCACACGCGAGCGCGCTCAGAGTGATGAGCAGCGCGGGTGCGCTGAACACGCCGCCGACCGCAACACAGCTGCCGGCTTCCTGATAGCCGACTTCGCGAATGCGCTCGCGCTGCGAGGCATCGACGAACGGCGTTTTGAGTACCTCATCCACCTTCGCGCGGCCGAGCTGCATTCCGAGAGCACCAACGGCGGCAGGAACGAGCGCTACCGCTAGGGCCAACCAAGCCAGCGGCACTCGCGCCCGACCGCGAAACAGGGCAATGACCAGGGCTACGATCGACAGCCAGAATCCTGCGATCCCAAAGAATAGGCTCAACCAACTCGGCCACCCACACTCCTGAAACATCTGCCAGGCGCCCGCCATGTCGGCATCGTACTCGAAACCCGCGTAGCTGCTTCCCTAGCAACGCGAGAGGATGGATCGCGGCGGGGGCAGGCTGTCTTCGACGACGGGAACGGTAGGGAACGCGGCTAGAAAGCGTGTTCCCCGGCCGACGACGCTGCTCACACCCAACGCGCCGCCCAAACCACGAACGATGCCGATGACTGTCGGCAGGCCGAGGCCATGGCCGGTCTCTTTGGTGGTGAAAAAGGGATCGCCGATACGACGGAGCGTGGCAGCGTCCATGCCCGAACCGGAATCTTCGACGAGGAGCGCGACGTACTCACCGCGGCGGATGGGGCCGGTGAGATAGGCGAACTCGCTAGACTCAGGGCCGAGGTCGCGCTCCTCGACGCGCACGGTGACGGCACCGCGACCGCCCATTGACTCCGCAGCGTTGAGCACGAGGTTGATGATGATCTGCTGGAGTTGCACTGGGTCCGCGTTGATTGACGGCACCGGCGCGAGCTGCGTGTGGAGATTGACTGCGCCTTTGATGGCCGGGCGGAGCAGCTTTTCGATGCCGGCGACCAGAGCGTTCAAGTCACACGGTGTAGGGTTGGCCGGCGCGCGACCTGCGAAAACGAAAATTTGGCGGGTGAGATCCGCGGCTTGTTGGAGCGCGCCTTCGATCATGCCGAAGGTTTCGTCATGGCCTCCGCCAGGAGGTAGTGCCTCGCGAATTTCGTCGAAGCCGCCCCGCACGACGGTCATGAGGTTATTGAAATCATGCGCAATGCCGCCCGCCAGACGCCCCAAGCTTTCGAGCTTTTGACCTTGGTTGAGCTGGGCTTGGAGCGCCTGATTCTCCTTTTGGCTCGCGAACAAGGAAGCCGTGCGCTCGGTGACCATCTCTTCGAGCTTTTCGCGATATTGGCGGTTCTCGCGCAGAAGACGCGCGCGCTCGAGGTTTCGCTGGATCGCCACCAGGAGTTCCTCGCTGAGCTGTACGGGCTTGACCAAGTAGTCCCAAGCACCGAGTCGAATCGCGTCAATTGCGTCTTGCAGAGTGCCCGAGCCGGAACACACGATCACGGGCAGCGCGTCGTCGCGTTCGTGAATGAAGGAGACCAGCTGTAGGCCGTCCTTGTTCGAGGTCATGCGCAAGTCCGTCAATATCAGATCGGGGCGCTCGCGAACGTACTCGGCGATCCCCTCCATTCCCGTCGAGCCCTCGACGACGACGTAGCCGGCGTCCTCGAGCAGTGCCCGAAAATTGCGACGCACCGCCTCCTCGTCGTCGACAATTAGAATTCGGTGCATCGAAGCTATCCCCGGATTAGCGATCTCGCGACCGTCTCCAGAGTCGCGAGGTCGGAGATGGGCTTCGTGAGATATGCGGCGGCACCGAGTAGAGTGGTCTCGGAGAGTAGGACCTTATCGGCGGTGCCGCTGATCATGATGACCGGCGCGGTGCTAGTGTGATTTTTCAACGCCTCGAGCAACTCGAGCCCACTCATACGCGGCATACGAAGATCGCTGATGATGATGTCCGGCGCGTGCTGCTTCAGGATTTCGAGCGCGGCGACTCCATCGTCCGCCTCGAGCACGAAAAATCCGCTGTCCTCGAGGTACGCCGAGACGCTGCGTCGAAATGCCAGGTCGTCCTCGACGATCAGGACCAGCGGGTTCGATCGCGCCGTCACGACGCCGCCTCGGACGCGAACGGTAAGCGGATCGTGAACGCTGCACCGCCGCCTTTGGTGGAGTGCACCAAGATCGTCCCCTTGTGATTGCCGGTAATGATCGAGAACGATACCGACAGGCCGAGACCCGTGCCCACGCCGGGATCTTTCGTGGTGAAGAACGGTTCGAACACGCGCCGGCGCGTCGCTTCGTCCATACCTGGACCGTTGTCTTCCACGACCACCACGGCGTACTTGTCTTCCTGCGAAGTGCTGAGCGTAATGCACGGGTCGTCGTGTCCCGCGAGCGCCATGGCCTGCGCTGCGTTCTTGATCAGGTTCAAAAACACCTGTTCGAGCTCGATCACGACGCCGTGCACCGGTGGCAGCGAGGGCGCGAAGTTGCGCACGATCCGCACGCGACGAAAGTCGTACTGTTTGCGCAAGTCGAAGTCGCTTCCCGCCAGCACCACGGCGCGGTCCAGCACCTCCGAAAGATCGACCGCCACCTTGGCCGACGGACTGCGGCGGCTGAACTCGAGCATGTTGGCCACGATGACTGCGGCCCGCGCTGCCGCGCCGCGGATATCGGTGATGAATTGATGAATCCCCCGTGTCTCCAGGTAGCGCTGCAAGCCTTCGAGCGAAATTCCGGCGGCCTCGGCGGCGCTGCGGTTGGCTTCGAGCTCTGGCGAGGTTCGGCGTTGCACATTTTGTGCAGCCTGCGCCACGATTCCAAGAGGATTGTTGATCTCGTGGGCCATTCCGGCGGCTAGCCCTCCCAGCGAGATCATCTTTTCTGTCTGCATGAGCACCTCTTGCAAGCGCACTTGGTCGGTCACGTCGCCAATCATCACCACGCCGCCCTGAACATAGCCGCGCGTCAGTGGGTAGAAGGTGACGTTATAGCTATGTACACCGTCCTCGCGTTCGATCCGCACGCGTTCCAACTGCAGGCGCTCGTTGTCAGGCCATTCACCGGACCGTCTCTTGATGCGTGAGAGCTCCAACGCGGGCCAGAATTCGGCCAGGACTTCAGGCGCTGGCAGGCCTAGCGCCCGTTCCGCCGGCAGACCGACCACCGCTTCTGCGCATCGATTCCACTGACCGATCACGTCATGCTGGTCGACCGCGATCAAAGCCAGGGGCATCGAATCGATCACGTCCGACAAATCATCTTTGAGGCCCGCGACGCGCATTTCACTTTCGCTGCGGCGGCAGACCTCGAGCTCGAGCGCATTGGTGCGTGATTCGAGCTCGCGGTGCGCCTCCAATAGAGCCTTGTGCGCCCGTCGCCGATGCGCCTCGAGCGACGAAATCCCGAGCGTGGTCACGGTCGCGATGCTGACGAAGAGCTGCAACGAGAGCACGACGTTGACCGCAACGTCGTGCGAAAGCACTCGAGTCGAAGCAATGGCTGAGGCGATGGCAGTGGTCGACATCGCGAGCGCGGTGACCGCCGCGCCCGCGGGCCCGGCACGCAGCGCGCTGAGGGCGAGGCAGGGAAAAACCAAGTAGCGCGACGTGTAGGCCGAACCAGGCGAGTTGATATCTGCCGCGATCGCCACCCACGCGGTGACCATGGTCGCGATCAGCACCATGCTCGACTCGAGCAGGCGGTTGGGCAGCGCGCGCGGCCTCCGGGCGGCCCAACCGGCCACGCCCAAGACGGCCGGCGCGACGAGCAAGATCCCCACCCCGTCGACGATCGCCCATTGCCGCCAGCGCTCGATGAAGGACGCGCCTCCCGGCGTGATGGCAACGACCGTGCCCAACACTGCGCAGACTGGTGTCACGCTAATCGCGACGACACACAACGCCACGAGGTGAGTCGGCTCAGTCATGTCCACGCGTTTGCGCGCGAACCGCTCGAGCACGAGCGCGCCACACATTGCCTCCAACAGGTCCGCCGCGGTCGCGGCGAGCATGCCGTAGAACTGCACGCCGACCGCCCAGTTGGCGAGCAGGTTGGAGAGCCCGACGCCCAACGCGAGCAACCACCAACGCCGGTGCTCGAGCAGGTAAAACGCCGCCAAGGCAACGCCGCTTGCTGGCCATGCGATGGCGACGTGACTAGACGGCAAGTGGAGTGCGGTCCCCAGTCGAGCGCTGACAAAGTACACCGCAGACGCAACTGCTACACCCAGGAGCCAGCGCGACGCGGCTCCATCCGTCCTCGCGTGAGGCTTCGGCGGGGAAGCGATTGCCTGAACCGTGAGCTGACGGGCCATGTACGACTCCCAACCATCGGCTCGGGAACGAGAACGCCCCGGGCCGCCTCTCTGGTACCCTAGCCGACCATCCTTCCCGAGCAGGCACGCTTTCGCAAGGGCGCATGCGTGCAGCACACGGCGAGCCAAACTCGAAAAGGCTTACAGCTCCCAATTTGCTGTTTCGTCTTGGCGAATTAGCGGACATGGCGAACCTCGCCGATTCGCGACGGCCCCTTTTCGAGCAGCTCGAGCCCGGCCTACCCTGTCCTTCGTGGCTCGATGGAGGTTCTTGCTGGGCGATCTGAGCGCACTGCTCGCGCTCGCTTGCACCCCACCCGCGACTGCGCCCAGCGTCATTCCGACTTCGCCGCGAGCCAGCACGAGCGTTGCCGGACGTCCTCCACTAGTCCGCGGCGCTTGGCGCGAAGTCAGGTATCCGCAGACGCCGAATCACGTGCTGTTGATGAGCAACGAGCCCGACGGAACGCAGCTGATCGCGGTCGATGGCTTTCGGATGAAGCAGCGCGGCGAGCGCGTGGAGTTCGCGAAACAGGTGCTAGAGCCGGCGATCTTGCGCTCCTGTTCAGCAGGCCACGGCTGGGTTCACGTCACTGAAGAGCGTGACGTCTATCGGTCGGACAGCTTTCTCGGCAACCTCGAGCTCGTCGGCCACGTCGACAATTTCGACTTCTTGCAGTGCGGCCCGCAAGCGGTAACGCTGCGGCCGCGGCCGGTGTTCTGGAGCGACGGGGAGACGCAACGCCTCACTTGGGATTCGCCGATCGGCTGGGCCAGCTTCAGCGATGCCAAACGGGGTGATGCCTTGGCGTTTCCAGATTTTTGGCTCAAAACGAGCGACGGCGGCAAGACCTTTGCGCGTGCGCCCGCACCGTTCAGCATGGTCGACGCTTTTGCTCGTGTGCCGCCCGTGCAGTTCGGGCTGTTGAGCGAAGCGGATTTTCGACTGGCGCTGCGGGCTTGGTCGCGCCGCGCGTTGCGCTCGGTCGCGGGCAGAGCCGTCGCAGATTTCGAGCTCAGCGACGGCACCGCTGTTCGAATTACGGCGACTCAGGAAGTGTTGAATATCGAGCTGCGTACTGCGCAGGGCAAATTCAGTAGCGTGGAAGTGTCCGGCAACTGTAACGACGCCGAGGCGTGGGGCAGCAAGCTCGCGCTGCTGTGCTTCACCGACCCCGCAGCGCAGCAGTCGATCCTGCGCGTCTTGTACCCGAATCAGGAAACACTGCCGGGGCCGCCGCTGCCTCCTCAATCTGGTTTGGTCGCGGATCCGACGGGCCGCTACCTGTTCGCGCAAGGACGGATGATCGACCATCCGCGGCAAAAGACGCGGCCGCTGATGCGTTTCGACGGGAAGGCTTGGCAGGTATTCGAGCACATCGACTCGCCGCCAATCGCAGTGCGGCACGGCTGGCTACTGCTCGACGCCCCACCCCGCGCCGTCCCCGTAGAGCATCCCGACCAGGACCCGATCTTTCTGCCAGGCGCAAATCTGGACCCCAATCACCAAGAAGCGGCCGTGTTGGAGCACAGCATCGTGTATCTGCGACACGAGAGCGACGGCACCAAGAACGAGTGGGTGGAGCTCGAGCTCCCGAGCGGGCACGAGCTCAGAGTTACCCCGTCTTCAACCGCCAGCAGCGCGCGCCTGCCACCCGAGCTGCGCTGCGGAACTGCGCCGAGCTGTAGCATCACGCCGACAACCGCGTGGACAAGCTTGCTCGACGAGGACGAACCGGAATTGCTCCCAACACCACCGCGCCACGACTATTTGAGCGACGCGGTCAACGGCGACCCCGGATTTTCGATCCGAAACTACGTCTGCGAGCTGGCGGCAAACCTGGGCCAAAAAGACCAGGAATTGCTTGGAATACAGCCCATTCCGGGCAGCCAGTCCCAACGCATCGTGGCGATACCGAGCATGGGCGGCATGTTGGACATGAGCGACGCCGACTCTGGCTCGATACTTTCGTGGCACGGCGTCGACGCAGCCGGAACGTTCACCGCAAGGACACCCGAGACCCAGGCAATCGCCGAGCTCAAATCCGGCATGCCGCGCTCGACCGAGGACGCATGGCAGGTGTGGCCCGTGCTAGTCACCCGCAACTTCCTGCTGCTGAACGAGAACGTGGAACCAGAACTTTCACATCGCGTCCGCTTGCTGAACAAAGACGGCAGCGTGAGTGAGCTCGTGCCCAACGGCGATTTTCAGCCGTTGGTCGTGCCGCTCGGCGACGGCCGCAGTCTGCTCAGCGTCGAACGTGACGCGTATCAAGAGCTCATGCTGCTCACGAGTGACGGTCGCGTCGCGCAGCGGCGCTTCTTCTTGGTCAACGCCGACCTGCGTACCTTTCTGGCACTCCGGGCGGGAGTGCCGGGGCTCGTGTCGTCGGACGGCCGCCAGCCCGCGTTCTTCTCGCTCGAGCCTGAAACGCCTGGAATTCCGGTAGAACTCGCGACCAATCGCGACCTCGAGCCATGCCGTAAGAAGCCCAACCCGAGCGCGCTTCGGCTGTTCGTCGAAGGCGAAACTGCCCTCGATCGAGCGCTTTCGGTCGCTGGTTTTTTTACGCTGGGAGAAGCCAACGACAGACCGAGGAAGCTCGCCGTGGTCGATAGCACGCCCAGCGCAAGCTGCTTGCGTGGCATGCTCCTCGACGCTCCCACGTCGACCGAGCTGTTCAGCAACGGGCCCCGGCTAACCGGTCGTGTGCAAGGCCAAACCAAGACTCACGCGCTCGTGTGCCGAAGCCTGAAGCGCAGCCCATAGTCTCACGCCACACCTTCGAGCGGATGGGGGTTAGCGGGCGCGGCTCGGCTGTTTGCGGCGCGTAGCTCGAATCGCGGCGAGCGACCGCGGGCGCGTCACTAGACGATTGCGCCTTTGCACAAGCTCGCTAGCCCGAATACATCCGATTGGATGCCGGATGCTTTTTGAACGGAGACCAGCAAATCATTATTGCTTCTGCCGGCTGCGTCTACGATTCGGCCCGTTTGAAAAGCGCCCCCGCCTTGGCCAGCGAGCATGAACGGAATGTCGGTCAGGTAGTGGCCCGAAGAGCTATCGCTCCAACATTCCATGCCTAGGATGAGCGAACTGTTGTGGAGCGCGGTTTGTCCGCCACCATCATCCACGGTCTTGAGTTGCGACAATAGCCTCGCGAACTTGCTGGCGTAGTAAGTGCCCATCGTGTTTTGGCCCGCTACGTCGTTGCTGTGTTCCAAGGTGTGGTGCGCCTTTTGGACGCCTTGACTGGGCCAGCGTTGTCCGCTGGACGCGCCGGAAAGAGTAAAGGCGACCACGCGCGTGAGGTCCCACTGAAAGGCCAGGGTGATGAGATCGATCATCTGATCGTGCACGCTGCTCAGATCATCGAGGTTGTTCTTGTTTTGGCCGTCGCCCGTCGGGCGCGTGGAACTGGGGCAGGCGGCGGCCATTGCGGTCGCGCTGCCGCCATCGAGCGCTGCTAGCTCGGCGTTGGTGGCTTTTTCGACCTCGCGCCAGCCGTCGAGCAAGCCATCGAACTTGGTGGCGTGTTCGGAGTCCATGCCCAGCGCGCGTTTCGCATCAGCGATGTCTTGGGTGCGAAAATCCAGCATGCTTTTGCGACGACTGAGGACGGCGCGCAGCTGACTGTTATCGGTGCCGGGCTGGTTGGAAGCACTGGCGCACAGCAGCGTGATGCGCTGCATGAGCGAGTCGTAGACCTGGCCCGCACTCTGAATGGGTTCGATGGCGTTGCCATACTGGCTATCGCCGGCTTGTCGCTTGCGGAACGAGACGTAGCGCTGCCCGAGCCCTACGTTGTCCGCGTCGGAATGCGCGCCGGCGCCAATGTGCAGACTGGCAAATGGCAAGCTCGCTAGCGCAGGAATGGTTTGGTAATGATTGGCAATCGCGATGTCGATCGACTCGTTGTCGGTGTAGGCGTAGTAGGAATCGTTCTTGGAGTAGTGGTAGCTGTTGCCCGTTGTGCAGCCAATTAGCCCTGCGGCGTGCTCTTCTTCATAACCGTCTGTCTTGGGCGAGCCGCCCATGATTTTCATGCTCTTGAACAGAATCAGGTCTTTGGCGTGAGGCGCGAGCGCAGCCAGCGGCGTACTCCCGAGCTCGTCAATGGTCGCCGGTTTGATGGAGGGCGGATGGAAGGAGCCGCCTTTGAAGAACATGACGAAACGCGGCGCACCCACGAACGTGCCTCCGGCGACGTAGCCCATGGCCTTGGCAATCGGCATGAGTGCGAACGCCAATGGGCCGAAGAGCGCGATCAAATCACGCCGGCTGAGCTGACCTTTGTGGCGAATCATGGTGTCTCCGAGCGGCGCAAGAGGGCGCTTGAGCCAGCCAGTGTGCGCAACATTCCGAAAATGTCCTGCCGGTCCTGGTTGGCGAAATCGAAAAACATTTGTCTGAGGATGGGATCGTCGTCAGCGGTTTCGTCGCGGCCGAGGTAGAAGCGGAACAGTTGTCGAGCGAAGCATTGTTGGAACTGTTTGCTGCGCGTGAGGCCCTTCAGCGCGTCCGTCGGGGTATCGGCTTGGAAAGCGGCACTGTCGACGAAGTCGAGCGAGATGCTCGGATCGACGGGCACGCCCTGATCGCTGGTGCGAAAGCGACCGATTGCGTCGTAGTTCTCCAGCATGAACCCGAAGGGGTTGATGAAGTGATGGCAGCCAGAGCAAGGAGCATGGCTGGTGCCATTCTCCACGCGCTGTCGCTCGCTGGTCCCGCCCGCCGCCGGCAGAGAGGTATCTATCCCAGGCGGAGGATTTCCCAGAGGCAAGCACATGACCTTGCGCGTGAAGAAGACCCCGCGCTTGACCAAACGAGTCGTCGTGGGGCCCGAATGGGAGGCGATCACGCCCGGCAGAGTGAAGACGCCCAAGCGCTGGGTTGGATCCAGAGCTATTGCCTCGGAGCTCCCCTTGTTCAACCCATAAATGAAAGCCATGTCAGCGCCGACGACGCTATCGGTGGCTTCGGTGAGATCGCGAAGCTTGGGTGCGTCCGAAGCGAGCTGGCGTTCGAGAAATGCCCGTACTTCTTCCACTACCGCACTCGCGACTTGCGGAGTGAATTCCGGGAACACGTCCGTCGAGATGCCGAACTCAGCGGGCTGCCGGACCTCCAACCAGCTCATGAAAAATTGCAGCAGTTTGGCGCGAGCCTCGCGTGAGGCCAGCACGCGCCCGAGGGTCGTCTGCAGATCGCTTGCGGATTGAACTGACATCGCTGGCTCGAGCGATGACAGACCGAGCGCCTCCGGAGGCGCATCAGCCAGCGTATACGTGATGTTTTGCAGCAGTTGTGCCGCGGCAAGGTTTCCGGAGCCATCGGTCGACACTTCGTCGCGGAACACGTAGTTTGGCGAAGTGAGCGTCAGATCAACCAGATCTGCCGTGGCGTTCGCGATGCCCACGTCCTTCACGCTGCTCTGGAAGAAGCTCGTGTAGTGGGCAAGCTGGGCGTCGGAGACTACGCCGCGAAAAGCCTTCTTCACGAACTGAGCGGCTTGTTGCTCCAAACACGAGGGCGAGTTGGCCTCGGCAGTGCAGGCAATCACCGTCTCCGGCTTGGTTCTCACGCTGTCGACGAGCTGACTGACCCACTGTGTGTAGGGCGTGAAATTGGCTGGATTGAAGCTCAAATTGTCGGCGTACTCGTAGTTGGTCTGTAGCGGGTCGGCTGGCACGCTGGCCACGGCCTCGCTGCTGAAATGGGCCGGGAGCAGGGCCTTGGTCGTGTTGTCGAGTTGGCGCCGAGTCAGGCGAAATACGCGCTTCGGCGCCGAGGCGGCGTTCAAGTTCGGAAAGAAGCCGCTGGCCACTTGGAACAGGTCGGGGTTCATCGCCTGTTGCTGTTTGTCGACCGGTGTCGGTGTGCCGGCACCACCGGGGCCCGAGGTCGGGTCCACCGCTTCAGCGCCGCCACTGGCACCAGGATCGGAGCCTGAGTTCGTGAAGGACGCGGCCTGGCCGGAGGTGCAACCAAGGCTCCACATTGCCAGCGCGATGGGCAAAGCCCGGATCGATACGACGTAACGCATGCGCGGGTTCCTTAGATGCGCGGGGCGCGAGAGCGGGGTTCTCGAGTTAGGTGGCAGCGGTGCTTCAGAAAGTGGTCAGGTCACGGCAAGAATTTTCGAAAAGCGCCCGCGACCGCGCGTGTTACGCTCGTCCAGTGTGGTTCTCGGCGCGGCTCGCGGTGCTCACTGCACTATTTCTGGTCGGTGGCTGTCACGAAACGACCGGAACGCTGCTGACGTTCGACGCGGCTCAGCCGTCCGACGCGGGCGACGCAGGCAGCGGCGGCGGTGGGCCGCTGTTTCGTCCTGAGCCAGCCACTAGCTGGCAGCTCCAGCTCACTGGCACCATCGATACGTCTTTCGACGTCGATCTGTACGAGGTCGATTTGTTTGCACTCGATACAGCGACCGCGAAGCGACTCCACGATCAGGGACGTCAGGTCGCTTGTTACGTCAGCGTGGGTACGGCTGAGTCGTATCGCGCAGATTATGCGAACTTTCCAGCCTCTGCTGTCGGCAATGCTCTGGTCGATTATCCCGACGAGCGTTGGCTCGACCCTCGCAATCCGGAGGTGCGAGCAGTGATGGCGGCGCGCCTCCAACTTGCCTCGGTCAGCGGCTGTGATGCCGTCGAGTTGTCCAGCCTGCAAGCGCACAGCGAGGACAGCGGGTTTGCTCTCACGCGAGCCGATGACCTCGACTACGCGCGCTGGCTGCTTACTGAATGCCACCAGCGTCACCTCGCGGCCGGCGTGTCCACGAGCGACGATCTGGTGGCGTCTCTCGCCGCCGATGCGGACTGGGGCGTGACCGCGGAATGTTTGGTGAACGACTGTCAGGCGTGGCAGCCATTCACAGCCGCGAGCAAGGCCGTCTTCGTAGTCGAGTACGGAGCCAACAGTGACGCACCCGCGTTGTGCGCCCAGGCCGCTCGGCTCGGCTACTCGTTGGTGATCAAGCGGAAAGCGCTCGATGCTTTTCGCGCCGGCTGCCCAGTGAATGACGTGAACCCCTAGACCGGCTCCGGCGCTCAATTCTACCGGCGCGGTAATTACGCGCGCGTTGACCCGATTTTCCGCGTCGTGCCCACTGAGCAAGAACGAGCACCGCCCCGCAATGCCCCCTCAGGAACTGAACAAGCCGAACGAGCGCCCGCACTTGCGGGTCGTCGAGGGCGGTGCCTCGCGCAAGGAGGCCGAAGCAGACGCGCTCGACTTCGACTCCGTGTTTCGGCGCTATTCGCCTTACGTCGCGAGCGTCGGTTTACGGTTGCTCGGACGCGACCACGAGCTCGATGATCTCGTCCAAGACGTCTTCTTGGAAGCGCACCGAGGGCTGCGGCAGATCCGAGATGCTGGTTCGATTAAGGGTTGGCTCGCGCGCATCTGTGTACGGCGAGCCGTGCGCCGACTGCGGCGTCGCCGGCTGCGCGCGTTCTTGAGCCTCGATACGCTGGAGCACGACGCTCACTTGATCGCGCCGGGCGCATCACCCGAGGCACGCGCAGAGGTGACGCGCTTGTACCAAAAACTCGAGCAGGTGCCGGCGTTGGACCGTGCCATCTGGGTGCTGCGCTACCTCGAGGGTGAAGCGCTCGATGACATTGCCGTGTTGTGCGGCTGCTCCAAGTCGACGGTGCAACGCCGGCTGCGCGCCCTCGATGCTGCGCTGCTGCCTGTGAAGGAGGATTCGTGAGCACGAACCCAGGACGTCGCACGCCGCTTCCGGCGGCCGAGCTGATCCAGCCCGAGTGGCGCGCGGATCGCCGGGAGAACGTGCTTGCGCGGGTGCACACGCGGCGGAGCCGGCGTGTGCGTGCGGTGCGCGCTGCGCTAGCCGTGAGTGTCGCCTGTTTGCTGGGACTGGCCCTCGGTTTCGTCGTTCGCGCGCGCTTCGAACCGCAAGCCGTGGCCACACGCGACGCGCATCAGGTTCGCTTTGGTGACGGCTCGACGGTTCAGTTGCTCGATGCCAGCAGCGTGCTCGATGTCGGTGCCGCCTCGCCGAGCGCGGTAGACGTCACTCTCCGCGCAGGCAGTGCGGAGTTCGAGATCACACCGAACCCCAAGCGCCGGTTCATCGTCCACGCGGGGATCGCGGACATTAGCGTGCTTGGGACTCACTTTCTCGTCACCCGTGAAGGGCAACGCTTACGAGTGGAGGTGACGCGAGGCCGGGTCGCGGTCAAGCTCGCTGGTAGCTCGCGGCAACTGACGGCGGGTGAGTCGAGCTGGTTTCCACCTGCCGAGCCAATTGCCGAAGAAGCGCCGGCTGCGGCATCAGCGGCTGAACCAAGCCCGATCGAAGCGCCCAGCGCAGCGGTGGGTGTCGCGCAAACCACGCCGAGCGCGAGCATCGAAGGGCTCAGCTCGCGCCGTCGTTTTTTGGATCATGCGAAGCGTGCAGAGTACCGCGAAGCGTATTCCGTGCTGGAACATGCCCCGGAGGTCGTCGGTAACGCGCCCGAAGATCTGATGCTCGCGGCCGACGCCGCGCGCTTCTCGAATCATCCTGCGCAAGCCACGCGCTTTCTCGAGCGTGTCACACGCGAGTATCCGCAGAGCTCAGTTGCGCCGTTGGCCGCGTTCACGCTCGGCCGCATCTACCTCAGCCAGGTCGGGCAGCCGGCGAAAGCCGCTGACGCATTCGCGCTCTCGCGCAAGCTCGCCCCAACGGGCTCACTGGCGGAGGACGCAATGGCGCGCGAAGTCGAAGCGGCGAAGGCCGCCGGCCAGCCCGGACGTGCTCACGATTTGGCAGAACAATACCTGCGGCGCTACCCGAACGGTCGAAGACTCGCCAGCGTTCGTCAATCAGGCGGCTTGGGCCTCACACCTTGAGCAGCTAGTCTCAACCCCGATGCGATTGCGGCGTGGCGCTTTGAAGACCGGCGCGGCGCGCGCGGGGCTGTGCCTGGTGCTCGTGGCGGTGCGGGTCCACGGCGCTGAGTCGAGCGCCGAATCTGCGACGCTGCCCATCGTACTCGAGCTCGAAGGCTGCGCAGCCATCGACCCAATCGAACTGTATCGGCTACTATCGATCGAGTTTCGAACACTGAACGTGTTACCCGCGGAGCCGCGCGAACGCGTTCAGGTCCAGTGCACCGCGGAACGCGCAGTCGTCAGGCTCGAATCCGGGAACACTTCGAACGAGGTCGATCTCCGTGCAACCGCTCAGACGCTCTGGCCACGCCTACTCGCGCTTTCGGTGAGTGAAATCGTGACCGAGTCACGTGCACGAATCACGCCGGCAGTCGCGTCACCCGCACCACTCGCGACAATCTCGACGCAGCCCAAGCAGTCAACTCCGGCGGCACGCGACAAAGATCGTTTTCGTGCCTTCGCGGGCGTCTCGTTGCGGCGCGCAATGCGCCCGGCGACTTGGCTCGCGGGCCCCGATCTGGGCGCCACGCTGGATCTGAACCGGCACTTCAGCCTGGCTCTGGATCTGCGACTGGAGTTTGGCGGCACGGACACCGAGCTGGCGAAGGTCGAGTGGCTATCCGCGAGCGGAGCACTCGCCGTGCTAGCGGGTGGCAGCGCCGGTGATTGGCACTTTGCGGCTGGACCAGGCGCGACACTCGGCTATCTGCGTTTGTCTCCGTTAGTCCACGCCTCGGGCGTTACTGGGCACGCCGTCAGCGGCGTGTGGGCGGGGCCGGAGTTGGTGGCCCGCGTGCGACACGATTGGGGTGCGCGCTGGTTTGCTTTCGGCTGCGTCGATACCGGGTTCGCGAGTACTTCGGTGGCCGGCCTGGTGAACGGCGAGCAACGAGCTGTCGACACCGGCGGTGTTTGGATCTCTGCAATGCTGGGCGTCGGGGTTTTGCTGTGAGCTATGATTCGGCGAATGGCTTCTGACACGCTCTCGAAGATGGACGGACGGCGAGGGGATCGCTACGCCGCTTGGGGCCTGACCTGGGTCGCGTACGCCAGCTATTACCTCGGGCGCAAAGGCTTCAGCGTCGTCAAATCGACCCTGCGCCATTCGCTCGGGGTGAGTGAGCGCGCCCTGGGTCTGATCGATACCTTCTATCTCGCGGCGTATGCGCTCGGGCTGTTCTTCAGCGGTTACGTGGGCGACCGCGTCGGAGCGCGGCGCTTAATCGCGGGAGGAATGGCGCTCTCGGCGTTGTGCTGCTTCGCCTTCGGCGCCATGGACGCGGCGTTCTGGTTCGGCGTGCTGTTCTTCATCAACGGTTTGGCGCAGTCGACGGGTTGGCCCGGCACGACGCGCGCCATGGCCGAGTGGACCACGCCTCAAAACCGCGGCACGGTGATGGCTTTCTGGGCCACCTGCTATCAAGTGGGCAGTATCATTGCTAGCGACTTTGCCGCTTATCTTTTGCGTCGCGATGGTTGGCGCGCGGCCTTCTTCGGCCCGGCCGCGTGCATGGTGGTCGTGGCACTGTTGATTTTTCTGTTCCTCAAGAGCGGCGATCGCGCGAGCGACCCGGGTGCTCTCGTGGCAGAAGTCCCGGCCACCGATGCTCGAGCCGCGCAACGCAGGGCCCTGCACAATCCGGTGCTGTGGTCTTTCGGAGCAAGTTACTTTTTCATCAAGTACGTGCGCTACGCGCTGCTCTTTTGGCTGCCGTACTATCTGCATGGCACGCTTGGCTACGCCGTGGATCACGCGGCATACGTCTCGAATGCCTTCGAAGCTGGAGGGATCGTGGGCGTGATCGCGATCGGCATACTGTCCGATCGCGTGCGTCGCTGGTCACGCGCGGTGGTCTCAATCTCGAGCTTGCTCTGTTTGGCACTGGCGTTGCTCGTGTGTGCCGCGTTGCCCCAGCGCGACGTTTGGCTCACGGTGGGCGCGCTCGCGCTGGTAGGCGCGCTTCTCTTCGGCCCGGACGCTTTGCTGTCTGGGGCCGCCGCTCAGGACGTGGGCGGCGCCGCCGCTGCCGCCACCGCCACAGGACTGGTCAACGGTGTCGGCTCGGTCGGCGGCATGTTGGAAGGCCTCACGTTACCTGCGATCAGCGGCCACTTCGGCTGGCAAACGATGTTCCCGCTGCTCGCCGGCCTCGCCGTGTGCGCCGCCTTGGCGCTGCTTCCCGCGACGCGTCGCCCGGATAGTCGCGTTTAGTTCCGTCTAGGTGTGCGGCTAGCCCGAGCTCCGTTGCCAGCTGGCGATACGCTCAGCGCAATGCCACACGGACGCCGTCCTTTACGCGATCACCCGGGTACACCGCGACGGTGACGCCTTCGCCGAGGCCCCCCGTGATCTCCGCCTCGGTTTCGCCACGATGGCCGAGGGTCACTGGAACTAGGCGCGCGACCCCCTCGTCGACGCGAAACACTGCCCAATGGTCACCGTGACGAAAGACCGCGCCCTGCGGCACTTTGAGCACCTGCGGCGCTTGCCACAGCACGAGCCGAGCCTCGACGCGGTAGCCGTCACCAAGCGCCGCCCAGCGCTCACGCGGGTCGGTCAGCGCAATCACCACGTTGACGCGCTGCTCGTCGACACCGAGCGCCGACGGGCGTGTGAATGCGGACGGTTCGACTTGACGGACACGGGCCGCGATTTCGGTGTCTCCACCCCAACCGCGAATCACGACCGGAGTGCCTGGCGTGACGTGCACGGCGTCCGTCGTCAAGAGATCGACTACGACCTCGAGCACGCTCGGGTCACCGATCTCGACCAGCGGGGTGGCCGCCTGAACGACGCCGGCACTTTTTTGATGCACGCGCAGCACGCGACCGGAGATGGGCGCGAGCACATCCACGTGGCGGTTCGCGCGCGAGGCGCTGCCATCGGTGCCGAGGGCTACACGCGCCACACGGGCTTCCTCGGCTGCAACCTTGTGGCCGAACTCTGCCGAAGCAAGCTCCTCGCTGCGCATCCGCGCGGCAAAGTCCGCCTGCTCGAGCGCTTGCGACGAGAGCGCGCCGGTCTCGGCAAGTCGTCGTGTGCGGGCAAGCTCCTGGTCGGCGAGTTCTTTGGACGCCGTGGCCCGCGCAACCTGTGCGCGCGCTTGACCGAGCGAAGAGAGCGCCGCGCCGAGACGAGCCTCAGCTTGCGCGCGGGTTCGTTCGTCGAGCAGCGGCGACAGTGCGGGCGCGATCTCGGCGAGCGCGTCACCTTCACGCACTGGATCACCTGGCTCGAGCGCGAGACGGAATAGGCTACCCGTGACTGGCGCCGAGATCACGAATCGATCCTTGACCCGCGTCATCCCGTCCTCTTCGATCACCACTGCGAGCGGCCCCCGCAATGCTCGCGCAACGTCGATCGGCACGGGCTGCGGGCGCAGCGCGAGCACCGAGGCGACCGTGGCACCGAGGATCAGCAAGCCGAGCAGAGCTTGCCGAATGCTGCGTGCCAGCCGCTTGCGACGCTCGCGCGCGCCGCTGCGCGCGCTTTCGTGCGGGGCTGCTGCGGGTGACGCGGCCGTTGACGGTAGATTCGAATTGGTAGGCGATGCGATCATCGTTCACTCCCTCGCCTTCAAGGCGCTGACCAAATCCAAATTGTCGAGATTGCGCCGTACCCACAGCGCGCTACCCGCGGCTGCAAGCACCGCAACTGCGGTCGAAAAGAGGTACGTGCTCGGCGCGATCACGACGCTCCAGCGAAAGGTTTCCTGGTCGACGGTCGACATGAACAATCGAGCCCATGCAGTTCCAAGCCAAAGCCCGAGCGGGAGAGCCAGCATGACCTCGATCGCTTGGGACCCGAGGAGAACCAACGAGATCTCTCCGCGTGTGAAGCCAAGCACCCGCAGACTCGCGAGATCGCGGCTTCGCGCTGCAAGCCCGATGCGGGCGTTGTTGTACACCACTCCGAACACGATGCTCGCCGACAGCGCAATCGAGATCGCGGTCCACACGTTCATGAACGAAGCATTCATGTCGAGCAGGCGATGCATGTCGGTCCTCGATTCCGAGGCGTCGATGATCTCGGGTGACCGCCGCAGGCGCTCGTAGACCGCGTCCATCTTGTGCGGGTCGACGCGCAACAGCACCGAGGAAACGGCGCCGCTATCCCCCTCGAGCGACGCAACTAGACTCCCCTGGCCGTACACGGTGAGCCCCACCGTATCGTCGACCGTGCCCACGACGAGCGGGCGCACCGTATGCCGAGCGCCCTCGCGCAGCTCGATTTCCGGGCGATCTCCGACGTGAACGCCGAGGACTTCCGCTAGCGTCTTCGTGAGCACCACACCATCCGGCGGCACGGGGATCTCGGAGCCTCCACCACGGCCAACGAGGCGGCGCAATGCCGAATTTTGCGCAATACCCATCAACACGGAGTCACGCGCGCGGTGCCCGTGGTGCACGCGGATCGGAACGGCGCGCAAGCCTTCGGCCGCAATGATGCCGGGCAGCCGGCGCAGCTCGCCGACCACTCGCGGAGAAACCGGGCGCGCGAACTGCACCGACACGTCCTGGCGCTGTTCACGCCCATACGTGCCCTCGAAGTAGGCCATCAGCGAGTCGAGCCCGAAGCGACCGAGGATCATCAGCGAGATGGCGCCAGCGATGCCCAATGATGAAAGCAACGTGCGAAACGGGCGTCGACCAACCTCGCGCACGATCATCATGCCGCTAGTGCCCGCGAGCGCCTTCAGCCCCAGCCGCTCTAATAGGCCGCGACGATAACGTGCAGGCGCCGGCGGCTGCATGGCTTCCGCGGGCGGCAGCCGCACGGCCGAGCGGACTGCTCCAAGTGCTCCTGCCACAGCAGCGAACGCGCTCGCGAGGAGCGCGGTGCTCACGAGTGAAACCGAAAGGCGGAAGGTGAGGTCCGGAATGCGGAACAGCTGACCGTAGAGCCCCAGCATCACGCGGCCAAGCCATTGGCCGCCCGCGAGACCGAGTAGTCCGCCCGGAAGGAGTACCACCAGCACGAGCCCCAAGTAGTGGAGCCCCACGTCGCGGTTGCTATAGCCGACCGCCTTCAGCGTTGCGATCTCGGGACGCTGAAGGCGAATGAGCCTGCCGAGTACCAAGTGCACGAGAAACATGGTGACGCCGAGGAACACCGCAGGAACCATGGTCGACAGCATGTTCAGCTGACCGAGCTCCTGGGTGACGATACGATTGGAGAGCTGATCCTTGCGACCTATCGAACCAGTCCCACCGTAGGGCGCGAGAATCCGATCGAGCGCCGCGCGCACACTTTGCTCGGACGCTTCGGGCGCGAGTCGAAGCGACACGTCGTTGAACGCACCACTGAGCTGAAATGCGCTGGCTAGCGCGGCTCTGTCCATCCACAAGACCGCGTGGCGCTTGGGATCATCCACCAAAGCGCCAGGACGAATCGAGTAGATAAACTCCGGCGAAAGTGCGATTCCCACGATGCGGAGCGAGCGCTTCTTACCGTTGATCACCACCGGGACGCGCTGCTGGGCCGCCAGGCCATGGGCCTGAGCGAAAGCATCGAGCAGCACTACTTCGTCTTCCTTGCCGGCCTCCGGCAGTCGTCCGCTCTGCAGCTGAAGCGCGTTCACCGCCGGTTGGCGCCCACCCGGCAGCGACAACATTCGCCCATAGGCTGGTCGCGACATGCCTTCGATCGGGACGGTCACGTCCACCGCAAGACGGATTTCGACGGCCTCCACGCCGGGCAGTTGCTCGACACGACGCGCCGCGGTCTCTGGCGCACGCTCCAGGTGCGCAAAGACGTGCCCGAAGCGGTACCGATCGTAAAAGTGCGCGACTGCGTCACCGAGCACGGTCGAGGTGCCGTGCATGGCCATGAAACAGACGATGCCGCTCGCGAGCACGAGCGCGATGCTCGCAATCTGCCCTTTGAGCCGACCAAGCTCTCGAAACAGCTTCTTTTCGAGTGCGCGCATGGTCAGGCCTCACCAACGGAGCTCGCAGGCGCGCGCACGTGCGCGATTGACTCGCTCTTCTTGCACGCGACCATCGCCGAGTGTAACGACGCGGTCGGCCAGCTGCGCAATGGGGGCATTGTGCGTGATGACAGCAGTCGCGGTGTGAAGCTCGACGTTCACGCGCTCGAGTACCTCGAGCACCCTGATGCCAGTGCGAAAGTCGAGGGCACCTGTCGGCTCATCACAGAGAAGTAGCGACGGGCGCTTGGCGATCGCGCGAGCGATGGCGACGCGCTGTTGCTCGCCACCAGAGAGCTGCGCGGGGAAGTGATCCAATCGTTCGCCGAGACCCACCAGAGTCAGCGCCTCTTCGGGCTCGAGCGGATCGTCGGCGATGTCGGTCACGAGCTCGACGTTCTCGCGCGCCGTGAGGCTCGGGATCAGGTTGTAGAACTGAAAGACGAAGCCCACGTGATGGCGTCGGTACGCGGTAAGTTGAGCTTCATCTGCCTCGGTGAGTTCTTCATTGCCGAACAACACTCGCCCCGAAGTCGGCGCGTCGAGCCCCCCGAGAATGTTCAAGAGCGTCGACTTGCCGCTGCCCGAAGGGCCGAGCAAGACCAAGAGCTCACCTGCGTGCAGGGTAAAATCGACACCAGCGAGCGCGCACACGTCGACCTCGCCCATGCGATAGATCTTGCGGAGATCCGTACAGGAGAGGACGGAGTGCTCAGTGCTCGTCGCGAGGTCTGGAATCACGCACACATCGGAGCAAGCGGCGTACCAATCATCTCTCCAGCTCGTCCGAGCCAAAGAGCAAGCGACACTTCACGTTTTGCCTCGCCACCAGTGACGCACGTTTTGCTCGGTCGGGCGCAAAATATGCGCGAATCAACGCACGCAGCTAAACGCCATCGGATTGCAAACATGTGATGCGCAATCACCGCCATCCCGGCACTCGACGCAGTGGCCAGTGAGTTGGTCGCAGTGTTGACCGGGGCAATCCGTTTCTTTACGACATTGGACGCATCCACTACCGTCAGTCGCGCACAGGTGACCGTTGGATGAGTTCGCGCACTCTCGGTCTTCGTCGCATTGGTAGCAAACTTGCCGTCGCTCATCGCAGCCGTGGGCACTGGCGGGGCAGGCGTCGTCATCCAGACAAGTCTGCAGGCAGCGGTTGGCTAGGGAATCGCAGGCGAAACCACGGGCACAATCGGACGTGCTGAGGCACGCGACGCAGCGGTGTCGCGTCGGCTCGCAGCGAGCCAAACCGAAAACGTCACAATCTGCGTCCGCAGCGCATTGAACGCACTCTTCGCCCGTGCAATGCGTTCCGACGGTACATTCACTGACGGCTCCGCAAGCCGTAGAGCCGTTTCCAGCAACGGAAGACCAGCCCCCCATCCCGCTCACGCCACCAGCTGAGGCTCCGGCGCTCACTGCGGCTGAGCCTCCAGCGCCAGCTCCTCCCATCTCGGTATCGAAATCGAAACGCTGATTGCACGCCGGACTCAGGCTAGCGAGGGCAAGCATGACCACTCCGCTACCGATCGCGCGTCGAGCGCGCAGCATCACGCACCCAGTCACGGTTCCCCGGCGAGCTTCTTTGCCTCACTCGCAGCAAATCCACGCGGATAGCGAGCCAAGTAGCGCTTCGCTTCACTCGCACCGTCCGCTGTCTGGGCCAAGAGTCGCATGCGCGCGACCATCGCATTCTCAGCCAACGCACTGCTCGGAAAGCGGCCGATCAATTCTTGATAGGCACGCAGAGCTCCACTCGTGTCGCCTTGCCGAGCGCGGGCGACACCCTCGGCGAATAGGTCGTTCTGAGCGGCAAGCCCCGAGGCGCGCTCAGCCTCGGCTTCGTTGAGGGCAGCACGCTTCGCGGGTGCGACCAAGCGCACGTCGCGCTTCGGCGCTGGGGCCGCTTCATGAGCAGACGGGGCCGGCACGGAGCTGGGTGCAAGGTCCACGGTCCCCGAGCAACCAATCGGCCAGGTTTCTCCAGCCTTGACGCTGATTGGGTCCTGGCCTCCAGCGCGCACCTCGACCACGCCCTCGCTAACCTCGAGGCGAGTGCGAGTGCCGGCGCCGCACGACTCGCCTTGCTCAACGACGCGGAGATGGAAGCGCGTACCGCGCACTTCGACCTCGGCATCGGGCGTATCGACGATGAACCGTTGCGAAGCCAAGAGCTTGGCGACGTGTGCAACGAGTTCACCTCGCTGCAACGAGAAGCGCTGAGTCGCTCCTTGGCTATCGACACGGAACGAAGTGCGTCCCGCCAGCGTCATCGAAGTGCCCGTGGAAAGCTGGAGTGAAGCGCCGCCCGCCGGTGGCGTTTCGATGCGTTGCCCCGACTCAATCGCCGACTGGGCCTTCAGCGGCGCTTCACCCTCATTGCGTGCAACGGCCGCCCCCTGACCCGACGGAATCACACTGATGGAAACGGAGCTGGAACCAAGCGACGGCTGGCGCCACTTGCGCAGCTGGACTCCGACAATGATCACTGCCGCAGCTGCCGCCAACGAGGCGCTCACGGTCAGCACGCGACGTTGACGCTTTCGAGCCCGCATTGCACGCTCGATGGTCGCAATCCCCCGCGCTTCATCGCCCGAGGCGACGGGCGCGCCGGGCAAGTATCGCCGAAGCAAGTTCGCGGCGGCCGCCGCATAGCGCGGAGTGTTCATTCGTCCTCCGGGGATTGCTTCAAGAAGCGAGAAAGCGCGACATCTTGTTTGATCCGCTCGTGTATTTCGCGGCGCCCGCGCACGAGGCGGCTCTGTGCGGCCGCAAGCGATACGCCCGTGATTTGTCCGACTTCCTTGAGATCGTAGCCGTAAACGTCGTGCAAGAGGAAGGTCCAGGCACGGTCCGTGTTCATGCGCTCGAGCTCGAGACGCACGCGCTCGATGGCTTGGCGAGCAGCGATGGCGCTCGCGTGGCTACGCGTTGTCCGGGAAGATTCCTGCGGCTCCTCGTCCACGAACAGCCGGCGTTCAATGCGTCGCTTTCGAATCGTGCGATAGGCGACGCGCGCGGTCACGATCGAAATCCAGGCATTCAACGGGCAATCGCCACGAAACCGTTCGATGGTACTGACGAGTTCGAAGAGCGCGCGCTGCGCCACATCTTCGTACTCACTATCGCGTGTACCCAATAGGCGCGAAAGAGTTCTATCGACGATTGGGCGAACGCGAGCGTAGAACGCTTTGCTAATCGACGCGTCTCTCGCTTTGAGGCCGGCCAGCAGCGTGCTGTCATCCGAGCTCGGCGGGCCGGGCTCCTCACTCCCGCCCGAAACGGCAGGAACGAGCATGAGCGGGGCGCGGGTCACTGGAGACATGAAGAGCTCGTCTTAGAGTGCAGCGAGCCAGTATGGATCAGGCAGGCCCGTAGCGGGCGCATTCAGCCGGCCAAATTCGCTAGTGAATTCAATATTGTTCCGACGTTGGAGCGTCCGAGCGATCTGCTGATCGCTGCCTGGTCGGGAACGCGGTGAGGCACTCACTGTCGGTTGCTGCCGGGCTGTTTCCTGCAGTTCACGCCCACTCAGATCCTCATCTCGGAGGCCCTCGTATCATGTTGCGACAACTGAACCGCTTCGCCCTCGGCCAATCTCGGTTTTCAATTCTGGCCATATGCTCCGCCGTCGCGATCGGCTGTGGTGGTGCTTCCGACGCGATGGACGAAGCGGGTGGGGGAAGCGCAGCAGGCGCAAGCACTTCGAGCGCAGCAGCGGGCAAACCGGGCGTGGCAGGCAGCAGTTCGATCGCCACGGGGGGCCAGTCGACGGGGGCTGGCGGTTCAGGCAACTCGTCGGGTGGAAGCTTCCAATCTGCTGGCTCAGGTAGCCAAGTGGGCGGTAGCGGTGGGGCCTTCGTTAGCGGAGGCTCGGGCGGCGGTGCAGTGGGCGGCTCGGGTGGCGCTAGGTCTAGTTCAGGCGGTTCGCTCGGCTTCGGTGGCGCAAAATCTGGTTCGGGCGGCGCAGGCGGCCATGGCGGACAATCGTCCGGTGGCTCGGGCGGGATGGCTCCTACTTGGACCGAGATCTACACCAAGTTTCTGACCAACACTCAATACGCGTCGAACTGCAATGGCTCCGCTTGCCACAATCCAGGAAAGCAGAAGGGGTATGACTTCTCGACTCAGGCCAATGGCTACACGAGCGTGAAGTCGAAGACGTCGCAGTTCGTTTCGGAATTGTCGAGCGGTGGCATGCCGCAGGGCAAACCGAAGATGCCCGCCGCCGATCTCGCGCTGATCAAGGCGTGGGTCGCAGCGGGAGCGCAAAACAACTGAGGCGTGCCGTTCGCCCGTCACTTTCAAAAGCGGGTTCGAAAGCCGAGTTCGCCCGTGGCCCGAAGTGGTGGCACCACCGCGACACGCTGATGATGCGTGTAGACCTCGGTTTTGCCGAGGATCCCCTCGACGCCGATCCCGAAGAACACACCTGCATCGCGCGTGACCCGCCACCCACCTTCCGCCACAACGTCGGCGCCAGCCTGCCAACGACTTCGGCGATCCGCTGCGACGTCGTCTTCTGACAGGTGGGACGCATCGAAATAGCTAGCGAAGAAGTCGAGCCGCGAACCGAGCTCGAAGGTGGCCGCATCCGGCAGAAATGCGAAGGCGAAGCCACCACCCATGAGCGCCGTGCGCGTACTCGCTTGCGCCTCGGGAATATTACCGCTGCGACCCGCAATGAACACTCGCGCCCAAATCGGCCCCCTCAACACCAAGCGAAATCCGGCACTCGCGCCCAAGCCCGAAGCCGTTCCCTCCAGACCTGTGCTCGCGATGCCGGCAAATTCGGCGACGTACTTACGACGCTCCGGCACGGTTGCAGACTGCGGGCGAGAGAGGCGCGGCGATTCAGCGGCGCGAGCCGCTTCTGACGCGGATGGCGGCACCGCGGGCGGAGATGGCGACTCTTGCTCGTGAGTCTCCTCGCTGGCGTCGCTCGCGTACATGGTTGCGACGGCGAAGCCGAGCAAGCGACCTCGCTCGTTGATCTCGCTCTGAGTGCTTCCGGAACTGTCACCGAAGCTGATCTCTCGCTCGATCCAGCGCTTCTCGCGGGCCAAGTAGCAATGCAAGCGAGCCTTCTCGCCCTCCGGCGAAAAGCTCAGCTCGACTACACCGTCCGCGTCGGGCGCTTTTGCCACTGCCACTTCGTCGGAAGGATCGCTGGTCACGACCTGCGTGCGAAGTTGCGCCTCGCTACCGAGCACACGCTGAGCGGCTTGCTGAAATGCTGAAATCATTGCCGTGCCGCCACACAGGCCCGGCTGACAGCGATCCGCGCCGGGATTCTGCGCGATGACGATGATGGTCAGCGTGATGGCGAGCAAGTGGCTGAAGCTTAGGACGAGCACTGGAGCTTGTCTGCGGGTTCTGGTTCAACTGGGAAAGATCGGGCACAGCCCCAAGCGCATCGATGTCGACCTGGACCGCGTTTTGGTCTCGTAGCGCTCGGTGTGGGTTTGAAGAAAATTCCTACTCGACGCCTTGCCGACGCCACCTCGCGGCACCCATGAATCCATCCGATGAAGACCGACCGCATACCGCGTTTTGCTCGTGCGCTTTTTGTCGCAGCCCCCCTCGTCGCCTGTGGAAGCGGTCCGGGGGATGCGACGGGCAGCACCTGTCCAACCACCTCGACGCTTACCTACTCCAATTTTGGACAAGCCTTCATGCAGGACCACTGCCTGGCTTGCCACTCGGCAAACGGGCCCCAATCACCCAAGTTCGACACGGTCGCCCAAATCCGAGCCTCGTCGAGCGATATCGACCGCTCTGCTGCCGCAGGACCCAAAGCCGTGAACACCTACATGCCGGAGGGCGGCTCCGTCGACGAAGCAGAGCGGCGCAAACTCGGTGAATGGCTCGCGTGCGGCGCGCCCGAATGAGAGCCATGCCGCAAGAAGCAGCCTCGCTGGTCTGATCGGGTCAAGGCACCTGAGCCCTCACGGCCAGGACCGAACACGATGCAGCCTCGACCATGTGCGTCGCAACGCCGCCCAACATGATTCGCGTGACGTTGCTCCGGCCTCTGGTTCCCAGCACGAGCAACTCCGCCGGCAGAGACGAAACCAGCCGTAGGATCTCCTCCGAGGGATCACCACTGACCAGCCGTATGTCGGCTTCGGTACCAAGATTTCTCAACGAGGTCGAGATGATCTGGCGTGCCAAGCTATCGCGCTGCTGCGCTACTTCGGGAGGCTCAATGGTCGGGTTGGCTCCGAGCAGCGCCATCGCTGGTGCGGTGCGACGCGACAACGTATCGCTCACGTGGACCACGACGAGTCCGCGTTTGCGGCGGGTCGCCTCCCGCGCCCCTGCGTTGAGCGCGAGCTGCGCGGGGTCCGACAGATCGGTTGCTACCAAGACGACGCCCTCGACATCCTTTCGAGCAATGAGCGCCGAACAAGGTGCATAGCGAGCCACTCTCTGAGCAACGCTATCGAAGAAGAGATGTTTGAGTGCGCCACGTCCTTGGTTGCCGACCACGACTAGATCAGCACGCCATTTTTCGGCGCGGTTCACGAGCTCGGAGTACGCCGAACCTTGCTCGACGAAGAGGGTCAACGGGATCGCGGCCCCGGCGCTCAGGCTTTCGACCTGGTCACGCAGCGCCTCGGTCATGCGCGCTTCGAGCTCGGAAAGCGTCTCGACGTCTTGCGCGTGCTCGACGGGAAATAGGCCGTGAAGCTGCGGTTCAGGCAAGACGTAGCACACGGCCAGTTCGGCCTGCTTCGCCGACGCCAGCTCGATCGCCTGGCGTAAAGCCTCATCCGACGCTGCTCCCAAGTCAGATCCGACGAGTATGCGCATGGTTGGTCTCCTAAAAATATGACGACTAGCCGGCGTCGAAATACGTACAGAGCAAGACTCGGACCTTGCCGAACCTCACAAGAAAGGCTCTCTTCGATTGCTTTGACGCGCCCCTTGCGCGACTCGCGCAGAATCTGCGTCACGTGCCTCGCTCCGGGCACGCCGGTGGAGATGAGCCGCGGAGATGTTCGCCGTCTCAAACTCGATTGGCACGGACGGTGCAGACCACGGGCAAATGTCATCCATCGCCGAAGCCGGCGCGTCGGTCGGCCCTGAAGGTCCCGATCGAAGAGGGCTCAGCAGCGAGGAGGCAGAACGACGCCTCGCGCAAACGGGACCCAATGAACCGCTACCTCGACGCGTAGACAGCGTCTTGCGTACATTTATGCGGCGCTTTGAGAATCCACTCGTCGCGATCCTGCTGCTCGCCAGTCTTGCCTCAGCCGTGATGGGCGATGTGGTGAACGCGGCAATCGTCTTGTGCATCGTAGGCGTGAGCGTGAGCGTCGAGTTCTACCAGACTCGACGCTCCGAACATGCTGCCGACGCGTTAAAGGCGCAGGTTGCTGACACCGCCGACGTGCTGCGTGATGGGCGTTTCATGCAGCTCCCGCGACGGCTCATCGTCCCGAGTGACATCGTCCGGCTGGACGCCGGCTGCGTCGTCCCAGCCGACGCAGTGTTGTTGGACGCGAAGGACTTGCATCTGAGCGAGGCCGCGTTGACTGGGGAATCACTGCCTGTGGAGAAGCATCCAACGGATTCAGTGTTGATGGGAACCTCGGTGGTGAGTGGGACTGGCCTGGCATTGGTTCAAAGGACCGGCGCGGCAACGGCGTTCAGTGAAATCGCGAAAGTCCTCGCGCAACGAGCGCCACGCTCTGAATTCGAGCGGGGGCTGGCTCACTTCGGCACGTTCATTCTCAAGACCGTGCTGTTCTTGGTGCTGTTTGTCTTTTTGGCGACCACAACGCTGCACCATGACCCGTTCGAATCGCTGCTGTTCTCAGTTGCGCTGGCAGTCGGGCTAACGCCCGAGTTTTTGCCCATGATCACCACGGTGACGCTGACGCGCGGCGCGGTCCGCATGGCAAAGTCGAAGGTGATCGTGAAGAACCTCGCTGCCATTCAGAACTTTGGCAGCATCGATGTGCTCTGTTGCGACAAGACGGGCACGCTCACGACTGGGGAGCTGTCGCTCGACAGCTGGGTCGATCCTACCGGGCAGGTGTCGGAGCGACCGCTATTGCTCGCGTATGTAAATAGCTATTTCGAAAGCGGCGTCGAAAACCCGATGGACGAGGCATTGCTTCGGAAGGCGAAGCTGAACGCGCTCGACTCCGCTGTGCTCAGACATGCTCACCCGGATATCACCGGATTCCGGAAATTGGACGAGATGCCATTCGACTTCGAACGGCGACGCGTGAGCGTCGTCGCCGAGAGGGATGGCAGGGCCCTGCTGATTAGCAAAGGCGCTCCGGAGCAATTGCTCTCGGTTTGCTCGCAGCTCGAGGTCAACGGTATTCGTCAGACACTGGACGCAACGACACGCGAGCGATGCGTACGCGAGTTTCAGGCCTTGTGCGCAAAAGGCTATCGCGTTCTAGCGGTTGCCTTTGTGGAAGTTGAGACCGGACGCGCATTCGACAAGACTGACGAACACGACCTGATACTGAGCGGCTTTCTGGCGTTCGTCGACCCGCCGCGTCCGGACGCAGTCGACGTGCTCTCGAAGCTCGAGCAGGAAGGCATACGAGTGCAAGTCCTCACGGGCGACAACGAGCTCGTAACGGCGCAGATCTGCGAGCGAGTGGGGCTCCCTGCGGCGGACATCTTGCTCGGCGACGAAATCGACAAGATGAGCGACACAGCTCTGTTTCATCATGTTGAGCACACCCGGGTCTTCGCGCGCGTCTCACCTGCGCAGAAGAATCGAATCCTGCGCGCTATCAAGACCCGTAGTCACGTTGTCGGTTACCTCGGCGATGGCATCAATGACGCCCCTTGCCTACACACCGCCGACGTGGGGATCTCGGTGTCAGGCGCGGTCGACGTGGCACGCGACGCTGCCGACATCATCCTGCTGGAGCCTGACCTCGGCGTTCTGCTTACGGGTGTTCTGGAAGGGCGAGCAGCGTTCGGCAACGTGATGAAGTACCTGCTCATGGGCACCAGCTCGAACTTCGGCAATATGTTCAGCATGGCTGGAGCCGCAATCTTTCTGCCGTTTCTGCCAATGTTGCCGAGCCAGATCCTGCTCAACAACTTCCTCTATGACCTGGCCCAGATCAGTATCCCGTCCGATCACGTCGACGCCGAGTTTACGCAAAAACCTCGACGTTGGGACATCGGATTGATCCGACGCTTCATGTTGTGGGTGGGACCCGTGAGCTCATTGTATGACGCATTGACGTTCTACGTGCTGCTCAAGGTGTTTCACGCGAACGCGCAAGCGTTCCACACGGGATGGTTCATCGAATCCCTAGCCACTCAGGCGTTGGTCATCTTCGTAATCCGAACCGCCAAGAATCCGTTTAAGAGTAAGCCAAGCACTGCTCTAGTCGGCACCACGCTAGGCGTCGTAGCTTTGGGACTCATGCTCCCTTGGCTACCGTTCGCCCATGTTCTGGGCTTCACGCCGCTGCCCTTCGCATATTTTGCGTTTCTGGCGCTGGCCACGCTGACCTATTTGGCATTGGTGGAGGGGGTCAAGCGGATCGCGCTACGCGAAGCAATGGGCTGAGCGCGTCCGTGCAACGCCGAGACAAACGAGGTAGCGCGCCAAACTCACCGCGACTGCTCCATTTATGATTGGTCACATCTCTGACGGCGGTGCGGGGACATGGCCGAGCTTGCGGCGTGCTCTCGGAGAGTAAGCGGCCACCCTCCCTTTCGGGTGTCGTCCGGCCAAACCGAAAGGGCTCGGCGCTCCCTTCGCTCGTCGCCGACGCGAACGCGCGGCGGAAAGCG
>Ga0164309_10000089_pt1 | contig 53259 bp, 47 predicted proteins | sample Whisoiple_247_MG_FD_109984 | JGI IMG/M metagenome (GOLD analysis project Ga0164309, IMG submission 109984) | Soil microbial communities amended with fresh organic matter from upstate New York, USA - Whitman soil sample_247_MG | ecosystem: Environmental > Terrestrial > Soil > Unclassified >... | reverse complement strand
CCCCACGCGTGTGCGGCACGATGCAGTAGCTACAGCGTTCGTTGCAGCCTTTCATTACCGTCACGTAGGCGGTCACCAGCTCCCCCGCTGCCGGGGTGAAGGGCAAGAACGAAGGGCTCTCCAGGTCGAAGACCGTGCGCACCTGGGGCCCAGCCCCAAGCTCGACGTCGGCGAGGAGGGTCGGCAGCTCGGCGATGTTGTCCGGGCCGAGAATGACGTCGATCTCCGGCATCGCTTGACGCAGGCGCTCGCCTTCCTGTTGAGCGACGCAGCCAGCCACCGCGATCACCAAGGACGGTCGCTCCGCCTTGAGGAGGCGTAGCCGGCCGACCTCGCTGCGCAGCTTCTGCTCGGCCTTCTCCCGGATGCTGCAGGTGTTGAGCACGATCACGTCGGAGCTCTGGGTGTCACCGGCCCGCGCGTAACCGGCACGCTCGAGCACCTGCTCCATGCGCTCCGAGTCGTGCACGTTCATTTGGCAGCCGAATGTAACGACGGAGTAGCTGGGCATGGCAGGAGCCTGAGCGAGGCGCTCGGGCGCCGACGCTAGCAAAGACTCCCCCGCCAGGCGACCGGAGCTCCCTCTTCTGCCCTGCTTATTCGCGAGACCTATTCGCGAGGCCGCTCCGGTCGTCCTAAGATTGCCCGCATGTCGACGTCTGCGCTCACGCTCCCCGACCTTCTGGCCCGCTCGGTGCACCTCTTCGGTCCCCGTGACGTGCTGGGCACACGGGCTGGCCGGCGATTTCGTTGGATCCACTATCGGGAGTTCGGCGCCCTGGTCGACCAGGCCAAGCGGGGGCTCTGGCTGCGCGGAATCCGCCACGGCGACCGCGTGGCCATCGTGGCCAACAATCGGGTCGAGTGGGCGGTGTTGTCGTTCGCGGTGCACGCGCTCGGGGCGGTGTTCGTGCCCATGTACGAGGCGCAAGCCGCCAGCGATTGGGAGTTCATCTTGGCCGATTCGGGGGCCAAGCTCGCCTTCGCTTCCACGGCGAGCCAAGCATCGACCCTGCGCGGCATGCGAGCACGCTTGCCAGCGCTCGAGGCCGTGCTCACCCTCGACCTCGGCGGCGACGATTCCTACGAAGATCTCCTCTCGGCCGCGGCCAATGCACCGGGCTTGGTCGATGCACCCGGGCCAAGCCCCCGCGATCTGGCCACGCTGATCTACACCTCGGGCACGACCGGGCTACCGAAGGGCGTGATGCTCAGTCACGAAAACATCACGAGCAACGCGACCGGTGCCAGCCAGCGTTTCGACTTCGGGCCCAGCGACCGCTCGCTGGCGTTTTTGCCCTGGGCGCACGCGTTCGGCCAAACCGCCGAGCTCTACAGCTTGCTCTACATCGGGGCCTCGATGGCCATCTGCGACGACAATTCGCAGATCACGGCTTTGCTCGGGCTGGTGCGCCCCACCGTCCTCATCGCGGTGCCGCGGATCTTCAACCGCGTCTACGAGGGTGTGCAAAAACAGCTTTCGGCCAAGCCTCTGCCCGTGCGCAAGGTGATCGAGCTCGGCATCACTGCTTCGGCCAAGGCCCGCCGCGGTGGCGAGCTGAACCTGGCCGAGCGCGCGGTGCAGCGCCTCGCCGATCGGCTGCTCTTTTCCAAGGTGCGCGAGCGCATGGGCGGCCGCCTGCGCTTCGTCGTCTGCGGGAGCGCGGCCCTCAGTCCCCAGGTCGCGACGTTCATCGATGCCTTGGGCATCGACGTGTTCGAGGGTTACGGCCTCACGGAAGCCAGCCCCGTCGTTTCCTGCAACTATCCCGGCCACCACAAGATCGGCAGCGTTGGACCCGCATTTCCGGGCATCATCATCAGCATCGATCGCGCAGTCACCGGGGACGACAAGATAGGGGAAATCCTGGTCAGCGGTCCGAACGTGATGCTCGGTTATCACCGGCGACCCGAAGAAACGGCGGCCACAGTCACGGCCGACGGGCGACTACGCACCGGCGACATGGGCTACCTCGACCAGGACGGCTTCCTCTTCATCACTGGTCGCATCAAGGAGCAATACAAGCTCGAGAACGGCAAGTACGTCGTGCCCTCCCCGCTCGAAGAGGAGCTCAAGCTGTCGCCCTACGTGCTGAACGTCATGCTCTACGGGGACAACAAGCCCTACAACGTGGCGCTGGTCGTCATCGACGAGGCCGCCGCCCTCGCCTGGGCCCAGAAACAGGGCCACCGCCTGACGGACCCGCTCGCGGACCCGGCGCTGAAGAAGCTCGTCCTGTCCGAGCTCGAGGCCCTAGCCCAGGGCTTCAAAGGCTACGAGAAACCCCGAGACGTCCTGCTCTCGAAAGAGGACTTCACGCAGGAAAACGGCCTTCTCACCCCCAGCCTCAAAGTCAAACGCAAGAAAGTACTCGAGAAATACGGCGCCGCCCTCGAGGCACTGTACCGCTCGCCGCCGCCGAGCTAGCGCAGCAGCGACCCTAGTTTCAGCGACTTAGGTGCGCGCTCGGACATTCTTGACAATTCCGATGTAAGAATGCAAATTCTCGTCCGTGAAGCTGTCGAGCAAGGGTCGTTACGCGGTGCGCGCGCTGTTCGACATCGCTTTCTACAACGACGGCCAGCCGACGCAGGTCAAGGACATCGCCGAGCGCCAGGGCATCCCGCCTCGGTTTTTGGAGCAGATCTTTCAGGATCTCAAGCGCGCCGGAATCGTCGGCAGCAAGCGCGGCCCCCAAGGGGGCTACCTGCTGGCGCGCCCGGCCAGCGAAATCGCCTTGGGCGACGTGGTGCAGACCATCGAGGGGAAGGTGCTGCTCAGTGAATCTGCGAGCAAAGGCGGCCCACGCGTGCGGCGGCTCGAGGCCGTCTCGAGCGAAGGCCAGCGCGTGACCGACGCCGTGTTCGAAGAGCTCTCGGAACGCATTGCGGCCTGTCTGAACGGCGTCACTCTGGCCGATGTCTGCAAGAAGGCGGACCAACTCGGCATCCGCCGCCCCGGCGCCGAGGGGTACATGTATTTCATCTGAAGCCCCGGATCCTGGACGATGTCACCCCCGGACGAACTTCTTCCCCACACGCCCCGGCACCTGATCTACGAGGACATTCTCGACCTGGTGCACGACACCCCGTTGCTCGAGCTCGGTCGCTTCGAAGCTGATCCACTGCGTGCACGCGTGCTCGCCAAGTGGGAGGCGCAGAGTCCCGGCGGCTCGGTCAAAGACCGCATCGCCCTCGGCATGATCGAGGAAGCCGAGCGGCAGGGGCTCTTGGCACCGGGCGGCGCTGTCATCGAGCCCACCAGCGGCAACACCGGCATTGGCCTGGCTTTGGTGTGCAGGCAGCGCGGCTACCGCTGCATCCTGACGATGCCGGAAAGCATGAGCCTGGAGCGACGCGCACTGCTCAAAGCCTACGGTGCCGAGCTCGTGCTCACGCCCGAGGCCGACCAGATGCAGGGCGCCGTCGACAAGGCAGAGGAGCTCGGCCGGGACTTACCCGGCGCCTTCTTACCGCATCAGTTCGACAATCCCGTCAACCCGAGCACCCACTACGAGCGCACGGCCCGCGAGATTCTCGTCGCCCTCGGTGGCACGGCCCCGACGGCGTTCGTCGCCGCCATTGGGACCGGCGGCACCATCAGCGGGGTCGGTCGGCGACTGAAGGAGCTGTCCCCGGCCTGCCGCGTCATCGGCGTCGAGGCGGAAGCGTCGGCGACCATTTCGCGAGGCGAGCGCGGGCCTTCGAAGATTCAGGGCATCGCGGCCGGTTTCGTGCCCAAAAACTACGACGGGTCCGTCGTCGACGAGATCCGCACCGTGACCGACCGCGTTGCGTTCGAGACCAAGCGTACGCTCGGCCGCGTCGAAGGATGCTTGGTCGGCCTTTCGGCGGGCGCCAATGTCCGCGTGGCGGTCGACGTCGCGCGGGAGCTCGGCCCGAGCGCTACGGTGGTGACCGTCCTCTGCGACACGGGAGAGAGGTATTTCAGCCTGGATGAGTACTTCAAGAGCGAGTCGTGATCCGAACGCGATCGCCCTGGTCGTGGGCGTCGGCGGCCTGGGTTGTCCCGCAGCCTTGGCTCTGGCTCGGGCCGGGGTGCGCTTGCGGCTCTGCGACGACGATCGGGTCGAGCTCACCAACCTGCACAGGCAAATCCTGTTCTCGGAAGCCGACGTCGGCCAAGACAAGCTCGACGTGGCTGCCGCGGCTCTGCGTTTGGCCGGCGCTCCCGAGGTCCAGCTCGTTCGCAATCGCCTCGTGCCGGAGTCGTCCGCCGAGCTCGTGCGGGGTGTGAGTGTGATCGTCGAAGGGGCCGACAATTTCGCCACCAAGTTTCTGGCGGCCGACGCCGGGCATCTAGCCGCTGTCCCCGTCGTCCACGGTGCTGCGGTGCGCTGGCACGGCACGGCCCTGCTCTCACGCGGACGAGGCGCCCCCTGCTACCGTTGCCTGTTCGAAGATTTGCTGCCGGACGCCGAGGCCCCGAATTGCGCGGTGGCGGGCGTGCTCGGCCCCGCCGTGGGGCTGGTGGGCGCCCTGATGGCGGACTTGGCGCTCGACGTCCTCGGGGGGGACGAGTCGCGAGCCGGAACGATCTTCAGCTTCGACGGAAAGTCAGGGCGACTGCGTGGGGCCCAGGTGGCCGCGCGGGTCGGCTGCGAACTCTGCGGAAAGACGGCCACCATTCGCTCCATTTTGAGTGAGCGCTATTGGCCACCGACCTGTGCCACACTCGGCCCGGCCGAGGCGGGTGTCCGGAGCGGAACAGTCCAGGACGGAACCTAGCGCCCCCCAACCTTCAGGGATCTCCGGATCCAAGCAAGCGAGACAAAGAGAACAACATGGCAATCACCGTCAGAATCCCCACTCCCCTGCGCACGCTCACCGGCGGGTCCGAATCCGTGCTCGCGAGCGGGCCCACCGTCCGCGACCTCATCGACGACCTCGAGGCCAAGCACCCCGGTCTGAAAGACCGCCTGATGGATGACAAGGGCGTGCGCCGCTTCGTCAACCTGTACGTCGGGGACGAGGACATTCGGTTCTTGGATGGTCTCGAGACCGAAATTCGCGACGGCGAGGAGCTCAGCATCGTGCCCGCCATCGCGGGCGGCGTTTGAGACCATGTCAGGTAGCGGCCCACGCTTCGAACGGCAGGTGTGCTTGCGCGAGATTGGCCCGGCGGGACAGACGCGCATCGAGGGCGGCGAGCTCGCGCTCGGCTCGCACCTGGACGACCTCGGCCTGCTCGTAGCGCGGCGCTACGCGCAGGGCGCAGGCATGGTGCGAGAAGTCACGGTGACCGGGGCGGCTCCAGACGCACTGTCCGTTTTTCGCCACACCACTGCGCGCAGCGTGGCTGCCGGAGCACTCGCTGCGCTCGCGGCGATCACGAAGGCCCTCGGAGCATGAACCAACCCATTCGCCTGGTCCGTAGCCGAACGCTTTCCTCCGTCATCGACGGCATCGGTCAGACGCCACTTCTGCGACTGAAGAAGGTCGCCGCGCACGTTCCGAGCGTGGAGGTCTTCGTCAAGCTCGAGTTCATGAATCCTGGTGGTTCCGTCAAAGATCGGCCCGCCTTACGCATGATTCAAGACGCCGTGCAAAGTGGCCGGCTGACGCGGGACAAGGTCCTCATCGATGCCACGAGCGGCAACACGGGCGTCGCCTATTCGATGATCGGTGCGGCGATGGGCTACCGGGTGCAGCTGGTCATGCCCAAGAACGTGACCCAAGCGCGCAAGGACATCACGCAGGCGTACGGCACCGAGCTCGTTTTCAGCTCGCCGATGGAAGGCTCCGATGGCGCCATCCGCCTGGTGCGCAAGCTGGTCGCGGAGAACCCCGACCGTTACTTCTATTCGGACCAGTACTCGAATCCGTCGAACCCGCTCGCCCACTATCACGGCACCGGTCAGGAGATCCTGGACGCCGTCGGTGATCGCATCACTCACTTCGTGGCGGCGCTCGGCACGAGCGGCACCGCGATGGGAACCACGAGGCGCTTGCACGAGCACCACCGCAAGATTCACTGCGTGGCGGCCGAGCCCGCTGAGGCCATGCATGGCCTGGAGGGCCTCAAGCACATGGCTTCCTCGATCGTTCCCCCCATTTACGACCCGACCACGGTCGACGAGATCCTGCCCATCACCACGGACGACGGCTGGGACATGGCCGAGAAGTGCGCCGAGCTGGAGGGCCTGTACATCGGTCACTCGGCGGGCGCGAACGTCGCGGCAGCGGTGAAGCTGGCCGAGCGGGCACATCGAGAGCAGGGCGGCGGCTGCGTAGTCACCGTCGCCTGCGACCGGGGGGACCGTTACTTCGCGCCGATGAAATGGGAGAAGAAATACGTATGGTGAGCGAGCCGGGCTGGACGCGGGGGGGACTAACCATTTCGCGGCAGGCGCTAGCCGTGGTGGAGGATGCCGCGAAGCGCGCCTACGCGCGGGACGAGGAGGCTTGCGGCTACCTGGAGGGGCCAAAAGCACTGACCCTGGTCTGCGATCGCGCCATCGAGCTCGAGAACTTGGCCAACAAGTACCACCGCGCCGACCCGGAGGGTCATCCGCGCACCGGTCGCGAGTACTTCAAGATCAACGGGGTGAAGTTCGAACGCGCCATCGATCTGGCGGCCACCGAGCAGCGGGCCGTCAAAGTGTTCTTTCACTCACATTTGGACTGCGGCGCCTACTTCTCCAAGGAGGATGCAGCCAGCATGACCATGGATGGCCAGGCGGGCCCAACCTACCCGCTCGCCTACTTGGTCACGGCCGTCGATCTCGGTCAGGTGACGGCGCACAAGCTCTTCGTTTTCGACTGGGACAGTCGAAGCTTCCAGGAATCGAGCTTCACCACGCAGGACGGCTGACTTGCGCGCGCGGCCCTGGTTCGCGCTGTGCCGGTTCGCGCTGTGCCGGTTCGCGCTGTGCCGGCTCGCGCTGTGCCGGCTCGCGATCTGTTCGCTCGCGCTCTGCTTGCTCGCGCTCTGTTTACTCGCGAGATACACACCGTGCGCGGCGGCCGAGCCGGAGCGCGCCCACGGTCGGGGCGCGATCTACGAAGGCGCCGTGGGCTCGGATTTGTCCCGCGTGGCCGAGAGCTGGCGCAAAACCGGTACAGTGATCGGCCTCGGGCCGCGGCTCGTGACGCGCGGCACACGGCTGGATCTGGGCTTGCCCGCCCCTGCTATCGACGCGTCCAGCTCGAGCTGCGTGACCTTGCTCGTGCTCGCCAGTCCAAACGCCGTGTTTTCGCTGACGTTCGGCCATGGCGATGAGGACGTGCGCCGCGACTTCCCTCTCGAAAGTAGCGTCGGCCTGCTCGAAGTCGCGCGCTGCGGCGCCCGCAAGGGCGCACTCGGGCGTGCCTCGGTCGTCTCGCTGTCCCCGCGGGCGGTCCTGTCGCTGTTCCTGGTCATCGGCGAGGCCCCAGCCCAGAGCAGCCGCGAGCTTCTGCCGGAGCGAAACGCCGGTGCGCCAGCTCCGGCGCCCGAGCTCGGCCCGCGCCCGCGCCTCCAGCCCGCGGCACAGCGCCTGGCGAGCAAGCGACGGGCCCGCTCGCTCGAAAGGCCAACTGCCTTGGTGGAGGAAGAGCTCGAGGCCGATAGCGCCGGCGGTGCGCGCCGCCGCCTGGCTCTGGCGGCTGGCTGTCACACCTTCGACGTTCTCGAGGCCGGCGCCGACACGGGACAGACCGACCTCGATGCGCGCCTCCTGGGCGACGACGGCACGAACCTGACGCTCGACGACTCGACGGCGCCCGAGGCTCGACTGCTCTTCTGCGCCGGCGAAAGCAAGACCGTGATCCTGGACGCGCGCGGGGCCGAGCCGGGTGCCCGCTTGGTCGGTCTGCACGCCTCGTGGTCGCTGCCGGACGGGCTCCCCGCGGAGTGGGGCCCCCGCGTCCGCGGCCGCCTCGCCGAGGCTCTGCATCTCGAGCACTTTCCCCTGCCGCCCGGCCGACCTTCCGCCGCGTCTCTCGGTGTGCAGGGAACCACCCGCCTTCTCGTGCCCGCGAGGCCCGGCGCCTGCTACGTCGTGGTGGTGGCCGCGCTCGGTCGGGAGCCGGAACGCTTGGGTTTGGCCGCGCGTGCCGGTGGCCGCACGAGTCGGACGCGAGCACGGCCTGGTCGCTCGAGCGCCTCGGTCAGCCTGTGCGCCACGGGCCCCCTGCTCCGCGCCGAGGTGCAGAGCATCGGCGCCGGAGCCGACTGGATCGTCGGGGTCTGGGACATCGAGCAAGGGGCGCCATGATCGGACCGACCGAGCCCAGGACGACACGGCTGCTGGCACTGCTCTCTGTCTGTGCCTCGGCTTGCGCGGCGCAACCGAGCTCCGCGCCGGCGAGCGCCCCGAGCCACGCCGAGCCGCCGGCCGAAAGCGTCCCCTACTTGGCGGATTTCGCGCGCGAGACAGCACTCCTCAGCGCCTCACCGCTCGAGCTATTGGCCTCCGGCGCGGGCATCGCAGGGGATTCCCTGTCGGCCTTCGTCTCGATTCCGAAGGGGCGCTGCGCCGTCGTCGCCGCGCGCGGCGCTCCGCAGGTGGACGACCTCGACCTCTACCTCTTCGCCGACGACGGCGACGAAATCGCCGCGAGCGAAGAAGTCGAGCACCCAGCCACCTTGCTTCACTGCGCAGAGGCGGCGGACGAGCGGGTCCTCGTGGTCGCTCGCATCGCTGGTGGCCAGGGACCCTACGCCCTCGGCCTCGTCGACGCTCCAGCCGACCGGGAGCCCAGCCTGCGCGCAAAAGTCCTGGCGGGCGCCGACGGCTCGGACGGGCCGCCTGAGGACTGGCCGGGACTCGACGCTGCCCTCGCCTTGCATCGCGATCTCCTCGGCGCGACGTGGCGCGACGTGCGGCGCGTGGTCGTGCCGACGGATCATCGCCTGCCCACCCAACTCGACTTTTCCGTCGACCCGAAGCGGTGTGTGGACGCGCTGCTCTTGCCTAGCTCTGCAGTCGACGACTTGGACGTCGAAGCGCTCGGCCCGAGCGGCCGTGTCTTTGCCCGGGCCGAAGAAGAGGGGGCCGAGCGCGCGCTACTCGTCTGCGCCGGCGCCGAGCCTGCGCACGTCACGCTCCGGTTGAGACCCCACGCCGGTCGCGGGGGCGTATTGGTGGCGCTCTCGGAGACTCGCCTCGAGAGCGACCGGCGGAACCTGCACCCCGAATTTCCCCGCCACGATCTGGCCCCGGAGCCGGGACCACTACTCAAGCCCGGACCTTCCGCGAAGCGCCTGGACCTCAGCACGGCGAGCCTGATCAGCATGCCCCTGTCCTCGAGCGGCTGTCAGCGAGTGGAGCTCGAGCCCCGCTTCCCGCTCCTCGGCTTTCGCCTCGCAGCCTTCGATGCCGAGGGGCGTCTGATCGGCGAGGCGGAGGGCACCGGCAAGACCGTGCTCCACCTGTGCGCACAGCGCGCGAGCGACGGGACGGCTCGGATGGACCTGCGCGCCACCCTGCGCGCGGGACCGATCGACATCCGCTCATTGGCCGAGGCCGCTCCCGTGAGCGCCACACTCGAGCGCTTCCCACTGGCGGCCAGCCGGCTCCTGGGTCTCGCTGCCGAGCTCGGTTTCGTCACCGAGATCGAAGACATCGGCCAAGTCTCGGCGCACGAGCTCGGTCCCGACCAGCTCGTGCGCATCCCGCTCAGTGTGCCGGCGGCGCGCTGTCTGACGGTGCTCAGCGCCGCCGATCGATCGAGCGGCGGCATCGAGCTTGGACTCGTCGACGTCAGCACATCGCGCTTCGCCGATTTCGCCCGTGGCTCGAGCGCCATCTTCGCGCGGGTCTGCGCCGATCAAGGTCAGACCGTGGATATCGTCGTCGAGCTGCGCGCGCCGTACGGCGAAACGCCAGTTCTCGTCGCCACGCGACAAGAGAGCCTCAAGCCGAGCGCGGCTCTTCTTCGATGAGGAACGGCTCGCTGCCCATCTTGCGCCGCATCCAGTCGACGGAATGACGCACCGGCCGACGCCGTAGCACGCGTCGCATCCACCGGCGCTTGGCGCGAAAATCCATCAACGTGAGGCCAGCCAAGACGGTGATGATGCCTTGGCCCGGCAGGACCGTGAGCACCAAGCCGAACACCACCAAGAGCGCGCCGAGCACGTTGCGCAGCACGCTGAGCACCCAGCGCAGGTACGGGTGATGCGACACCGCGCGCTCCGCGTCCCGGTGAGGACCGAAGTAGTCGGCCGGCAAGCGCGACAGCACGAATGGGCCGATTGTGAGCGGCAAAACGATGGTCAAAAGAGAGAACAAACCACCCCACCAAAGAAGCGATGGGTGCTGCTCGATCCAAGCCGCCCAAGTGCTGTCGCCCAAGTCCGTCACGCTGCTGATCCCGCTCTACCTAGCTTGGCACGCCGTCCGCCCAGCCGCACGTAGCGCGGCGCACGTTGCTCGAGATCCGTGCTCGGCGGAACCCCCCGCGACCTCCGACGCCGGAGCTGGTATGGAGGCCGCGGACGGACTCGCATGAGCAATTCTGTGAAGAGCCTTTCGCGCGATCTTGGAGTCACAGCCTTGGTTTTCGGCGCGCTCGCCCTCGCCCCGTCGCCTGCGGCGGCGCAGATTTCGACGGTCGACACGAGCTACAGTCCCGCCGTGCTCACGGTCCCGGCGGGGACGGAGGTCACCTGGACCATCGGCTCCGGACACGACCTATTCGAGACGACCGGGGACAATTGTACCGTCTATTCCGAAGGGTTCTCCTCCGGTTCGGGTTCCTTTTCCCACGTTTTCGACGTGCCCGGCACGTACTACTACATGTGCAGTCCGCATTGCGCCGAAGGGATGAAGGGCCGCGTCATCGTCCTGCCTGATCCGAGCGGAACGGGGGGCGCATCCGGCTCGGGTGGGGACTCGAGCTCCGGTGGCGAGTCGGCGACGGGTGGCGAGTCGAGCTCCGGCGGTGACTCGAGCTCCGGTGGCGAGTCAGCCAGCGGCGGGGACACGGCTTCCGGCGGCGAGTCAGCCAGTGGCGGCGACTCGGGTGAAGGGGGCGATCCGGTCGCAGGCGGCGGCGGGTCGAGCGCCGAAGGTCCTGGATCCGAGGAAGATCCAGGCGCCGGTGCTCACGGACACTCGAGCTCGGGGGGTCGGTCGGCAGCGGGCGACGGCTCCGGTGGCGATGAAGCCGGCTCGCCCGACGGCTCCGAGGGCCTGGGTGGCGACGCCGGGACCGATAGCCCTTCGAACGACGGTGGCGACCCGGCGGGCGGCGGCTGCGCGCTCCACGCGCCGCGGCAGCCTGCGTCGTTCGCTGCGCTCGTGGCGCTCTCGGTCCTCGGACTCGGCGTGGCCCGCCGACGCGAGCGCCTTTCCGGCAGCGCCAGGCTCGGTGGGTGATCGCTCACCCTCGAGGAAGGTGGCCTCGAGGAAGCTGGCCCCAAGGAAGCTGGCGGAGCGGACGGGACTCGAACCCGCGGCCTCCGGCGTGACAGGCCGGCGTTATAACCAACTTAACTACCGCTCCACGGAGGGCGCTCGGGCCCGCCGCATTCCGGGTGGTCAGGTCGGGCCGCACGGGCCGCTCCGGAACACACCGAAATCCCTCGAATTTCCAGCCCTTTGGGGGGTCGGCTCGTGGGGAGCCGTCTAGTACCATAGCGGAAGTCCTAATCAAGGCCTTTCCGCAGGGCGAATTCACTCGGAAGGCCTACTCGGGGAGGGCCGATAGGACGACCCGCGACGCGCCCACGTTCTGCCCGGCGATGGGCCAGAGTGCCGGATGGCGCAAGAGGTAGTCGGGGAGCACGACCACCAGGGCCTCCTCCAAGGAGCCGAGCGCGTGTTGCCAGGCGGCCTCATGGGCTCCGGCGGTGAGCAAGATGAGGCCGCGCGCGGCGCGGGCCATGGCTCGAGCCGACAAGGCGCCCGTGGCACCGGGTCCGTCGACCTCGACCAGCGCCACCGGGTCCACGAAGCCCAAGCCGCTCGCTCGACCGCGAACCTCCGCAGCCGAAGGCACGTCGAGCAGTGCCGGCAGGACGGCTTCCAAATTGCCGGCAAGCCGGGTGGAGCCAGCCGCTACGCGCACCTCGTGGATCAGGAGCTCGGCCACGGCCTGGCCGCGATGGTGGAGCGCCACCCGCGCCCCCGGCGACAGCGCGCTGTGCTCGACGCCGACGTCGAGCAGCTGCGGCAACGGCCAGGCGAACCCCCGCTCGAGCTGGCCGACTTTGAGCACCTTTTCAGCCTCCCGTTCGGACATGAAGCCGCTCACGGGGCTCAAGTAACCCAGGGCGAGAGCGACGCAGGCCTCCGCTTGCTCGTCGCCCACCTCGACGCGCGGGAGGGTGCCGCTCGGATCGATGGGCCGCCCGGGCAGCGAGACCAGCTCGCCGCCGTAGGGTGCTGCCAGGCTCTGACCGCGCTCCTGCCCACCCAGGTAGCCGAGCTCACGCAGCCGACCCAGGATGATGGCCTCGCATTCCTCCGGGGACTGCCGATCGGTCCGCAGGTGCACTTCAGGGGCGACCGGCGCTTCGTAGGGGTCATCCACGCCCGTGAAATTCTTGATCTCGCCGGCGAGCGCCTTCTTGTAGAGGCCCTTGGGATCGCGACTCTGCAAAACCTCGAGCGGACACTCGCAGTAGACCTCGCAGAAGCTGGGCGTGAGGGCCCGCACCTCGTCGCGGATGGCCCGATACGGACTGATGGCTGCCGTGATCGCGCACGCGCCCGAGCGCGCCGCGACGCGCGCGACGAAGCCGATCCTGCGCACGTTCTGGTCGCGATCTTCGCGACTGAAGCCGAGGCCGTAGGACAGGTATTTGCGCACCTCGTCCCCGTCGAGCGACTCCACGTGCACCCCCTCTGCCGCCAGACGGTCGCCGAGCCGAGCCGCCAAGGTGCTCTTGCCCGAACCGCTCAGCCCCGTGAACCACAGCACGAACCCGCTCATCTGCGCACACGCAAGCATTTTGGCGGCCCAGTTGCGAGCCCCCAGCCCATTTGCTAGGGGAAGCGCCCTCGAAAGCGATCCCTCATGTCGAACTACGCACTCTGGAACATCCGCAAGCGCCACGAATGGCTGTCCACGCCGCAAAAGCCGAAGCGCTTGTCGCGCCGCAAGCGCGCACGGGTGGGCCTGCAAGAGGCGCTCGATCGCAAGAATCCGAGCACCGACGGCGCCGCCGGCTGATCCTCTGCGAGATAGACTCGCGAGGCGGACTCGCGAGACGGAAGAGTGCTCCCGACGGCCCGCAAGCAGCTCACGCTGATGCGGGCGCAGGTGCGTTCTCACCACGCCGTTTCTCGGCCCCGCCACCGCCGTTCGTCGATACGGGCACTGCCTCGATACGGGCACGGCGTGGCGCTTGGGCATCCGTAACGCCAACCAGCGTTGTCAGCGGAAGGGCATCGCCCTAGCCTGAGCCCCAGTTTGTGAGAGGCGGGCCGGCACTGCGCTCGCCTGGAGCAGCATGCAAGAACTACAAACGATTCCTTGGCTCATCGGCAGTGGCGCACATTCGCTAGTGGGCGCTGTCTCCACACTCTTGGCTAGCTCGATCTACGACTGGCGTCTGTTCGACAAAGAGGTCTGGGTCAACATCATGTTCGGGGTGCGCGTGGCGCTGTGCCTCGGCTCCGCGCTCTTCTTGCTCGGCGAAGTCCGCGCATGGCGCATGAATGTTCACTACCGGGAGCGCACCAAGAAGCGCATTGCGCTCGTGCTCGCCATTCTGGCCTTCGCTACGTACTTCGACTTCGGCAACGAGAAGGTTCGGTACAAAGAGTACTACCACCGCCACGAGTTTTATCACTACTACCTCGGCGCCAAGTACTCGAAGGAGCTCGGCTACACGCGGCTCTACGACTGCACTCTGGTCGCGGAAATCGAGAACGGGCGCAAAAGCCAGGTCGCCGATCGCGAGTTCCGCGATTTGCGCGTGAACCTGATCAAGCAGGCGAAGGATACGTACATCCTGACGGAGCCCGAGCGTTGCATCAAACGCTTCACACCCGAGCGCTGGACCGATTTCAAGAAGGACATCGACTGGTTCTATCACTCTGCCGCGGGCTCCTATTGGGAGCGCATGCAGCAGGACCACGGCTACAACCCACCGCCTGTTTGGACCATGACGGGCAAAGCGCTGGCGGTCTTGCACCCGGCCGACGACGGCTTCTTCAAGCTGCTCGCATCGATCGACGTGATGTTCCAAGCCGGCATGGTGGCCCTTTTGTTCTGGGCCTTCGGCTGGCGTGTGGGCCTCACCGGTGCGGTGTTCTGGGGCTGCAACGCCGCGGCGAACTTCTACTGGACGGGCGGCGCGTTCCTGCGTCAGGACTGGATCTTCCTAGCGGTCGCCAGCGTGTGCTTGGCGCGCAAGCGCTTCTTCTTCCTAGCGGGCTTCGCCCTGATGTGGTCGTCGCTCCTGCGCGTGTTCCCCGCTGCCCTCTATGGCGGCTGGGTCGCCATGGTTCTGCTCTATTTCATCGAGCGCCTGCGGGGCCGGCCTCCGGCCGATGGCGACAAGCCGGGGCTGCTCAGCCTGCTCCACCCGAGCCACCGGCGCCTCATCGCCGGCTCGCTGACGGCCATCGCCCTGCTCGTACCGGCCAGCATGGCGGCGACCGAAGGGCTCACGGCGTACAAAGAGTTCTGGGCCCACATCCAGGTGCACAACAAGACTCCGCTCACCAACCACATGGGCCTGCCCACCATGCTGACCCACACCTGGGAAGGGCGCATGCGCTTCACGCGCAACGAGAACCTGGACGACGCGTTCGAGCTCTGGAAGAAGGGCCGCAACGATCGCAAGGATGCTACGAAATACGTGCAGTACGGCATCTTCGCCGGCCTTTGGTTGTGGATCGCCTGGGCCGTGCGCGGCAGCTTCCGCACCTGGATTGGGCCGGCGCTCAGCTTGCCACTGGTGATGGCGCTGACCGATCTCACTTGTTACTACTATTCTGTCTTCATCTTGGCTGCGGTGCTCACGGCCTCGAGGCTGCCCATCGGCGTAGCGCTCTTGGCCACCGGCGCGGGAAGCGTGGTGCTCCTGGGCAAGAGCATCGGCTACGCAGATCTCGGCTTTTCGGGCTTCTACTACGTGGACGACAACTTCACGGCGCAGAGCTACCTGTTCTTCCTGTTCGGGCTCTTGATGCTGTGGGGCTACTCGCGGCCCTTCTCGATGCAGGCCTTGAGCGACTGGTTCAATCGCCGGCCCAAGCCAAGGGCGATCCGCAGGAAGAGCCCGCCAGCAGAGGAACCTGCTGCTGAGGACGAGGACGACGATAGCGAGGTCGAGACCGGCCCCGTCGCCTCGACCTAAGATCCCGAGCTACCGAAACCGAGCGCTCCGCGCTCGGTCGTGGACAGCTCCAGGGCATCCACGACGGGCAAGTGGACGATGGGGCGCGGCACGAGCTGCACCGCGCGCACCGGCAGGACGAGATCGGGGGCCTCAGGGTCCAATTTGATCAGCGGGACCATGATCTCGCCCCGGTAGGCGCGGTCGATCACGCCGACGCTGTTGGCCACGATGTACCCCGTCTTGATCAAAGACGAGCGGGCAACGACGTCCAGGTACCAACCGAAGGGCGGCTCGACCGCTAGGCCCGTGCCGTAGAGAATCACCTGCCCGAAGCGCCTACGCTCGGCGATGAGCGTTAGATCGTAGCCAGAGTCCGAGATCCGCACCTTGCTCGGCAGAATGGCGCCCGGGTCGAGCCGCGTGACCCGTAAGGCCTCGAGTGCCGAGCCGGAGGGAAGGACGCCCGCAATCACCGAGCACCACCCCTGGTAGCGACGCAGGTGCTTCGGCCGCACCAGGCGGAGCTCGTTTGAGTCGCTCGCCAAGCTCCCGTAGAGCCGGCCGAGCAAGTCGAGCGCCGCTGGCCCGCGCCAAAGCAGGCGCCGGGCCGAGAGCTCGACCGGACCGCCGAGCGCGGTGACGAGCGCCTCTTCGAACCATGGGGCCTTCGGGCGAGGCAACCGCACCAAGAGGTCCGTGCTCGACGGATCGGGCACCTGCCCTGCCCGATCGAAGTACCCACGGACGAAGGCCGAGCGAAACGCTGCCTGTTGCGCGAGCCAGTCGAGATCGGGGCGGCTGGCCCATGGCGGCAACTGGACGCCGGTGCGCTGGAGGAGGTCCTGTGCGTAGCGCGGCAGGCCGTCGGCACCGGCACGCCCGAGCGCCGCGCCGGCGGCCAAGACACCGGCGAAGTAGCCGATTTTCTCCTCGGCGGGGTCGTTCATCAGGCCTCCATGGCGAAGATGCGATGGCGGGTGAAGATCTCGTCGGCCATGCCGCGCAGCTTCTCGGCCTCGCGCCGGATCTCGATGTTTTCGAGGTACGCGCCGGAGTTCGTCACGTAGTTGGAAAACGCCAGGTAGCTTCGCGCGACTTCGATCTCGTTGCCGATCTCCTTGGCCAGCGAAATGCTCCTCATGAAATACTCGACCGCCTTACCTTCGTATTGCAGGCCCCAAGCTCCGGCTCCGGTGACCTCCCCGAGCGTGCGCAAGGCGATCGCCAGGTGTACCTTGCTCCTGACCTGACCAAACAGGTCGACCGCAGCGCGGATGTGGCGTCTGGCCTTCTTGAGCTCGCCCCGCAAGAGATAGCTCTTGGCCAGGCCTCGCTTGGCCTCGGCCAGCTGGAGCTTGTCGCCGAGCTCCTCGCACAAGTGCACGGCCTGTTCCAGCGTGGCGACAGCTTCCTCGCCCTGCCCGAGGCGCTGCAGAGTCTCGCCGATGTGCGTCAAGCATTCGGCGATGCGCGTGCGCTCACCGATGTCGACCGACACCTGGTGCGCCTCGCGGAAATAGGCGAGCGCGTTCTCGAACTGGTTCTGGTCGATGCTGAGCGCGCCCAGGGTGGTCAGGCTCTCGGCCACGCCCACCGGATCTTGAATCTCGCGCCGGATGGCCAGCGCTGCCTCGAGCGCCTCTTTGGCATTCAGCGGCCGACCGTGGTCCATCCAGACGAGGCCGATGTTGTTCAAGCTGAGCGCGATGCTGCGCCGGTCACCGAGCTCCTTGCGCATGTCGAGCCCTTTTTTCAGCTCTTTCAGCGCGAGATCGTACTCGCCGCGCACCCACAGCAACTTCCCGATGTCGTCGTCGCTAGCAGCCAGTCCCCTGCGGTCACCCACCTGGCGGAACAGGTCCCGTCCTGCCTCGAGGTGACGTGCGGCCTCGCTCAAGAAGCCCGTCTCGCGGTAGAGCCGGCCGATGCGGTTGTGGGCGGCGCCGCCCTTGCCGATGAGGTCGAGGCGGTACGCGATGGCCAGCATCTGCCGGAAAGCCGCCAGGGCTTCGTCGGTCTTGCCGAGCAGGACCAAGACGTCACCGTAGTTGTGCAGGGCGTCGATTCTCCGCCGCGCGTCGTCCTCGCCGAGCAAGGTCAGCCCCTTGGAGTAGTACTCCGCGGCTTTGCGCAGCGCGAAGCTCTTGCGCGCGATGTCGCCGGCGTCGAGATAGGTGAAGGCCGAACGCGTCAGCGATCCGGCGCGCTCGAGGTGCGAGGCGAGCATCGCCACGTATTCCTCGCGTGAGCGAGCGCTCGTTTTCTGGGCGAGCCAGTCGGCAATCGTCTGATGGTAGCGCCGAGCGGACGCGGTGCTGGTCAGCGCGGCCACTTTCTCGCGCTCGAAATTGTGCTTGAACACGTACTCCCGTTCGTCGGGAAAGACGGCGTCTTCCAGGCGAATCAGGTAGTCGCGCTCGACCAAGCGCTCGAGGCACTCGTTCAACTGCTCGACGTCCGATGTTTCGGTGGCCGACCACAGCTCGGGGACGGCGCGGTCCATGCGACCGAGGGCGATGAGCCCACCCAGCCAAAAGACGGCGCCCATCGCGGCCGCGTGCTCCATGACCCGAGCCTCCCCCGGTGACAGGGCGGCCACCCGCAAAGCCACGGCGTCGTCCACCGTCATGGGCAAACGGACGGTGCTCAGGCGCTCCAGGTTCACGTGCCAGTGGCCAGCCTCGGAGGCTTCCTCCAGGACGCCCGCGTCGAAGTAGCTCCGCACCATCTGCCGGAGTTGACCGGGGTTCCCCCCGGCCGCCCGGACGGCAGCCTCGACGAGCGCATCCGGCACACCACCCTCGCAGCGATGCAGCATGCCTCGAATGAGGTCCGATGCCGCCCGCTGGCTCAAGGACTCCATCTCGACGATCTCGCTCCGGCCCGGCCGTTTCTGGCCCCAATCCTCGCGCTGGCCGAGCAGCTCGCGGCCCGTCGTGCACAGAATGAGAATGCGCGCGTTCAGGTGCAGAATGAGCGAGTCGAGGAGATCGAGCGAGTCGGCATCGGCCAGGTGCAGGTCCTCGAACACCAGACACACGGGGCCATGGGCCGCGTCGGCTTCCAGGAAGCGGCGCACGATCGCACGACGGAGCGCCTGCGCCTGAGCGGCGTCATCGAGCGCTGCCTCGGTGAGGGGGCTCGTCGGGAAGGGCAAGCCCATCAGCTGGCCGAGGAAGAAGCTCACCTCGTCGACCTTCTGGTGGCCCAGCACCCGCGCCACCTCGGCGGTCACCTGCTTCTGGGCAAGGTGTTCCGGCAAGTCCTCCGTGATGCCAAAGCGCGTGCGCAGAAGCCGTGCGAAGACGCCATAGCTGAGGCCTTGGCGCCGGGCGGTAGCAAAGTACACACGGGGGCCTCCCTCGCTGCTCGGTGGCAACCCTCCCAAAAGCTCCTGGACGAGCCGGGTTTTCCCAGCTCCCGGTGCCCCCACCACGATCACCGCCATCGGCTCGGAGGAGCGTTCCACGCGGTCGTAGGCGCCGCGGAGCCGGAGCAGCTTGTCTTCCCGACCGACGAAGGGTCCAAAGTCCGAGAGGGACGCGGTCGGGTTGAAGTCCGATTCGACCATGTGGGCCGCCAGTTTGGCCCCAACCGAGCGAGGCGCACAAGCGGGGATTTTGATGCCACCAAAATTCGCCACTGTCATCCCGTCTTGAGGGTTCTCCCCTTCCCGCGGGGCCGTTTCCTGCGCTAATGGACGCTACTCCGCGCTCACCGCCCGAGCCGGCCGCTGGCTCAGCCACGAACCATCCCAGGCGATCCCATCCCAGGCAACGACTTGGCGCTTCCTTCCAAGACCCCGGCGCAGGCCCACGAGAGCGAAAAAAAGTCGGTTGGTCGCGGCGTTTTTACGAAGTGCGCTGGCTGCGCTGCCGTCGTGACCGCTGAGGAGCTGAAGCAGAACTTCCAGGTGTGCCCGACGTGCGGCTATCACCATCCGCTCTCTCCCGACGGTTGGCGCCGCCTCCTGCTCGATGATGGGATCCTGGACCTTTGGGACGAGCACATCGGCCCAGGCGACCCTCTGCGCTTCAATGACGGCAAGGCGTACCCAGAGCGCATCGCCGCCGCGCGCGAGAAGACCAGGCGTGGCGAAGGCATCGAGATCGGGCGCGCCCGGCTCGGAGGCCGACCGGTGGGCTACGGCCTCTTCTTGTTCTCCTTCATGGGCGGCAGCATGGGCTCGGTGGTCGGCGAACGGATCACGCGCCTCTTCGAGCGCTGTACGGCCGAGGAGCTGCCCGTGCTCCTCCTGCACGCCTCGGGCGGCGCTCGCATGCAGGAAGGCATCTTGAGCCTGATGCAGATGGCGAAGACGGTGTCCGCTCTCCGCCGCTTCCGCGAGGTGCGAAAACCCTTCATCAGCATCTGTCTCCACCCGACCACCGGCGGCGTCGCCGCCAGCACGGCCTTCCTGGGTGACGTGAACTTGGTGGAACCCAATGCCCTGATTGGCTTCGCTGGACCCCGGGTGATCGAGGGCACCATCCGCCAAAAGCTGCCAGAAGGCTTCCAACGCTCCGAGTTCTTGCTCGAGCACGGGATGGTCGACACCATCGCGCCCAGAAGTGACATGAAGGCGCGACTCGACATCCTGTTAGGCCACCTGTGTTCCGGTTCCGCCAGCCGCGCCAACGCCGAGACGAGGCGTGGGCATGGCTGACCGGAAGGAAGCGTTCAGGAAATCCCTGGAGCGCTTGTACGGCCTGATTGGGCGCGGGGCGCGGCAAGACCTGTCGCCCATGCAGGCAGCGTGCGACAGGTTCGGCAACCCAGAGCGAGCGTTCCGCACCGTTCACGTCGCTGGCACGAACGGCAAGGGCACCGTCTGCGCCTTCTTGAGCTCGATGCATCGAGCCGCCGGTCAGAAGGTGGGGCTCTACACATCGCCACATCTCATTCGCTACGCCGAGCGCATCCGCATCGACGGGCAGCCGATTTCCGACGAGCACCTCACCGACCTGATCGGTCGCGTCATGGACGGAGCTCCGGATCTCACGTTCTTCGAGACCACGACCTTGATGGCGTTTTTGGCGTTCGCCGAAGCCAAGGTGGAGCGAGCAGTGCTCGAGGTCGGGCTCGGCGGCCGCCTGGACGCGACGAATGTCATCCCCCCGCCGGACCTAGCCATCATCACCCGCGTGGCCTTCGATCACATGGCGGAGCTCGGCAACACGCTCTTCGACATCGCTCGCGAAAAGGCCGCGATCATCAAGCCAGGCTGCCAGGTCATCGTCGGCCGCTTGCACCCGGACGCTTTGGCCGCGGTCGAGCAGCGCGCAGCCGAGGTCGGCGCGGGGCTCGTGCCGCTCGGCAGTCCGGAGCCCATTCCGGGCGCACCGCTCGCTTACCCGCGCCTGTCGATGATCGGCACCAATTTGGCCGTGGCCGTGACGGCGGGTCGCGCGCTCGGTTTCGCCCCCGAACAGATCGCCCGCGGGGTCGAGACGCTCGACTGGCCCGGCCGCAACGAGCTCCTGCACCGCAACAGAAAGGAGCTCACGCTCCTGGACTGCGCGCACAACCCCGATGGCGCGGTCACGCTGTCGCACAGCCTGGACCCGTCGCTGCTCGACGTCGATTCCCGGCGCGACATCGCGCTCGTGTTCGGGACCGTGGTCGGTAAGAATTACCGCGCCATGCTCCGGCGCCTCGAGCCGGTCGCGGGGCACCGCATCTACGTCGCGCCGCCCGTCGACCGCGCCGAAGATCCAGCGAAATACAGCGCCATCCTGCCCGGAGAGATTGCCCCTGACGTCGAGACGGCCCTCCGGCGTGCCCGCGCCAAGGTGGGCGAACGCGGCGTCGTGGTCGTCACCGGCTCGACCTTCCTGGTCGGCGCGGCGCGCGCCATTCTGCTCGACTTGCCGCGCGATCCTGCGGTCGCTCTGTGACTCGCTCTGTGACTCGCTCTGTGACTCGCTAGTCGATCCATGTCGGAACAGCGAAAACTCTTCGGAACCGACGGCATCCGCGGACGGGCCAACGTCCATCCCATCACCCCGGAGCTGGCACTCCGACTCGGTCGCGCCGTCACGCTCATCGCGCGCGAGCGCGGCCGCAAGGCGCCCCGGATCCTCATCGGCAAGGACACGCGCCGCTCCGGCTACATGCTCGAACCCGCGCTGGTCGCCGGGATCACGGCGATGGGCGGGCACGCGCTGCTCTCGGGGCCGATCCCCACCCCTGCCATCGCCAACCTGACCCACTCCATGCGGGCCGACGCCGGCATCGTGATCAGCGCCAGTCACAATCCGTTCGGCGACAACGGCATCAAGCTCTTCGGACCCGATGGCTTCAAGCTGCCGGACGAGGCGGAGCTCGAGCTCGAACGCCTCCTGGAGAAGGAAGAACCCGACCGTGGCCCAACGGGTGCGGCGGTCGGCACGGCCTACCGCATGGAGGACGCGGGCGGGCGCTACATCGTGCACGCCAAAAGCACGTTTCCAGCCGATCTGCGGCTCGATGGCTTGCGCGTCGTCGTCGATGCCGCCCATGGCGCGGCCTACAAGGTCGCGCCGGCCGTTTTCGCCGAGCTGGGCGCCGACGTCGTGCCGCTCGGCGTGCATCCGAACGGCCAGAACATCAATCGCGACTGCGGCGCGCTCCATCCGGAACACGTGCAGAAAGAGGTCATTCGCCGCAAAGCCCAGCTCGGCATTGCGCTCGATGGCGACGCGGACCGCGTCATTCTCGTCGACGAAACCGGCGCCATCGTGGACGGCGATGCCGTCATGGCCCTCTGCGCCATTCGCCTGCTCCAGGCAAAACAGCTGCGAAAAGGCACGCTCGTGGCCACCGTGATGAGCAATCTCGGGCTCGAGCGCGCGATCGAGGCGGCGGGCGGCAAGCTTTTGCGCACGGCCGTCGGCGACCGCTACGTCGTCGAGGCGATGCGCAAGAACAAGCTCACCCTGGGCGGTGAGCAGTCCGGACATCTGATCTTCCTCGACCATGCCACGACCGGCGACGGCTGCGTCGCGGCGCTGCAGATCCTGGCCATCATGGCTCGCGAAGGGCGGCCCATGAGCGAGCTCTGCCGCGTCATGGAACGCGTGCCCCAGGTGCTGGAGAGCGTTTTGCTCTCGCGGCGGATGCCGCTCGAAGCGATGACTCAATTGAGCGCCGGCATCGCCCGCGTGGAAAAGCGCCTCGGCAAGTCGGGCCGTCTGCTCGTGCGCTGGAGCGGAACCGAGCCGAAATTGCGGGTGATGGCCGAAGGGCCCGACGAAAAAGTCCTGCGTCAGCTGGTCGCCGAGCTGATCGCTCTGGCGAAAAAGGACGCAGGCGGCAGATCGTGAGCCAGCAGAGGCCTGACGCCGTCAGCGCCTCGGCGGATCGATCTCGTCGTCAGCAGCCCCCATGAACGGGAGCTCCACCTGGCGCAGACCCGGCAGGCGCTTGGCGCGACGCATGTCCTTGCCTTCGATCAGCTCGACCTCGCGCTCCATGTCCGCGTCCATGACCTCGGGGTTATCGAGGGCGAAAGCGAGCGCATCGAACACCTTGGCGGGTGACAGCTGCGGGTAGCGCTTGAGGATCTTCTCGATCGGTGTGCCGCTGCGGTAGAAGGCGTAAAGGCGGCGGACGGGCACCCGCGATCCAGACACGTGCGGGCTGCCGCCGAGGATCTTCTTGTCCACGCGGACGTGCGGGTGCGGGACGAGAACGATGGGCAGGCTGGACACGACGAGGGCCAATGACATGGTGACCCTGTCGCCTTAACCCGACAAGCCCTCTCGAGTGAAAGAAGTTGCAGCCGGCTCTACTTGCCCGGACGAGACTTGCTCGGAGAGCTCAGCGCCCCAACTCGCGCAGGATCCGTGCTGCCACGGCTTCGGCGTCGAGTCCGAGCTCCTTCTGAATCACCTCGTACGGGGCCGAAAGACCGAAGCGGTCCACCCCGATGCAGATGCCATCCGTGCCGGTCAGGGCCTTCCACGGCAGGGTCACCCCGAGCTCCAGCGATGCGCGCCGCACGCCCGGCGGCAATAGAGCGGCCTGCTTGTCCGGCGACCAAGCCAGGAAGGCCTGAACGCATGGCATCGACACCACGCGCACCCGCACCTTTTGAGCTGAAAGGAGCCGCGCGGCGTCGACGGCGATGTGCACCTCCGAGCCGGTCGCCATGAGCACGAGGTCCGGCTTCGACTCCTCGACGAGGACGTAGGCCCCCGTGAGCACCGACTTCGGGTCGAAGCCGGCCGGGCGCTCGAGCGGCGGGATCTCCTGCCGGGTGAGCGCGAGAACCGTGGGCCCGTCGGCTCGGCCCATCGCGTAGGCCCATGCGGCGGCGCACTCCAAGGCGTCAGCCGGACGGAAAACGTGCAGGTTGGGCACCAGGCGCATGGTCCACATCTGTTCGACTGGCTGGTGCGTCGGCCCGTCCTCGCCCAGGTACACCGAGTCGTGGGTCAAGACGTAGATGACCTGCTGGTGCATGAGCGCGGCCAAGCGCATCGGGGGCCGCATGTAGTCGCCGAAGATGAGGAACGTGGAGCCGAGGGGCGTGAAGTGCCCGCTCAGCGCGACGCCATTGAGGATGGACCCCATGGCGTGCTCGCGGATGCCGAAGTTGATGTTTCGTCCGGCAAACTCCCCGCGCGATACGGCCGGGCTGCCCTTGATGGTCGTCTTGACGCTGGCCTGAAGGTCCGCGCTACCTCCGACGAGCTGGGGGCACGCCGCGGCGACGACCTGCTCCAGAGCCGACGACAGGCTGCGCGTCGCCTCGTTGGCGGGCTTGACCGCTGCGAGCAGCCGGTCGAAGAGGTCCGCGGGGACGGTCTTGTCGTCCAGTGCGGCAAATGCCTGGCGATCGGCCTCGGGCAAGCTCTGGACCTTCGCACGCCAGGCCTCGAAGGCCTTGCGGTTCTGCTCCCGCTGCGGACGAAACGCCGTGTAAGCCTCCTCGGGCACGTGGAAGGCGGGCTCGGCGGGCCAGCCCCAGGCGGCCTTGGTCGCGGCCACTTCCGCTGCTCCGAGCGGCGCGCCGTGCGCCGACGACTTGCCCTGCTTGCCCGGCGAGCCGTAGCCGATGTGGGTGCGGGCGGCGATGAACGCAGGACGGCCCGCGCTCTTCGCCTTGTCGAGGGCCTGCCCCACGGCTGCGCCGTCATGGCCGTCCACCGTTTGCACGTCGAAGCCGAGGGCCCGCGCCCGAGCGCAGACGTCCTCGCCGAAGGCCAGGTCCGTCGAGCCATCGATGGTGACGCGATTGTCGTCCCAGATGAGGATCAGGTTGTCGAGACCGAGATGCCCGGCCAGGCTCATGGCCTCGTAGGCGACACCCTCCATCAAGTCGCCGTCCGAACAGAGCGCGTAGATGCGGTAGTCGAACACACCCGGAGTCGCGACGCGGCCGCCGGCCATCTTGGCCGCCAGCGCCATGCCGACGGCATTGCCGACGCCCTGCCCGAGCGGACCAGTGGTCGTCTCGATGCCCGGCGCGTACCCGTGCTCCGGATGCCCCGCGGTCTTCGAGCCAAACTGCCGAAAGCTCTTCAGATCGTCGACCGTCACCTCGTAACCAGCCAGGTGCAGGACCGAGTAGAGCAGCATCGACGAATGGCCGCAGGACAGCACGAAGCGATCGCGGTTCGGCCAGTTCGGCTCCTCCGGCACGTACTTCAGGTGATGCGCGAAGAGCTCGACCGCGATCGCGGCCTGGCCCATCGGCGCTCCCGGGTGCCCGTTGGCGGCCTTCTCGACGGCATCCATGGCCAGGCATGCGATCGCCTTCTGCGCCAGGAGGTCGCTAGTGGAGGTGGAAGAAGTGGAGGAGGTGGCTGAAGATGCTGACATGGGGATCCGGGCCGCGAAGAGGGGCGGCGCATTGGCGGCCGGGGTCTACCATGGAGCGTTCGAGAAGGCAGCCGCACCTCACTCGGACGGCGTCGCCGTCCGGCGAACGGCCCGCAGGCGGTCCACGGCCGCGCGGTGCTCCGCAAACGTCCGACTGAAGTGGTGATTCCCTTGTCCGTCCGCCACGAAATACAGCTCGTCGCCCAGAGCTGGGCGTAGGACCGCCACGAGCGCCGCCTCCCCAGGATTGCCGATCGGCCCCGGCGGTAGCCCCGCCCGACGGTAGGTCGAGTAGGGATTGCTCCCGTCCCGGAGCAAAGCCGGGGTCACGCCCCCTCCTGCCGCGGTGCAGGTTGGAGGCGCTTCCGCACCCAGCGCGAGGCACCCGTAAGCGGCGGTCGGGTCGCTCTCGAGCCGACCACCGGTTTCCGCTTGGGGAAAGAGCAAGCGGTTCAAGAACACGCGCGCGATGCGCGGGCGTTCCGCAGGATTGGCCGTCTCTCTCTCGACCATCGAGGCCAAGGTCACGATCTCGGTCCAGCCCAGGCCGAGCGCGCGGTGTTCGTCCGACAAGGGGTACTTCTGACGCAGAGCCCGATGCCGAACGGCCCCCTCGGCGAGGAACCGGCGCACGACCCGCTCGGGCCGCTCGTCCAGCCGCACTTCGTGGGACTCGGGGAACAGAAACCCCTCCGCGTTCGGGCCTTGGATGCCGAATTCGACAAGCAGAGCGGTGTCCTGCGCCGCGGCGACGAAGGCCGACGCTGGACACACACGCGCGCGCTCCAGGCGCTCGGCGAGATCGAAGCTCGACTGGCCCTCCGGCAGCGCCACGCGCACCGCCTCCCCTCCTCGCTCGGCCAGCGCCGCGGCCAGCTGCCGCGGGCTCCGTCCACCGGGCAGCCAGTGCTCGCGCACCGCCACGGACCAAGATGGGGTGACCAGAGTCAGGTACAGAGCGAGCAAGCGCGGCGACTCCGCAAGACCGGCCCGCGCGAGCGCGTCGGCGGCCGCGCCGCGATCGCTGGATTCGATGCTCACGGGGCGAGGCCCGAGGTCGCTCGATGAATCGGGAAAGAACCCCCACGCGAAGAGGGCGAGCCAAGCCAGGAGGGGCAAGAGCACGCCGAGTCCGAGGAGTCTCACGAGCGTGCGCTTGGGCCGGGACCGTGCGGCTGTCCGCTTTCGAGAACGGCGCCGCCGCGAGGCAGCCATCACACCCGCTGCCTCCCGTCGAGCCACGCTTGCAGGAGCAGCGCCGCTGACGCGCTGTCGATGCGTCCCCGCTGCTGACGGGCGTCGTGGCCCGCCTCCCGCAAGCGCGAGGCGGCCGCCACGGTGGTGAATCGCTCGTCCACGTACTCGACGGCCACCCCGGTGGCCGCCTGGAGGGCCTCGCCGAATTTGCGCGCTCGGCCGGCAGCCAAGCCCTCGACCCCGGAGAGCGATAGGGGCAGGCCGAGCACCACGTGCCCCACCCCCTCCCGCCGGAACAGGGCGCCAAGGTCCTTCAAGGCCCGCTCGAGGGGGCGGGCCGGCACGAAGGGCCGTGGATGCGCCAAGAGGCCCAGCTCGTCGGAAATGGCGAGCCCAATCCTCGCCTGCCCGTAGTCCAGCGCCGCCACCCTGCCCGTGCGGGTCTCCACGCGGCCAGATCTACACCCAAATCCGGCCCTTTGCTTGACCGGATGCGCAGGTCTTTGCATAAGCCCCCACCCGCCCGGGTTGGGCGAGGCCCTGCCCCATGAAGCTCCGCTCCTCCCTATGAAGCTCCGCTCTGTCAAAGGGATGAACGACATCCTGCCCGAGGAAGCGCGCCGCTTTCATCGGCTCGAGACCATCTTCCGCCAGACGGTGGAGGCCTACGGGTTCGCCGAGCTGCGCACGCCGCTCGTCGAGGAGCTCGCGCTGTTTCAGAAGTCGACCGGCGAGACGAGCGAGGTGGTGCAAAAGCAAATGTTCCTGCTCGCCCGAGAACGGGAGAGCCTGGCCCTACGGCCCGAAGGCACACCGAGTGCGGCGCGCGTGTACATCGGCGAGAGCCAGCACGCCAAAGAGCCGATCACCAAGTGGTACTACTTGGGGCCCATGTTTCGCGCCGAGCAACCTCAGCGCGGACGCTACCGGCAGTTCCATCAGGCCGGCTGTGAGCTCTACGGCGACGGTGGGCCGATTGCCGACGCGGAGATGATTTCGATGCTCGTGCTGCTCGCCGAGCGACTCGGGCTTTCCGGCGTCCGCATGAGCATCAACACCCTCGGCGGCGCCGAGGCGCGCGCTCACTATCGGGACGAGCTCCGCCGCTTCTTCGAGCCGAAAAAGGAACAGCTGAGCGCACACGCCCAGGAGCGCCTCGGGGACAACCCCTTGCGCATTTTGGACTCCAAGGATCCACGCGACCAGGCGGCGGCCGAGGGTGCCCCCGTGCTCTTGGATAGCCTGAGCGCAGACGATCGCGCGCACTGGCAAGGTCTCTTGGCCGCGCTCGATGCACTCGGTGTGCCCTACGTCATCGATCCACGCCTGGTGCGCGGCCTCGACTACTACACCCGCACCTGCTTCGAGCTGACGGCCAGCTCCGGCGAGATCGGCTCGCAGAATGCGATCCTCGGCGGCGGCCGCTACGACGACCTGCTCGCTGGCCTGGGTGGCCAGAAGACGCCGGCGATCGGCTTTGCCATGGGCCTGGAGCGCGTGCTCTTGGCCCTGCCCGAGGAGGCGGCCCCGCTGCCACCGCTCGTCTTCTTGGCTCCGATGGGCGCCGAGCCGACCACGCGCTGCCTGGTTCTGGCCGAGGCCCTGCGCCGAGCCGGTCACAAGGTCGAGCTGGACGGCCGGGCCGGCTCGCTCAAGAGCATGCTGCGCCGCGCCAACACCATGGGCGCGCGGCTGTGCCTGGTACTCGGCGACACCGAGCTCGCCGAGGGCCGGATCCAGTGCAAAGACCTCGCGCGCCGCGAGCAGACGGACCTCTTGCTGAGCGAGGTCCCGACCCGGCTGCCCGAGCTGCTCGCGCTGCCGCCGATCAGTCCGGGCCCGAGCGAGGACCCCGCCGAGTGACTCGGAACGCGGCGCTCCACCGCTGGCTCGTGATTGGTCTCCTCGGTGCCGGACTTCTGGCTCCGCTCCGCGCCTTGGCGCAGGGCAGCCTGCCGGAGATCGCGCCCATCGGGGCCCAGCCGAACAAGAAGCCTGCGCAGCAGGCCCCGAGCGACGCCCCGGAGACGCACGCCGCCGAGGGCGGCATGGAGTCGACCCTGCCTGCGGGGGACGAGCCCTCCTTGCCCAGCGACCCGCTGGCGATCAGCCCCGAGGTCAGTGCACGCATCGGCAGTGACGCCGATCCCGACTCCTTCGGCACGGGCGAGGACGTCAAGCGCCAGTACTACGGCCTCTATTACAACGAGAAGGCCGGAGCCTACCGTTACCGCGTCCTCTTCCCGATCTGGGCAGAGCGCATCAAGCCATCGCTGACCGTGCCCACGGTGCCGGACCGGGCGTCCGTGTACGGCGCCCTCTATTACAATCGGCGCTCGGCCGAGCACGCCGACGACATCCTCTTTCCGCTGTTCTGGAACCTCAGAAACCCGCTGGAGGAGACGCGCTCGACCCTGGTTGGTCCCTTCTTCAACCGTCGCACCAAGAAGGAATCGGACGACTGGTTCCTGCCGCTCTACGCCACGGGTCGGCGCGCGGTGGGCGGCTACACCATCATCCCGCCGCTCCTGACCTCACTGCATGCCACGGAGAAGGGCGGCTTCAACCTGCTCGGCCTGGGCTTTTGCAGCTGGAAAGGCGGCTCGCACTGCGACACGCGCACCGCCTACGACGTCGACCTGGGCCTCGCGCCGTTCTACTTCTTCGGCCAGAACCAGCGCCGCCTCTACGAAGTCGTCCCGCTCCTCGCTCACTACTATCGGTACGATGCGCGCAGTCAGTACTGGCTGAACATTTTCGGCCCGTACTTTCGCGAGCACAAGCCCAAGCGCGACCTCTTCCACCTGATTCCCCTCTACTGGAGTCTGTGGGGAGAAGGCGAGCGGCACACCACGATCGCCCCGCTCTTCCACTACGGGCACAAGGGGCCAGAAAACCTCTTCATTACGCCGCTCTTTTTGAACCAGCATGGCGACAAAGGCCAAAGCACCTTCGTCACCTGGGGCTACGCGCGGCACCGCGGTGCGACCGAGCTCGACATGGTCACGCCCTTGTTCTGGCACACCAGGGACCCGCGCATCGGCCTCGACTCGAAGCTGCTCTTCCCCTTCCTCTACACCAAGACGAGCCCGCGCGAGGCGACGACCGTCTTCTTCCCGTTCTGGGCTCACAGCGAGCGCTACGGCATCGGGACCTCCACCCGCATCACGCCGCTCTTCCACTACGCTTCAAATCCGCGCGGGCACACGTTCGAGCTCTACCCCTTGGTGTTTTTCGGCAAAAACGGCCGCAGCAGTCACAGCGTGCTCGCCCCGCTCTACTTCGATTTCGCCAGCGCCCAGGCCCGCACCACGATCGCCACGGTGTTCGTGCGCATCCGCTCGCTCGATGCGCTGCACCAGGTTCTCTTGAACACCTATTACGCGGAGCGCTACTACCCGAACGGCAAGAGCTGGGAGTTTCATCTGCTGCCCCTGTTCAGCTACGGACAGAGTCCGTCGGGACACTTCTGGAACGTGCTGTTCGGGCTGACCGGCTTTTCGCGCGAAGGCTCGAAGAGCACGCTGCGCCTGTTCTGGGCGCCGATCCCGCTCTCCAAATGAGCAACTCGCTCAGCTGATCGCGTTGAACTCGGTCTGCAGGCGCTGAAAATCGTGTTCGCTGCTGTAGCCAGCTAGACCGACGCGCAAGCTGATCGTCGTCTCATCGCCCCAGGGCCACCAGAGGGCAAACGGCGAGAGACGTCCACCCGTGCGCACGGTGTAGATGCGCTGGTCGGCGCGGATGCCACCGACCGCCTCCGCGACCTCCTGCAGGTAGTCGGGTGAGCGGTTGATCGACCGGTGATCGTAGACCTCCGTGAAGGTGGGATTGAGGGCGGCCTCGGCGTCCTTGCTCAGGTCGACGTGGAAGGACGACGCGACGCAGTTCACGCGGTAGTCCCAACTCCAGCCCTGCTTGATCCAGACCTGACGGAACCGATCCAGCTGGCGGAACATCTTGTCGGTCGAACTGCCTCCGGCTTCCATCGCGCGTAGGTTAGCCCGACCGGGCCGTCCAGGACTAGCTAACGCGAGCGCCCCCTGCCCTAGGCTCGCCGAGCGCTGGTTTGAAACCCCCGCTCGCGCTAGATGCGCCCCCGGTGAACGACTGGACCACCGAGCTCGAAGCCAGGGGGTACCCCCTGGCCGACGTCCCGGCTCCCGCTGCGCTCTATCGGCCGGTGGTCGTGCACGCCGGCGTCGCCTACGTGTCGGGGGCCCTGCCCATCGCCGGCGGACAGCTCGTGAGCCGCGGCACGGTCGGTCAAAGCGTCACGCTCGAAGAAGCCCGCCGGGCAGCCGAGCTCTGCGCGGCCAACGTCCTGCGCGCGCTGGCCAGGGAGCTCGGTGATCCAACCCGGCTCGAGCGGGTGCTCCGGGTGGGCGGCTACGTGACCTCGGCACCCGGCTTTACCGAGCAACACTTGGTCGTCAACGGCGCCTCCGAGTTCTTCCTCTCCATTTTGGGTGACGTGGGACTTCACGCTCGCTCGGCCATCGGTGTGCCGAGCCTGCCCCTCGGGGCGTCGGTGGAGATCGACGCCTTCTTCGCCATCCGCTGAGCCCGCTGTCCGTGATTCCGCACCACCTCTTCGTCGGCGCCGAGACGGCCCCCCACCTGGCCTTCGTGCTGCATGGAGTCCTCGGCGCCGGGCACAACTTCAGGAGCTTCGCCAAGCGGCTGAACGAGGCCAGGCCGGATATCCGCTTTGCCCTGATCGATCTCCGCTACCACGGGCGTTCCCTCGGCGCGCCAGCGCCCCACACGCTCGCCGCCTGCGCCGCCGACCTGGACGACCTCGCGCGCCACCTCGGACGGTCCCCGTCCGTCGTGATCGGCCATTCTCTGGGGGGCAAAGTGGCGCTGACCTACGGGCGGCACGTCGCCGAGGATCCAGCCCATCCGGACCGGGCGACGCTGGCGCAAGTCTGGGCGCTCGACTCGGACCCCGGCCCCCAGGAACCGTCGTCGGAGCACGAGGTCTTGCGCGTTCTCGGCGCCTTGCGCCGACACCCGGGCCCCTTTTCGTCCCGCGCGGAGGCGACCGAGCGCTTGCTCGGCGATGGCCTATCGAGCGGACTCTCCAATTGGCTCGTGATGAGTCTCGACCGTAGCCCGGGGAGCGATGCCCTCACCTGGCGCTTCGACCTCGATGCCATCGAAACCTTGCTCACCGACTACTTCTCGACCGACCTCTGGCCATTTTTGGAGGACTGGGCGCGGGGGAGCCCGCATCAGGTCCCCCGCTTCGAGCTCTTGGTCGCCGAGCATTCCGATCGCTGGAGTGGCTCCATGCGCGAGCGCGCCGCTCATTTGCCGAGCGGCGGGCCGGTCCGCGTTCATGAGCTAAAAGCAGCCGGTCACTGGGTACACGTCGATAACCCCGACGGACTGCTCGCGATCATGACCGCGCACCTGCCGCCGGTCGGCTAGCGACCAGCGGCGGCGCGGTTCGACCGCCGCTCACTCGGCGGCGGCCGGCGCTTCGTTCGTACGCGGCGCCGAGCCGGAGTGGATGCGCATGCCGTAGAACGACTTCCAAGCGAAGTACACGCTGACGGCGAAGAAGGCCACGGCCAGGGCCCGGACCAGCGAGGGGCTGTCCGCCAAGGACACCGCGAGCTCGAGCGCCAAGAGCCCGAACAGCGTGGTGAACTTGATGACCGGATTCATGGCCACCGAGCTCGTGTCCTTGAACGGGTCGCCCACGGTGTCGCCCACGATGGTGGCGTTGTGGAGCTCCGTGCCCTTCATGTGCAGCTCGACTTCCACGACCTTCTTGGCGTTGTCCCAAGCGCCGCCGGCGTTGGCCATGAACACGGCCTGGAAGAAGCCGAAGAGGGCGATGGCGATCAAGTAGCCGATGAAGAAGTACGGCTCGTAGAAGGCGAAAGCCAGCGTCGAGAAAAACACCGTCAAGAAGATGTTGAACATGCCGCGCTGCGCGTAGCGCGTGCAGATCTCGACGACGGCCTTGCTGTCCTCGGTCGAAGCGGCGGTCGCTCCGTCCAGCTTGATGTTCTTCTTGATGTACTCGACCGCGCGGTAGGCGCCGGTGGACACAGCTTGCGTCGATGCACCGGTGAACCAGTAGATGACGCTGCCGCCGAGGATCATGCCGAGCAAAAACGGCGGATGCAGCAGCGACATCTTCGAGATGGCCACGGTGTCCGTGAGGCCCTTGGTCAGCGCCATGATGGTGGCGAAGATCATGGTGGTGGCGCCGACGACGGCGGTGCCGATGAGCACCGGCTTGGCCGTGGCCTTGAAGGTGTTGCCGGCTCCGTCGTTTTCCTCGAGGAACTGCTTGGCGCGCTCGAAGTCGGGGGTAAAGCCGAACTTGGCTTTGATCTCCTCGCTGATGTTCGGCACGTCCTCGATCAGCGAGAGCTCGTAGACCGACTGGGCGTTATCCGTGACGGGGCCGTACGAATCGACCGCGATCGTGACCGGACCCATGCCGAGGAAGCCGAACGCGACCAGGCCGAACGCGAACACGGCCGGGGCGAGCATCATGCCCTGCGGGAAGCCCTCGGACACCCAAGAGGCCGTTCCCATCAGCACGGCCAAGGTGATGCCCATCCAGTAGGCGCTGAAGTTGCCGGCCGTGAGGCCTGCCAGCACGTTGAGCGAAGCGCCGCCTTCCTTGCTGGCCTCCACGCATTCCTGCACGTGGCCCGACTTGGGCGAGGTGAAGACCTTGATCAGCTCCGGGATGATGGCGCCCGCCAAGGTGCCGCAAGTGATGATCGTCGACAGCCTCCACCAGAGCGTCGGGTCGCCGCCGAGGTTCGGGATCAGAAGGTAGGAAGCGGCGTAAGTGATGACGACCGAGATGATGGACGTCAGCCAGACGAGGAACGTCAGCGGCGCCTCGAAATCCATGGTGACGGCATCCTTGTAGCGCGGCTTCTGGATGAACTCGTTCAGCTGGTAGGAGACGCCGGAGGCGATCACCATGAGCACGCGCATCACGAAGAGCCAGACGATGAGCGACACCTGCACCGTCGGGTCCTTGACTGCGAGCAGGATGAAGCTGACGAGCGCGATACCCGTGACACCGTAGGTCTCGAAGCCGTCCGCCGTCGGGCCGACCGAGTCACCAGCGTTGTCGCCCGTGCAGTCGGCAATGACGCCCGGATTGCGCGCGTCGTCTTCCTTGATGTTGAAGACGATCTTCATCAAGTCCGAGCCGATGTCGGCGATCTTGGTGAAGATGCCGCCCGCGATGCGCAGCGCGCTGGCGCCCAGGGACTCACCGATGGCAAAGCCCAGGAAGCATTTGTAGGCCAGTTCCCGCGGGATGAAGAGCAAGACGGCGAGCATCAAGAACAGCTCGATCGAGATGAGCAGCATGCCGATGCTCATGCCGGCGTGCAGCGGGATCTGGTAGACGGGGTACGGCTTGCCGCGCAGCGCGGCGAATGCCGTGCGCGAATTGGCGAAGGTGTTGACGCGAATGCCGAAGGCTGCGACCGCCACGCTGCCCGCAATGCCGACCAGGCTGAAGGCCAGGATGAGCGCGATCTCGCCGAACGACTTGCCGTGGATGGGGCCGAAGTAGGCCACGATGACGGCGCCGATGAACACCCAAAGGATGCCGATGAACTTCAGCTGCGTCAGCAGGTACGTCTTGCACGTCTCGTAGATGAGCTCGGAGATGGCCCGCATGCTCTCGTGCACGGCCATGTTCTTCAGCTGGTTGAACGTCACCAGACCGAACAACAGACCAAAAATGCACACCACGATCCCGCCCCAGAGGAGCGTGTGGCTCTCGAAGCCGAGCATGTGAACCGTCGACAAGTCTGGCAACGCCAGATCGAACTCACTCTTGATGGTGTCGTGCGCGGCGCTCGCCATCGCCTCGGTGCTAGTCGTCATTGGTTCTTGCGTACTCCCACGTGCTCTCCCCCACCGCATTTAGGCGGCGAGGCCGGGGTTTTATGGGCCCCAGCCCCCGGGCGCAAGAAACATTCGAAATGGCAGCGCGGTCGTGTGGGCCCGCGCCGCACAAGTGGCGCGCAGCCGCCAAGATTGCGAATTCATGTCGGTCGCGCCCGCCAGACTGGGGCGGAAGCGCTCACTCGTAGTCCACCATGCGGACGCCGCGCGCCTTCTTGTCGGCCTCCGTCGCCAGGCGCAGGCGCTCGTAGAGGGCGACGACATCCGTCTTGATCCCCGTCACGCTGAGGTTGGGCGTCGTGCGATCCACCGTCTTGAGGTGGAGGTTCCCGGTCCCGAGCAAGCGCTGCAGGAAGGGACGATCGACGGTGTAATCGCTCACCCGATACAGATCGATCTGCTCGAGGCGCTTACTCAGGATCCCCGTCTCGACCACGATGCGCTTGGTCGTCAGCCGATACGTCCGACCCAGCGCCTTCAGGTACGCAGGCAGGAGCCAGATGCCGAGCGTCACGATCACCAAGAGCAAGGTGGCCGCGCTGCCGAGCACGGCGGGATGTCCTTCGAACAATGTCTCTTCGCCAACGTCCGCTTGCGTCATCTAAGTAGCGTTCCTCAAGAGCCGAAGGATGTCTCGACCAAAAGTGCGGCGTCGATCCACGGGTGATCCGGGGGCACGAGCTTCTTCACCCCCGCCACTTGCTCGAGCGGCACTGGCACCGTCAGGGTGCCTTGCAAAGCCACCATGACGTCGTAGACGCCCTCCGCCAGCAAGCTGCCGGCCTTGGTGCCGAGGCGCGTCGCGAGCAGGCGATCGTAGGCCGTCGGCTGACCGCCGCGCTGGACGTGGCCGAGCGAGGTGACGCGGGCTTCGACCCCGGTCAGCTGCTGCAGCTGCCGAGCGATCCGACTCGCCACCGATTCCTGGACGAGATGGACGCCTTCGATCACCGCATCGAAGCCCCCGTCGACCCCGGTCCCGTCTTCGGCCTTCTTCTTGTCCTTCTTGTGCTTCTTCTTGTCCGCCTCGGGGCGCTCCGACGCCCGCTCGACCTCGGCCTTGGACTTGGCACCCTCGGCGACGGCGACGATCGAGAAGCGTTTGCCGCGCTTGCGTCGGCTGAGCAAATGCTCGGCGACCACCTCGAGATCGTAGGGGATCTCGGGGATCAGAATCACATCCGCCCCGCCCGCAATGCCAGAGCCGAGCGCCAGCCAACCGGCGTCGTGGCCCATGACCTCGCACACGATGACGCGATGGTGGCTCGTGGCCGTGGTGTGCAAGCGATCGATGGCTTCGGTAGCGATGCGCATGCCCGAATCGAAGCCGAAGGTGATGTCCGTCTGGCCCACGTCGTTGTCGATGGTCTTGGGCAACGTCATGACGCCGATGTCGGTGGCCTGTCGCAGGCGCCAGGCGTTCTTGGCGGTGCCATTGCCGCCCAGGCACACCAGACAATCGATGTTCATCTCCTTCATGTTGGCGACCGCCACGTCGGTCATGTCCATGACCTTCTGGCCCATGAGCATCTTGTGCGGCTTGTCGCGTGAGGTGCCGAGCAGCGTGCCACCCTCGGTCAAGAGGCCACTGACGGCTCTGGTGTCGAGCGGGATGGTGCGATTCTCCACCAGCCCCCGAAAGCCGTCCTGGATACCGATCACCTGGATGCCGTAGTGCATCGCCGCCTTGGCGACCCCGCGGATGGCAGCGTTCAGGCCCGGGCAATCACCGCCCGAAGTCAGGATACCGATCGAACGCGTGCGGACCCTCATGACCTGCTCCAGGCTAACACGACCAACGCTAACACGAGTCAGGGCCAGAGTAGCTGCGTGTGCCAACCCGCGCCGGCCCACGTGAAGCGGACCCGATCGTGCAGCCTGCCAGCCCGGTCGGCCCAGAGCTCGATCTCCTGGGCCAAGAGCGCATATCCTCCCCAGTTCGCGGGGCGCGGGACCTCGAGGCCGTCGAAGCGCGCCGTCACCTGCCCGAGCCTCTCTTCGAGCTCGGCCCGGCTGGCGAGCGGACGGCTCTGGTCGGACGCCCATGCGCCGAGCTGACTCAAGCGCGGTCGTCCGGCAAAGTAGCTATCGGACGCGGCCGGTTCGAGCTTGGTCACCGTGCCCACGATGCGCGCTTGCACACCGAGCTCCACGTGATGGATGCAGAGCGCAGCGTGCGGATGTCGCTCGAGCTCGAGACTCTTGTCCGACTCGTAGTTGGTGAAAAAGTGGAAGCTTCGCTCCACGCGTCCGCGCACGAGCACGACGCGCGCTCGCGGGTGACCGTCCTTGCCGAGCGTCGCCAGAGTGACCGCCTCGGGAATGCGCGCGCCCGCGGCACGCGCGCTCTCTCGCCACTCATCGATCGCTCGCAATGGGTCCAAGGTCTGATCGAGGTCCATGCTCTCGCCCGCCTCGTAGCACTCCGCTGAGAATCCTGGCGATCTTATTCGAATCTTCCAGTGTGGGAGCAAGAACTACCCGAGCGCCGCCTTGACCCGCCCTCCCCCGTCCCGCATGTAAGGAGACGCTTTCCGTGCTGACCCTGCTCTCCCGCACCTGCATCACCGTCGCGTTGGCCTGGGCAGCCGGACCGGGCGCACAGCTGCCGACGATCGATCCGACCTTGCAGCTGCCGCTCGAACGACGGGCTCTCGGTCTGTCCGACGACGATCTGGAAAGGCAGGTGGTCCAAGACCCGAGCGGGCTCGGTTCACTCTCGCTCGGCGAGCCCCACCGCGGACGCCTGCTCGGCGGTGTGCCGCTGCAGAGCTCACGTTTGCTCGAGGTCGTGGCGCCCGATGTGGCGTTCGGCACGCACGAGACCGCCCAATACCTCGAGCGAGCCGTGCGCCGCGTGCAGGAGCTCCACCCGAATACCCCACCCCTCTACGTCGGCCACATCAGCAGGCCCGCGGGTGGCTACGTTTCGCCGCACAAGAGTCATCAGTCGGGGCGCGACGTCGATCTCGGCTTCTACTACGCGAAAAATGGCGGCTGGTACCGGCGCGGCACCGCGGACAACCTCGATTTGGCCCGCTGTTGGAGCCTGGTCCGGGCGCTCATCACCGAGACCGACGTCGAGATGATCATCGTCGATAACTCGATTCAGCGCCTGCTCCAGGCCTACGCGGAGCGCATCGGCGAGGACCGCGCCTGGCTGAAGCGCATTTTCTCCGGCGACGCCGAGCACCCCGAGATCATCCGGCACCTGTGGGGCCACACCACCCATTTTCACGTGCGCTTCTACAACCCCGCCGCCCAGACGCTCGCCGCACGCGCCTATCCGCACTTGGTCGATGCCGAGCTCGTCGATCCGGTGCAGTCCTTCACCAACTATCGCGCCAAGAAAGGCGACACCCTCGGCCGCTTGGCCAATCGCTTCGGCACCACCGTCCGCGCGATTCAGGCAGCCAACGGCATGCGCGGCACCGTCATTCAGGCCAAGAAGGTCTACCGCATTCCCCGGGCCGGCGGTCCGACGGTGCCCATCCCTTTGACCATTCCCAGCCGCTGTTTGCCTCCGACGGCTCAGCCACCCGGACGCTAACCGCCTCGAGTCCAGGCCCTTCCCCCTTCCGATGTGCCCCGGCCGCCGGGATCGGTATGATGGCGGTCCATTGAAAACGGATGGGATCGAGCGAGTCCTGGGCCTGGTGTGCCAGGAGATGGGCAGCACGGACGCGCGCCTCGAAATCGGTGGCAAGGATCCCGAAGCGGCCGAGCTGGTGTACGTGAGCGTCCCCGGCGGGTGGCGACTCGTCGCGGTGTTCGACACCGCGCCCGAGGATCGCGTCCGCATGGAGCACCGCCTCAAGCAGCTGGCCACCGCGTTCTTCGACGCCGGCCTGTCCTTGCCCGCGCCGAGCGCCGACGCCGAGATGCGCCTGGCCCAGCGCCGCCTGGACGACGAGCTGGCCGCGCTCGCCGGTCGCACGGGCGCGCTCGGCGCCAACGTCATCGATATGCAATCCCCCGTCCTCTGGGGCTGCTCGGAGAGCCGTCACACCGGTGAGGATCTGGAAAGCTTCCTGGTCACGGCCGAGGTGGACGCCGCCGCGCGCGCCCGTGGGGTCGACCTGGCCGTCGTCAGTGGCCTGGGCGAAGCGGACCGGGCCACGAGTCTCGACGAGCTCACTGGAGAGCTCCGCCGCCGCGCCGAACGTTTGGTGACTCGGCTCTCGGATCGGCCGCTGCGCAGCCGGCGCAACTACCTGCTCCACGGACAATGCCTGGCCGACGTCCGGCGCTGGATCCTGCGGCAGAGCGGCGAGGAGTCCAGCGTGCGACGCCTCGTGCACCTCGAAGGGCTCGGCTACTTCGCCCGCTCCTTCGCCGGCATCTACGTGCTCGTGCTCTACTTCCCCGGACCGTTCTCGGAGCTGCACGTGGAAGGCACTGCCCTGCACTACCTGCCCGTGATCGAGCGTCACGTGCTGGGCCTGCCGCCCATCGACCCGAATCCGCCCGGCGGCAAGGTCGTGCAGATGCCTTTGCCGCGTTGACCGGACTCGTGCGCTTTCTCACGCCCTGGGCGGCCCTCCTCGTCCTCTTCGGCCCAGGTGCCGGGTCTGCCTGGGCCGCTCCTTTTTCGGCCGGAACGTTTGCCGCCGGGCCGAAGGACAATCGCTTCGCCCTCGCCGCGGGCTTGGGCAATAGCTCAGGGCTCGCGCTGGGCCTGGCCTACAGCGGCCGGTTCGTCGGTGTGCAGGTCCTGGCCGGCTACCTGCCCACCTACACCACGCCGCCCGGCTGTACGATCTTCTGCGGGCTGGACGGCGTCACGGTGGAGCACGGGGCGGCCGTGGCGGCCGACGTGCTCGTGCCGCTTTTGTGCGACCAGCGCACCTGCATCGGTCTGAAAGGCGGCTACCGCCACTCGAGCGTGCTCGGCCCCGGCGGCGGCGGCGGACTCTACGGGGCGAGCCTGGGCCCTGGCTGGCTGCGCTTCGCCGGAGCGATCGGGGTCACCTACTATCCGCAAGGCCAAGGGGCGACGCCGCTCTTTCTCGGCGCGAACCTGAGCGGCAGCGGGGCGGACACCGTCGCCCTCGGCACGGAGATCACCCTGACCTTTGCGCCATGGATCAGAACACCGTGACTGGTAAGAGCTCGGAGTACGACTCCTCGCCCACTTCGAGTTGAATCTCGACCTCGGACGCTGCGGACAGCTCGGCCGAGAACTCGAACGTGCACGAAGTTTCGAGGACGGCGTCCAGCACGATGTCCAAAAGGCCCGTCCGCTCCGCGACGGCGACCAGCTCCAAATCCAGGAGCGAATAGCCGAGCACGACGTCCTCACCGAGGCCGCCGGTCTTCATGGCCCAGTAGTCCGCATCGACCTCGTCGCTCGCGGCACTCTCGGGCTCGGTCTCCCGATCGACCCAGCTCGGATCGACCACGTGCACCACCGTGCCCGTTCGGTAGAGGCTCTTGGCGATCACACCGGCCGCCCGCGGCCGAAACTCCGGCAAGAGACTGGTGGAGCTCGTCCCGTCCGAGTGGAAGGTGATGTCGGTCAGCGCGATGAACACCTGCTTGTCGCTCTCGAGCGCTGGGAACGGGCGCGTGCCCTCGGGCCCGGTGACACCGTCGATCAGCAATGGATCGCTCTCGCTGCCACCGATCACGCTATTTCTCGCGAGGTCGATGGCGCCCGCGAGATTCTCGGGCGCATCGGCGCCGCGGTTGGCTTCGAGCCTGCGCACGAAGTCCTGCAGGGCATCCACGCGGTCCGCATCGCTCATGTCGACGGGCGCAAAGAACGGGCTGCGCTCGTAATCCCGGGCCGGCGCCGGCTCCTGGAACATGACGTCGACGCCCACCGTGTCCTGAAACGTCACGACCGACAGCGTGCCTTGGAGACCGCTCTCCGACACGGCCTCTGTGAAGGCCACCACCGAGTCGCGCACCGACGCGATCACGTTTCCCATGCTGCCGGTGATGTCGATCAAGAGCACGATGTCGACGCTCTCGCCCTGGGACAGACAGCTGAGCTCACCGCTCTGCAGCGCGCCATCGACGAGCACGCTGACGTTCTCGGCTTGCAATTGAATCGGCGTTTTTCCGGAGAACACACCGGACAGACTGATCGTCGCCGACTGCTCTGCCTCGTCGTAAAAGCACGCTCGTCCGAGCGGCGTCAGCGTTTCTGGAAAGCCATCGCTCGGCTCGAGGTCCATCTCGCGCTCCTGGACTCGCTCTTCGGAGGTCTGAAACAGGTCGGCGCTGAATTCCGCCGCTTCCTCGCGAATGGCCTCGAGCTCGGCCTCGAGCGCGAGCGCGGCGTCCAGGCTGAGCGAGACGGAGAGGTCCGCGATTTCGTCCGCCGACAGATCCGGAAACAGCCCGCTCAAGACGGCTGTGACATCGAGCGACCCGCCACCGCCCAGGCCCAAGTCCGTCGCGACGTCGTCGACCGCGCCGTCGATGTCGTCATCGTCCGGCAGCTCGAGACCGCACGCCGTGGCCCACACCGACAGCGCGAGGAGAGCCCCACTCAGCCGTCGTCTCACGCCGCGCCTCGGACCCACCCCTGCACACACAGCCCGCACCTCTCCACTCCCGTCCACCATCATGCTCATCATCAAAGCAGGAGGCGTGCCAGACAACGTCATGAGCGAGGGCGCGCGGAAAAGCGAGCGGCTTCGTCGTCGGACCCTGATCCTCCTGCCCCACCTCGCGCGCCCCCTGGCGAAGAGGCGGAGCACAGCCCGGAGCCAGCGAAATCGCCCCCTTGCACCCCCTCCCGGCGGCCGCTATAGGTCCGCGCTTTCGAAAAGCCCGTCCCCATCGTCTAGCCAGGCCCAGGACACGGCCCTTTCAAGGCTGTAACAGGGGTTCGAATCCCCTTGGGGACGCCAAACGCGAATGCCGCGGCCCAGTTCGGGTCGCGGCATCGCTCTTTTCGGGGGATCGGCGCTGAAATCAGGCCGTTTTGCGGGCAGCCGTCGGCCGAGCCGAGCTACTGCGGGCCACGACGGGCAGACCGATCTCGCCGTCCAGAAGCTCGCCTTCGAGGGCTGCCGCTTCTTCCCACACGTCGACCGGGCGAAGCGACAGGGAGCGCTGCACCGTGGCCAGGTCGAGGCCCGAGTCGAGCCGCGCTCCCGACAGAATGGCTTCGCACAGGGCGCCGAAGTCGTAGCCGGCGGCCGCCGCGATCTTGGGCAAGAGGCTCTGGGCCGTCATGCCGGGCAGCGTGTTGACCTCGAGCACGTACTCGTTCATCCCCGGCGTCACGAGCAGGTCGACGCGGGCGGCGCCGCGCACGTCGAGCGCCTCGGCGGCGCGCTGAGCGAGCTGCAGGACGCCGGACAGGCGCGTTGCCCCGATGCGGGCGGGCAAATGATAGCGCGTCTCGTCCGAGTGGTACTTGGCTTGGAAGTCGTAGATCTCTCCGGCTGGCTCGATCTCGATCGCGCCGAGCACCCGGCCGTCGAGCACCGCCACGGCGATCTCGCTGCCCGAGACGAAGCGCTCGACCAGAACCGAATCATCGTAGAGCAGGGCCATGTCGATCGCAGTGCCGAGCTCCGAGAAGTCATTGACCTTGGTGACGCCAATGCTCGACCCTTCGCGGCGTGGCTTGACCACGACGGGAAAGCCGAAGGAGCCGTGCAGCTCGGGCAGCCCGGCGCGCTCGTGCTTGCTGACCAGGTAATACGGGGGCGTCGGCACGTTGTGCAGACGGAAGAGCTCCTTGCTCTTGAGCTTGTCCATGGCCAGGGCCGACGTGAGCACGCCGCTTCCGGTGTACGGGATGCCGAGCATCTCGAGCACGCCCTGCACGCAGCCGTCTTCGCCCTGCTTGCCGTGGAGCGCCAAAAAGGCGACGTCGATGTCCGCGTCGGCCAGCGCGTCCAGCGCCTCCATGCCGTCCCGGAGGTCGATCCGCACCACCTCGTGGCCCCGCCCCTCCAGGGCCTCTGCCACGGCTTGTCCCGAACGCAGGGAGACCTCGCGCTCGCTGGAGACCCCGCCCATCAATACACCTACGCGCACTGCTTCCACTAGGAACTCCTTGGCTAGAGCGAGGCTCGCTCGCTTCCTCCCCGCTAGCCGTATCAGGACCTTTCGGAAGTACCCAAATAAGTTGCAGGCGGACGCCCGGACGCTGGGCTAGCTCAGACGCTCGGCTGCCTCAGACGCTGGGTTGGCTCAAACCACCAGGTCAGCGCAGACGACGACGCAGGTGATGTTGTCCTTGCCACCGCGATCGTTGGCCAGCTGAATCAGGGCCTGGACCCCCTCGTCCCCCGGCAAGGCCAAGAGCGCCGGGAGCTCGTGGCCTTTGAGGTAGCCGTGCAAGCCATCACTACAGAGAAGAAAGCGGTCCCCGGCTTCCACCGAGGCGCGCAAAATGTCCACCTGAACGTAGTCGTGGTTACCGACGGCCCGGGTGATGACGTTGCGCTGCTTGGAGGTGCGCGCCTCTTCAGGCGTGATGATGCCCTGCTGGATTTGCCAGTTGACCAAGGTGTGATCCTCGGTGAGCTGCTCGGCCTGGCCCCCGCGCACGCGGTAGATGCGACTGTCCCCCACCTGGGCCAAGAGGACCTGATCCTCGACCCGCAGCATGGCCGAGAGCGTCGTGCCCATGCCGCTCTTGGTTCGGTCGAGCTCGGCCAGGCCAAAGACCATGTACGTGGCGCCTTGGACCGCGGACTCGAGCACACGCTCGTGATTGACCGACCGAGCCTCGGCGCCAGCGGGGGCCACCTGGCGGGAGCCGGTCAGTCCTTGCCGCACCATGCCGTGCACGGTCTCGACCGCCTGCTGGCTGGCGATCTCGCCCGCCGCCTGCCCGCCCATGCCGTCCGCGACCACCCAGAGCCCCAGCTCGTCGTCGACCAGGCACGCGTCCTCGTTGTTCTTCCGCCTTCGCCCGACATCGGTGGCAAAGTGCGAGCTGAACACGACTTTCGACGTCATTGGGCTAACTTCAATTACAGCTTTTCAGAGGGGCCACGGCAAGGTCAACCGGCGCTAAACGCGCTGGGGCCCCCGCATGCCCGTGCGCCGATGGCCTTGCCCAGGCCCGAGCGCGAAAATACCCTGTGAGAGGGAGTCGGGTCCGGGTGTCAGAAAGATTCTCCACCTTCGAAATCCAAGCGAGCTCGCCTGCCCGACTGGCAGACAAGCTCGCCGAGCGGCTCGTTCGCTGGCCTGCTCGCGAGCCTGCTCGCGAGCCTGTCCACGAGCCGGGGCGAGGCCTGTCGACGCAGAAGCCCGGCGTCGGTCTCTTGGCGCTGACGAGCGAGGCCCACGCAGCAGCGGAGCCCATCGCCCACGCGCTCGCGAGCGCCGGCGGCACGTGGATCGTGACGACGGCGCCGGGTGTGCTGAGCGAACGCGGTGAGCTCGAGGGAACGGTCGGCGCAGTCGGCCTAGCCTTGCCCGGTGTCGACGGCGTTCCGATCACGAGTAGCCGAGGGCTCGACTTCTTCGGGCGAGAGCTCGAGACCGAGCTCCAGCAAGGGAGAAGTACGCTCCTGCTCTTGTCGGCCGACGAGGAACACACGGCCTGGCTGTCCAGCTGGGAGCGGGATCTCGGCAAGTGTGAGGCCCCGCTCTTGGGCGCCGGCACGCATCCGGAGCGCGCTCACTTCCTGGCGCACGCGGAAACGGTGCAAAAGTCACGCTGTCTGGCGCTGTCCTTCAACCGGCGCTGGCTGCCGCGCGTGGCGTCCTCCGCCGGCTGTCGGCTGCTCTCCCCCCTCATGCAGGTCACCCGCACCCGGGGCCGCACCCTGCTCGAGCTCGAGGGCTTGCCAGCCTTGGCCGTACTCAGTCAGAGCACCAGCCAGCTCGAGGATGCTCCGCTCATTCTCTTGGCCGCTGCGACCACGGGCGATCCCCTGTCGACCGAAGGACGAAAGCTCGCCCTGCGGGCCATCGTAGGGGTCGACCCAGGACGCGGCGGCATCGATTTGAGTACCGAGCTGCCTTCCGGCGCGCGCGTGGCGTTCGCAGTTCGCGATCCTCATGCCGCTCGCACGGACCTCGACCTGCACCTCGGCACTCTGCGCCAGACCTGCCGCGGGACGGCCCCCGCCTTCGGCCTCTACATCTGTGGCTCGGGTCGCGGGCGACACCTGTACGACGCCCCCGACGTCGACGTACGCCTGGTCCGCTCGCATTTTCCGGAAATGCCGCTGTTCGGCTTCCAATCGGTGTTCGAGATTGCGCCCGAAGGCGGACGTCTGTGGCCGCAAGTGCACAGCGGCGTGCTCGGGCTGTTCTGCTCGCCGAGCTAGCCGGCGAAGAACGTCCACTCAGCGCATGCGCTGCACTTGCATGCGCCGGGGCACGGCTCCGCTCTGCTCGAGGGCGCGCTTGGCTTCCCGGGACAGGAGCGGATGGGTCTTGCCGGTCAAGAAGCCACCGAGCAAGCGCGGTTCGATCGCGATCATGCGGCGCAGGACCCGGCGCAAATCCTTGGTGCGAGTGGTGACGGCGTAGGAAAACGCATAGGCGCGCAAGAGCTGCGGCAGGAGCTGCGCCAAGGCCTCGTCCTTTTGGTCGAACACGTCGAGGGTGTCGATGGCGCGTTTGGGCTCGCCCGAGCGAGCCCACGCCTCGGCACAGATGGCGCCGAGCATGGCGCGCGAGCGTGGGTCGGAGGCTCGTTTGACGTCGATGTTGTCGACGAGCTGCCTCGCCAAGCTCACTTCGCCCAAGCCTAGGTGGAGCATCGCCCGCTGCCCGCGCGCTTCGTCGGCAACCGGGCCCATCAACTTGCCGACGTCGAGCGACTCCAAGGTCGCGAGCGCTCGCCGGGGATCCTCCTGCGCCTCGAGCTGCGCGCGAGCGAACACGCTGGCTGGATCGCCCTTGCCCTGGCTCTCCAGCTTGGCGATGGCAGCCTTGCGATCCTCGGCGGTCTCGACCCCTGCCAAAAGGTTGGCCACGTTGCGAGCCGAACGGGCGCGGCGGAGTGTCCACACCAAGAGCCCGATCGCCAGGGCGGTGAGCACGCCGGCGACAGCCAGCGGAATGTAGCGACCACTCGGCCACACCGCGAACACCAAGCCAGCCAGGAGCCAGATGCCGAGCAGGATGAGTCCGATGCGCGTCAGCATGCTGCGCATGAGCTCGGGGGCGAGCGGGTCGGGCACGCCGTCGCCGCCCGCCTTCAGCGGCTGCTTGCCGCGAGCACGCAGTTCTTTCCCGGAGGGTCCGCGCCGCGAAGCACGCGCTGGGCTGGATGATTTGGCCACGGCGCCGCTCTTAATCCGACGCCCGACGCGGTGCAACCGGCCGCAGACTGTCGGGCGGGGCATCGGGCAGGTCCAAACGGAAGTGGTTGAAAATGCTCTGCACGAGCGACAGCACCGGAACCGCCAAGAGGGCCCCCCAAATGCCGAAGAAATGCTCGCCGACCAAGAGCGAAAACACGATCAAGACAGGGTGAATTTTGGCAGCCGCTCCGATGATCTTGGGATTGAGCAGGTTCGCTTCGAGCTGGTGAATGCCAATCACCCACACCAAAACCCAGAGGGCGATACCGAAGCCTTGGGTCAAGCCGACCAGAATGGCCGGCACCGTACTGAGGATGGCGCCGAAGATGGGGATGATGGACAGCACCGTCGCCACCAAGGCCAGCACCGGCCAGTACTTGAGCCCGAACAGCCAAAAGCCGACGGCCGACAGGACTCCGTTGACCACGCAGATCAAGAGCTGCCCGCGCACGACGCCGGATAGGCCTTTGTCCATCCGCAGCAAGAGCCGATCGAAGCTCGGCCGATGTAGTACGGGCACGAGGCTCTGCAAGAAGCGCACGATCGACTCGCGCGTGTACATCATGTACCCGGCGACCATCAGCACCATGAAGAGCACGAAGATGGCCCGCGTCGTGCGCTGGATGATCTGCTGGCCGAGCTTGAGCACGCCGCCCGCGTTGGTCTCGACGTAGCGAACGAAGCGCACGAAAGCATCGTCCAGCGCGGCCTCGAGCTCGAACGGACCGGTTGGGAGATGCCCCTGATCCCACACTCGGTAGTGACCCGGACTCTCCTCGACGATCTCGACTCCATCGCCGAGCTCGACGGCGTAGCTACCGTCCGGCTTGGGAAGAATCGACAGCGCAGGCTGGGGCTCTCCTGGATTGGAAGCTGCCGCTTTGCCACTGGGCAGTGGGCCGAGCAGGGTGTTCACCCGTCGATCGACCTCCGGCCCGTAGGTTCGTGCGGCGCGCTCGATCATGGCTGGCGCGTCGCGCACCAGGCCCAGGGTCTCGCGCAAGAGGAGCGGTGCCAGCGTGGAAATGAACAGGCCGAGGGTGCCGAGGACGAGCGCGTAGACGACGACGATCGACAGCGGCCGCGGCAGGCGTGCCCGCTTTTCGCCCACGGTCACGAGCGGCGTCAGCACGTAGGCGATGATCGACGCGAGCGCGAACGGCAGCAGGACCTCGCGCACCAGGAACAGGAGCAGGACGGTGAGCCCGCCCGAGATGGAAAGAAACACGACTCGGGCTTTGGTCCAGCCAAGCGAGTCGCCGTCGTCATCGAACATTTTCAGGGCCCGAGCCTACATTGAAACGAGGCCGGCTCTAGCGGGGCGGAAGAAATTCCTCGGCCGTGCATGAGCCGGCTCCGCACGAGCCGGAGCGGCACAAAACGGAGAACCCGCCGGCCCGTGGCAAAAGTCCCGAGGGGACTCTCGCCGAACAGGCCGCGCGGGTCTCGCGCGCCGATTGGAAACGACTCAGGCGTCGTTCTTGCTGGAACTGTCGCTCTCGCCGACGTTGATGCCGGCCAGCTTCTCCTTGAGCAGATCGCCCAAGGTTGCACCCTTGCCGGACTCACGCTTGAGAACCTGGAGCTGCTCGGCCGCGTCGCTGGTGCCAGGCGCCAGCATGGTCATGGTCAAGCGGCGATCCATGGTGTCGATGTTGGCCACTTCGGCCTTCACCTTCTCGCCCACCGTGAGCGTCGTCCCGACCGGCATTTCGCCGCTCGGGATGATGGCTTCGATGCCGTCGGCGATGCGCACGAAGGCGCCGTATTCCGTCTGAGCCAGGACGATGACGTCCTCGACGACGGTACCGGGCTTGTAACGCTCCAGGATCAGGCCCCAGGGATCGTCGTGCAGCTGACGCACACCGAGGCTGACCTTCTTCTCGTCGTGGTTGATCGAGAGGATGATCGCTTCGACGTCGTCGCCCTTCTGGTAGACGTCGGCGGGGTTGTTGATCTTGACGGTCCAGCTGAGGTCCGTCTTGTGCACCATGCCGTCCACGCCTTCTTCGATGCCGACGAAGACGCCGTAGTCGGTGATCGAGCGCACCTTGCCGGCGATCTTGTCGCCCGGCTTGTACGCGCCCGTGAAGACCGACCACGGATCGGGCTCGAGCTGCTTCATGCCCAGGCTGATGCGCTTGTTGGCGGTGTCGACCTCGAGCACCTGGCAGGCGACCTCCTGAGCCATCTCCAGCATCTTGGACGGATGCTTGACCTTCTTGGTCCAGCTCATCTCCGAGACGTGAATCAAACCTTCCACGCCCGGCTCGAGCTCTACGAAGGCGCCGTAGTCGGTCAGGCTCATCACCTTGCCGTGCACCAGCTTGCCCACCGGATAGGCCTCGGCCGCGTGACTCCACGGGTCTTCCTGGGTCTGCTTCATGCCCAGGCTGACGCGCTCGGTCTCGGGGTTGTACTTGAGCACCTTGACGGTGACCTCGTCGCCCACGTTGAACACTTCGCTCGGGTGGTTGACGCGACCCCAGGACATGTCCGTGATGTGGAGCAGGCCGTCGATGCCGCCGAGGTCGACGAACGCGCCGTACTCGGTGAGGTTCTTGATCGTCCCGCGCAGAACCTGACCTTCCTGCAGGTTCTCCAGCGTCTTTTCCTTGAGGCTGTCGCGCTCCTTCTCCAGGAGCACGCGGCGCGAAAGCACGATGTTGCCGCGCTTCTTGTTGAACTTGATGACCTTGAACTCGTAAGTCTGACCGATCAGCTTGTCCAAGTTGCGGATGGGCCGCAGATCCACCTGCGAACCGGGGAGGAAGGCTTTGACGCCGCCGCGAATGGTGACCGAAAGGCCGCCCTTCACGCGCTGGCTGATGGTGCCTTCGATGATCTCGTCGCGCTCACAGGCGCTCGAAATCTCGTCCCACACCTTCATCTTGTCGGCCTTCTCCTTGGACAGGGAGATCAGGCCTTCGTCGCTCTCGCGGCTCTCGATGAACACGTCCACCTTGTCGCCGGGCTGAACGTGCACCTCGCCCTTGGCGTCGATGAACTCGTCCTTGCTGAGGACGCCCTCGGACTTGCCGCCGATGTCGACGATGACGAAGTCGCGGCTGACGCGAATGACGACGCCGGTGACGATTTGTCCTTCACCGCCGAGCTCATGCTCGTGCGTGGTGGTTTGGGCTTGCTCGAAGAGCTGAGCGAACGTCGCGTCCGCAGAGGACGTGACTTGTTGGGTGTTGGTCATGAAAGAGATTTCGTGCTGCACGCGAGGGGCGAAGGGGGAACTCGGAATGCGCTGGGAATCGGCAGCCAGTCGTGCTTGCCCTCGCAAGAAGGCGCATCCCGAGGGGCGCGTGGGGTAGCGCAGCTCGTTTCCTGCGTCAAATCGAGCTCGGGCGGATCCGGTGGCTCGCTTTAGCTGCGAGGCTTGCTCGGGTTCACTCGGAGAGCGGTAAGCCCAGCAGCGTGCGCAGGCTGCTCCCGAGCTCGGCCACCGCTCGGTCGAACTCCGCCGGCGACAGAACCCCGCTCGCGCGCCAAATTCCCCCAGCCGCGGGCTCGATGCTCCAGGGCCCCGTGCCGGATAGCAGCTTGAAATCACCCGTCTTTCCCGAGAGCAGGCGTTCGATCGGCGCCGAGCCCGCAGCCCCCGGGGGCCCGGGTAGCCGCAGCTCGGCCGCGAAGTCCTGGCCGGGCCAAACATCCACCCGCAAGCCCGACAGCGCGGCCTTCGGGTCCGCACCGACGGCCAGCGAGAGCGCCGTGCCCGCCGGGAAACGCACCGTCCGCTGTTTCGGTTCGAGCACCTCGAGCAACAGGTCCTCGGCGGCTGCCAGCACGATGACGCCGTCCTTGCCCACGCCGAGCGCGGCGCCCGAGCCGTGGACGAGCCGTTCTGGCCGACTCTCGAGGCGGACCTCGGCGCCTTCGCGCTGGAGGAGGTCGGCCACGCCGCGTACGACGCCCGAGCGGCGGAAGTGCCCGCCCAGGAGCACCAGCCAGCGGCCCCGCCGGTCGACCACGACTCCGATCTCGCGCAGGTGCACGTCGAGCTCGATGGTCGTCGCCGAACGCAAGCTCGCCAGGCGCGGCGGAAGGCCTGCGCGGTCCCCAGCTCGATCGGCGTCGAGCAGTGGCAGCAAGTGCTTGCGAAACGGCTCGTAGCTCGCCGTCGGCTCGACGTCCAAGCGCAACGCCACCGCATAGTCGGCCGGCACGTGGTCCTGGACGCGCGGCTGGTAGCGCAAATACCGCTGAAAGACGTAGCTCGCGAAGCCGATGGCGACGACCACGCTCACGGCCAGCACGGCAAACACCGTGCGGTGAGAAACGCCAGCTCGGCCGGACGACTCGTCCGTCACTGCTTTCACCTGGCTTGCTCTTGGCGGGCCAGCCGTCGCGCGATGTGCTCCACCTCACGAACGATGGTCTCGACCACCTCGTCCACGGTCTGGCCGGAGGAATCCACCAGGATGGCATCCGCCGCTTGCACGAGCGGTGCCACAGGCCTCGTGCTGTCGCGGCGGTCGCGCTCGAGGACCTCGCTCAGCACCTGCTCGATGGGTGGCGCCGTTCCCTTGGCCGAGAGCTCCAGCCGCCGACGCTCGGCCCGGACCTCGACGCTGGCCGTCAGATAGAACTTCGCCTCGGCATCGGGAAAGACGACCGAGCCGATGTCACGGCCCTCGAGCACCACCCCACCAGCGCGCCCGAGCTCGCGCTGAATGTCGAGCAAGGCCGCGCGCACGGGCTCGTGCGCCGACACGATGCTCGCTCCCTGGCCCATGTCGAGCGTGCGAATCGCTCCGGACACGTCTCGCCCGAGGATCTCCACCTTGGTGTCGGGACCGCTGGTCGAAAGGCTCAGGGCACCAGGCGCTGCCAGCCGGCTGGCGACCTGGCCCGTGCCCGCGGCGTCGGCCCAGTCGACGCCTTGCTCCCGGCAGGCGAAGGCCACCGCCCGGTAGAGCGCGCCCGTGTCGACCCGGGTGTAGCCGAGTCGATCGGCCACGCGCTTGGTCACCGTGCTCTTGCCGGCCCCAGCCGGACCGTCGATGGCCACGACGGGACGCAAGCGGCGGGCTCTCGGCTCGCTCATGCCGCGTGCATCTCCAAGCTCGCCCCGAGCGCCTTGAGCGTGCCAATGAAGCGCGGAAACTCGCTACGGAGACAATCGACGTCGTCAATCACGCTCGGCTCCCGACTTGCCATGGCCATGAGCGTGCCTAGCGCGGCTAGCCGGCCATCGCCACCGGTCGTCACGCGCAGCGGACGGAACGGCTCCTGCGCTTGGCCCAGCACGGACAGCGGTCCGAGACTGGCGCTCGCGCCAGCGCTCCGCATGAACCCGACCACGCGTTCGATGATGCGCAAGTCTCCACCGCGGCCTTGGGGCGCGAGGTCCGTGACCTCGAACCGGCCCTGGCCGCGCGCAGCTGCAACGAGCAGAGGAAAGACGGCGTCGCCGAGGTGGACCGCGGTTTCGCCGGAAAGCACGAGGCCTCGCCGCTCGTCCCCGCCGCCCAGGCTGCCGAAGAAGGCGACGTCCCCGACGGGCTCACCCTGAACGTCACCACCCGGCCGCACCACGGCGCCGCCGCCGAGCAGCTGCACCGCGGCAGCCACGGCTGGTCCACTCGGATTGGTGGACACTCCCCTCACCTCGATGTGGCTGCCCGGAATCGAGAGCGCTAGCGCCGCCAGGTACCCGAGTGCGTGGGCGCTGCCGATCGGCCCGAAGTGATCGGGCCTGAGCGCGTCGGCGTCACGCGGAGGATGCAGCACGAGCAAGCTGCCCACCTGCTCGATCGGCGCCCGGGCCCGGGACAGCGCGCGCTCGAGATGATCGCTCGAGGCGATGCTCTCGAGGACACTGGTTTCACCCGCCGCCCGCAGGCCGGTCAGGAGGGCCGCCTGCTTGTGCCAGCTCGCGAGGCCCGGTGTGCTGATCTCGAAGCCGGGGATGCGTTTTCCCTCCGCCCAGCGCAAGTGCAAGAAGACCCCGCCACCGTCGGACGCTGGCTTCTGCTCGAGCGCGCCGAGCGGCAAAAGGAAGGTCGAGACGGCGGCGGCCACCTGCTCGTCGACCAAGAGCTCGTAGCTGCCGGGGCGGCCGGCGAGCAGACCCACGAGCAGGCCCGCGACGGCCGACTCGCCGCGCACGTCCAAGGCGCCCACGTCGGCGAGCGGAGCGAGCAGACCCTGCCCCTGCACGTCGAGCTCGCACGTCCCGCCCAGAGCCTGCCTAGTCTCGCTCTTGATCCCCAGGAGCTCGAGCGCGCGCAGGAGCACCTCGGCCGATGCCCCCGGAACCTGCGCGAGATCGATGCGCGTCCGACCTCGACAGAGCGCAGCCAGAGCGATCCGAGCCAGGAGAATCGGCTGATCGTCGAACACCGGCACCCGACCGACGAGCGGCTGTTCACACGGTTTGACCAAGAGCGCTTGCATCGTCCCGCTACTCGGACATCTGCTGACTCAGCTCTTTGGAGCGAGCCATGAGCATCGCGATGGCGCGAGCCTCGACCTCGACCACCACCTGGGCGTCCTGACCGACCGCCTGCGCACGCACGCGGCGCAGGGGCCGCGGGATCCCGAGCACGCTCATCAAGAGGGCGTATTTGTCCAAGGCGGCCGCCTGAGCCTCGATGTCCGCCGCGGCGCGCGCCGCCGTGTCGGGGCGGTCGTAGGTGAGCGAGCCAGCCAAGTTGAGCCCCGGCGACTCGAAATTGCCGAGCAAGCGGCCCGCCCGCAGTCCCTCGAGGAAGGCGAGTCGGGTGCGGATCACGGCCGGCACCGGCTGCGCATCGAGGTCGACCCCGATCGTCAGCGGTGCCGCGCTCTCCAGCATCCTTTCGAACCAAGTCGGCAATGGAGGCGTCAAGCGACCCGACTCGACCCGCTCGAGCACACGCCGGACGCCGATCTCCGTGCCGAGAACCAGCGTGCGCTCGGTCAGCGGGACCAGGGCGAGCGGCTCCAAGACGAACATGTCGAAGCCGGCGAAGCGGGTGCGCACGATGGGCTGACCGTGCCGAGCCAGCGGTTCCTGAGCGAGCGCCGCCACGATCTGCTTGGGCTCGAAACGGCCGCTGATGATCATGGCCACGTCGGCGCCCACGGTCGCGTAGACGCCGAGGCGGATGCGCTCCACGTCCTTCTGCGGGTCGATCGTGACGCTCCGCGAAACCGGCAGGTGATCGAGCCAGAAGACGCGCGCTTCCTCGGCGAAGGGCGCCGACAGCGCAGCCGTCGCATCCAGATCGACCCAAGCGACGGCCCCGCGGGGCAAGAGCGCCCACGGATCCGCGTCGATGGCCGCGGCGGCCGCGGGCTTTCGCGTCGTCTTCTGCACCACCTCGGGCGCGCTGGCGCACCCGCTGAGAGCGAGCAAAAGTGCCCAGAGCGTGAACAGAACGAGGCGCGCGCTCACCTGCACACCTCGGAGAGCGCGGCGAGGAAGCGCTCGTTCTCGGCACGGGTGCCGATCGAGGTTCGGAGCGAGTGGGGCAAGCCGGGGATGGGCCGGACGATCACGCCGCGATCGAGCAACTGCTCGTACAGCTCGGCGCTCGGCCGCTCGAAATCCGCCAAAACGAAGTTGGTCTGGCTCGGGTAGACGCGCACGGCCAGCGGCTCGAGCCCCTCGGAAATGAACCGACGCTCGATTCGGTTGAGCGCCACGCTCTGCGCGAGGTGTTCTGTATCGGCGAGCGCGGCGATGCCCGCCTCGTGACTCGGCACGCCGACGTTGAACGGCGCCCGCAAGCGATTGATGTAGTCCATCAGGCCCTTGGGACCGATGCCGTAGCCGACGCGGAAGCCGGCGAGCCCGTACGCCTTGGAGAACGTGCGCAGCACGATCAAGCGCTCGCGCAGGTGCCGGAGCAAGAGCCCATTGGG
>Ga0164309_10000088_pt1 | contig 53287 bp, 43 predicted proteins | sample Whisoiple_247_MG_FD_109984 | JGI IMG/M metagenome (GOLD analysis project Ga0164309, IMG submission 109984) | Soil microbial communities amended with fresh organic matter from upstate New York, USA - Whitman soil sample_247_MG | ecosystem: Environmental > Terrestrial > Soil > Unclassified >... | reverse complement strand
ACCGCATCATGCTGGGCAAGGTGCTCAGCGGCGAATCGCCGGATTCAATCGTGACCAAGACTCCAGAGTGGTACGACGCGCACGGTATTCGTCTGATCCAGAGCACGCGCGTGACTCGACTGGACACCCTGCGCAAGGTCGTCGAGACTGCCGACGGTCAGAACCGTCGCTATGACGTGTCGATTCTCGCGACGGGTAGCCAGCCTTTGGTGCCACCGCTCGAGGGCATGCGCGGTGAAGATGGCGAGTTGCGCTCCGGTGTCTTCGTCTATCGTTCGATTGCGGACTGCATTCGCATGCGCGAATACGTGCGTTCGGGCGACAGCGCGGTGATCGTCGGCGGCGGGCTTTTGGGTCTGGAAGCCGCCAAAGTCCTGAGCGACATGGGTCTACACGTCACCGTCGTGCAGGCTTCGAAGATCCTGATGAACACGCAATTGGACGAGATTGGCGGCGAAATGCTGGCGCGCCAAATCGACCGCACGGGCATCTTCGCGCGTCTCGGCCGCACCGTGGAGTCCATCTACGGCGATGAGCGAGTGACCGGCGTCGTTTTGGACGATGGCACCACGCTGTCCACGGATCTGGTGGTGCTCGCGTGTGGCGTGCGTCCGCGCGTGGACACGGCGCGTGCCTCGGGCTTGCCCGTCAACAAGGGCATTCTGGTGAACGACACCTTGGCCACCGAGGTGCCCGGTGTTTATGCTTTCGGCGAATGTGCCGAGCATCGCGGCAAGACCTACGGCATCGTGGCTCCCGTGTGGGAGCAAGCGGCGGTGCTCGCCGACGTGCTCACCGGTCAATCGAAAGACCGCTACCGCGGGTCGAAGCTGTACACGCGGCTCAAGGTGGCGGGCGTCGATGTCGCTTCGATGGGCGCGCTCGAACCCGAACTCGAGCGCGACGAAGTGGTGCAGATCGTCGAAGAACGACGCGACTGCTACCGGAAGCTGATCGTGCGTGATGGCAAACTGGTCGGCGCGATGTTGGTAGGAAATACCGAAGCGACGGCTACTCTGGTTCAGCTCTTCGATCGCGGCGATCCCGTACCGAGTGATCCGCTCGAGCTGTTATGCACACAACGCGCCGCTGCCCCGGCGGGGGAGCGCGTCGTATGCAACTGCAACAAGGTGACCGAGCAGACCATTTGTGAGGCGATCGCTGCGGGCGCGGACTCCGTGTCCGCTCTGGGTGACTGCACACGCGCGGGCACGGGCTGTGGGTCCTGTCGGGGTGAGCTGACTCAACTCCTCACTAAGGTCGGAAAACCCGCACATTCGCTGCCGCTACTGCCGCTTTTGGCCTCAGCGTAGCGCTGAAACGTGGCGTTTCGGGCCTTGCGCCCCGTTAATCGGGCGTCCATGGTCGTCTGACCCGAAACGAGCATGTGGACTTGGCGAAAGCAGTGGCTCGGCTACGTGGCCGCGCTGTGTGCAACGGGACTCGCGACCGCGCTGTCGGTGTTCGGCGTGCGCTACGTGTCTCTCGCCGATGTGGTCATTCTGTACCTGGTGGTGGTCGTCGTCGTGGCTTGGCGTTTCGGCCTGGGGCCATCGATCATCGCCGGGCTCGGGGGCGTCCTCGCGTTCGATTTCTTGATTCTTCCGCCAAGCTTCACGTTCTCGTTGGAGTTTGGCCACGCCGTGACCCTCGTGGGCATGGTGTTCGTCTCCGCGTTGGTCAGCGGGTTGACCGAGAGCCTGCGCCGTGAACAAGCGCGCGCGCTGCGCAGCGAGCGCCGTTCGCAGAAGGCGCGGCTGGAAGCCGAAGTCGAGCGCGTACATGCCGCGCTGCTCAGCTCCGTTTCCCATGATTTACGCACGCCGCTCGCGACCATCTCTGCTTCTGCGCAAATGCTGGTCAGGAACCACGTGGGGATGGAGCCGACGCTGCGCGGAGAAATGCTGACGAGCATTGCCGACGAAGCCGAGCGCTTGGACGGACTCTTGCGCAACCTGCTCGCGATCACTCGCGTCGAGACGGGCGAGCTGCGGCTGCAAGTGTTGCCTGCCTCCCTCGATGAAGTCTTGAGTGACACGCTGCGTCGCCTCAAGCATCGCCTCCTCGGGCGTGAGGTGGAGCTGAACGCTCAGCGTGGTCTACCTTTGGTCGATCTCGACGTCCGCTTGTTCGAGCAAGCGCTGCTCAACGTGCTCGACAACGCGCTGCGCTACTCGCCCGCCGGGTCACCGATCACGATCGAGACTCAGCAGCTCAATGGACACGTCCAAATTCGGGTTGCCGACGCTGGTGTAGGGGTCGCGGAGGCAGACCGAGAATTGGTCTTCGAAAAATTTCGTCGGGGCAGCAACGCCCCGCGAAGCGACGGCGGGGTGGGGCTGGGATTGACCATCTGCCGCGCCATTTTGCGCGCTCACGGCGGCGAAATCACCATGGCCGGAGCCACCTCGGGTGGTGCCCTCGTGACGCTGAAAGTGCCCACTAGTAAAGTAGCAATCTCCGAAGCCGCCCTGAGGCTCCCCAATATCGAATGACCAGAGCAGCCGCAGCAGTCGAAGCCCGCTTCAGCATCCTAGTCGTCGAGGACGAGGCGCCCATGCGCAAAGTCCTACGCCTGATCTTGGAGGAACAAGGCTATGAAGTCTTCGAATGCGGGACGGGCGCGGAAGCGCTGTCCTTCATTTCGCGCAGCCCACCGTCTTTGGTCCTGCTCGATCTGGGCTTGCCCGACGTCGACGGGATCGATCTGGCAAAACAGATCCGCGGTCATTGCCCGGTGCCAATCGTCGTCCTCTCGATGCGCGCCGACGAGCACTCGATCGTGGAGGCGCTCGACAACGGCGCGGACGACTACGTCACGAAGCCGTTCCGCGAGAACGAGCTGTTCGCGCGCGTTCGCGCTTGCCTGCGCAACGTGGCGCCCGGCGGTGCGCGCGAAATCGACGGAGTCCGCGTCGATCCGGTGCGGCGAGTAGCGTTCGTGCGCAATCGTGAGATCAAGCTCTCTGCGACCGAGCACCGCTTGCTCTGGGTGTTGCTGCGCGCCAAGGGCAACGTGATGACTCACCAGCAACTGCTGCGCGAAGTTTGGGGCGCGGCCTACGTTCGCGATGCCGGCTACCTGCGGGTGTACATGCACCACCTGCGTGAAAAGCTCGAGGCGGATCCGTCGAACCCGCGCTGGCTGCTGACCGAGCCGGGCGTCGGCTACCGCTTGGGCGGCGAGTAAGGCGGGCTCGCGCGCCGGGGTTGGGGGGGGCCGGGGAAACCAGAGCGCCCCTCCCGGAGCTCGATGGCGCGCGGCCGAACGAGCTGACTTCAGTAGCAGCGGAGCGCTCGCGTTCCGTTGGCTAGGGCTCAAATGCTAGAGCTCTTGGCTGCCTCTCGAGCCTTGGAGCCGTCCTGACTTCCGTTCATACCTTCCACGCGCTGGCCTTCGTCGAGAATTTCTCTCTGAAGGAGCTTGCCCAGCATTTCCCGGAAGCCAAACGGCAGCATCACCAACTGTCCTACCCGGCCGCTGCGGGCGGCGTAGTCTTCTTGTTCAGCTTCGGCGTGGTGATCTTCTTCGACGTGGGGCAAGCCGGACGGGAAGGGGAGCTACTTCGGTTGCGTCAGTCGCTCGGTTTGATGCGTGACGCGCAAGTGATCAGCGAAGAGTTCACCGTGCGTGAGCAGAGCGGTGCGCGCCCCGATATCGAGAGCGGGGCCTTAGTCGTCGATTTGCTCACGGCTGAGCGCGCCAGCATGGTCGCGCTCACGGTCGCGCAGAGCGCCGCCATGGAATACTACGAGCGCATCGTCGACCAAATGTTCGCCGATACCGACAAAATCGTGCAACGCTTGGAAAGGCGAGGCAACATCTCCATCTTCACGGCCGAATTGCACCGCTTCATCGGCGCTGCGATCAGCACGCGCAGTGAGGTCATCTCCGTCTTGCACTTGCTCGACAAGCCCGACGTCGTCTGGGACGACCCGGGCGCCGAGCGTATTTATGAAGAATTGCGGGCAGAATTCGACCTGGCGGACCGCTACCAATCCCTAGAACTCAAGCTCCACAGCGTCCAAGAGTCGCTCAGCTTGCTCACCGACATCGCCCGCGATCGACGTCTGGTGTTCCTCGAAGCCTCGGTCATTTTCCTGATCCTGATCGAAATCGTCCTCAGCTTGTTCCGACATTGACCATCAGCTGAATCGCCGCGAGGGGGAGGTCGTTCACGTGGTTTTGATCAACCCGCCGTCGATCACGAACTCACTGCCGGTGACGTTGGCAATTCGGCCCGAAGCGAGCATCACCACCAACGCGGCGACTTCTTCCGGTGTCGTGAAACGGCCCGTCGCAAAGCCACCGATGCTGGCGACGACCTTGTCTCGCGCGCTGTCACTATCGCTGCCGGTGGCCTTGGCGACGGTGTCTGCTACGCCGCCCGCGCCAAACCAGAGATCGGTCACGACCGGGCCGGGGGACACGCAGTTGACGCGGATCCCGCGCGGGCCGAACTCTTGCGACAAGGACTTACTCAGGTTGACCAGCGCGGCCTTCGCCGCGCCGTAGTCGATCGTGCCCGCGTCCGGCTGGAAGAAAGCGTTCACCGACGCCACACTCACGATCGAGCCGGAGGCTTGCGTGAGCATTTGCTTGATCGCCGCGCGCATCGCGCGTAACGCCGAGTAAAAATTCATGTTCATGCCCCAGGCGAATTCTTCGTCGCTGGTGCCCATGAAACCCTCCAACCGAAGGCGTACGGCGCCGACGTTGTTGACCAGCACGTCGAGCTTGCCGTGGAGTTCGACTGCTCGCGCAATCAACTGTGCAGGCCCCTCAGGGGTGCTGAGGTCGACCGCGACCGGAGTCACGCCCGGCAAGTCCTGCAGGTTTTTGGTGCTGCGCGCGCCCGCAACGACGAGCGCGCCTTCATTCGCAAGGGTGCGGACGATCGACAGCCCAATGCCTTTGCTTGCTCCAGTGACGACCGCGACTTTTCCGGCGAGTTCGAGATCCATGATGGTCCTTCGGTTGAACGGCGAATCTTCGCTCAGCCTCCACCATTTTCACCTCGCAATGCACCTGCTTGCTTTTCGAACGCAGGCACGCGTCCGGTCGAATCCGACCGCGTTCAGTGACTATGGTGTCAACGCGAAACAATAGAAGCCACCGTAGCCGCCGCCATCACCGACGGTGGTGCCGCTTTGACTGGGGGGCCCGTCATCGTTGGTGGTGATGTGGTAACCGGCGCCGCAGCCAGATTCATCGAGCGCGGAGATCCAGCTGTCGCCCGAGGACATGCCGCCGCCCATCCCGCCCGGTCCGCCCGTGCGCGGCCAAGAATGACCGACGCGCGGGCTGCCCCAAGTGGTGGCTTCGTTCGTCGTCCAGTCGTTGCAAGTGAACTTGAGATCGGTGTTGTACAGCTTGCCGGTCGCGTCCGAACCCGTGAGGGTGTCGTGGTTGTCGACCACGGGTTGCGTCGGATCGGGCTGATGATTGGGGATGCCGTCTTCGTTGGGCAGATCTTTGGCGATGGCCGCGTCCGCCCCGACGGGGCGAGTATTTGCAAGATCTGCTGCGTTATTTGCGACTAGGCGACCCAATCGGTCGTACCAGGGACCGGCGCCGATGCGATCGATCGCGTTGACCTGTTTACCGTCGCCGCCGTCGACTGCGCTGAGGAATGCGCGCCACGCTTTGCCGTTCCCCGGCATGCTGCGATCGGCGATGGTCGAGCAGATCTTGTCGGCGCCGCGCAACCCGGCTCCCGAGCCCGTTTCGCCGAAACGCAGATCCCCCCCGAATCCGTTGGGATTGCCGGACACGGCTTGCAACGCGCTCATGCTGGTGACGAAGAAGCTGAACTTGGTGCTCGATGGGGAGCCCGCGCCGGCTGCGCCTGTCGCGCCTGAGGTCCCCGTGCTGCCTGCCGTGCTCGTCGCGTTCCCGCCGCCGGCGGCTCCGGTCGCGCCGCCAACGGCAGCGCTCCCGGCGGTCGAGTTGCTCGCGCCTGCGCTGCCTGTCGTTGCTGCGCCGCTCGCGCCCGTGCTCGCGCTCCCTGCCCCTGCGCTGCCCACACTGCCAGGGGCGCCTGCGGCGCTCGCTCCGGCCGTACCCGTCCCAGGCGAGGGAACATCCGAATCAGAGCTTCCGCCGCAGGCGGGTGCTCCACAGAAAAACAACAGGCCCAGCGGAAGGAGGCTTATTTTTACGGCGTTCTTCATGCTCTCGCCCAGATGTGTCAGGCGCGTGACGAAATCGATCATCGCATCTCGAAATATTTTCAACGATCGCTGCGGACTGGGGTTCCATGTCGAGACATGCGCCAGGTTTGGATCACGAAGGCCGGAGCTCCCAAAGTGCTGCAAGTTCGGGAGGCCCCGGACCCGACGCCCAAGGCCGGGGAGGTGCGCATTCGCGTTCGGGCCAGCGGTATCAACTTCGCTGACTTGATGGCCCGCGTCGGGCTGTATCCGGATGCGCCCAAGATCCCGTGCGTGATCGGGTATGAGGTTTCTGGGGTGGTCGACGCTCTGGGCGAAGGAACGACCGGCTTTGCCGTCGGTGATCGCGTGCTCGCGATGTGCCAATTCGGCGGCTACAGCGACGTGGTTGCGGTGCCGAGCTCGCAAGCCATGAAGATGCCCGATCGCATGAGCTTCGAGGCGGGCGCCGCGTTTCCGGTCGTGTACATCACCGCGTATAATACGATGCTCTTCACGGGGCACCTTCGGCGCAAATCGAGCGTGCTCATCATGTCCGCTGCGGGGGGAGTCGGGCTGGCAGCGATTCAGATCGCCAAGACGCGCGAGTGCACGATTTTTGGCAGCGCGTCGCTCTCCAAGCACGAATTCTTGAAGCAGCAGGGGTGCCACTACCCGCTCGATTCGAGTCGCGATTTTGCCGAGCAGGCGCGCGCGATTGTCGGCGATCGCGGGATCGACTTGATCTTGGATCCGGTGGGCGGAAAGTCGTGGACTCGCGCTTACGAGCTGCTCGCGCCCTGCGGTCGGCTAGTGGCATTCGGCTTGTCCGCGGTGGCGTCGGGCAATACGCGCAGTTGGCTGACTGCTGCTGCTTCCGTGCTCTCGGTCAAGAGCTGGAGCCCGATGCAATTGATGAGTGACAACAAGACGGTCAGCGGCACCAACATGGCCCGTTTGTTTGCACGACCGGATTTGGTCGAGCCGCAGCTCACTGAGCTGATGCAGATGTATGAACGCGGCGAGCTCGAGCCACACGTCGATCGCACGTTTCCTTTTGCCGAAGCGGCAGCCGCGCACCAATACATTCACGACCGGAAGGCACGCGGTAAGGTATTGCTCGTGCCCTGAAACCGAAAGCCCCACCTCGAACTCGAGCAGCCGGGCCGCACGCGGTCATTGCCCTTCGGTCGCGATGTACGCGCGTAGATGTTCGACCAAATGGTCGAACATCAGCCGCATGCGCCGGCTCGATTTCAGGTCCTCGTGCATCACCACCCAAGTCTCTAGTGCGAATTTGAAGGCGCCTGGCAAAATATGCACGAGGTTGTCGCGCCGGCCTAAGCCGAGTTGGCACACTCCAATCCCGAATCCGGCGCGCAGCAGCGCGTATTGACCCACGTCACTGTCGCAGCGAAAAGCGAACAATTCGCGGTTGATTTGGAAATCGAGCCCCTCCAAGCGCCGGACGGAAGGCGCTTTGTCGAAGCCGACCAGCGGGTGTTCACGCAGCTCCGCCAAGTTTTTGGGCGTGCCGTGGGCCTTGAGGTAGCGAGGGTGGGCGTGAAAGCCGAGGTGGATCACGCCTACCTTGCGCGCGAACAGCGCGGTTTGACTCGGGCGCACCATGCGCACGGCGATGTCCGCCTCGCGGCGCAATAGATCTTCCGAACGGTTCGAGAGCACGAGCTCGACGATGATGCGCGGATGCGCCTCGTGGAACGCAGTGAGCACCGAGGGCAGCACTTCACCCCCGATCATTTCACTGGCGGTGATGCGCACGGTGCCGCGATCATCCTCCGCTTCGCCCGAGGCAGCACGCTGCAGTGCATCGGCGGCGTTCGCCATCGCCTCCGCGTAGGGAACCAACACGCTTGCTCCGTCATTCGCGATCAGGCCAGCTTGGGAGCGCGTGAACAACGAGACCCCCAGGGCCGCCTCCAGGGCGTCGATGTGACGACCGACGGTCGGCTGGGTGAGCGAGAGGGCGCGGGCAGCGCCCGACAAGCTACCCTCGCGGACGACCGCCAGAAACGAGCGATAGAGCTCCCAACCCGGCTGCGCGCCCTTCATACAAATATGTATAGCAGTTCAACGGCTTTCCACAATTTGTTTATATCAGGTTCGGGTCGATGCTGAGCTCATGGAAAAAACAGCGTTGATCATCGGAGCGACAGGCGGAGTGGGCAGCGAAATCGCGCGAGTGCTTTCACGGCGAGGTTTTCGGGTCCGGGCTCTGCACCGTGACCCCGAGCGAGCCAAGGCGCGGATGGCTTCGCTCGGCACCATCGAGTGGTCGAAAGGTGACGCGATGAACGCGGCAGACGTGCTCCGCGCCGCCGCTGGTGTGAGCCTCGTCGTCCACGCCGCCAATCCGCCTGGATATCGAAACTGGAAGGGCCTGGCGTTGCCCATGTTGGAGAACAGCATCGCCGCAGCTCAGGCGACAGGCGCGCGTTTGGTGTTTCCCGGTACCGTCTACAATTTCGGTCCAGAGACCTTCCCGATCGTGGCTGAAGCTGCTCCGCAGCGGCCACGGACGCGCAAGGGCGCGATCCGCGTGGCGATGGAGCAGCGCTTGGCTCGCGCGGCGCGTGAAGGGGTGCCGGTCCTGATCGTGCGCGCCGGGGATTTCTTCGGTTCTGCCGGGCAAAACAATTGGTTCAGTCAGGGCCTCGTCCGGCCGGGCAAGCCGCTCACTTGGATGTTCTATCCTGGCAAGCGCGAGGTCGGTCACGCTTGGGCGTATTTGCCCGACCTGGCGGAAGCCATCGCGCAGCTTTTGGAGCGCGAAGCCGAGCTCGGCTCGTTCGAGGAGTTCCACTTCGGCGGACACTGGTTCGAGCGCGGCGTCGAAATCGCCGAGGCGACGCGCCGCGTGGCCGGCGTCCCCCAAGCGCGCATCTGGGGCTTCCCTTGGTTCGTCGTGTATCTGCTTTCGCCGTTCGTAGAGACGTTCCGCGAAATGATCGAGATGCGCTATCTGTGGAAGCAGGCGCTGAGGTTGGACAACGCGAAGTTGGTCGCTTTCCTGGGCGAGGAGCCGCACACCCCGCTCGATGCAGCTCTCGACACGACGCTCTACGAACTCGGTTGCGTGAACGAACCGAAATGCGCTCGAATTCCGCAGCTCGCGGGCCGCAGCTCTTACAGGTGACGGATGATCGCCTCGAGCATTTGCTCGAGCGGTGCTTCAGCGAGCGAGAGTCCCGCTTCCTTCACCATCCGCGGCATTCCGTACACGACACAGGAGTCTTCGGTTTCGGTCAGCACCCGTCCACCGGCAGCGGTGATGGCCCGGGCGCCCACCAGGCCGTCGTTGCCCATACCGGTGAGGACCACCCCGAGCGCGCGGTCGCCCAGGACGCGCGCGGCGCTTTCGAACAGTACGTCGACGGAAGGGCGATGCACGGAATCGACGGGCTTCGGGTCGAGGTGCGCGACGAGGTCGCCGCCTTCGAGCGCGAGGCGCAAGTGCACGCCTGCGCGCGCGAGCACCGCGCGTCCCGGGCGTAGCAGCAAACCCTCTTCGGCCTCCAATACTTCGATCGCGCACTCGGCGTTCAGGCGTTCGGCGAAGGGGGCGGTGAAACCCACGGGAATGTGCAAGACGATCGCGATGGGCGCGGGGAAATCGCCCGGAACCGCGCGCAAAATCCGGGTGAGAGCTTGAGGTCCACCTGTCGAGGTGCCAATCAGCACGACCCGGTCCGTGCTGCCTTGGATCGGCGCAGCAGGAAATGCGACCTCGCCCTGCTCCTTCTTGATGGCGGGTTGCTTGGCGGCCAGCAGCACCTTGCCGACGAGCTCCTCGGCGATATCGTGCAGGCTCGCGACCGCCAACGCCGTCGGCTTGTGTACGAGATCGAAAACCCCGAAGCCGAGCGCGGCAACACCAATGTCGCTCTCGACGTCGGCCATGCTGACGACCACGACTCGCGAACGTTGCTCGGGAGTGAGCGCGGCCAAGACGCCGAGGCCGTCCAGGTTCGGCATCACCAGATCGAGCGTCACCACGTCGGGCGCGAGCTCTGCGATTTTCTCGAGCGCGTCGATGCCATCGCGAGCAATGCCGACGACTTCGATCGAAGGGCTCGTCAGCAGGCTCTCGCGCACGACTTTGCGCGCGAATGCCGAGTCGTCGACGACCAGCACACGAATGACGCTCATTGAGCTAACTTTCGGTAGAAAAAGGCCCCACCTTGTTCCTGACAAGTGAAGCCGACTTTGAAGCGAAGCAAGGACTCGGACGCACCCACGAGCAGATTGCCGTCGGGTTCGAGCTGTTGCCAGAAGCGTTCGACCACTTTTTCGATCGTTTGATCGCGGAAGTAGATCAGCACGTTGCGACAGATGATCACGTCGAACGTTCCGAGCTCCGCAGGCTCGCGCTCGTCGGTCAAGTTGACGCGATGCCAGCTGACTGCGCGGGAAATATGCGGGGCCACGCGCATGCCGTCTTCATCGCCCTCCAGCCAGCGACCCACCACGCCGGGCGGGAGCGAGCGTAGCGAGCGGCGTCGGTACACTCCCGTGCGTGCGTGAGCCAAGACGCGCATGCTGATGTCGCTGGCCACGATTGTCACCTGCTCCAAAAGCTGAGCCTCGTCGAGCAGCATGGCTAAAGTGAGCGGTTCTTCGCCAGTCGAACACGCGGCACACCAGATCCGCGGCTTGATCCCGCGAGCCAAGAGGGGCGGCAAAATGTCACTGACCACGCCTTTGAGGGGCGCGACTTCGCGAAAGAAATACGTCTCGTTGACGACCAGCGCGTCCACCAAGAGCGCGAGTTCGGCTGCGGCGCCCTCGTCGTAACGTAGAAAGTAGTAGTAATCGAGCAAAGATTCGAAGCCACGCTCCGTTGCGCGAGCCGAGACGCGTTCGGCAAAGAGCTCCAGCTCCCGGAGGTCGTAGTGCAATCCGGTGCGCTCCTCGACGAGCGCGCTGAGGATGGCGAAGACCTGGGGTGAGAGGGGGAGGCTGAGGCTCATCGAACTAGCGCTGCCGCGCAAATCCGGCGCACTTCGACGTCCGGGTCCGTGAGCGCCGCGCGCTGGAGCGCGTTCGCACTTTCCGGGTCTTGCAGTGCGACGAGTGCAGAAGCCGCGGCGCGTCTCGCGGCATCGTTGTTGGAGGTCAACGCGGCGCGAATCGTGGCCAGGGAGTCGTCGGTTTGCATGCGGGCGAGCGCGGCCACGAAGGCGGCCGCCGCGGCGTCGTCCGCGTGGCTCAGTGCATTGGCGATCGCCTGACAGCGGCCCGGGCCCGGCTTGGCCAAGGCGCGGATCAGCGGTTGCCTCGTCGGTGCGTCGAACAGTAGCGCGATCAATTCGTTCGTCGTGGCGAGGTCCGAGCGCGCTGCGAGAAAGCCCGTGGCCGAGACGCGCACGCCCTCGTCTGGATCTCGTGTGGCGCGGGCGATGGCGGGCAACGCCTCGGGAAGTCCGAGCTCCGCGAGGGCCGACAGCGCGACCAGCCGCGTGGCGCTGTCGCTCGACGTCAAAGCCTGGGTGAGCTGGGGCAAGGCCTCGGCGCGCTTGGACAGGCCGACCGCCAGCAGCGCTGCGCGGTTCAAATCGGCGTCTGCCGTACCGAGCACGCCGCTCAAGACCTCGAACGCGCGCGCGCCTCGCAGGTGCGCGAGCGCCTCGACTGCGGCCACTCGCACTTGTCCGAACGGGTCTTCGAGCAACAGCGCGATCCGGTCGGTAGCAGAGTCGTCCCGCAGCCGTCCGAGCGCTTGGCACGCGTAGTAGCGCACCCAAGCGTCGGCATCGCCGAGCGCGGCGCGCAGCTGTTCGCGCACGATCGCGTCGCCCGCGGTGTGCCCGAGCGCGCGCATGGCAAACGTGCGGGTGCGCGGCGAAACGTGGCGCGCTGCCCGCAAGAGCTCGGCTTGGGCGCGAGGATCGTCGATGAAGGGCAAGCCGGCGATGGCCGCCTCACGCAGCTTTTCGTCGCTGCTCTGCGACGCTTCCAGCAACGATTCTAACCCTTCAGGGTAACCAAAGTAGCCGATGATGCGCAGGGCGGCGCGCCGCAGGCGCACGTCGGGCGAGCTCGTAGCAGCGAGCGCCAAGCGCCGAGTCTCGTCGCTGCCCAGAGTTTGAATGGCGGCCAGCGCGGCCTGTGACACGCGCGTGTCGGCGTCGCCCAGCAGCGGAAATATCGCCGGCACGGCTGCGGGATCTGCGGTGCGCGCCAGCGCATCGCAGGTCAACGCACGGACCGCGGCGTCTTCGTCCGCGAGGCACTCGATCAGCTGATCGCGTGCCGAGCGCTTGCCGCCCAAGAGCGGTACCAGCAAGCGACGCTCATCGCTCGTGGCGCTGGGCAACGCAGCGAGCAGCGGTGCATCCGCGACCGGACCCAGGCGCTTCAGCGATTGCACTGCGGCCTGGGCGACCGCGGGAGCTCCGCGCAACAATCCGAGCAATAGCGGCACGCTGCTCTCTTCGCCCAGCCAGGACAACACTTGGCTCAGCGCGAGTTGTTCGGCTGGATCGGCGCGCTTCAGGCCGAGCGCGAGCCGCTGCCTGAGCTCGCTCGGCTTGGCCGAGTTCGAAAGCTTCTGTTCCACGGAAGCGCCGGTGCCGAAGCGCTGTTCGGCAGCGTCGCGGATGGCCACTAGAGCGAGCGCGATCGCGCCGACGAGTCCGCCGGACGCGCGGCTGAGTTGCTCCAAGAGTGCGGGAACCGCGCTGGGATCTCCGAGACGCCCCAGGGCCCGTACTGCTTCGGCGCCGTACAGCGGGTCAGTCGAAAGGTCGAGCAAGGTCTCGAGCGCGCGCGAGTCACCGCTGCGACCGAGAATGTCGATGGTCGGAAATGTGCGGAAAAAATTGCGACTCTGGGCCAAGATCAGCAAACAATCGAGCGCCTCCTTGCCTCCGATGCGACCGAGGGCCTCGACCGCGGCGAGCGCCACGTTGTCGTCCGGGTGTTTCGTCAACTCCTTGAGCTTGGGCACCGCCCGCGCGCTCTCGCGGCGCCCCAAGATTTGCGCGGCATCACAAACGACTGCGACGTTGTGGTCCTCGGCCAGTTGCAGCACGAGTTCGTCGATGGGGTTCGCGGTGGCCGACAGCGCGTCGACCAAGCCGGCGATCTTTGCTTCGTCCTCGCGTGAGCTGCGCAACGACCCGAGCAGCAGCGGCATTGCCGCGGGTTCGGCCGCGGCGAGCGACGCCACCACCGCGCGCCGCACCGCCCAACTCGCGTCCACCAGCTCCGAAACGAGCTCGGGGAGAGTGGACAAGCCCGCGCCAGCCAGCTCGGCCACGTGCTGCAAGCGTTCCCGCTCGGTGATGAGCGTGCTGGTCGAGGAAGAGCTCATGCTGGAGCTGCCGCCTCGTCAGCGTTCGCGCCGATGGACGATACGGCCTCTGCTTGGCTCAGGCTTGCCGCATGGACGCGCGCGATTTGGTTCGAGAGGGACTCTACCTCACGGCCGAAGAGCGCAACGCCCTTGGCCTGTTGTGCCGAGGCCGTGATGGTCTCGCGGATGCGACCACGCACGTCGTTCATGGCAGCGGCGATCTGCTCGCTAGCAGCGGCCTGCTCGGCGTTGGCCTGGCGAATCGCCGAGATCGCTTTGGTTTGCTTGGCGGTGGTTTCAGCGAGCGAATTGATGGCGTCGGTCTGCTCCCCGAGGGCGCGCGCCGTCTGTCGCGCGATACGCCGTACCTCGTCTGCGCCTTTGGCCAACGCGGCCGCCGCCTTGCTTTGCTCGGTGCTCGCGCGGGTGACCTCCGCGGCCGAAGTCGCGACTTGCTTGGACGCTCCTTCGAGCTCTTGTCCGGCTTTCGCTTGTTCGAGCATTCCCTTGGCGTGCTGCGCGGCGTCCTTGCGCGCGGCGTCGATGGCCTTGGCTATCTCACTCGCGCCTTTGGCTTGCTCGTTCAGACCCAGCACGGTGCGTTCCGTCGCCGCGCGCAGCTCGTCGGCCTGGGCCGCGACGCCCTTGACCAAGTTGCTTTGCTCCTTCAACGAGGCCAGAGTGGCCTCGGTTTGGCCGCGCATGTGGAGCGCAACTTTGGACAGTTCGGCCGCCGCGCTCGCTTGTTCCGCCGCACCCACGGCCACTTCTTTCGCGCTGTTGGCCAATTGCGTGTTGGCGCGCACGACGTCTCGCAGCGCACGCGCTTGGTCTGCGGAGGCGAGCGTCGTCTGCTTGGCCATTTGCCGCATTTCCCCCGCGCTCTGCGCCAAGTCCTGAGTCGCTTTGGCTTGCTCGCTCGCTGCGGTAGCGATGACTCGCGATTGCTCGCGCACCTTGGCCGACGCATCCGTCAGCGACTTGACGGCTGCGACTTGCTCGTTCGCGCCCTCGGCGGCCTCGCGTACCGACTGACCGAGCTCCTGCACGCCGCCCAAGATCGCGGCGAGCGCGCGCTCCGCTTCGCCGGCGAGGGACGCGCCTTCGGTCGCCACTCGTTCGCCCTCATGGGTGGCAGCGAGCGCGTCGCGCGCCGTACTCTGCACGGCGCGGATGATCTTGGCGATGTCCGCGCTGGCCGCGGCCGCGCGATCGGCCAGAGCGCGGATCTCTTCTGCCACGACGGCGAAGCCGCGGCCGTGTTCGCCGGCACGCGCCGCCTCGATACTTGCGTTCAGCGAGAGCAAGTTGGTGCGATCGGCGATCAGGTTGATGGTCTGCACGAAGTCGCCAATTTCGTCGACTTTTTGCCCCATTTCTTTCATCACGCCCGCGGACGAGGTGATCGACGCGCGGATTTTACCCAAGCCTTCGATCGAGCGTCCGACGGTGCTGCCGCCCTCGCGCGCGAGCAAGGTGACGCGCTCGCCGACCGTGCGTGCTTCGCCACACACACGCGCGATGCGTCGGGTCGATGCCTCCATTTGCTGGCTCGCGACCGCGCTCGCCTCGCCGAAGCGCGCGACGTCCTCTGCCGAGCGCGAGACCGCCTGGGCAGACTTCGCGAGCTCCTCGATCGTCGAAGCGTTGGCCTCGACGACGCGCGAATTCTTCTCCGAGGTCTGCGCGACTTCCTCGACGGATGCTGCGAGCTCCGTCACGGTGGTTGCGTTCTCGGCGCTGGCCGATTCGAGTGCCTTGGCATTCTGCGCCGCGGAGGCGGCCGAACGCGCGACTTGCTCGGTGGTCGTCGCGGTTTGCACGACCGACGCAGCCAGACTCTCGCCGCGTTCCGCGGCTTCGTTCACCCCGCTGGCGAGCGCGACCGAGCTGTTCGCGACGGTCGCGATGCGGCTCATGACATCACGCGCGTCGCTGGCCAGCCGCTCGATGCCCTTGGCCATTTGTTCGGACGTCGCGCCGATCTCGGTGATACTGGAAGCGGTGCTCTCGGCGCGCGTGGAAATACCGGCAAGGCCGGCGGCCATTTCCACGGAAGTTGCCAGCAGTTGCTCGCTGGCCGCCGCTAGATCTTGCGCGTTGCCAGCGACCCCGCGGATCGAGCGCGCGGATTCTTCCACCGCGGCCGCGCTGTTTTCCGCCGACTCTGCCAGCAACTGCGTATCTTGCTTCACCGAATTGATCGAGCCTGCGACCTCCCGCAACGCGGAGCTCGACTCCTCGACGTCGGACAGCAGGGTCTGCGCGAGCTCGGTCAGACCTTGTTGTGCCCTGACCGCCTTCGCGGTCATCGCGTTCGCTTGTTCGACCGAGGCGGCGATCGCTTCGGTCGCGGCATTGACCTGTTCGCCGAGCGCCGCGCGCTCGTTGCTCGCTGCCGCAAGACGGAGCGTCGCCGCTTCCAGCGCGCCCACCTCCGCGGCCGTGTTGCGCAGCGACTGCGCCACGGACTCAACTCGGGAGCTGAGGGCGGTCGTTGGGGCCATCGTCTTCGGGGAGGGCGCGGGGCTTTGGGTCATGGCTATCTTCACCTAACAGTTTCGGGAGATCGATCAGCAGGAGCAGTCGCTTGCCCAGCGGGTGTACCGCCTGCACGAAGCCCGACGAGCGTTCGCTGACGACGCTCGGGGCGGGCTGGTGTTTGTCGACGTCCAGTTTGAGAACTTCGCGTGCGCTATCAACGCGCAGCGCGACGACGCGCCCTCGATACTCGGTGACGATGATGCGGGTATCCAGGTTCAGCTCTGCGCGGGGCAAACCGAAGCGAGTCCGCAAATCCAGCACGGGCACGACCAAGCCGCGCACGGTGACGACACCATCCACGTACTCGGGTGCGCCAGGCACGAGTGTCGCGCCGCCGTAGCTCTCCATTTGCAGTACGCTGTCGAAGGGCAGCGCATATTCGGCGCCTGCAATGCTGAACACCACGTGTAGCTTCATCGCGTCCTCGCGGGCAGGTGAGCGGTCGCGGCTTTCGTTTCACTCGTCGTCGCTCGCGTCAGGCTCGCGCTCAGCGCGATCAGATCGAGCACGAGCGTGGGTCGACCGTCACCCAGATCGGTCGCGCCCGATACCCCGGGCGCGCGCAGCAAGACGTCGTTAATCGGTCGGATCACGACCTCTTGTTGGCCCAACATGCGATCCACGGCGAACGCCATGAGCGCGCCCGCGCGCCGCACCACGATGGCCTTGCGAGCGCTTTGCTTGCTGCTGGATTGCAGCTTGAACACATCGGCCAATTGCAGCATCGGCAACGCCACACCACGCCGCGAAATGATGTTCAACGTGGGATTGCCGTCGTTGGCAGGAACCTGCACGAGTTCGTTGGCCTCGATCTCGATGATCTCTTCGACCATCGTCACGGGAACGACGAAGCGCTGACCTTCACACTCGAAAGAGAACGCGTCCACGATCGAGATCGTGAGTGGTACACGCAGCGTGAAGGTCGTGCCTTGGCCGAGTTGGCTGTGCACTTCCAGCTCTCCACCGAGCTCGTCCACGATCGCGCGCTTGACGATTTCCATCCCCATGCCGCGCCCACTGGTGGTGGTCACGATCTCTCGCGTGGAGAGGCCTGGAATGCACAGCAGGTCCATCAGGCCGGCGTCGTTCGCGGGAGCCGCACGGCCCGCTTTTCTAGCCACCGCGGCGCGATCAATCCCGCGCCCATCGTCGCTGACGGTGATTTCCAAGCGCGTGCTCCCGCGGGCGCTGCAGGTAATGCGTAATTGCCCCTCTTCCGGCTTGTTGCGTCGCAGCCGTTCGTCCGGCGTTTCGATCGCATGGTCGACGGCGTTCCGTACCAAGTGAACCAATGCCGGAAACACCCGTTCCGAGACGGATTTGTCCAGTTCCGCGTTGCCGCCTTCCAATTCCAATCGCACCAACCGATGAGTGGCTCGCTGAAGGCCTCGGACCAGCAGCGGAAGGCGCTCCAAGAGCTCGCTCACCGGCACCATGCGCACTCGCACGATGGCCGCGCGCAGATCACGCAGCTGGCGAGCATTGTCTTTCATGATCTCGGTCAGCTCGCGCGTGTTCACGCCACTTTCGCTCAGGCTGGCGATGGCTCGGGTCAGTCGAAAGCGCGTGACGATCAGCGCAGACAAGCCTTCCATCGCTTCGTCCAAGCGGCTCACGTCGACGCGTACGACGCCGCGCCGCGAGAGTGCGTCGAGCGGTCCATCCTCGGCGCCGTCCATGGCGCTATCGTCACTGGGCTTGAGCTCGCTGTTTGCCACGGGTTCCGGCGCCGCGCGGACGATGTTGTGCAAATTCGTCCGGCTCAATCCGACCGCATCTGCGATTGCGTCGTCGGTCGAGCGCGTGAGCACGATCAAGACGAAGCACAGCCCTCCCGGCGCTTCGGGGCTCACCGGCACGGCGCGCGGCAAGACGCGCACGATGTCGGCGACCTTGGTCATCCGTTCCCGAACCGAGTTGATGGTCAGGCCCTGTGCGGCCCGCTCTGGGGACGGGCTGAACTCGGCGAGCAGCGCGCGCTGGCCCGCTGCAATCCCGCGCAGCAACTGGTCGACTTCGAAGGGCGCGAGCTTGCCCAGCAACGCAGGATCGAGATCGAGCACCGCGGCCGGGGAGCGAGGAATGGGTTTGGTGCCGAGCCCGAGTGAGTCGAGCGCCGAAAGCAGCTCCTCTGATGGTGCCGCCGCTGCGTCACCACGGCTGAGCGCTGCGACTCGCTGCTCGATCGCGCGCACTCCCCGCAGCAAAGCATCGATCGCGGGTTGGGGGAGCGGGCCACCCGAGCGGTCCGAGTCGCGCAGGAAGTTCTCCATGCGGTGAGCGATCGCGACCACTGATTCGACCCCGACCATCGCCGACAGTCCCTTGATCGTGTGCAGCGAGCGAAACGTCTCGCGCACCGCGCGTGGATTCGTTTCACCACTGCGCTGCGCGCTCTCGATTGCCAGCAGCTGGGTGTTGGCAACGGTCAGGTGTTCTTCCGCCTCGACGAGGTAGGCGGCGATGAACTCCTTGAGATCAGCCGTCCCTGTCACGCGACGTGCTCCGCGCGATCGACGAGGATGGCGCGGACTTCGGCGATGATCGAGTCAGGAGTAAAGGGTTTGGCCAAGAAACCAGTAGCTCCCGCTTGCAGGACTCGCTCGCGCGATTCGTCGTCACCGCGAGTCGTGACAATCAAGACTGGCAGTGTACGCAGCGTATCTTGCGCGCGCACGAACTCGAGCACTTCGATCCCGCCGATGTCGGGCATGTTCAGATCGAGCACCAGCAGATCGAAGCTGGCGAGGGACAAGCGTTCGATGGCTTCGAGCCCGCTCGAGGCGTGGGTAAAGCTCGTGTCCGCAATCGCGCGCAGGCAGGCGACGATCATGTCTCGCATGACCTTGCTATCGTCAACCACCAGGATTTCGGTCATTTTCCGCGGCCTCGACCGACGCTATGGCGCGGTGCGCGCGTCGTCAAGCTGGGGGACCGCCTGGGTTGGCGCGGCGAACGTCCGAACGTTTCGCGGAAAAAGCGTTCGATCGAGGCGCAATGCCACAAGGGTGACCGCGAAATATAGGCTGGTCCAGCTCGCTTTGGTTTATCGTCCGGGCGCGGGCCGTCGAAATACCGAATCCCGCTTCAACCATGAGCCCATTGGATACCCGCCCCTCATCCCCAAGCAGCTTCGAGCGAGCGCGGATCTGGCTCGTCGATGACAGCCCGCTCGAGCGTGAGATGGCCCGACGAGTGCTCGCCGAGCAGTACGAAGTCGAGATATTCTCCGACGGTCCGCCCGTACTCGAGCGCCTGGCGGGGGGTGAACGGCCCGACGTGTTGGTACTCGACTGGCACATGCCGCAAATGTCGGGGCTCGAGGTTTGTCGTTTTCTGCGCGAACGCTTCGACGAAGCAAGCTTGCCGATCTTGGTCCTCACCGCGACGGGTGGCCAAGACGACTTGCTGGAGGGTCTGGCCGCTGGCGCCAATGACTTCGTCACCAAGACCTTCGACCCGGCGGAACTCCAGGCACGGGTCGGCACTCTGGCGCGTGCGCGTCTGTTGTACGAGAGCTTGCAAAAGACCGAGCTTGCGACGCGGCGTGCGCGTGAAGCGGCTGATGAAGCCAACCGCGCGAAGGACGTGTTCCTGGCTACCGTGTCTCACGAGCTGCGCACGCCGTTGAATTCGATCTTGGTTTGGGCGAGGCTGCTCAGTGAAGGCACGCTCGATCGCGAAACGCTCGCGCGCGGCTTGGTGACGATTCAGCGCAACGCGCAGCTGCAAGTGCAGCTAATCGAGGACATTCTCGATACGACGCGTGCGATATCCGGCAAGCTCCATCTGGAGCTCACCAGCTTCGACTTGGCGCAAATTGCCCGTGCCGCCTTCGATGTCATCAAGCCCTCGGCCGACGCGAAGCAACTCCAGCTTTCGCTGTCCGTGCCAGAAGAGAGCTTTCGGATCGTCGGCGATAGTGACCGCCTGCAGCAAGCGATTGGCAATTTGCTCGCCAACGCCGTTAAGTTCACGCCGCCGGGCGGCTCGATTCGCCTCGAACTCGCTCGCTCCGGAACCTCGGTGAGCTTGTCGGTCCATGACACCGGCAAAGGCATCGCCAAGCAATTCCTGCCACACGTATTCGATCGCTTTCGCCAAGAAGACGACACGGCGACACGGCGACACGCCGGGCTTGGTCTCGGACTCGCGTTGGTGCGCCACATCGTGGCCGCGCACGGCGGAACCGTGAACGCGCAGAGCGAGGGCGAGGGGCGTGGCGCGTCGTTTTCCATCACGCTTCCGAGTGATGCTCAACGGCGCTCGCGCTCGGGCGAGAGTGACCGACCGAGCCCGCCACCGGTCACGGTCGATCATGGTCTCCCCATCGGACGTCTATCCAGCATCAAGATCCTGGTCGTGGAAGACGACGAAGACGCGCGCGATCTTTTGGTCACCGTGCTCACGCAACAGGGAGCGAAGGTCGAGCAGGCCGGCAGCGCGAGCGAGGCATTGCGGGCCGTTTCGCGATCGACGCCCGACGTCTTGCTCAGTGACATCGGCTTGCCGGGCGAAGACGGCTACGAGCTGATCCGCGCGATCCGTGCCCGAGGCCACAGCGTCGACACCTTACCGGCGATCGCGCTCACGGCTTACTCGCGGCGTGAAGACCAGCGGCTCGCGCTGCAAGCAGGCTTTCAGGCTCACGTGGCCAAACCCGTGGAACCGGCGATTTTGGTCGCTGCTGTGGCGGATGCGGCACTCATGGCCAGTCGCAAGTAGACACAGCGTCGCACAGGCGTCGGAACGTGGCGGAGCTGCTCAATCGTTTCGGACGACGCATCGCGCGGCTCAGCACGCTCGAGATCGACTATCCGGTTGGTCGCGAAGGCACGCGCTTTCGAGCTCGTTTGGCCAGTGACACTTTGGAGGGGCTGGACACGGCCCGACTCCGATATTTTTGGGTGCAGGACGAAAACGGCCAGCGCTTTCCCGCAATGATCGACCAAGTGACGCGTTTGCCGGAGGACGGCCGTGTCAGCTGCATCGGCGGCGTGGTAGTTGCAGGGGGCGGGTGATGCCTGAGCTGCCCGCCACGAACAGCCATCGAGCCCCCGAAGATCCGACCCCGCGCAGCGCGGGTCGCCCAGGCTTCGTGTGTGTGCGCGGCGCGCGCGAACACAATTTGAAGCACGTCGACGTCGAGCTGCCGCGCGATTGTTTGGTGGTATTTACCGGTGTTTCTGGCTCCGGCAAGTCGTCGTTGGCGTTTGGAACGCTGTACGCCGAGGCCCAGCGCCGCTACCTGGAGTCGGTCTCGCCTTACGCGCGCCGGCTGTTCCATCAAATGGAAGTGCCCGCCGTGGACGAGATCGACGGCTTGCCACCTGCCGTTGCGTTACAACAGCAACGCGGCACGCCGACCACGCGTTCGTCCGTGGGCAGCGTGACCACGCTCTCGAATCTGCTGCGAATGCTGTACTCGCGCGCCGGTGAGTATCCGAGCGGGCAACCGCTACTATATGCGGAGTCGTTTTCGACCAACACCCCCGAGGGAGCCTGCCCGACCTGCCACGGGCTCGGTCGCATCTACGAAGTGACCGAGGCGTCGATGGTCCCCGACCCGTCACTGACGATTCGCGAACGCGCCGTCGCAGCGTGGCCGACCGCGTGGCAAGGCCAAAACCTGCGCGACATCCTGACCACGCTCGGTCACGACGTGGACGTGCCTTGGCGTGATTTGCCGAAGAAAGTGCGTGATTGGATCCTGTTCACCGAAGAACAGCCGACCGTCCCCGTGTACGCCGGCTTCAATCTCGCTGAAGTCAAGCGCGCGCTGAAGCGAAAGGAGGAACCGAGCTATCAGGGGACCTTCACCGGCGCGCGGCGTTACGTGCTGCAAACGTTCGCCTCCACGCAAAGCGCGCTGATGAAGCGGCGCGTCTCGGCCTTCATGGTGAGCACGGAGTGCAGTGAATGCGCGGGTAAACGCCTGCGCCGCGAAGCGCTCAGTGTCACCTTCGCCGGTCTCGATATTGCCGAGCTCTCGCGCTTGCCCCTCGAGCGGCTGTTCTCCACGCTGCGTCCTTGCGCCGACGGCTCCGCCCAGTCCCTTTCGCGCGTGGCACGAGAGCACCCGGAAAAGGCGATCGTGACTCGTCGCATCGCCGAAGATCTGTGTGCGCGCCTCCAAGTGCTCCTGGATCTCGGCCTGGGCTACCTCACCGTGGAGCGAAGCACGCCGACGCTCTCGCCGGGCGAACTTCAGCGGCTCCGGCTAGCCACTCAAGTGCGCTCGAACCTGTTCGGAGTCGTGTACGTGCTGGACGAGCCGTCGGCAGGGCTACACCCAGCGGATACCGAGGCGCTGTTGCGAGCCCTGGACGGCCTGAAAGCCGCTGGGAATTCGCTGTTCGTGGTCGAACACGAAATCGAGGTCATCCGCCACGCGGATTGGATCATCGATGTGGGCCCCGGGGCTGGCGAGCAGGGTGGCGAAATCCTCTTCAGCGGTCCGCTCTCCGGACTGAAAGCGTGTCAGCGATCGATCACGCGGCGTTACCTGTTCGAGGACAGCGCGATCGCTCCGCGTGCGCGGCGGGTTCCGACCGGCACGTTGAAGTTGACTGGCGTGACGCGCAACAATCTTCGCGGCCTGAACGTGGAATTCCCGCTCGGAGTGCTGACTAGCGTCACCGGCGTGTCCGGATCCGGGAAGTCGACGCTCGTGAGTCAAGTGCTGGTCGCATTGCTCGCGCGTGAGCTCGGCGCGGAACTGCCGGAGGCGGAGGCCGAAGGCGAGGAGCTCGAACGCGGCGCTGAACGAGAGCTCGAAGGCCGCATCGCGAGCGGCATGTCCGCCATCAAGCGCTTGGTTCAAGTCGATCAGCGCCCGATTGGCCGGACCCCGCGTTCGAATTTGGCCACCTATACCGGCCTCTTCGATCAAGTGCGGAAGCTGTTTGCAAGCACGAAAATGGCCAAATCACGCCGCTATGACGCGGGTCGATTCTCGTTCAACGTGGCCAAGGGCCGCTGTGAGACCTGTGAAGGCGAGGGCTTCGTGATGGTCGAGTTGTTGTTCTTGCCGAGCGTGTACGCGCCCTGCTCTGCGTGCCACGGCGCGCGCTACAACCCCAAAACGTTGGAAGTCACCTACCGCGGCAGGAATATTGCGGAGGTCCTCGGGCTCACGGTCGACGCGGCCTTCGAGTTCTTCGCGGACGAAGTTTCCGTGCGCCGAACGCTCGAGGTGTTGCGCGAAGTCGGACTGGGTTACCTGCGACTCGGACAACCTGCGACCGAGCTGTCCGGCGGTGAAGCTCAGCGCATCAAGCTTGCGACCGAGCTGCAACGTGCGCAACGCTCCGGCACGCTGTACGTGCTCGACGAACCGACCACGGGCCTCCACCCAGCCGACGTCGAGCGGCTGCTCGCGCAGCTCGAGCGGCTCGTCGCCTCGGGGGCGACGGTGATCGTCGTCGAGCACGATCTCCGCGTGATCGCCAGCAGTGACTGGGTGATCGACATCGGTCCAGGTGCCGGCGAAAAAGGCGGCAAAGTCGTGGTTGCCGGGCCGCCCGCGGGCGTCGCGCGGCACGCCTCGAGCCGCACGGCGAGCTATCTGGAACGCTACCTGGTCGAGCACGGCTCCGGGGCGCGCGGCCCCGTGCTCAATGCGAAAGCGCGGCCAAGCGCGCGAGCAGGCTCTTGAACTCGAGCTCTTCGAACAATCGGCCGAGCGACTCGAGCGCCACACGTGTGGGGACGCTCCAGCCCTCCGAAGCGGAGTCAATCGGCGCGTCTTCGCGCAGGCGCGCGAGAGACTCCGTGTGCAATATCTGCTCGCGGTGCGCGAGCAAGGTGTCTCGCACGCGCGCGCTTTTGAGTTGCTCGAGATGGTCGAGCAACTCTTGGCAGCTGCGCTGGTCGGCCAACAGTTTGTGCGCGGTGGCGGCACCTATCCCCGGAACGCCGGGCAAATTGTCCGAGGGATCTCCGAGCAACGCCACGTACGAGGGCAAGACCTCGGGGGGCACGCCGAAGCGGGCGAGCACCGCACGCTCATCGTAGATGAGCGCATCCTTGCGACGGCGGCCGACGAAGTACACGCGCACCGACCCCCGCGCGAGCTGCAATAGATCGCGATCCCCGCTCACAACCAGGGCTGGAGCTCCCGCGTTGCGGGCGCGCTTTGCCAATGTCGCGAGTACATCGTCAGCCTCGAACCCCGGGCAGCGAAAAGCCGGGACTGCGAGCGCACCCAGCAGCTCCTGCAAGCGCGCGAATTGCGCGGAAAGCGCCGGGGGTGTTGCGGGACGCCCCGCCTTGTAGTCGTCGAAGGAAACGTGTCGGAAAGTGGCTTGTGGCGCGTCGAGCGCGAACGCAAGCGCCGCGCCGGGTTGCTCGCGTAGCAGCTTGAGCAGCAAGGACGAGAACCCATACAGGGCGGAGGTCGGCTCACCCGCGCGCGTCGACATGGGTGGCAAAGCGTGGAAGGCCCGGAAGAACAGCGAATAGGTATCGATCAACAGCGCGGTTGCCGGCACCTCGTCACCGCTCCAGCTCGTCACCGTGGTCCTGCGTGCCAATCAGCGACCCGCACGCGGGAAGCGTCGTGGCAGCTAGTGCGCCTCTCGCTTGTGACCGAGATCGTCGCCGATATCACCAAGCACACTGCGCGCGAGGGTTTCGAGGTCCACCGGTTTGACCAAGTGTTGGTCGAATCCCGCCATCTTGCAGCGAGCGAGCACTGCATCGCCCGAATAGCCCGTTACGGCGATCAGTTTGCACTCGGCGAGGCGCTCGCTCTTTCGCAACAATTGCGCCAACTCATAGCCGGACATATCGGGCAAGCCGACGTCTAGAATGGCAACTTGCGGCAGAAATTCCGCGGCTTCTGACACGGCATGGCTCGCGCTGTGGACCGCGCGCACGTCATGGCCGCGCATCTCCAACAGCTGTACCAACAGATCTGCCGAGTCTGCATCATCGTCTACGATCAGGACTCGTCGCTGAAGACTCATTTGTCTCGAACCGGATGCCGGTCCCTGTGAACGCATGGGGCGTAAGATGCGCGTGGTCCGGGGGGACGTAAAGTAGCAAACTCGTGGCGATGGGCAGCAAGTTGCTGGGTGGCGGATCGCGACGTGGCGAATTGCGACCGTGGCGTTCGTGCAAGATGGAGTGGGCGCTTCACGGGCACTTGTCTCTGCTCGCGGTGCTCGCGTTCAACCTCACGGTTGGCGGGAGCGACGTCTCGCAAGCTGAACTCAGAGCGCCAGTCAGCGGTTGCAATGTCTGCCGTGAATCCAATGAATCGCCAAAAATCACGGAAAATTAAAGATATAATTAATGTCCAATCCGCTACCGAATGTTCCAGCGGCAGGGCATTTCAAGTTTGTCATTGACCGTTGGGAAGCGTTTGCGTACGCAGCTATTGAAAATGATTTTCATTTTCATTTTCAATAGACGTAAGGGCCGCAGCGTTGGAGCGAGCAATGAGGCAATCAGTCTTAGGCAATCATTCGAAATTTGTTGGTCACAGCATACTGTTCCTGGGTTTCAGCCTCGCTGGCGCCGTCAACGCACTCACCGCGTGTTCGGACGATGCTGCCAATGGCACAGGCAGCGCGAGCGCGGGTAAGTCGGGTTCAGGGTCGGGGAGCGCTGGCAAGTCGAACGGCGGATCGGGTGGGCGCGAGTTCGAGGAAGGTGGCGCGGGTGGAGTCGGGGGGGCGAATGATCTGCCTGAAGGCGGAGCTGCCGGCCTCGCGGATGCGGGCGCGGGAAACTCCCCTGGCTGGGACCTGCGCCTGAGTCCTAGCGCGACACCGCAGACGTTCGACATCACGACGGGCGGCAACGATCGCTTCTACGGCGTGACCTTGGATGCGGACGACAACATTTACGCGGTCGGCGTCACCTCCGCCGGTTTCGACGCGAACGCCGACTATGCCACGGTCGTCGCTAAATTCTCGCCGGAAGGTGTGCTCGATCGCTCCTTTGGCGATCATGGCAACGCGATCGTCAACGTGGCCGTGACTCGCAGGTGAGCTGGCGCGCGGCATTGCGCTGCAATCGGACGGAAAGATCATCGTTTCGGAAACCGTGGAGCACGAGAACGCCGCTGATCCGCGCGATCGCGACATCGCTGTCTTGCGCTTCAATACTGACGGCTCGAAAGACGCCGACTTCGGCGTCGAGGGCGTCAAGATCATCGATCTGAGCGACGGGGTTTTGGTCGGCAATGCGTACCTCGCCGACAGCGCATGGGGGCTTGGAGTGTACCCCGACGACCGCATCGTGGTCAGCGGCGGATTGGTGGCAGCATCCAAAACGGACACTGACTTTGCGTTGGTGCGCTTGACCAAAGATGGCGAGTATGACGAAGGCTTCGGTACGAAGGGCGTGTTCACGCTCGATACACTGATCGGCGATCCGCAGGTCAGCAACAACGCGAGCCCGCGCAACCTGACGATTTTGCCTGACGACCAAGGCATCGTTGCGGCCGGTTACCAGCCGGTTCCAGGCTTCGATACCAAGCCGGTCGTTTATCGCGTCACGAACGCCGGAAAGTTGGACGAGACCTTCGGCGTCGACGGCGTGTTCAGCGAATCGATCTTGCCGGAGCAAACCGAGACCTACGCCGCGGTACCGCAAAGCAACGGCAGTCTCGTGACGACCGGCTACGGCCGGGAACTCTCGAGCGAAACGACCGACATCGTTTCCCTGCGCCTGAAGCCCAACGGAACCTGGGACACGAGCTATGGCACCGATGGCCTGGTGCGCATCGACATCGCCGGATTTGCCGACAATTCCCGCAAGTTGCTGGTGCTGCCGAATGATCACATCGTGCTCGTGGGCGGAGGCCGTCCGACGGCCGCGGATGTCGATGGCGTAGTGGTCGCGCTGAGCGCCGACGGTCAGCCTGATACGTCCTTCGGTGCGAAAGGGTTCAAAACTTTCGACTTGGGCGGTCCTGCCGATTTCTTGTGGGGGGTCGCGCTTGCGCCCTCGCAAACGCGCGTGGTTGCCGTGGGCATCAAAGGGGCAACGGCCAACACCTCCAACGACGATGCGGCTTTGCTGATTTTGAAACTCGTCCGCTGAACCCTTGCTGCCATGCGTTTTCTCCGAGTAATTGGCCTCGCCGTGATCTGCTGCGCAGGCTGCGGCGGGGCCGGCGACCCTGTTTCCGCTGCAGATCCTTTCAGCGGGCCTTCGGTGTGCAGCAGCGGGCAGCTGCGCAGTATCAACGAATCGGAGGGCGAGGCGATGGGACCTGGGCGCGCATGCATCGCTTGTCACGCCGACTCGAACGCTGCGACCGGCGAAAACGACGCCCCAATCTTCGCCTTCGCCGGCACGGTCTACCCAACCGCGCACGAACCGACCGATTGCCTTGCGTCGGCCTCGGCGGGCGCGGAGATCGAAATCACGGACGCTCAAGGGCGCGTGTTCACGCAAGTGGCCAATCACTCGGGGAACTTCTTCGGCGAGCCCCAACGATTCAGCTACCCGTACCGGGCCACGGTGCGCTTTCAAGGCCGCGAGCGCACGATGGCCGCGCCGCAAATGCTCGGCGACTGCAATACATGCCACAGCGAGCGAGGAGACGAAGCCGCTCCGGGACGCATTCTCTTGCCCTGAAGCCGGGCTCGGCGGCGTTCCTGGAGCGCACGAGGTCGCTTAGATAAATCTATTGCCGTGCCAGGAACACCAGGATCCGTGACGCGCCGATTCCGGAGGAGCACGCGGTCGACTTGCGCCCGCCCTCCGCGTGGACGCCCAAGCCTGGCGAGACGGGGCCAACGCTCTGGAATGCGCTCTCGATCTCGACGATCTACACGACGGCGTGGCACTTCCGCGACGTCTTGTGCAGTCGCATCCACTCTCCACAAAACGACACGATCTTGACCGGCGCCGGCCGCGCGGGCTTCGAAAGTTCCTAGTGATTTTTGGGGGTGAGCGGGCGAGCAGCGACAAAAGCGTCGCGTAGCTCTCACGCCGTCGAGGCCAGCGAGTGATCGCGATAGCCGGCGCGCGAATGCAACCGACCCGAGCTCGGCGCTTGGCTGTCAGGAGCTGGGGCGAGCAGCGGGCTACGCGCCGCGCTGCGCGCGCATGGCCCGCTTACCCAAACCCAAATTCGCAAGCCGGCTGCACTCACTTTCCGAGCGACAATCCTGGGGGGATCAAGTCGCACGGCAGGGTGCCCGCGGGCGGTCGAGGGAGCGTGTCTGGCCGCTCGATGCAGCCACTGACCGTCGTGCCTGAAGCGTTGCCCGAGCCGTCACTAGAACAAGCGGCCAGAGCGACGCACAGCAAGCCGAGCAGCGCGTACGCCACTCTCGACATCAGTACTTCACCCAAATCTGCTCGCCTGCTGCGATCGACGTCAGCGCGGAGGTCCCCGACGTTCCGGCGATCAACTCGCTGGTCGCGGGATTGATGCTGTATGCCTTGCTCCCGGACCAAACGATCTGTGCGTCGCCGAAGAAGCCCTTCAGATCGTCGACCGCTGTGTCGACCTTGAACTTGTTCCACCCGGGAAAACGCGCGGGGAGGAGATAGAGCGTGGGAGCGGGCTCGACGGTGCTCTCCGCGGGTTCGTCGACGCCGACCCAATCCACCACGGTTTCGGTGCCATCAGTGGTGCGGCAGGTTTGGTGGGCCGGAAAGTAGATCTTGGTGAACGCCTGGTCGGGCGCTTTGAGCCGAACGAGCAGCTTGTAATACTGCGTGTCCGCGTCGAGCACGCTGGCGTCGGACTTCGTCCAGGTGACGGAGACGATGGTTCCGGCGGCATCAGTCTCGACGTCGACTTGACCAAAGTCGCTGGTTTCCGGGCGAACCGAAGTGACACCAGGCGGGATCTCGATTTGCACGCGGTACGTGTCGGCGCCCTCGCAACCATGCCCCACACCGAACGCCACTTCCCCCGAGGTGTTCGCGAATGCCGGCCCGGAGGCGATTGACACGTGTGCGTGCGCAGCCGAGGAAACGAGCGCCGTAAAGCCGGTAAATAGGGCAATCACAATTCGTTGCATGTAAGCGTTCTCCTCTGACCTGAGTAGCGCACCCCGGCGCGGCGAGGGATGCGGCAAATGTTCGCAGGGTGCGACTTTTGCGCGGTCAGCTTGGTCACGTCACGCTATGCCTACTTCGGATGTTTGAGCTTCGGACCATTCGCATCGCGCCGCTCGCTGTCCTTGCGCTCGTGCTGACTGCGTGCGGCGGCGGCGAGCCGAACAACGGCCAGAGTGCGCAATCCCAGTACGAGTGTTCGCCAGTTGCGCCCACCGAGTGCCCGGAGTCTGCGCCGCACTATGCGGACGTCGCGCCGATCTTCGAACAGCGTTGCGCCGGATGCCACACCACGACCGTGAAGGATGCACCGTGGCCGCTCGACAACTACGAGCACGTCGCGGATTGGGCGACGTTCATTCGCGATGAGCTTTTGCAATGCGCGATGCCTCCAGCTGACTCCGGAGTCGGGATGCCGCCCGAGGAGCGCGACGCAATTCTGGTCTGGGTTCGCTGCGGCTACCCCAAATAGGGGCGTGGGTTCGACGCGGATTGCAAACCCAATCGTCCACGTCACGGGTGCGGTCGAAAACGACCCTTGCCGAGCTCAACCCCGGACGGCGTTGCGACCGGCTTCTTTTGCGGCATACATGCGTTGATCGGCGCGTTCGAACAAGCGAAGCTCGCTCTCGTCGCCGTGGCTATATTCGGCGCAGCCGATGCTGACGGTGACTCGTAGCCGTGTGTCGCGATAGCTGACGGTGAGCTCGGCGATGGCTTGGCGTATCCGTTCGGCGATGGCTACGGCGTCTTCGAGCTTCGTCTCGAGCAGCAGCACGACGAACTCCTCACCGCCATAACGCGCGGCCAGCGAGTCCGAAGGCAGGCAGGACATGATGTTCCCCGCGACGGCCCGCAACGTGATGTCGCCCAGTTGGTGCCCGTAGTCGTCGTTGACGGCTTTGAAATGATCGATGTCGATCATCAATAGGCAAAACGTGCGGTTGTAGCGCCGCGCGCGTGAGAACTCGCGCCCGAGTTCGTCCATCAGGTGGCGCTTGCTGCGCATGCCGGTGAGCGCGTCCGTGGTCGCGTTCGAGTAGATTTGCTCGTGCAGCGCGGCTTCCAGATCCGTTGCGCTCAGGTACTTGAAGATGGTCGCGCCGATCTGAATGCGATCGCCCGTGCGTAATTCGACGATACCGCTGAGTTCCGCGTCGTTGAGTAGGGTGCCGTTGGTCGAGCCCACGTCCATCAACACGATGCGCTCCGAGCGACGCTCGAGGCGTGCATGACGGCGTGAAACGCCATCATCCGCCAAAACTAGTTCGTTGTTGGGATCGCGACCGATGCGCAAGGGCAGGTGATCGAGCTTGATCGAGCGGCCCGCGCCGCCCTCGCGCTGGTAGACGACGACGAGGCAGTCCGAGCTGGTACGTATGACGGGAATGGCTTGCGCCACATCACTGACGGCTGTGTCCTCGTCGCCGCTGGACATGCCGAATTGTGTTCCCGAACATCCGTGCAGGCAAGATCCGTAAATAAATGAAACCGAGACGAAATCCGACCACATCTGCGCAGATGGGATGAAAGCGGCACGAGTGTGCGGGTGCGTGCCGCTCTCCTACATCAGCGCGGCTCACATCGGCGACAACGCGGTGTAGTCCAAGAAGTTCCCAGACATCATCAGCAGCGACAGCACCGTCCACGACTCGTCGTAATACACGCCGCCAACCAACAGATTCATTGTGGCAACGTTGTCGTAGCCGGCCTGAATGAACGACTGATAGGTCGCGCTGCTCATCGCCCCGACCGCGGCGGGACCGACGAATGCTGCAGATTGCCCACCTTGGTATTGGGGGCGAGGCGTGCCATTCAGGTCGTAGCCATCGACCATTTGTTTGGCGCCGATGTTCGCGAAAAACTGACTGGTCTTTGCCACGTAGTCCTTCGCGCGCGTCTCGCCGAAGTGACAATAGTCGAGCCCGATCCGGAACGGAGTTCGGCACGAGTCGTATTGGTAGTGAGTGGGAGCGTTCCCGGACATCCACACGTTGGGATTCGGCACACCATCACTCGTGCACCACGCGGGCACCAGACCGTTTTCAGTGTTGCCGTTGGCGGAGTTCAGTGATTTGGCGAGCGTCTCGTAGCTCGTCTGCAGGACCTGATTCCACTTGTCGTTGCCGCTCACCTTGGCGAACACGCGGTAGTAAGACGGCGCAAAATAGGAGGGATTGACCGTGCTCCAGCCGCCCCAACCATCGCCCGGTTTGAGCAGCTTATCGTCCTGAATTTCGGTGTTGTAGACCTGCTCGATCTGGTGCTTGGCGATGTTCAAGTAGGTGTCGTTCAGACTGCCTTTGCCGCCCCATTGCTTGTCGGCCATGACCAGCGCCCAAGCCATGTCTTCGTCGGCATCACTGGCGGCGCCCGAACCGTTTTCGCCGCGATCCTTGCCGTTGGCCAGGATGTACCAATCCATCAGCCCGTTCTTGCCGAGGAACTGCTGTTCGTACTTCCACAAAGAGTCGAACAGCGATTGATCGCCCATGTACACCGCGATCAGCATGCCGTACGCGATGCCCTCGGAGACCGTCGAGTTTGGCTCGAGATCGCCTGGCTCGTTCGCTCGCTTGACGCGCAAGAAGCCGGCCGCACCGTCAGCCGTCACGGTGTCCGCCTTCCACTTCTCGTAGGCTGCCTTCACGTCCGAGTTGCGGAAGTTGGGGTAGGTACAGTTTGCGCTGAAGCGGTTTTGCGGAAACGGGAAATTCACGCCGTTTGCCGCGGGAGTCGGGCCCCGCGGTTCGGCGGGCATGCTCCCGGCCGCGCCCGCAGCGGCGGGTGAGCCCCCGGCCCCGGCGCTGGTCGAGCCGGCGGCGCTGACCACCGGCGACGCGCCGGCGGTCCCGGCGCCCGGCTGAACGACCGCAGGGGCGCCGGCGCTCGAACCGCCGCTGCTCGTGTCACAAGGCGGGTTGGATTGCTGGCAATGAACCGAAGTTAGAGCGAGTAGGGAAAGCGGCCAGAAGGACGACGCGCGAGCATAGGCGGAAGACGACACCCGACAGAGCGTAACTCCGTCGGGTGGCGATGCAGCTCGTTTTCGCCCCAGCGTTGTCGTTCTGCAAAGCATCTCATTAAAAAGTTTCCCGTCTCCTGGAATCGGTTCCAGCAAGTCTCTTTACTTGCCGCGGGCCGAAAGCTCAGCGTTTTCGGCTTTCGGCTCAGGACGAGACAGCCTCGAGCGCGCGAATTTGCGCTTGCACGGGCGGCAATGGTCATCGGGTCGAAACGCCGTCGGCACAGATGCAGCCTAGGCTCGCGCCATTCTCGAGCACCGATCACCCATTCACCTGGCGAAGCGCGGGAAACGCGCGAGCGCTTGCAATGTCGACTTACCGCGGCTTCCTTGTTCTTCCTTTCGTGCACTTCATTCTCGTCGCGTGTGCCACTTCACGCACGGAAGTCCCCGCGCTCGTGCCGATCTCGAGCGGCCCGCAAGCGATTGAATTCGAGAGCGCCCCGCCAGAAATAACGCGGGCGCCCGGCCCGTACGCGCCCACGCGCGCGGCGAACTCGCCCCGCTACTCTTGGCAGAGCGCGACGCAGACGAGTTGCGACGCGCAGCCGATTGCCAAACCAATGGACGACACCCCGGCGCCGGTCGTGCTGACGTTCAGCGGACCCGTGGGCGTGTTTCCGCTGCTGCCCAACGAAGTGCTCGAGGGCGAGCCGGTGCGGGCGAGCGCGCCGCTCGAGGCGGAGCGAAACCCCGTGGCGCCAGCAACGCCAGCGCCGGCTCACTCTCCAGATTTCGTCGTAGCCGCCTTACGACCTGCATTTCGGCGCTGCTTTTCGCATTGGCTCGACTCCAGAGCGGACGCCGAGGGCAGCGTGCGTTTGGCGCTCGAGGTCGGCTGCGCGGGCGAAGTGCAGGCGATTTCGGCGGACGTGCAGGGCGTGGACGAACCGACGCTCGAGTGCTTGTTTGCCGTGGTCGGTTCGGCGCAATTCGGTCCGCCCGCAAACGGTCACGCGACGCTGCAGGTGCCGGTCGTGTTCAAGAACGCGTCTCGCTAGCCGCTTCGATTGCTCGCGCGAGTTCGACGATGCTGGCAGGCGAGCTGCCCTCGGCCTTGTTGTTGACCAGCACGAATGCAGGTACATCATGCGCCAGCGCTTTGCTGACCAGGGTGGCGATGTCAGAACGCGTCGAAAGATCGGGCTCGACGAGGCGATCGAACGGCAGAAAGCGCGAGCGCGCAGCTTCGTACTCGTCTCCGCGTCGCATGAGCCAGCGCACGATCAGCGGCTTACGCGCATGGGGCGGGATCTGGCGCGCTTGCGCGAGCACCGAGGGCATCAATCCCCAAGCGTTGTGGGCGTGTACGGCGCCGCCAGCGGCAAGCGCTCGCGCATAGGCCGGCGTGAGGAGCTCTGCGTTGCGCAGCTCGACCACGTACGGGACGCCTCGCGGAAGCCGCTCGAGAAATGCTTGCAAGCGGTCCGCGAACTGCGCCGGATGCCCGACGTCTTGCGGCGGAAATTGAAATAGTAACGCTCCGAGCTTCTCGCCCAAGCCGGGCACGCACTGCGCTGCGACGGCGTCCGTTGCATACGCGGGATCGAGAAAGCGCGGGTTCGCTTCGCCTTGGCGCTTTCCGTAGCGCGCGTGCTTGGGGAAGCGCGCGAGCGTGCACTCCTCGTGCGCTTTGACGAGGAAGCGAAAATCGGCCGGCACTTGTCGGGCGAGTTGTCGGAAGTAGTGCTCGGGGAGGGGGTCATAAAAGGAGCGATCGACTTCGACGGAGCGAAGGTGGGGGTGTTTGCTGTAAGCAGTGAGGCCGGCTTCGGAGAGCAACTTCGGATCGGCGTCGCTTGCGTAGACCGTGCCGCGCCAGCCGGGAAACGACCAAGACATGGTGCCCATGCGGAGAGCAGGGGAGAGGCGCTCCGACAGCGCGCGTAGCGCGGGATCGATGGCTGCGGGCTCGATGGTGCGTGGCGGGAGCTCGAAGAGAGTCGGTTGAGTGTCGCTGGCTGACACGGCACAGGCACGCTCCCTCGGAAGTGATTGCTACGCAAGCCTGCCCAACGAAGGAGCCGAACGGGATCTTGCTCGTGTGCTGTGAAGATGTTCGAGTTTTCGCTAAAGTGCGCCCGCCATGAAAGGTACTCCGTCGCAGCTCGGCGATTCGCACAACTTCGGTCGCCGAGTGGTGCTGCGCGGCGAACGCATCGAAAAGCCGCGCACCCTGCTCTGGGAGTGGCTGCTTTTGTCGAGGCAGAGCCCATTGCGCCAGCTTCTGGACCGAGCGGCCGCGCAGGATGCGCTCGGCGTCGACGCTTTTGGTTTTTTGCCCGCGCTCGAGTTTTTCGGCTCGCGCGGCGCTGACGGCGGACAGGTCGAGCGGCTTCAGCTGGAGCCACTGCGAACTCGCGATACCGAGACACGACGAGCGCTGGCGACCATCGTCGGTCGGTCCCTCGCGCTGTGGAGCTGGCTTGGCGTCGCAGACCTGCACTGGGAAAACCTCGTCTTGGGCGTCGATGAGCAGGGGCGCGTGGTCTTCGGCCCGCTCGACATCGAAATGATCTTGGCCGACCTTTCACTGCCCACAGAGACGAAGCTGCTCCCCGACGCCGATCCCGAATACGCGGCCATTTGTCGGCACGCGAGCGGGGTGCGGCGCGTGTTACCCTACCTCGGTAAGCCGATCGACGTCGGCGAGTTGCTGGTGATGGCTGGCGCTTACCGTCGCACGCTGGCATTTTTGGACCGGCATTCGCAGGAGATCGCGGACGTTTTGTCGGCCTTGCCCGAGCTGCGTGAAGCGCCCTTGCGCGTACTGCTCCGCGGCACGGGCGACTACGTGCAATCCGTCTCCTCGTCGCTTTGGCCACCATTGCTCGAGGCCGAAATCGAACAACTGGCGCGCGGCGACATCCCGTACTTCTTTCGCTTGTACGGGCGTCCGGGGATTCACTACTACGCCGATGCCACGCTCAGCCGAATCGCCAGTTTGCCGCTTCATGGGGACGTGCCACAGCTAGATCCCATCTTGCAACTGTCACGCGGTCTGCGCTCCCCTTCACGCAAGAAGTTGCGCGAAGACGGCTTGTTCACACTGCTCGGCGCCTTCGATCATCAGTCGTTTACGGGCACGCACGTCGGTGAAGAGCTCTCGTTGACGTTCAGCAAGCGCAACCTGGTCGTGACCTTGCCGAGCGGCGAAGAGCTACGAACATCGCGAAATTTGCGCGCGTTCGTGGGCAGCGTCTATCTGCCTTGTGAATGCGGGGAAGTGAGCAGCGTGTTCGTGCCGCCGGTGAGTGTGTGCGCTGCCGCGCAGAGCAGCGTATAGTCGGCCCCAATCGTGTCTGATTCTACTTGTGCCACCTGCAAGCGCCCCAGCGTGGCGTGCGTTTGCGATCGCATCATGACCTACCCGACCGAGCGGCGCGTGCTGATCTTGCAGCACCCACAAGAACAAGACGCCGTGCTCGGTTCCGCGCAGATTCTGACTGCTAGCCTACCGAAAGCAAAGATCGTCGTTGGTCTCAGTTGGCCCAATTTTGCCAAGGCCCTGGGGGAAGACGGCGTAGACCCTCGCCGCTGGGCCGTGCTGTTCCCCGACCGCGAAGCCCAGGGTGAAGGGGTCACAGGGCGCGCCGGCATCAGCTCGCCCAGCACGCTCGAAGGTATCGTGGTGCTCGACGGCACGTGGTCCAAAGCCAAAACCTTGTGGTGGCGCAACCCCTGGCTCAACAAGCTGAATCGCCTGACCTTGACGCCCAAGCAACCCTCCATTTATGGCCACTTGCGCGCCGAGCCCCGTCGTGAATTCGTCTCCACTCTCGAATCGGTGACCGCCGCGCTCACGCTGTGCGGTGAGTCCCCCGAGATTGAAGCAGGCCTCGCGCGCGTCTTCCGCACCCTGGTTCAGCGCGTCCGCGACGCGAAAATCATCCCGCCCAAAGGCAGCCGCCCAGCGCCCAAAGCCAGGCGTCGGCCGCCCAAAGCCCCGAGTTCGACGGGCTGACGCTGCGACGTGCTGAGCCGTCCCCGGAAACACCCCCGGTCGCAAGCCGCGCTATAAGCTGGGCGTGGCACCACTTCGAACAGCGCGGGTCGATGAATAAGGCCGATTGGTCATTGCTCGGCACGATGCTGGCGGGCTTCTTTGCGATCATGAATCCGATCGCGAACATTCCCATCTTCTTGGGGCTGACCCAAGGTTATGGGGTCGAGGCACGGCGGCGCGTGGCGTTGCGTTCCACGCTGATCGCGTTCTCTACGGTCGCCGTGTTTACGTTGCTCGGGCAGCTGATCTTTTCGATGTTCGGGATCACCATCGCAGCGTTTCGCATTGCAGGTGGTGTGATCATCTTTCTCATCGGCTATCAGATGCTGCAGGGCGAGATCTCGCCCGCGCATCAGACGCGGCGTGTGCGCGACGCGAGCGGCGATGCGAGCGGCGCGCCCTCGCGCCCGTCCGTGATTGATGACGAGGGGATGCTGTCGGTGGCGATATCGCCGCTGGGCGTGCCGCTGCTGGCAGGCCCCGGGACGATCGTCACCGCGATTGGCTTTTCTGCGGGACATTGGCGACACGCGGTCATCAGCTTGATCGCGTTCGCTCTCTTGTGCGTGACGACCTGGTTCGGGTTCGTGGCCGGTGAGCGCTCGGTGCGTTACCTCGGGACCTCGTTCCTGACCGTGATCACCCGACTGATGGGCTTGATTTTGGCGGTCGTCGGCACGGAGATGTTGTTGGAGGGGCTGCGGGGCGCGTTTCCGTCGTTGCATTGAGCGCGGGCGCTGGACGCGGTTGGGTCACTCGGCTCCGTTCCATCCGATCTGCGACGCGCTCGAGGCACCCTTCACGCCACGATGGCGGCGATCCGCTGCCAGCACCAAAACGCCGCGACGATACCCACTGCGTACAGCGCAGGCCGCCGTGCCCGCGTGAGCCATCCCTTCGGCCAGGGCACGCTCACGAGCAAGAACGCGAGCAGCACCATCATCAACTGTCCCAGCTCGACGCCCACATTGAAGCTGAGCAACGCCATCGGCAAATGACTCTGCGGTAGCCCAATGCTCTTCAGCGCGCCGGCAAAGCCGAGCCCGTGGACCAGGCCGAACAAGAACGAAACCAACGCTGGCGTGCGTCGAGCCAGCGTGTTCGCGTCGTGCAGTGACTCGCTGGCCACGAGCACGATCGACAGCGCAATGCATGCCTCGACGGGAGCCGAACGCAGCGTCAACCAGCCGAAGACGCTGCACGCGAGCGTTAGACTGTGCGCCAGCGTAAACGCCGTGATCGTGCCGATCAAGCGACGATTGAAGCCGACCAGAAACAGTAAACTCGCGACGAACAGCAAGTGATCGACGCCGCTCAAAATGTGCTGCACGCCGAGCACGGTGTAAACGCGGAATATCTCGGCAAGCCCGCGGCGATCGTCGGCGGAGCCGAACAGCTCGACCGAGGGTTGAGAACCGGTGAACGTGTAGACGCGACTCTGGCCATCGAGCCAGGTGATCTTGACGAGGGCCGCCGAGTAGCGTTTGCCCACGCCCTCAATCACGAAGGTTCCTTTCAGGCCTTCCTCATCACAGTGCACGACGTTGGCATCGGATTGGACGCATTTGCCGGGCCAGTGTGGCTTCAGGTCATCGCCCATCGGGCGTTTGTCGCTCGCGGCTGACCACAGCCACAGAAACTCGTTGGGAGCCGTCTCGCGGACTTCCATCTCCGCCATGCTCATCTCGTGCGCGTGTGTCGGCGGTGCGTAGAGCGCGACCACGAGCGTGAAGAGCACAAGGCCGAGAGCGCGCCAGCCTACCCTGCTCATTCGGACGACTCATGGCCGGCAGCGGACTTTTCGAAGGTGATCTTGTACTTTTTGGCCATCGCACGCACCGCTGCGCTGCGCTGCTCGGAAGCCGTCGCGTCTTTCCAGTCTTGGAGCACCATGCCGCGCGCGATCTCGAACACCGCGGGCTTGGGCGGAGTCGCTGCGTTCAAGCGAATGGCACGCCAGCCATCGCGGGTCTGCAGGGCCTGCCAAGTGCCCGGCGTCGCCGCCTGTAAGGCTTTGGCGAAGTCTGCGCCGTAGCTGTCGACGAGGTTCGAAAGCGGGCGCGCCTTGAACACGCGTAGGCCGGCTTTTGAATCGCCGGGCGTGCCGTTGTTCAGCGCAGTCACGAATTGTCGCACCGTCGCTTCCGTGCTCGTGCCCGAGAGGGCCGCCTCTTCGAAGTCGAAGCGCGCCGGCTCGTCATACTTGTCGCGGTGCGCCTCGAACCACGCGCGCAGCGTGGGGTCGTCGATGGGCGGCAGCTTCACGTTGCTGTCGACCACGCTGAGCGCCTTGAAGATCACGCGCTCTCGGATCGCCGAATCACCCTTGTCCACCTGCAGCGCGAGGCCCTCGCGATAGAGCACTTCGTTGTCGAGCCAAACGCGATGCAGCGCTTCGAGTTCCTCCGGATTCGGATCTCGGCCACGCGCCGCCTTGAACGTCTCGGTCGCCTCGGCATCGACGTCGGCGCCCACCACGATCGTGTGCGAGTCATCGGTCTTTGCCGCGACGAAGTGATCGATCGCAAACAAGAAGCCACCCAGCACGATGAAGTGCAGTAGCGGCTCCCGCAGCCAAGACCGCCGCGGTGAGGGGGGCTGCGTCGATACGGCAGGTTGGGCGGCTCGAGATGACAGAGGCTCGGATAGACCAAGATTCAATGCAGGCGTCGACATGGGGTTTTGACGAGGTCTCGGAAAAAGGAAACGGCGCCGTGCGTTTCCCGCGCGGCGCCGTTTCGTGCCATCCGTCAGTGACGGTAGTGTCACTCGTGAGTGACGATGGCGTCACTCGTGAGTGACGGTCTCGCTCAGTTCACGCCCGCAACCGGGGTCGAGCCAGTGACCTCGACGTACACTGGGTTGGCGTAGAACCAGAGGTCCGACCAAGCCGCGATGTCGTACGAGACGGCCTTCTTGCCGTTGATTGGGTTCGACGCACCCGTCGCCGTGGCCAAGTGATCCGGGCAACCGTCGAACTGGCTGTTCGCGCTGTGCACGGTGTTGCAGGGAATGCGCAAACGAGTCGTGTCGTTCGCGTTGGTTACGACGTCCGCGAGCGGGTTGCCGCTGGCGTCGGTCTCGAAGGGCACGGCCGCCGGCAGGTTGGTGCCACGCAGACGGAAATACTGCGAGGCAGTGACCGCCGGGACGCGGAACGTCATGGTCAAGAACGTCGAGCCGTCGACCGGGGACGCCGAAGCCGTCCACGCCGAAGCTCCAGCGCCGTTGAACGTCTTGAGGATCGCAGCCGAGACGTTCTTGGCCGCGTCAGGCACCACCGACAGATCAGCCGTCGTGCCATCGGCCTTCAACCAGTTGGTGTTGCGCGGCCACTCACCGGAGTAGTTCGCGGCACCAGGGGTGCGGTACCCGGTCACCAAACCATTGATCACGTCGATGTGGTCGAGCACCGGCTGATTGAGCGGTTGGTTGATGCTCACCTGAGCCAGCGACGGATTCGGGAAGGTGTACGGCGAGAAGTTCGTGCCGGCCGGATCGCGCACCGTGATGCTGACTACGATGTCCGAACCCGACGCGACGACCAGCTTCTCACCCATCGTGGCGCAACCAGCGGCGCTCGGCGAGTTGTTGTTGACCGCTGCGTTGAGGGACAGTTCACCCACGAGCGCTTCCGACTTGCCCGTGCAGGCCACGAAACCGAGGCGGTCGATGATCTGGCCGCTACTCGCGAAGTTGTTGCCGGTGCGCAGGCCATCGACAATCTGCTGCGGAGTCGGCTTGTTGCCGCCGGAGCGCACCATCGTGTAGTTGCGCTGGTATTCGCCCGGGTAGAAGTCCTGGGTCGAGCGGCGGTCATCGGGACCGAAGTTGCCGCGGTTGTGCCAGTCAGAGCTGGCGAAGAACCAGAAGTTGCGACCTTCACCGAGCAGCGCATCCCAAACGCCGCCCAGATAGCCGCCGTAAACGCCCGTGCCGCCGTAGGTCGTGCCACCCACGCTGTCGGTTTGGACGCCACCGATGTTGTTGCGCAGCACCTGGTACTCACCGCGGTTGGACGAAGCGCCGTGACCCGGCTGGGTCTCCATGCCGATGGCAATTCGTGGCGCGGTGTTGTTGAAGTTGCGGAGGTGCTCGACGTTGAAGCCGTTGTTGCCGTCCGGGTTGAACTGGCCGGCGCGCTCGAGGTGCGCGGGGACGTAGTACGAACCGTTGGGCGCGTTGGCGGCCATCCACTTGAGAGCTTCGAGTGTCTTGTTGTGGCCCTTCGTGCCGGTGCCCGTGCCGCTCGCGGGGATCAGCTTCTGCGCGGTCGCGCTCCAGCTCGGATCTGCGGAGTTCAAGCTGCCCGGGACGGAGCAATCCCAGTTGTTTCCGGCGCCACGACTGGTGTCGGTGTCGCCACGGTCGAAGCAGTACTCCCATTTAGCCAGATCGGAGCCGCTACCGATGGCGGTGTAGCCGGGCGTCGTGGGCAGCGTCGCGCTGTTGAGCGCAGCCGGGATCTGGCCCGTGATCACGGACATCGAGCTGTGCTCGTGACCGGCGACGACGGACTCGATGCCGAGGAACAAGGGCTTGTTCAAGTAGGCGTTCAGGTACTCGATGAGCGGGTACTGGAACTCTTGAATCGACTGCCAGCGCCACATGTTCTTGTTCGGGCTGGAGCCAGAAGCGTCACCCTTCGGGGTAACGCCCGAGTTTTCCCAGGTGGTGGTCGGACCCTTGCCGGTTACGAACGGGTAGGCCGGCGTGGCGAGCGTCGCGTCTTCGACTAACGTGCAGTTGCGGTTGCCGTTGCCACCGTGCCCGGCTTGCACGAACCAATCGAGACCAAAGGTCCCGTCGGTCTTGTCGGTCACCTTCTTGACCAACTTCTGCATCGAGATCGCGCCGTCAGAGCAGGTGGTGTGGTTGTGGAAGTCGCCGGCGACGTACGTGCCGGGGGCTTTCGTCGCGGCCGAGCAGGTGATTTGCACGGTCTGCGCATCGGCACAGGACGCGGCCGGGTCACCATCGCTGACGCTGAGCGAGACGGTCGCGGTGCCGGCGGTAGTGCAGGTGAACGTCGGATTTTGTGCGGTGGCGCTGCTGAGCGTGCCCGCGCTGGCGGTCCAAGCGTAGCTGAGCGCGCTCGGAGCAGCGTCGCTGTCGTGAGCGGCGGCCGAAAGAGCGACCGTGCCGCCGAGGGCAACCTCGGCCGGGTTGGCAGAGAGCGAGTCGATGACCGGGCATACGTTCAACGCGCCGTTGACCAACACGCTGCCCGTGCGTGGCGCTTCTTTGCAGATGAGCGCGACATTGACGGGCGTGGTCGTGCGGGCCTGCACGTTGAATGTGGCGGAGCCGTTGCAGGTCGTCGACGAATCGGTGGTGGTGCCGCTGATGGTGATCGAGTAGCCGTTGCCGACTGGGATGCCACCGATGGTGGTGCTCAGCTTGGTCGCCGAGCTGAGGTCTATCCCAGCGGTCTTGGAGTAGGCGTTCGGTCCGACGATGGTGTAGCTCGCGCTGTTGAGCGAGGTGCCATTCGCTAGCTGCAAGGCTAGGTTGACCTCGCCGCTCGTTTCTTCACTCGCGGTGGCAGGCGCTTGCGTCGCGCTGCCTTGATCGCCGCAGCCGACGACTGCGGCGATGCCGCAGAAGCCCAAGGCCAGAATCGATAGTTTTTCAGTTCTCATCATTGCTTTTCTCCGAACGGCGGTGCCGTACCAGGCGGAAAACGCCAGTAATCCGTGCGGGTGATTAGCAAGATGCAGGCCACCGTTCGCGCTGCTCGAAGCTATGGAAATCACGAAGTTTTTGCTGGGTTGGCCAGACACACTCGGGACACATTTCCGGATTCCGGAAATGGCGTTCGAAGTTCGGAATTCGCCAGCTTCGCTCGTGAAACAGCGGGGCAAACTCCGTATGACGATTCAGTGTCGGATCGGGTCGAGGTTCGATCTGCCCGAGTCGAGCTGCGACAGCATTTGTGGTGCCTCACGGCGTGCGGGTTGGAGTCGCGCCAGCTCCGTGAGTAACGTTCGCGCCGCGGGCGCGTCCGTGCGCGCGAGGGCTCCGGACATCGCGAGCAACGGGTCATACGCCGGACGAAAATCTGGGCTGAGCCGTAAGACGGCGAGCAGCGGCTCCCGCACTTGAGCGAGCATTTCCTCGACCCGCGATGAGGCGTGCACGTCGCGCCCCGATTCGATGAAGCGATCGCGCGCGACCCAATACGCCGAGAGGCGAGCGAAGAAATTCGAGTCTGCTGGTTGAATGAGTAACTCCGCAGGGTTACTTGACAACTCGTGTAACAAGGCGAGTAGGCGATCGCGCGGCAGCGAATCAGGGGCATAGGTGATGCGCGGCGCGCCATACATCACGATCGGGCGATCATCGGTGTTTTGCGGCGAATTGGCGGCAAATTGCCTGAGCGCCGTCGGCCCCGCCACTATCTCGCCCAGCACGCTGAATTCGTCGTCGATGCCGAGCTCCGGGAGCAGCGCTGGTGTCTCCGGACGAGACAGGTGGTCGCGTAGCCGAGCGACGTCGATACGGTCGGCATCGCCGCTCGCGACGAGACCCAGCACCGGCGTCTCGAGGCTGTTGCTCGCGAGCATGGCAAAGCCACGCGGATACACGCTCGTGAACGAGCGCACGATGCTCCGCAGCGTCATCAGATCGAGCTGATGCAACGGTAACCACTGGCAGAAAATTCCGCCCGCGCGCAGCCGGGAACGCACGGCCTCGAAATGTTCGACCGTGTACAGCGCGCCCGAGCCGCTGCGTGCAGGATGAAAGTTGTCAGAGACGATCACGTCGTACTGGCGAGCGCTGGCGCGCACGTAGCGGCGTGCATCCGCTACCATGACGTGTAGACGCGCCTGGGCGTCGCTGGACAAATCAGCTGTAAAACGGCTGGAAGCTTGCATCACTTCCGGGAGTAGCTCGACCACGTCCACGTTCAGCGTCGGAGCTTCCGCTGCGCTGGATGAAGTGACACCGGTTCCGAGACCCAAGAACAATGCTCGTCGCGGATCCGGATGGAGCAACAATGGCAGCCATGCTTGACGACCGTCGACTCGGCGCGACGAGCTGCTTCCTTCTTGCTGGCGGTTGTTGATGCGTAGGCGTGCGACGCCCGAGGCATCTTCGACCACGCTCACCGCAGCCAGCACGCCTTCTTGATAGCTGACGACGTGCCCTCCCTCCGGGATGTCGATGAAGGTCAGCGACGGCGCAGCAAACAAGAGGATCAGCGTCGCGGCAGCCGTCGACCAAAACGGCCAGCGTGACCACGAGCGCCTGGCGACCATGGCGAGGTAGCCCACGGCGATCGACAAGAGCGACAACTTGGCCCCAATCGCGGGCAAGGCGAGCACCCCGAACAGCGCGGGGGCGAGCGCTGCGGCGAGCGTGTTGATCCCCAAGGCGCGGCCAAAGCTCACGCCGCGCGCGCTCGCTTCGCGGCTCAAGTGACTGAACAGCGCGCCCATGACGAGCGTCGGTGGGCCGAAAGCGATGAGCGCCAACGACGCTTCAGCCGTGATGGCTCCCGACATCCCGTCGCCGAACGTTTCCGCAGCCCAAGCAGCGAGCTGCTCCGCGGCGTACAATGAAGCAGTGCTCAGCAGGCAAGTGGCTGCCAATGCGGCAAGCAATCGGTCTCCATCGAACTCGCTGTGTGGACGCCTTGCGAGCCAACGCTGATAGGCCGCAGCACCCGCCGCGGTCCCTATCAAATACACCGCGAGCAGGAGCGCGAAGGTATAGACTGTATTCTCCGTCACCTGGCTGAGCACACGCACGACCAGCACCTCGAAGCCAATCCCGAGAAAGCCGCTGAATGCTAGGCGCACCAGCGCTCCGCGCGCGCTCGACGGTGAACTCGCGGGGGGAACCACTTCTGCTGCGATCTTCGGGAACACGATCAGCGCGAGCCATCCGCATGCAGCGTTGAGCGCGACGCACACCGCCGCGCTCCTCGCCAGACCCACCGCGGGGATGAGCCAAAATGCCGACAACAGCACGCCGAGCACCGCGCCGAGCGTATTGGCGGCATACAGCCAGGCGATCGAGCGATCGTCGGCGCGCGCGCGTTCGGTCAACCGTTCCATCGCGGGTAAGGTCGCGCCCATTGCCGCGGTCGCGGGCAGAAATAGCAGAAAACACGAGAAAAATACCACGAGCCAATGCCACGTGCCCGAGGGGTGAACGCCAATCACACCGAGCACCCAACCGCTGAACGGCCCGGCAATCGCCAGCAGAGACAAACTCCAGGCCGCGATCAGTAGTTCACAGCCGGCGTACCAACGAACCGGCGTTTCGCTGCGTTCTATGCGCTCGCCGAACGACAGCCCGCCGATCGCGAGCCCGCCGAAGAACGCGGCGAGCACGGCCAAGACGCCCGCTGACTCGTGCCCGAGCCAGAGCGAACACTGCTCGGTCCAGATGATCTGATAGCCCAAGCCGGCAAAGCCCGACGCGAGCATCATCGACAGCGACGCCCAACGGCGCTTCGTATCGGAGAGCGCGCTCAACCGCTGAACCTCACTAGATAACCCCACGAGTTCAGCTCGGAGGGGATGGCGTTGAACGAGAGCGTGATTCGCCGCTGACCTTGATTCGGCGGCACCGCGTGCATCAAATAGCTGGGAAACAGCACCATATCGCCCGGTTCTGGCGCGGGGCTGATCCATTTGTCTCCGCTGAACTCGTTCGGCGTCATCCCTTGATGGTCGTTGCGAAACATGAATTCGCTGCCGCCGGGCGACTTCATGAACACCGTCTGCGAACCTGGATGAGTCGGCGTGAGATAAACGACGCCGGAGATGAAGCTGTTGGCGTGGTTGTGCATCGCTTGACGTCCTCCGGTGTCGAGTACGTTCACCCACATTTCTTTGAGCATCCAACGCAGGCGCTCACCGAACAAGTGCACGCCGAACTCCACCAACTTGGGCGTGATGAGCTTGGCGGCGTCGACCAAGAGCGGGCTGTCACTGGGCTGAAGCATCGCCGTGTGTGACAAGTTCGCGGACGAGCTGTTGTCGCGTGTAGCCTGAGCCGTAAAATGCTCGACCAAGCGATCGACCAAAGGTTGCCCGAGCGCGCTGCGCGCTCGCATGAACGGCGTGGGGAATAAGCCGAAGACTTCGTCCATGGCGGCTCCTTATCCAAAGCGTCGTGCGGCGTGTGGGGCAATCTGCGTTTGCCATCGCATCGTCACGTGGTTGGAACAGAGCCGCCGTGTAGTGCTTGGCTTCGCGCCCGATCGTTCGAGTTCGAACTGCGATTCGAACGAGCGGTACACATCACTTTCGGCTCGACGACTTCTGCTGCGCAATCAGCGAATGGAATATTTTCGGCTTGGAGGTGCGATGCTGGAACGCGAGCGCCCCCAGCTCTTGGCTGGCTAGTCTGGCGATGAGTTTCGGGCGAAAGCGAATCGCTTCGGACCGAGGCCGATCAACGGAGCTGAAAGCGCATCAACCAACGCATGCGCACGGCGAGCGCCTTGCCGCCGCGCCGCGCTGGAGAAAAGCGATAACCGCGGACGCTGCGCACGGCGGCTTCATCGAGACCGTAGCCCACGCGCGCGAGGGCGCGCGCGCCGACCACCGAGCCCGCGGCGTCGACGATGATCTCGAGCGGGACGTCCGCTTCGATGCCGGCAGACTCGGCCTCGTGCGTGTAGCTGGGTGTTCCGCCAGCGAGCAGCTTGGCGGGCGTATCGACGGAGGCTTCTGCGGCTGGCGTTGCGGATGAACCCTCGGCCGCGCCTTCACCGAGCCCGGCGCCGGTCGTGGTACCGAGCCGAGCGCGCGCGTTGGAGCCGACGGTCATCACGAAACGTGGCGTTGCCGGGGCAGTGGAGTCGAGGGTGACCGGAGCGGCGGCTGCACTGGCCGCGGCGGTTTCGGCCTCGGCCGCCGTCGGCGAATGCGACGGACTCGACGCGGGCAACACGTGGCGAATCGACGGATCATGCGCGATCGCGTCGTGGCTCGCGGGGACGGGGTAATCGTGATGGTGGCTCGCAGGCGCGGGGGCGGGCGCGGACTCAGGTGTTGCGAGTGGGGCAACGGGGAGCTCCGCGACCGAAAGCTCGAGCGCTGCAAGATCCACCCATCGATCTCGAAGCGGGTTCGCGTTCGATGCCGCGTGCGAGGGGCTCTGTGCTGCGGCGATCGCAACCGCCGCGTGCATCGACACGGAGATGATCAACGCAATGCTCTTGCCGTTGACGGGCAGTGCGCGGAAGAGATCAACCGGGGGCATCGAGGCTCGCGAAGTATAGCGACGGACTCAGGCCGCTCGTGACATCTTGTGGGGATTTGCGTGACACCTTCGGCACGGGCCAAAATTGTGTAGCACGATATTTTACTTGCGTGTTACGCCCGGCTCGCACATGCGTAACCCCTTGATTTCCAGGGTGGCACTCGGTTTGGCCGCGCTGTTGTCGACCCGCCCGCTCCTGGCCCAGGATCCTGCGGGTGGCACGGCGGCGTCACCATCCGCCGCGATTGACGCGAATGTGGGCGTGGTCGCCCCGGTGCTCGAACAGCATGCGGAGCCGGTGTATCCCATCGACGCTCTGCGCGAGCGCATCGCGGGCACGGTGGGACTCGAGCTGGTCATCGACGAGACGGGCAGGGTGAGCGACGCGAAAGTCGTGCAGCCCGCCGGGCACGGCTTCGACGAGGCCGCGCTGGAAGCGGTGAAGAGTTGGACTTTTCAGCCCGCGCGCCAGGACAATCGAGCGATCCGCGCCACGGTGCAATTGGCGCTGCCGTTCGAACCTCCGGCGCCGACGCCGCCTTTCATCGAAGCGCCGCCGCTGGTCGCGCCCCCCGCACCGGCGCCCGAACTACAGAAGAATACCGAGACGACGCTCGTGCTCGGGCGCAAGCCGATGAGCGCCGCGTCCGCCTCGGCGGTCCGCGATCGTGACTTCGCGCTTCGACCGATCGGCTCCGTGCAAGACATCTTGCGGGTGACCCCCGGTCTAGTGATGGTGCAGCACTCGGGCGGCGGTAAAGCGAATCAGTACTTTTTGCGCGGCTTCGACGCCGATCATGGCACGGACTTGGCGCTGTCGATCGACGGCATCCCGATCAACATGGTTTCGCATGCGCACGGCCAAGGCTTTGCGGATACGAATTTCATCATTCCGGAGCTGGTCGAGCGCCTCGAGCTCTCGAAAGGACCCTACTTCGCGAACCAGGGGGATTTTGCAACCGCGGGTGCCGTCAATCTCGTCACGCGCAACGGCTTCGAGCATAGTTCGCTCGGCTTCGGCTTCGGCGGCTCGCCGGGTCACGGTTCGCCCTCCTACCGAGGCTTGTTGATCGCCAGCCCCAAGTGGGACAAGGCCAGCGCGCTGTTCGCCGCAGACGTGGGCCGTCAGGATGGGCCATTCGATAACCCAGAAGGGTGGGACCGCTACAAACTGTTCAATAAACTCACGCTGCCGCTGTCGCCCACCTCGAGTCTGACGATCGGCGAGTCGAGCTACGCGGGCAATTGGTACGGCTCTGGGCAAATTCCGGCGCGCGCCGTCGAGCAGGGCGTGGTTTCGCGCTACGGTTCGATCGATCCGAGCGAGGGCGGCAATACGGCGCGCCACCAGCTGTTCCTGGGCTACAAGCTACGGCCGAGCGAAACCAGCGAGCTGAACGCGCAGGCGTACTTGGCCAGCTATCGCTTCAATCTGTATTCGAACTTCACGCTCTATCTCGACGACCAGGACGCCGGTGACGAGATCGAGCAAAGCGATCGACGCACGTTTTACGGCGGAGCGGTCTCGTACCGCGTGTTGCACCAAATCGCTGGCGTCCGCTTCGATACCACGATCGGTGGTCAAGTTCGCAGTGACGATATTCACGAAGAGCTCTGGCATTCGCTGCAGCGCACGCAGCTCGCTCAGATCCGGAACAATGACGTGCACGAGACGCTGCTGGGCGCGTACCTGAACGAGGAGATCACGCCGCTGCCTTGGCTGCGCGCGAATCTCGGTGGGCGCGCGGATTTTCTGAGTTTCGCGGTCGACGACCGACTCGCCAATGGCGACCCAGCGAGCCCCAAGAGCGGTGCCGATGGAGCGCATCAATTCAGCCCCAAAGCGAGTCTCGCGGTCACGCCGCTCGATCGCAAAGCGGCCCAGCTGGATCTCTACCTGAATTGGGGTCACGGTTTTCACTCCAACGACGTGCGCGGCGTGTTCAGCAAGCCGTCGGTGACGCCGCTCACGCGCGCGGTCGGCGAGGAAATCGGCGCGCGCACTCGGCTTTGGAATCGCTTCGATTTTGCGACGGCAGCGTGGCTGCTCGACCTCGACAGCGAGACCACCTGGAGTGGGGACGAGGGCACGACGAGCGTCGGACCCGCGACGCGTCGGTATGGTGTGGAGTTCGAGACGCGCTACGAGTTTACTCCTTGGCTTGCAGTCGATGGTGCGGTGACTTTCACGCGCTCGCGGTTCGCGGCGGGTCACGAGAACGGTGGCGGGCTCGCGCTCGCCCCCAAGCAGACCTGGTCCGGCGGCCTCTCTGCGCGGCACGATCTCGGCCCGGGCGTGGGCCGCGCGGGCCTGCGCTTCTATGGCATCGGGGACCGTCCGGCTTCGGACGATGGCGTGTTGGTTGCACCGGGCTTCACCCAGGTCGACGCCCACCTCGGCTATCGACACCGCTGGTTCGACGTGGCCTTCGACGTCGAGAATTTGCTCAACGGCGCGTTTCGCTCGGCACAGTTTGCGACCGTGAGCCGCTTGCGCACCGAGCCGGGCATCGGTCAGCCGATCCCGGCGGGTTCGAGCTGCGGTTCGAGCGGTCGGGCCGTCCAAAACCCCAAGACGGGCGCTGCGGACGGCCGCTTTTGGGGGTGTGAAGACGTGAACTTCACCCCCGCGTATCCTCTCACGTTGCGCCTCATGGCCACTTTGTTCCTCGATTGAGATTCGTCATGAATGTCCGTAAATTCGCGGTATTTTCTTGGTTCGTGGCTTCGCTCTCGAGCGCAGGTTGCAATACCTCCGAGCCGACGACCGCAGTGTTGAGCAACGATTACCCTGTTGCGAGCGACGCGGAAACGATGGCCGTGTACCGGGGCTGGTGGTCGGTCGCGCAGTTCGCCGAGCCGGTGCTCGCGGGCCAGGTCTCTGATCCAATTCGCGTCGTTCGAGGGAGTGACTACGGCTACGCGTTGCTCGCGCCAGGTTGGGAGCCCGCCCTGGGCACTTCACCCGCGACGCTGATTCCGCTGCGCAGCGCTGAGCAGCTGAGCGTCGATCGCGGCGAACTACTCACCTTTCGCGTCTCGCCGTCGGCGACCGTGGGCGATTGCGCGGCCGGCAGTCCGTTGACTCAAGAGGACGCAGACTTCATCACGCAGCGCATCTTTCCCGTAGAATTTAGCGGTCTCGTCTATGACGCTGCGAGTTGCTCCACGTCCGCGATCGCATCGGGCGAAGGCGGCGCGGGCGGTGAAGCCGGTGCTCCTTGATTGACCGAAGAGCGTCCCTGCAGCGTCGATCGCTCTCCTGATTTCGAATGGCGCCTTCCGACATCTGGAAATCCGTGTGGATGCCCAGGGCGATTTGACCCGCATTCTGCGCCTTTGGCTGCGGGCATGCCGCTTGCCTATGCGCGGAGCAGATGAAGCGATCGAACGTGGCTCTGACGGTTGCGCGTGTGGGGTGGAAGACCTTGCTGGTAGGCGTGATGGCTTGCGGGCAGTCGCCGAGCGGGGAAAATCCGTCGCCGTCTGGGGCCGTTGGCTTTGGCTTGCAACTTTCCCCGGGGGTTACCGTTACCCAAGCGGTATATACGATCGCCGGTCCAAGCGGTTTTTTCAGCGCCGGGAACGTCGCTGTCGGTGAGAGTGCCGAGCTGGTCGTGCCCGTGGGGTCGCTGCCGCTCGGTGAAGGTTACGAAATCGACCTGACTGCGCCCGCATCGGATGGGCTCACGATCTGCAATGGAAAGACGCTCTTCGACGTCACCGACGGCGATCCGAAATCGCTGGGCGTTCATCTCACTTGTGCGATTCCGAGCGGCGATCTGGCGGTGACGAGCACCTTCAACATCTGTCCAATGATCGACGGCCTCGGTGCAAGCCCTGCCGACGTTCGATTGGGCGGAACGATCGCGGTGACGAGCTCTGCGCACGATTCCGACGTCGGACCGTCGTCACTTAGTTACAAATGGAACATCAACGGGGCGTCGTTGCGCGAGACGCAACAGCCACAACCCAACTTGAACTTCGTGTGTAGCCAGCCGGGGGCTTTCAACTTCACGCTGACCGTCTCGGACGGTGATATAACGCCGGGTTGCGCCGATACCCTTTCGGTCATTGCCCGTTGTTCGGCACTCTGAAGGCACCGACGATCATGGCTCACCAACTCACTCAAGCTCTGGCTCTCATCGCCACCTGCACCTTGCTGGGCCTCTCCGCCTGCGGCAGTGAAGCGCCCGAGAGTGCATCCAGTAGCGACGCGCCGGGCAACACCGCCGCGCCTGGCCATCTCACGGCGCCCAATCATTCAGGCTCGCGAAGCAACACAGCCGACAATCAAACGCCGGAAGAGACGGCGGGTTCGATCGAGCTTTCACTGAAGCTCGGTGCGCAACAACTCGACTCGATGAGCTACGCCATCGTCGGCTCGGGTTTCTCGAAGAGCGGCAACCTCGACGTCTCGCACAGCAGCAAAGTGTCCGGGGTCGTCGGCGGCATTCCGTTCGGTACCAATTACTCGCTCACGCTGTCCGGCAAGGGCGCGGGCTCGGTGCCGATGGATTGTTCCGGCTCCACCTCGTTCGATTTGAAGGACGCCGGCCCGCTGCCGGTGAACATTCAGATCACCTGCAAAGAGCCGGCGGTCGTCGAGCCTCCCACGCCAGCTCCGGTGCCGCCGTTCGCGGTGTTCGCGCTCGCGTGCCTGCTTGGCGCGTGCGGGATCGCCGTTCAGCGCCGAACGGCGCAGGGCTAGACGCTCGCACTCGTGGCGAGATATTTGCCGTTGAGTGTAAGTGTTGCGTACAGCTGTTCCGAACGCCCGCGCACATCGCTCTCGAGATGCCGCAGAACACGCCCCATGTGCACGCGTCGCTGTCTGAGAATCTCGCGAAATTTCCCAGCTGCTCGGTGATCGGCCGGCCGCGCTGTCGCTCGCGGCGGGCGTGTGCGGTTCGACGCGCCAGCAGAAATTCCGAGGCTTGAGCAGCGAACGAACAACGGAGACCTGCGCCAAGCCCGCCGACAAAAGCGTGCTAAATACACCGTTCGGCTTCGTTTGGCTGGCTGGATGCGTGACTCGCGAGATTTTTCTCGTCCCCGAACGGGCGGCTGATTGCCGTAAGCTGAGCTTGCCCTTCATGTTCGAGAGTTGCACGGCGTGAACTCACAAATCCTCATCGATGCCATCGTGCGCCAGACGATGGTTCTCATCGCGCAGCTGTCGACCGCCGACGGCGTGCGTTCACCTCTTTCGCACATTGCGGACGAGGTATTCGTGGGCCTAGTTCGAGAGCTCGAACGACAGAAGCTCGGCAAGAAGGTGATTGCCGACATGTTCGGGCTGGTCCTTCGCTCGTACCAGCAGAAAGTTCAACGCCTGAGCGAATCCGCGACCGCACGAGGCATCACGCTGTGGGGCGCGCTGCACGGCTTTCTGGTCGAACGGGAGTCTGCCAGCCGGGCGGAAGTGCTTCAACACTTCAAGCACGACGAAGAGGGCAAGGTTCGCAGCATCTTGAATGATCTGGTGGAGAGCGGTCTGGTCCGGCGCACCGGGACGGGCAAGGACACGCGCTACCGAGCCGCCAATGCGGAAGAGCTAGAAGAGCTCGGAGCGAGTGACGCCGGCGATCTCGAGGAGACCAACGCGGCCTTGGTCTGGGTCCACCTGTACCCGGCCAGCCCGATCAGTCGGGAAAAGCTGGCCTCGGTCGTGCCATTGTCCGAGACCGCATTCGACGCCGCAATCGCACGGCTGGTCGCGGACGAACGCATTCGCATCGAGAACCGACCCGAGGGCGTGTTCTACGTGACCGACCGCTGTTTGATTCCGATCGGGCAGGCATCCGGTTGGGAGGCCGCCGTCGTTGACCATCACCGTGCGGTGTTGAAAGCGCTAGCAGCCAAGGTCGTGGGTGGTAAGCACGTCTCAGCTGCCGCGGATGAGATTGGCGGCACTACGCTTTCGTTCGATCTGTGGCCCGGGCACCCGCGCGAGCGTGAGGTCCGGCAGTTGCTTGCGACGGTGCGACGTCAGGTCGTGTCGCTGTGGGACGAAGTGGCCGAGTACAACCAAACGCACCGCGCGAAATCGACTTACCAGGTGAGCTTTTATTGCGGTCAAAACCTGATGGATGAACAGGAGAGCGAATGACCGCCGCACGCGTCTTGTTGAAGGGGTTGGGGGCGCTGCTGCTGGGGGCGTTGCTGTTTGGCTGTTCCTCGAAGCCGACCGGGCAGGAGGGGGATAGCCAGACCAATTGGCTCGAGGCATGCCGAGACGACGCGCAATGCGCGACCGGCAACAAGTGTCTGTGCGGCGTGTGCACCCGCGCGTGTTCCGTACCGAAAACGTGCATCAACGCACAACAAGGTTCCTGCGTTCCGGCCGGCGAAAACGGCGTGATCGCGCAGTGCGGCGGCAGTCCGCCGCCCGCCCCCGGGCTGTGCCTCATTCGTTGCGCCGACGCGAGCGGTTGTGCGAGCAACCAGGCGTGTATCGCCGGGATTTGCTCGCCGCTCCCGGAGGCGCCGATCGACGTCACCGTCGATCTCGAGACCCGCCATCAGGAGCTGGTCGGCTTCGGGGCGTCCGTGGCGTATGGCGAGGGCCAGATCACCGGTCATCCTCTGCAGGTCGGGCTGTATCAGGACATCTTCACGAAGCTCGGCCTCGACATCCTGCGCTTCCGCAATCGCTTCCAGCACACCGGGGATGATGATCTGAAGACGGCGGGTGAACTCGTGTCTGCGGGCAACTCCACCCTGGGCCGCCCGCTCGGGGTCTTCCTCAGTACTTGGAGTCCGCCTGCGGCCCTCAAGGCCAACAATGCGCTGGTCTGCAGCGGCAACGTGCAAACCTGTACGCTCGCCAAGGCCGCCGGGGGCGGTTTCGACTACGCAGGCCTGGCGGACTATTGGGTCAGCTCTCTCGCAGCCTACGCGAAGGCCGGGCTAGTGCCGGATTACATCGGGATCCAAAACAACCCGAACTACCTCCCGAGCTCCGCCGATTCGAACGAAGCTT
>Ga0164309_10000087_pt1 | contig 53523 bp, 52 predicted proteins | sample Whisoiple_247_MG_FD_109984 | JGI IMG/M metagenome (GOLD analysis project Ga0164309, IMG submission 109984) | Soil microbial communities amended with fresh organic matter from upstate New York, USA - Whitman soil sample_247_MG | ecosystem: Environmental > Terrestrial > Soil > Unclassified >... | reverse complement strand
GCGCTCGGCTCGGCCGAGGCACTTTCGCGCATGGAGCGAGTCGCTCAGCTGGCAGACGAGCAGGCCTCGGCGCTGGCAGAGATCTCCAAGGTTGCCGCCCGCATGACCAGCGCCTGAGCGCTGCGCCCTCAGTAGCAGCCAGCGCCTGAGCGCTGGGCCCCAAGCTTTGGGCCTTCAGTCACAGCCTGCGCCCAAACGAGCCACGAGCTGGTAGGTGCCGACGGCCCGATCGCTGGGCACGGTGACGTGACCCAAGAAATCGCCGTCGCGGTTGGTCGCCACCGAGCCGATGGCGTGCTCGTCACTCTCGGTTTCGAGCACCAGGTCGATGCGAGAGTGCGGACAAGGCCGGCCAGCCTTGGTCGCGCGCCCACTCACGGTGAGCGGCGCCCCGCGCAGAATCTCCTTCTGCTGCGTGGCGATGGTGATGTCGACGCGCTCCTCCCCCGGATCGGACGCGGCCGGCCGATCGATGCGGAAGGGGATGCTCGCCGGGCTCGAGCCTCCGGCGTCGGCGAGCAAGCTCGACCCCGGATCGGCACCCGCAGGCCAGGAAAACGCATCGGGCGGCAAGCGGTGGTCGGGGACGCCGGGGTCCCGCCTGAAGTCGTGCACGGTTACGGCCGCACCACCGAGGTCGATGCGGTGAAAATGTGTGCCTCCGTACACTTCGACCCAAGCGTGAGCCTCGTTGTGCACGAGCCGCGTCGGAATACCGAGGGCGAGCGCCGTCACCATGAAAGCATAGGCGCGGTGACGGCAGACGCCTTTTCGCTCCAGACTGAGATTCAGATAGAGCTCGGCGGGATCGTGGCCGATTTCGACCTCGTCCGAAGCGCGAAAGCGCCTGAAATAGTCAACTAGGATGCGCAGGGCGTGCGTAGGGGTCTCTGCCCGTGTGACTCCGATGTGCGAGAGAACACGCTCCGCGATCGGCTGCACGTTCGCCGGCAGTAGGGGGTCGCTCCCGCGCAGCGCATCCCAAGACAGCTGGGGGAAGACCCCACCGAAGACATCGCGATCGATGGCCGACTCGTAGATCACACGCCAGCTGCCAGCCTGCTCACCACGCAAGAACCAGTTGCCGGCGGGATCTTCCAGTATTTCCACGCGCGCGGCAGGCTCCGTGCCGAGGGCGAGCAGACGCGCTCCCGGGCCGATCGCAGGCACTCGCACCGGGAGGCCGGGCCTGAGCTCGACCTGGAAATCCGCATAGAAGACGTCCTCGTGCGCCTGCACCTCGGGCGAGACGGGCAGCGGGCGCAGCGCGCCGGCGGAGATCCCGAGCGACCAATCGGCGTGGACACGGTCGAACGCGTACAGGCGCTTGAACGGCATCGAGAGCGGGCGAAACGGATCGGTGTAGGAGACGCGCTCGGGCCGCATGGTGAGCCCGTCGAGTCGAAACGAGGCATCCTGACCCGTAGCCAGGGCGTCTGCGCGGTACACTCCACCGGTGGAGCCGCCCACGGCTACGTCCGGCGCCGGAACGACACCACTTCTGGTGCGTACGGCAGCAGGCATCAGGCCATCCAACGTCGTCGCCCCGAGCGCCAAGTCCTGCTCGGGATCTGGCTCGAACTGCTCATGCAGAACGGCGAGCTCCCCGAGCGCTACGTCCGGCAAGAACGCCCCCGCCAGCGCGAGCAAGGGCCAGCCGATCCAGCGGGCACCACTGCCGCCCAAGGCGAAAATAGGGAAGAACCCTCGCAGGCGAGCCACGCCGCGCACGCTTTGATACTAACCGGTATGCCCATCGACGGCGAATCGAATCTCCGCCAAGCCCTGACCTCCCTGCCCAGCGACACCCGAGCGCTGCTAGAAGAGCATCGTTTCGATGCCGAGCTCCTCATCGATCTCGTCCGTCGCATGAAGCGAGGCGAGCTGTCGAACCACGTGGTAGGCAGCCTCGAGCCGCCGAGCGACTCCGACCTGGTCGATTTACCGGCAGCCGGCAGCAGCGCCCACGCCCACTTCGTCGCCAAAGGGGAAGCCGCGCTGGCCAGTGGGCAGTGCGCACTCGTGGTGCTGGCCGGAGGCATGGCGACGCGCATGGGCGGCGTCGTCAAGGCGCTGGTGGAAGCACTGCCCGGACGAACCTTTCTCGACTTGCGCCTGGCCGAGCAACGTCATTTGACCCAGCGCTATGGCGCGGTTCCACCACTTTGGTTGATGACGAGCGACGCTACGCAGGCCGGCATCGCGGCGGCTCTCGGCACTCGGCTCGACGGTTACCACATCGCCACGTTCACGCAGGGGCTCAGCGCACGCGTCACCGCCGAAGGCGAGCTCTTCCGACAGGAGGACGGCAGCGCGAGCCTGCATGCACCTGGGCATGGCGATCTCCCGGACGCTCTGCGAGCCAGCGGCTTGCTGGAGCGATTCATCGAGCAAGGTGGTCGCTACCTCTTGGTCACGAACTTGGACAATCTCGGTGGCGGGCTCGACCCACTTTTGATCGGCCTACACCTCGAGCAAGGTCGCCCCGTCACCAGCGAAGTCGTGGACAAGCTCGGCAGCGACCGTGGTGGTATTCCCGTGCGTCTCGACGGACGCCCCGTGATCCTGGAGGAGTTCCGCATCCCGGAGAGCTTCGACCCGAGCGTCGTGCGGGTGTTCAACGTCAATAGCTTTGCGTTCGATGCCAGGGCACTCGAGAGCCTCGCCTTCGACTGGACCTACTTCAAAGTCGAAAAAACGGTCGGCCAGCGCAAGGCCATCCAGTTCGAACGACTCATCAACGAAGTGACGTTCCACTTGGACACCACTTACCTGCGTGTGCCACGCCAGGGCGAGGGCGCACGCTTCTTGCCGGTGAAGGATCATGCGGAACTCGAGGAGCGGCGGCCCGAGATTTCCCTGATTGCTCGGGCTCGGGGTATGCTGGCCGGATAGGGATCCATGAGCCTCCTGCGCAACACACTTCCAGTCTCGACGCTACTTCTCGCAACGACGTTCGCCGGCCTGGCTCAGGCGCAGACGCCGATCGCCCGCCCGACGCCGCTGCCGGCCCTCGGCCGCAGCGTCGTCGGTAACCCGGACTCGAGCGCCATCGTCCAGAACCCCGCCAACCTGAGCTTCTTGCCGGCGCCGGAGTTTCGTTGGTCCGGCTACTTCTTGGGCGACACGGCCGAGGTGCCGACCGCGGGTCATGCCTTCGCTTTCGCCCTGCCGCTCGGCTTCATTCCGGTCGCTACCGGCATTCGCTTCGACATGGTGACCCCGCCCACTGCGGCGTCACAGGCGATGTTCGGCAGCTCGGTCCAGTACCAATGGCTGACCTGGGCCATCGCGGCGGGCAATGAGTTCGCCTCAGTGGGCCTTTCGTTCGAGCGCTCCTTTTCGAACAACGTGCTGGCGCACGGTTTCGGTAGCTGGTCGGCCGGCATGGCCTTGCGGCCGGCGGACTACGTCGGCTTCACCGGTTTCATCAAGAATCTCGATGCACCCATGAGCCAAGGCGGCCTGCGCCTCGGCGCCGAATACGTCATGGCGAGTGCCGTTCGCCCGACCGGCTCGGATCAGCTCGAGATCGGGCTGGAAGCCAGCTACATCGACGAAAACGGCGGCTACTGGGTGCCGCGTGCCACGCTCGACGTGGGCATTCCCGGGCTCGGACGGCTGCGTGGCGACGTGGCGGTGACGGACGCAGCCAGCCAGCAAGGAGAGCCAGCCTGGATCGCGTCCACGGCCCTCGTGGTGACGGGTAATACGCGCCAGGGCTCCGGAGAACTGTCGCTCGGCACGCGCTACGGCAACGGCCTCGGCGCCGAGTCCTCGGATCAGCCGTGGCAGAACCTGCATGCCGACGTTGCCATCCGCGGCTTCAAGGAGACCTTCGCTGCGGACAACATGCACTACGCGCTCCGCATTCGCATCGAGAAGACTCCGAGCACCCGCGAGCACGTCGCGCTGCTCCGCCAGCTGTGGTCGTACGCCGAAAAAGAGGACAACCTGATGGCGGTCCTGATCGAGCTCCGGGCAGCGCCGGCCGGATCCCTGGCCCACTTGCAGGAGCTTCAGGATGCGCTCCTGCTCTTGCGCCAGAAGGGCAAGAAGATCTTGTGCCACCTGGAGAGCTCCACCGGCGCTGGCTTGGTCCTGTGCTCCGAGGCAGAGCGCGTGCTCATCAGTCCAGCCGGCGGGATCTTGTATTCGGGCGTCAAATCACAGTCGTTTTACGTGAAGGACCTGCTCGACAAGCTGGGCATCAAGACGGACTTCGTGCGCATCGGCAAATACAAGGGTGCACCGGAAATGTTCGCTCGTCGCGAAGCGACCGATCCAGCGCTCGAAGTGAAGACCAGCCTGCTCCAGGAGGTCGAGCGGGAGCTGCACGGCAGCATCGCCCGTGGACGCAAGCAGGACATCGCAGACGTGCGCCGTGCCATCGCGAAGGGGCCGTTTACGGCGGTGGAGGCCAAGAAGGCGAACCTGGTCGATGGTTTTGCCTTCGACGACATGTTGCCCAAGGCCGTCGACGAGCTGGCGGGCGAGAGCTTGCCGCTCGACGAAGGCAACGGAGCTCGCAGCCGAAACGGTCGCTTCGGTCCGCACAAGCGCATTGCCCTGGTCTACGTGGAAGGGGACATGGTCGACGGGCGCAGCAAGACCTTCCCGTTCCTGGGTATCCACAGCGTGGGTTCCTACACGATTGCCGAGACCCTGCAGGAGCTGCGCAAAGATCCCAGTGTGGGCGCCGTCGTCGTTCGGGTGGAGTCGGGCGGTGGCTCGGCGGTGGCCGCCGACGTCATCTGGCGCGAAGTGCAGCTCACGGCAGCGAGAAAGCCCGTGGTCGTGTCGATGGGGAGCGCAGCCGCGAGCGGGGCCTACTACCTGGCCTCGGCTGGCACGTACATCTACGCCAATCCGCTCACGATCACCGGGAGCATTGGCGTCTTCGCTGGCAAGATCGACTTGAGCGGACTGCTCTCCAAGATCGGCGTCAACGTGGAGACCTTGAAGACTGGACCCCACGCGGATGCCGAGACGATGTTCCGCCCCTTCACGTCCGAGGAACGGCGCCTGCTCGAGAACAAGGTCGAGCAATTCTATGCCCTGTTCGTGCGCCGCGTCGCCGACAGCCGCAAGATGAGCCAGAAGGACGTGGACGCTGTCGCCCGTGGGCGGATCTGGACTGGGCGCCAAGCGGTCGAGCGCCACTTGGTCGACGAGGTCGGCGGCTTGCGGCAAGCACTGGCCAAGGCGCGCATGCTCGCAGGACTATCGGACGACGCGGCGATCATCGAGCTACCGGTGCCGCAAACCACGCTCTTGGGACGCCTGCTCGGAGTCGAAGGCCTCCGCGCGGAAATGGCAAAGGGCCAGCAGCCGCTGCCCGGCGAGCTGATGGAGATGGTGCGGGCCGTGGCGCCGCTTTCGCTGTACCAGCCGGAACTGCCGCTAGCCCGCATGGAATGGCAGCCGGACCTCTTGCCGTGACCGACTCCGCAAAGCTCCTCGCTGCCGAGGACCTCGATCTCGTCGGCCCGGATCGGGATCTCGCGTGTGCCGGCGCGCTCGCGGTCGACGGCAAGAGCCTGGTCTGTGTCGGCCAGGCACGAGCCCTGCTGACGGCGACGATCCATCCGGAGCTCCTGCGCGGAGGCAGGCTGCGCCTCCTCGGCCAAACCCCAAGTGCGCTCTTGGCGAGCGGTCGGGCGGGGTATTGCCCGCGCGTGTTGCCGGCGCCTCCCGAGTTCACGGTCGAAGTCGCCCTGCTCGGCAGTGTGCGACTGATCGGTCTCGGTGCGAGCGACGTGAGGCGGGCGCTCGATCGGTGTGAGGCGGAAGGCCTGGCGAAGCGTCACTTGAAGGATCTCGGCCCGCTCGAGCGGCGCCTCGTGGGCTTGGCTCACGGCATCGCCAGCAATCCGGACCTCTTGCTGTTGGAAGATCCGTTCGAGCAAATCGGGGATGATCAAGCGGAGCTGTTGTCCGCCGTCGTACAGCGCGAAGTGGCCGAGCGCTGTTGGATCCTCGGCACCGAGCTGCGCTCTCCATGGGCACGGCGCCTGGCCATGACGGGACAGCACGCCCTGACGAGCGAAGGGGGGACCTTGCTCGGGCCGATCCGTCCAGCAGACCTGGCGAGCCCGGGCAGCTGGGCCCGCTTCGACCGAGTGACGGACGAGCTCGTGGTCGCCCTGGTTGGCCGAGGTGCCGAAGTCGTCCGCTCGCCGAGCCAAACCGTGATGCTCGTGCGCCGCTTGGGGGGCCTCGGCATCGCCGAAATCGCCGCCGGCCTCGGCTCTTGTCTGCTGGAGCTGACGCCCCTCATGCCCGGGGATTGAGCCCATCACCCGCGCTGGCTATGAAGCCGCCCAACGCACATGTCGCAGACGAACGCCCGCAAGAGCCTCACCCAGGCCCGCCGCATCGTGGTCAAGGTGGGATCGCGCACGCTGGCGACCGAGCCTCAGCTGCCCGAGCGTCTGGCAGATGACTTCAAGGCTGCCGTCGACCAGGGCAAGAGCATCATCCTGGTGTCCAGCGGTGCGACTGCGCTCGGCATCGAGCGCCTCGGGCTCAGCACACGCCCCACGGACATGCCGACTTTGCAGGCGGCCGCGTCGGTCGGCCAGGCCCTGCTCATGCGCCGCTACGACGAGGCCTTCTCGCGCCATGGTCTGACCCCCGCGCAAGTCCTGCTCACGCACGGCGACCTGTCCAACCGCAAACGGGTGAACAACGCCCGCGCCGCGCTGGCAGCCCTGATCGAGGCGGGCGCGATTCCGATCATCAACGAGAACGACGTCGTCGCTACCGAGGAGATTCGCTTCAGTGACAACGACCAACTGGCGGCGATGGTCGCTCCGCTGGTGAGTGCCGATGCCTTGCTTCTCCTGTCCGACGTCGACGGAGTTCTGGACGAAAACGGCGTTCGCATCCCAGAACTGGCGGATACCAGCGATTTCACCGACCACGGGTCGCCCGACCGGATTGGGCGCGGCGGCATGGCAAGCAAGCTCGACGCCGCGCGCAAGGCGCGTCGCTCGGGGGCAGCCGTGGTCATCGCCGACGCTCGCGTTCCCGGCATTCTCACGCGCGTCCTAGCCGGCGAAGACGTTGGCACGTGCATCGGGGCAGTGGGGGAACGCCTGCGCGCGCGCCAGCACTGGATCGCCTTCACCTTGAAGCCGCGTGGCACCGTCGTGGTGGACCAGGGCGCCGCTCGGGTCGTCGAAAGAGGCACCAGCAGTCTGCTCCCGGTGGGCGTGATCGGCATCCGCGGCGACTTTCGCCGGGGCGACTCGGTGCTGGTGGTCGACACCACGGGCCGCGAGCTCGGCCGGGGCTTGACCCGTCTGTCCGCTCTGGAAGTGGCCGCGTCCGCGGGCAAGAAGGGCGAGGAACTGGCGGCTGCGCTCGGTGGCATGGAAGACGCGGTGGTCATCCACAAGGACGACCTGGTCGTCGAACGCTGAGTCGGCCCCCTGGCAACGCCCGGCCTAGCCCCGCTCGGGCACCTTGGTTAGGATGCCAGAGAACGATGGGAGGTTTGCTCCGCTTCCTGATTTGGGTGGCCATTTTCGTTGGCGTCATCATTGGCGGCCTCAGGCTGCTCGTGCTCCGTTGGCTGTGGTTGCCCGAGAACGACCCGGTGTTCACCACCTCACTAGAGCCGTCCCTCGGGGGCGGCGACCTCATCATCCTCCAGCGCCTGACGACTCCCGATTTCGGTGATCTCATCCTCTGCCCGGAGCCCAACTACCCCGAACGCTACGTGATCGCCCGCATCATTGGCCTCCCGGGTGACGTGCTCCGCATCAGAGACCAGATGCCAGAGCTGAACGGTAAGGCGTTTCCCTTCGAGCGCATCTGCAATCCCCACACGATCCGCTATCCGCACCCCGCCATGCCCTCGGAAGAGATCGTGCAGGAGTGCTACTACGAAGCCCTGGCCAGTCAGCTCGTGCACAAGGTCGGCCGGGTCACTGGTCACAAGTTCACGCCGGGCGACCGAAGTTACGAGGTCCCCGAAGGGCACTTCTTCCTGGTCAGTGACAATCGCCTGTTTCCCTACGACTCCAGGGACTATGGTGTGGTTCCGATCGACTCTTGCAAGGAAACGGTCGCCCTGCGGCTGGTCAGCAAACACGGCTGGACGGACGTCGAGAAACGCATGACGCTCATTCAGTAAAGGGCCGCGGAGACCGGCCAATTTCTAGGTGTAGCATCGCATGGAACAAGCCAAGTACTTACCCTGCCCGGCCTGCCAGGCACCCATCCCCCCCGGTCACAAGTTCTGTGGGCGCTGCGGCGAAACCACACCGCGCGAGATCTTGGAGCCCGCGGTCGAGTACTTTGGTGACCTGCAAGATCCATCCAAAGCCAGCTTGGTCGTCATCCGTGGCGAGGGACAGGATGGTCTCAGCTATCACCTGCGCGCTACCGAGCATGTGATCGGCAAGCAAGGACAGATTCAGTTCGAGGACCGCTTCCTGGCACCGCGCCACGCCAATCTCTACTACCGCGGCACGCAGCTGACCCTGCGCGATGAGAAGTCGCCGAATGGCACCTACATTCGCATTCGCGGCAAGGCAAAGATCGCAATGGGCGAGACGTTCGTGGCCGGCGACCAACTGTTCCGGGTCGAGCCCATGCCCACGGTCACCGACGACGCGGACGCGACCGGCACCTATTTCTTCGCCTCCCCAGTCAAACCAGCCCCCTTTCGCGTGGTGCAAGTGCTCGAAGGCGGAGCTCCCGGCCTCACCCATTGTCCCAAGGCCACGAAGGTCACGATTGGTCGGCACGGCTGCGACCTGAATGTCCCGAGCGACAAGCACTTGTCCCTGGAGCATTGCTCGCTCGAGCGAGATGCCGATGGATTCTCGCTCGTCGATCTCGACAGCAAGAACGGCACCTTCGTGCGGGTCAAGGGTGACCACACCGTCGACCACGGCGACTATTTCATGGTCGGCCGCGAAGTCCTGCGCATCGAGCTGAACGCCTGACCGTGCCGGCCGAGCCGGCCGAGCCAACCGAGCCGGATCGTCTCAGCTGCGAGCGCGCGAGCGCCGACGACGCCGTTTCTTGACCGGCCCGTCGCCCAGCTCGATCTCGCCCTCGTCCGGGGTGGGCGCTTCGGCCAGCCGGTCGCCGCGAGCTACGGCGCGCAGCGCTGCCAGGCGCACCGCGAGAGGATAGAGCGCGCTTTTTTGCTGGCGCTGGCCGCGACCAGCCTCGATCCGCGGCAGGATGGCCACGATGCGCTCGACGGACTCGGCGATGCGGCGGGGCAAGTTGAGGCGTTCGATGACCGGCTCCAAGAAGTCCCGCGCCGCGCGACGCGGATCGCTCGTCTGGTCGCAAGCCTCGAGCAAGGGCTCGACGAGCAACGCCGCCCAGAGCAGGACGTCGCTCAGGCTCCCTGCATCATCCGTGATCGCACGGTCGACCTCGGACAAGAGCGCCCAGACGTGAGCGTCGTCCTCACAATCGGCTAGGTAGGTCGAGAGCTCTGGCAAGAGGACATCCAGCATGCCCATCTCCCAGAGGAGCCAGACGCTGCGCTGTGACGCGCCCCCGCGCATCAATCGCAGTACCTCTTCCGACAGCCGCGGCCGCGCTGCCATCGCGAGCATGCCGCGACATTGCACGGCCGCATCGTAGACCTCGCGACTCATACCGAAGTCGAGCCGCGCGGCGAACTTGATGGCGCGCAGCATGCGCACCGGATCCTCGTGGAAGCGCACGACCGGGTCGCCGATCGTTTGCACCGTGCGCGCGTGGATGTGTTCCATCCCGCCCACCCAGTCCAGAATGGCGCGCCGCTCGAGGTCGTAAAACAGGCCGTTGATGGTGAAATCCCTGCGCCCGGCATCCTCGTGGTTCCGCCCGAACACGTTGTCCGAGCGAATCAGCAGATCCTCCCCTTCGAGCTGCTCGTCCCCGGTCGGGTTCTTGCGAAACGTGGCCGTCTCGACGACGTGGCCGGCGGGGAAGAGTACGTGCACGAGGCGAAAGCGTCGCCCGATGATGCGCGAGTTTCGAAACAGCGCCCGCACCTCCTCCGGCCGCGCGCTGGTCGCTACGTCGAAGTCCTTCGGTCGCTTGCCGACCAAGAGGTCACGCACGCAGCCTCCCACTAGATAGCCCTCGTACCCGGCCCGGGTAAGGCGGCTGACCACGCGAGCGGCAGCTTCGTCGATCGCCTCACGGGGAAACTCGACGGGGAAGATCCGTGGTTCGGGTCCCGAGCGCTGGTGGGCCTCGTTGCGTGACGAGGCCCGCTCGTGCCCGGCCGGACTCACCAGGCGCGGGCCGACCTCCGCACTGGCATCCCCACCACGCCGTTGCCGCTGCTCGCGGCGTGCACGGCGACGCTCGCGTCGCCTCGCAAGGTCGCTCACAGGCTCGGTCGGGTGATCGCTTTCGGACATGACATGAAGGCGGCGGAGCTGGTCTCCGCCCGGGTCGTCGGGTGCGGCTCGAGCCAGCGCCGAGCGAGCGCTGGGATTGGGCCACACAACGCGACCTCTTAGCCAGAAAGGGCTAGATGCAGCAAGCCGAGCGCGGAGCGGGCTTGCCCAGGCACCTTGGCACCTGCTGTAGTTTTGACGTGGACCGGAGTGAGCGACCCAAGATGGCCGTGCCGGCATCCGGGCCCCTCGACGCGCTCGTGGTCCTGGGCTGTCGCGTCCGCGCCGGCCGCCCGTCGGGGACGCTCGAAAGTCGACTCGAACTCGCGTGCCAGCTCGCCCAAGCGGACCAGGCCCAAACCGGGGCGCCCCCGCCGCCCGTCGTGGTGAGCGGCGGGCGCCGCTGGGATGGCGACCAAGAAGCCGAGGTCATGGCCGACTGGCTCGAAGCCCGCGGCGTGCCGCGGGACCGCATCATCCTGGAGTCCGAGTCCTTGACCACCGGACAGAACGCTCGCAAGGTCGCTCGGCTGCTCGGCGATCGCGGCTGGCACCGGGTGGGGCTGGTCACGTCCGATTTTCACATGGCGCGCGCCGTGCGACTGTTCCGTCGCGAAGGCCTGTTGGTCAGGCCCTTTTCCGCCCACACCGAGCTCGGCTACCTCACAATGACCCGGCTCGCGCTGCGGGAAATCGGCGCACTCCTGTTGGGACACTTCGAGCCACGATGACGCGCTTCCTCCCGACGCTGGCAGCGGTCGGCCTCGTCTGCGCCGGCAGCTTCGCCTGCCAGACGGCCAAGAAGGACTCGGTCCAAAAGGTCGAGGAGCGGCTCCCTTCCCCTAGAGCGGCGCGCCCCGTCGACGCGGACCAAGCCCTGGCCGGAGCCGAGGAAGACCTATTGTCGGAAGCGATCGCTCGCGCACGCAGCCTGGACGGCGCGCCTGCCCAGCCCGCACCTTCTGCGGGAAAATTGACGGAGGTCGAGGAGCATCTGGCGCGCCTTCTGCTCGCCGGCCCACGGGTGCGGAGCTGGGCTGCATTCGGCCTCGGTTTGCGCTGCGACTCGGCGCCGCAGCTGGTCGAGCCGCTGCTGGCAGCAAGCGCCGGCATCTGGCTCTCGGCAGCGACCAAGGGGCCTGACGACGAGCTCGTCGTACTCGCGCGCGCACTGGGGTTCTGTCAGACGACGAGCGCCGAGGCCACGCTGTCGGGCTGGCTCGCTCCATCGCCTGCCGCCGACGCCGACGTGCTCATCCGCTCCGCCGCAGCGGGCCTCGGTAGCTTGGCCGACCTGACGGGCGCGCTCAGCGAACGATCGCAGGCGGCCCTGCTCGACGCCGCGCTCGCTCGCAAAGATCCCTTCCTGCTCTACCCCCTCTCGCGTTTGCGAAACCTACCCGGGGCCGTCGGGGAGCGTCTGCTCGAGGTCGCCGGTAGCCTGCTCATGGATGCGTCGCTGGATTCTCGGCTCTTCGCCATCCTGGCGCTCGGCAGTGTTGCCGACGGTGTCTCCACGTCGGCGCTGACGCAGGTGCTGCTGAAAACCAGCTTCTCGGCGGCGGAACGGAGCACAGCGGCCCACGCCCTGGCCCGCTTGGGTGAGCCCGGGCAAGTCGCACTCGACGAGGCCAGTGCGAGCTTGCTCGCTCGAGGCTTGCCCACTGAAGGCAAGAGCGCACTCTGGGCACCATTACGCGCAACCCTGGAGGCATTGGACTTGCCCCAGCGCTCGACCGCAGAGCTCCGAAAACTGGCAGCGCTGGCCATCCCGGAGCGGACGGACGGACCTGCTGGTGCGACCCGGAGACGGCTCATCTGGCTGCGTTGCCGCGCCGCGGATCTCTTGGCACGCGACCGAACGTCGAGCGTCACGCTGACCAAGTGTGATCCGGACGCAGGGTTGGCCTTCGAGCTCGCGCAGATCCACGTCCTTGCCCGCAGCCGCATCGAGCTCGGTCGACGCCAGGCGCTCGAAGAACGCCTGGCGAGTAAGCACCCGGCGGTGGTCGAAGCAGCCCTGCGACTGGTCGCCGGTCACGCCGAGCTCGGCGACGTGCGCGGCATGCTCCAGCGGGCGCTCACCGCTCAGGCGCCCGGGACAAGGGCGGTCGCCGCGAAGATCCTCGCCGCTTACCCGAGTCGCGCCCACGACCCGAAGCGTCCGGAAAGCGGTCCAGACCCGGGAATCGTCCAAGCCCTGCGCGACATCCTCTCCCAAACGGGGCCGGACCTGCCGGAGGAAACCGTGGCCTCAGCCATGGGCGCCGCAGCAGCCTTGTCCACCTTGGCCCTCAAACCGCTCATCGAGGCTCACTGCAAAGGACCGCGCCCTGCCCTACGCGACTCGGCCGAGCGCGCGCTGGCCATGCTCGGCGGCCCGGGTCAGCGCTGCCCCGGCCCTACGACGCAAGAGCGGGCTGAAGGCGCACCGCCACCCCCACAGCCCCCGTTGACGCTCGAATTCCAGTCCGACTTCGGACCGCTACGCCTCGTGCTCGATCAGCCCGCTACGTCGCACGCCCGCGCGTGGATTCGTCGCCGCTTGGAGAGCGGCGAGCTGACCCGTGGACCAGTCCACGCCATGAGTCCCGGCCTGACGGTGCAGTTCGGCGATGCAGACGGCGATGGCTTCGAGAGCGATTTGCCAGTGCTCGATGTGCCGCTCGAGGTTTCGCCAGCGGAGTTCGGGCGCGGGAGCGTGGGCCTGAGCTCGTTTGCAGCTGGGGCGCTCGGCAGCCAGCTGCTCGTCACGCTCGAGCCGATGCCGTCGCTCTGGGGGCGCCGTGTCCTGCTCGGCCACGCGGAGGGCCCGTGGGACCTGCTTTGGCCCGGCGATCCCATCAGTGACGGGCGTGCCGCAGAGCGTTAGGCTCCCAGCCCGATGCTTCTCGCCGTGGACATTGGCAACACCAATTTGGTGGGCGGCCTCTATTCCGGCACCCAGCTGGTGCACACCTTTCGGCTGGAGACCGTGCGCTCACGCACCGTCGACGAGCACGCCGTGCTCTTGGCGCAGATCTTTGCGCTGCGCGGGGTCGATCCGAATGCGGTCAGCGCGTGCATCCTGGCCAGCGTCGTTCCCCCGGTGACGGACGTCGTGGCGCTCGCGATCGCATCCGTCGTGCGCTGCGAGCCGCTAGTCGTGGGCGGTCCGGGGCTAAAAACGGGGATCCGCGTGCGCTACGACAACCCCCGCGAGGTCGGTGCCGATCGCATCGTCAACGCCGTGGCCGCTCACGCCCACGTCGCCGGTCCGGTAGTGGTGGTCGACTTCGGCACCGCCACGACGTTCGACTGCGTATCGGCGGAGGGTGACTACCTGGGCGGCGTGATCGTGCCCGGAGTGCAGGCCAGCCTGGACGGCCTGCTCGCTCGCGCCGCCAAGCTCTCGCGCATCGAGCTTTCTGCTCCGCCCAGCGTCATCGGGAAGAACACCCAGCATGCGATGCAGTCGGGCATCATCTTCGGCTACGCCGCGATGGTGGACGGCCTCATTGCGCGCATCGACGCCGAAATGGGCGGAGGCTGCCGGGCGCTCGCTACCGGCGGCCTGGCCAGCCTGATCTGCGCGCACGCAACCAAAGTCGACGAGCTGTGCCCCGACCTCACGCTGGACGGCTTGCGCCTGATCTACGAACGCAATCGTGGAACGCGGGCCAAGTGAAGCGTCGGCTACTCCTCCTCGGGGTCACGCTGTCTCTCCTGGGCGGCGCCGCCTGCGGCAAGGCGCAGACCGAGGACGTCCCCAGGCAATCCGAGCGCGTCGTCTCGCTGTCGCCTGCCATCACCGACACCATCCTCGCCCTCCACGCACAGTCCGCCCTGGTTTTGGTGAGTGACTACTGCCGTTCGGTCGAAAGGCCACGCGCAGGCAGCGTCTTTTCGCCCAACTTCGAGCGCATCGCGGGCGTGCGGCCGACGCTCATCCTCGCCAGCCGCGTCGACGGCGTGGCCGAAGAGCCGCTGCGGCGCCTCGGTCCGTTCGTTTCCCTGCCCTGGACGACGCTCGACGAAGTCGTGAACTCCACCCGACAGCTCGGCGGCTTGCTGCACCATGTGCCCGAGGCGAACGCCTTGGCCACGCGGCTCGAGACGGAGCTCGGTCGCGAAGCCCCAGCTGATGCGCCGCGCGTCCTCGTGCTGATGGGTCCCGCGACCGAGGATCGGGCTGGGTACTACTACATCAAGCACGACTCGCTCCACGGTCGCCTGCTCAGCGCGAGCGGATACCGGAACGCCATGGGCAGCGGTCCGACCAAAGGGCAACCGCATCTGAGCGTGGAGCAGCTGCTCCGGATCGATCCGGACGCGATCCTGGTTTTGCAGGAAGCAAAAGTGACCGGTCCGCCCCCGCTGGCGAATCTGTTGCCTCTGCGGGCGGTCAAGGCGCGGCGAACGACGGCGCTGGCCCGCGTCGGCAGTCTGAGCATGGGTCCCGACGTGCTGGAGATCAGACCCCTCGTGCAGGCAGCGCTCGACCGGTTGTTCCGGGAGTCTCCGCCATGACCGTGGTTGCACGACTCGCGGGAGCTACGCTCGGCGCGCGGGTCACCGAGCTCGACCTCGCCGTCGACGCCGGGGCCTGCGTCGTTTTCGTCGGCCCGAACGGGGCCGGCAAGTCGACGGCCCTCCAGCTGCTCTCGGGCCTCGTCACCCCGAACGCCGGCCAGGCGACACTCGGCGGCCACCCGGCGGCGAAGCTGCGGGAGAGTGAGCGAGCCGGCTTGGTCGCCTGGCTGCCGCAGAGGCCCAACGTCGATGGCCTCCTCACCGGCGCCGAGGTCGTCGCCCTCGCGCGCTTCCGCCACGCCGAACGCCCTGTCGAGAGCCTGCGCCAGGCGGAGCATTTCTTGGAAGCCGTCCAGGCGAAGCACCTCGCCGCCACGCGCCTCGACGCGATGTCCGGCGGTGAGGTGCAGCGGGTCCTCTTGGCGGCCCTGCGGGCACAAGAAGCGCCCCTCTTGCTCGTCGACGAGCCGGCGAATCACCTGGATCCACTGGCGCAGGTGCAGACCTATCGTGCGCTCGGCGAGCTCTGGCAAACAAAGCAGGCGACGCTATGCCTGGTCACCCACGACCTGCGCCTGTGCCCACTACTCGGACCGCATGACCGCATCCTGGTGGTCGGTTTTGCGGGCGGGCGCATCGCGTGGCGCCATCCGCTGGGCGCAGCCGAGCTGACGCAGGCGCTGGGAGATCTCTACGGCGTGCCGTTTGCGCCCTTCGGGACGCCCGGAGGTCTCGGCATCGCCGTCGATGCGCTCGGCAAAGGCGCCTCGTCATGACGCTGTCGCCCGCCCTGCGTGGTCTCGTGCTGCTCGTCCTAGCCGCCCTGGTGAGCGCCGTCTCCCTTGCCTATCGCTTGCCGAGCGAAGCAACGTCGTTCGTGCTCTGGCAGCTCCGGGCGCCCCGCGTGGCGCTCGGTCTCTTGGCGGGAAGCCAGCTTGCGCTCGTCGGCGCGGCTTACCAAACACTGTTTCGCAACCCCTTGGCCGAGTCGAGCACGCTGGGGACGACGGCAGGGGCGGCGCTCGGAGCCTTGCTCGCGCTCAGCCTCGGGCTCGAGGGCGTGGGTTCGTTCGCGGCCACCTCGGTCTTCTCGTTCGCCGGCGCCGTCGTGGCAAGCTCCCTCGTTTTGCGGGTGGCAGCGTCGAGCCGAGCTCGCCTCGAGGAGGTGCTGCTCGCGGGCATCGCCGTGACGCTCGCGACGAGCGCGCTGGCGCAGGCGGCGCAGGCCCTCACCGATCCGAACCGCCTGTTTTCTGCGACCATGTGGGGCTTGGGCCAATTGCCCCAGGTCGGCTTCGAGCGCGTGGCGTACGGCCTCTTGCCCCTCCTCGCTGCCACGATCGTGCTCCTGCGCCATCGGCGGGCGCTCTCCGTCATGCTGCTCGGCGACGCTTGGGCACGCTCACTCGGGGTGCCGACCAGCCGCGTGCGACTCGAGGTGCTGCTCGCCAGCTGCCTCAGCGTGAGCGTGGTGGTGGCGCTCTGTGGACCGATCGCGTTCGTCGGCCTGATTGTCCCCCACTTGGCCCGTCCGCTCGTGCGTGGCGACGCGACCGGCCTCTTGACCGCCTCCGCACTGCTCGGAGCGACCTTCCTCACCCTGTCGGACCTGTGCGCTCGCAGCATGCTGCCGGATCGCGAGCTCCCAGTCGGTGTGCTCACGGCTGCGCTCGGTGCCCCACTTTTGCTGTGGATCATCGTCCGTCGTCCCCGCAGCCCCAGCTGACCGCGACGAGGTAGGTTCTTTCGCTGCCTATTTCCCCCTGCCGGCTGGACGGAGCGGGCGGCGCCTGGGAACCTTCTCCGAGCGCGTGGAACGAGAGCAGATCGACCTGAACATTGGTGAGCTCGAGACGCGCCTCGATCGTCTGCGCGCCCTCTACGAGCACTATTTCATGGGCATCGAGCGGATCGAGCCGTCCGTGGCGCGAAAGGACGTCGAGCGCCGTCTGGCCGACTTGCGCAAGGCGCGATTTCAGAGCACGGCCCAGCGCTTCAAGTTTCAGACCATCGTCCAGCGCTACAACACGATGCAGCAGCACTGGAGCCGGATCTGCCGAGAGATCGAGCTCGGCACCTTCCGACGCCACCGTTTGAGGGCCGAACAGACGTATGCCAGTCGACCGCCGCCAGCGGTGCGAGCGCCGGACGCCGTGGCCGCGCCCGCAACCGATGTCGTGTTCCGCGAACCGGCGGACTCGATCACCGACGTGGATTTTCCGCCAGTCGAGCTCGGCACGGGAACCGCCGCCGTGCCGGCCGAGCTGATGAAGACGCCGGGCGCCGGAATGCTCAGCCGTCTGCGCGACAGCGGCGCGAGCCCCCTAGTTCGAGGTTTGGGAACGAGCCTTCCGCCCGATCTCGGTGCGCGGGCCGCCAAGCTACCGCCCGCTCCCCAGATCGCGAGCCTCGGCCCCGCTGCCCAGCCGGCGAAGGCCAAGCCCGCCGAGCCCAAGCCCGCCGAGCCCAAGCCCGCCGAGCCCAAGCCCGCCGAGCCCAAGCGACCGGTCGACCAGCCTGCGCCCAAGCCGAACGAAGCGCTTCCTGAAGCTCGTGTCCGCGCGCTGCATCAGGCCTACGTGGACGCCCGCAAGCAGACGAACGCCAGCGCCGTGTCCTTCGAGAAGCTCGAGCGCAGCCTGCGGGAGACCGAGGCGAAGCTGAAGAGCACTCACCAGGGGCGCACGGTGGACTTCGAAGTCGTGATCAAGGACGGCAAGGCGATCCTCAAGCCCAAGCTCAAGTGAGCGGGCGAGCTGACCGAACCGCCAGCCCTAGCGGACGCCGGGAGCGTGCGAGGGGGTGCCCCGACCGAACGCAGGCCGGGCAGCCCGGAACGAATCCTCTTCCGCGAGAAAAATCGCGCAGGAGCAGCGGCCGGCTTCACGCATCCGAGCGCAGAGCTCGGGCAGCTCTGGATCCGCATCCACAACGTCACCTTCCAGTGGCCGATGCGTCGCGCGGTCGTAGCGACAGTTGTCGAGCGCTACCCAAAGTCCGTGAAAATCGTCCGAGGTGCAGAGCTCGGACCAGGTCATTCGGATTGTCATACGTCGTGGAGGACTTGCTCCCGCCCCCGGGACGCCCCGATCTAAGTGCCGAGCGAGGCACCAGTCAAGAAAGCTCCAAGCGGATTATTCCGCTATACGTGCAAATTGGCCCTCTCAGCGGCCCTCGGGACTCACTCTGGCCTCACTTGCAGTGGTCGGCGGCCGTCTTGACGCGGGAGGTCGCCGCCCCCATGGCCGTGGCGCCCTTCAGGATCGCCTGCACCTGCGTGCACTTCTTGGCGGCGCTGGCTCGCTCGGCCTGATCGGGCGCTTCGCGTTTGGCCTTCGCGCTGCACTGCTTCTGGCCCGCGGCGTCACAGCTAGCGTAGGCCTGCGTCGCGCGGCTCCAGCTCCCCGAGCCGACGAGGCCGAGACATTCGGAGCAAGCAACCGGTGTGCTCGCTCCGCCCGAGTTCTTCGGTGTGGAGGTGTGAGTCGGTGATGAGGAGGCGAGCGTCGGAGTCGTCGCACTGGGCGTCGGGGCTGCCGAGGCCGGCGGCAGGGGAGCAGCCGTGGGTGTCACTGGAGGGGGTGGGGGCGGTGGGGCCGGTGTGGGCTCCGGGTGCACACCGCTCGCCACTCCCGGTGGCTCGGCCTCCGGCGGTGCTGCTGGGCCTGCGCCTGGCCCGGACAAAGCAAACCAGGCGCCGAGTCCGAGCGCCGTCGCCCCCAAGAGGCCCCCCACGAGGAGGCCTGCGCTGGAGCGCTTCGGAGCCGTCGGTTGCAGGGCAGAAAGGCCTGCCTCCGTGCCGGCTGAGGCTTCCTGGGAACGCAGCGTCGAGGCCGATGCCAAAGCGGGCAGCGCGCCGGTGCGCGCACTGGTGTCGACGGCCGCCTGCGACGCCGGCACCACGGCCTGCATCGCTTGAGTCGCGTCCGTCGCACTCACGGGCCCCGCCAAGCCGGCCTTCAGCTCCGCCACGAAGGCCACGGTCGTCGGCGGCCGTTCGTCCGGCGCCTTGGCCAGGGTCCGCATGACGGCCTCACGCATCGTCTTGGGAATGCCGTAGCCTGTCGGACGCTGCTCGATGGGAAACGGTTGCGCCGTCATGTGTTCGGTCGCCCACTGCCACGGCGTGGTGGCATTGAACGGCAGCGAACCGGTGAGCATCTCGTAGCTCATCACGCCGAGCGAGTAGATGTCCGAACGGCGATCGAGCTCGGCGCCGGTGAACTGCTCCGGACTCATGTACGGCGGCGTGCCGAGCACCATGCCCTGCTGCGTGAGCTTCTGCTCTTTCTGCGTGTCAGCCGATTCGCGGCGCGCCGCGATGCCGAAATCGAGCACTTTGACGAAGTCGTGTTTCCCGAGCTTCTCGCCGAGAATCACGTTTTCCGGCTTGAGATCCCGGTGCACGATGCCCTGCTCGTGGGCTTCGTGCAGCGCGCCGCCCACCTGCTCCAAGATGTCCACGACCCGCTCGGGACGAAGTGGGCCCTCCTGCTCGATCACCTTGTCGAGAGATCGCCCTTCGACGAACTCCATCGCGATGTAGAGGGTGCCATCGGCCTCGGCACCGAAGTCGAACACCTTGATCGTGTTCGGATGTTCGAGTTGGGCGACGGTGCCACATTCGCGGTGGAAGCGAGCGAGGATGGATGGGTCCTTGGACAAGTGCGGATGGAGCGTCTTGATGGCCACCTTGCGGATCGTCGAGCCCATCTGCTGCTCCGCAGCGTAGACGACCCCCATGCCGCCTTCTCCGAGCACGCGGGTGACCCGGAACCGACCTCCCACCAAGCGACCTATCCACTCACCCTGCGTTTCCTTGCTGATGATGAGGCCGCAGCTCGCGCAGAACCGCGCATCGTCCAGGTTCTCGTGCCCGCAGCTCTCGCACTTCATCGTAGGCCGCAGTGTCTACCGGCGCCGAGGCTGGCGCAATTGGGTCACGGCGGCCCAGGCCACGACCGAGAGCGACAAGAGGACGAGCACGTCCCAGACGAGCTCGTCCAGCACCATGCGCAGGTCGTGATGAGACATGGTGCTCAACGCGAACCACGCGCTCGGCACGACACACGCGACGAGCGCCACCTTCTCTCGACCCGTGATGCCCTGGCGAAAGCGACGCGCGCCGTGCCAGACGACGACCAAACCCGTGAGTCCCACCACGATGGGCGACAGGGTGTGCCGGATGTGAGCCACCCCGGTCAGGCGGGCACCGATGCGCCCGATCTCCCGAAGCCCTTCATCGAAGTCGAGTTGCATGTTGACGGCGAAGAAGAAGAGCAGAAGTGCCACCCAGGCAAATGGGCTAGGGCGCCTCGGAGCGTCTTTGCGTCCAGCGCGCCAGGCCGCCCATCCACACGCGCCGAACAGCGCCGACAAGACCCAGTGGCGCGGACTGAAATCGAAGAGCCGGGGCGTCCACTCGCGCAAGTAAGGGACGTGCACCGGCACGGGCGGAGGCGCAGCCACGTGGACCGTGCGCACGCTTTCTCCCTGGAAGCGAGTGTACCCGATGGGGGACTCGTCGAAGCAGCGCGCACTGCCGCAGAGCACGCGGATATCGATGCCATCCTCCGTTTTCGTCAGGTGCTCGCGATGCAGGTGCCCCGCGAGGATCGTACTGACCTTGGCACGTCGACACAGGGAGAGCAGCCGGGCACGGGTCGCCGAGGGCCAATTCCCTCCGCCGTCGGGCTCGTCCTCCTGGTCGACGAACGGCGGGCGATGGGTGACGACGAAGGTCGGCGGACCGCCCGCGGCAACAGCCGGGGGCAGCGCTTGCTCCAAGAACGCCCATTGGCGCTCGAACTCGAGCGGCGAGATCTCGCTCCAGCCTGCGGTCTCCGAATTGGCGATGACGAACTTCGCGTTCGGCGTGCTTTCGACGTAGTAGTCTGGGCCGTAGCGACGCCGATAGTCCTCGAGGCTCGAGACGTCGACCACGTCGTGATTCCCCGGAGCAAGGAGAACCTTGGCCCGGAGCTCGCCCAAGGCAGCACCAAACGCCCAGTGTTCGAACCAGCTGCGATCCTGAACCAAGTCACCGGGGATGACGACGAGCGGGACTCGGGCCTCGTTGAGCTGCCCAATCAGCTGCAAAAAACGCCGCCTGTCAGCCATTCCGCCGCCAACGCCGTAGCCAATCTGGGGGTCGCCGATCACGGCGAAATCGAGCGACGTCGGCTCTGCCGCCTGCGTGGAGGTCGACAGCAGCACCAGCAGGCAGCAGAGGAGGAGGCCGAACGTGCGACTCATGAGCGTCCTTTTCGCGCGACCGGCTTCGGAAACCAGAGTGCGGCGCCGAGGACGCACAAGGTGGGCAGAAGCTCGAGGACCACATCGAAAAACTCGTCGCTCTCCACGGAAAACCGCGAGAAGCGGGCCAAGCGCAGAAGTGCAAACGGGCCCAGCAAGACCAACCCAGCCATGGCAGAGCGCAGTGCCCAGCTGCCACGTCGCACCGCGGCAATGCCGTACATGCCACTAACGAGCACGAAGCCGCATGCCCCGAGGAGCACGACCGCGCGCAAGAGATTCTTTCCACCGTATTCGTGGATCTCTCCAGCAAGCTCCCTGAACCACTCGAAGGCCAAGGCATGCAGATCGAGCTGCTTGTTCAAACCGAGCGCGAAGCAGGCGATTGCGAGAAAGAGCCACACGCGATGCTCGGGAGTGCCCCGAGCCTGAGCGCGAGCCAGTGGCAAGGGGACACGCCGCGAGCGCCGCCAGCACGCCCAGGCTGCGACCAGGTAGAGCACGGTCTGCAGCCAACCAAAGAAGCTGTCGTCACCCGGGCTCACGCTGGCGGCCACTCCAAGGTCAGGCGCTCCTCGGTCTTGCGATCGATGATTTCCAGACGATTCGCCCGCTCGAGCAAGGGCAATCGAATCGTCACGTCGGCTTCGAGACCCGATTCGATCGCGTCACCTCCGTCCGCCCCCAAGAGCGGGACGTCGAAGCGCAAGCGTTCGAGCAGCTCGGTGCCCAGCCATAGTTCTGCCGCGAACCGACCCATGCGCCGCGGCGTCGACTCGGCGCTGGGTAGATGGACCCGCTGACTAGCAAGGACCTTGAGCTTGCCACCTTCGAAGCGGAGCAGGAGGTCCACTTGCTCGGCACTGCGTGCCGGCGCCGGGTCGGGGGCGTGGTGAACGAGCGGCCGCTCGTCTTCGGGCGGCGCGTGCGGCGGTGGGGCGTCGCCCGGAGGCGGCTTGCGCTCGATGGGAATCACGATGTTCGGCGCCTTGCCCATCTTCACCGGCTCGGCGCAACCGGCCGCCCCGAGCGAGATCGCGACCAGGCTCACGATCCCGGGTATCCGAAAACGCGGCGACGACAGCCAGACCTTCATGCAGCACCACGGTGCCGCGGATCCATGCGCCGAGCAATGCACCGGACTAGCCCCGTGCGACGTTCAGTGCGCGAGCAAGACAGGGCAGCGTGTCGCTCGCGCGCCCCGCGTAGCTCACGCGCTCGGGCGCCACGATGAGCCACGGCACTTGGCCGAGGCCACGAGCCTGGGCGAGTGGCGTCGGTGCCAGGAGCGGTGCCGTCCCGAACTCGGGCGGCAGGGTAACGCGGGTAGCTGCGTCATACGCCGCCTCGCCGGACTCGCGGGCCTTCACCCGCGCTCGCAGGCTCGTGCCGCGCAGATCGACGGTGTCCATGATCTCCTCCAAATGACAGTGCCACACCGCGCCGTCGGGCAACCCCGGTTCGAGGCGCGGCAGGCGACGGTCCACTTCGAGCGCCACGGTGCGCAGAAGGGAATCGGCCAAGACTTCCAGCATGCGCGCCCGCTCGCGCAGCAGGCTGGCGCCCTCCACGACCGAGCGCAGCGGCGATACGCGTGACGCCAGCACCCGCGGCAGGCGCGCCTCGAGCTCCGCAGTGGCTTGGTCACCGCGCACCCGAGCCAGTTCGAGGCGTCGTTCGACCCCGAGCGCGGGGCGCCCGGGCATCGACGCAAGCTCGAAGGCGCGACGCAGGCTGTCCTGAGCCTGGCCATCGAAGCGGGGATAGATGTGGGCGTAGCGCGCGCCGAACGCCTGGACCTCCCGCTCGCGCTCGTGGCCGGTCGACATGCGCCCAGCGCTGCGTTCGAAATCCGCCAGCATGGCGACGAGCGGATATCCAACGCCGAGGTCGAGCTCACCCAGGCCGATGCCGAGCAGGGCGGCAAACGTTCGCGACATCTTCGCCGACGCCAGGGCCGCGCGCAGAGCCAGATCCGTTACGCCCGACAAGAGCGCCAGCTGCTCTTCCAGCGTGGTGCGCAGGCCATCGTCGGGTAGGAGGGCCAGGTCCATCTCCGCCATCCACTCGCGTCGACCTTCAGCGCGCGCGCTCGCCTGCTCGACCTCCCGACCGAGCTCGGCCATCTGCGCGACGCTGAGCGCCAATTGTCCGCCCAAGCGCGCCAAATCGAGGGCTCGCGGCCCACCCATCCCAACATCCGGCGTCGGCTCGACGGGACCGAGCAGGTCGCGGGCAACGCTGGCGCCGACGCTCCCTCCCTGCCGGCGGAGCAGCGCCTCGAACTCCTGCCTGTGGAGAGCCGGACCCCATTTGTCACGGCCCAGGGTCAAGACCGGCGTGCCGAAGGCCCGCCGTAGGACCGAACGTCCCGCAGACGCGCGCATCCGCTCGACGCTGCGGTCGAACGCAGAGGCCGGCCGAGTCCAACCCGCCTGACCGGGCAGCGGCAACGTCGCGTCCGGCCGACGCTCCAGATCGGCGAGCGCCCCGAGGAGAGCCGTCCGTGCGTCGGGGCGGTCCTCGGTGACCCCAACCGCGAGCTCCAAGCGACGCAGACCCGCCGGCACGCGTTCCAAGACGGGTTCCAGGAACAAGGCTGCCCAAAGCTCCGCCACCGCGGCCGCCAAGTCCTCGCGCCTAGCCTCGACGACGGCGCTGAGCCCCGGAATCGACACCTTGCGCGGCCGCCAGACGGGGCTCGACCAGATCAAGCAGCGGGGGCTCTCGAGCTCGAGGCTCGGCACGAGGTCCAACGACAGCCGCACGCGTTCGTGCGCCCGAGCTCCTCGTTCCCAGCGCGCAGCGCCGAGCTCCTGATCGAGCAGCTCGAGCGGGCGATGCCCGCGTGGCAGCCGCGCGACCGCCAAGCGAAACGACTTTCGCCCGAGGACAAAGGTGGAGCCGAGCGCAGACGCTTGCTCGAGAGCGTTGCGGACCAGGACAGCCGCTCCTCCGGCCGAACGCTCGATGTCCGCCAGAGGCAGTCGGTCGAGGCGCTCGAAATCGAACTCCATCGCACGCTTCAGGCTGGCGTGTCTCGCTCCGCCCCGACTTGTCGCAAACGCGTGATGATCTCTGCCAAACTGGGGTCGCCGAGCGCCTGGGCCACGAGAAGCTCGCGCAAGTCGGCCAAGCGCTCCTCCGAGACGCGGCCCACCAGATGAGCCGTGGCGCTCTCGGCGTGGCGGCGCAAATATTCGGCCACGTCGATGTGGCCCCCTTGCAGGAGGTCCAGGTCGGTACGCCCGGCTAGAACGACACCCGAAGCGTCGACCACTGCCCCGGCCGGCTCTGCCCGGGCCGGCACTGCCCGGGCTGGCAATGCCCCGGCCGGGGACTGCGCCGAGTCAGCCGTTTCCTTGCGTTTTACCATGTCGCACCTCCCGTCCGCGCCCCACAAGCCTACAGGGCGACCCTGGATGTCGCCACCGTCCTCTGCTCCCTCTGCTTCGGCCGCTCGCGTCCAGCGTTGCTCAGAATCGTCCGCCCACCTGCAGCATGCCCAGCCCGGGTCCAAGCTGTAGATTCACGGCGACGAGGTCGCTCCGCACCCACACCCGGGTCCGGTCGAAGAATCCCGCCGCGACGAGGCTGGCGCCCACGAGGTGCCCCATGCCAATCCCAGCCAAGATCGCCACCGCGCCGGCTTCGCTGACCGTCTCCCGTTGGCACGCCTCCGCCTGCTGGGGGGTCGAGGCGGTGCATTGGAAGTCCCGCTGCGCCGCCGCGACGAACGGACCGACCACCGGTGCAGCCACCCAGCCACTCTGCTGCTTGAAGCCGGTGGAGGCGGCATAGATGATGCCCATCGCGTAGGTGGTCAGGAACACGGTCGCGCCGATGCCGATGAGGCCACCATTGAAGCGGACCTTCTCGATGTAGCCCGGCGGCGGCGGGAAATCTCGGTAGGCGGGCAGCGCCACCGGACGGAACAAGGGCATCGGCAGTGGACGCTGGGCCGGAGCGACCGGGGCGGGCGCAGGCGCACGCCGAGCAGGCGGCGCCTGGTCCGCACTGGGGAAGGCACTGGCCGGCTGAGCCTGCCCGGACTGAGCCTGCCCGGACTGCTGACACAGCCCTGGGCGGGCCAAGAGCAGCAGAAGCAAGTGGACTCTCCCGAGTGCGCGCAAGCGCCGAAAGGCTCCTCTCATCTTCTCACGTCTACCCCGGCCCGGGCGAGGCCTCAAGCAGGCGCTCAGATGCCAAACCACTCGCCGGGGATCAGCGTCTCGGCCCTCTGCCGAACCTCGAAGTAGATCCGGCCCTGGCCGGCATGGGTTCCGGTCAAGCCGAGCCGTGCACCGGCCGGGACTTCGTCCCCCACACGGACTTCGATCGAGCTCAGGCCGGCCGTGACGGTGAAGTAGCCATCGCCATGATCGAGCAGCACGGTCTTGCCGTACTCGGGGTAGTCATCGGCATACGCGACGCGGCCTGGGAACACGGAACGCGCAGGCGCGCCGAGGTAAGCCTTCATGTACAGGCCTGGTCCTCGCGCGAATGCGAGCCGCACCGCCTCGACCTCTGCCCGCCCGGGCACGGGGAACGGCAAGCGACCCCGCATGGCCCCGAAGCTTTCCGCCAGGTCGTCGACGTCGGAGCCGGCACTGTAGACCGCGGTGTGCGCGCTCGCGCTGCGCGAGCTCGCAAACGCGAGCTCGAATGCACGTTCGCGCTCCGACTGCTCGAGGAGTGCATCACGAGCGCGATCTGCCGCCCGCGCTTCGACTTCCAACGGCGCACGGCGGCGCGCCAGGGCCGAAAGGGAGCGATCCGCACGCTTCTTCTCGCCCAGCAAGCGGTCGAGGCGCTCGGCGTCCATCAAGAGCGCGCTCCGTAGGCGTTCCACCCGCATGGCGTATTCGAAGAAGTCACCGGAGGGCCCGGAGCGCGACAGTCGGTAGTAGGCGCGACCGCGGAGCACGATGCGCTGACGCAAGAGCTCGACCTCGCTCTGACTGCGCTCCATGACCTTGCGCAGGGAGTGTTCCTCCACGCGAATGCGCTCCAGATCACGGCCGATGCTGTCGAGATCGAGCTCGACCTGGGCTGGTTCGCTGCGCACCGGCGCGGCCAGGAACAGGGCCACCAGGAGCGCGGCGTAGCGGCCCTTCACGCGCCGCTCCCGAGCAGACGTCGCAAGCTCGCGTACGAGCTCATCGCACCGAGGCCAGCGCCGAGCAGAATGAGCCCGAGACACGGGAAGATGGGGAGAAAGCGCGGGGCGCCGCCTAGCAGAGTGCCGAGCGCCGCGTCGAACGAGTCCCGCAAGACGAGGAACAAGATGCCGGTGATGGCCAGGGACAAGAGGGCCCCGAGACCACCTTGGACGGCGCCTTCGACGACGAAGGGGCCGCGCACATAGCTGTCGGTGGCGCCGACCAGCTTCAGGACGTCGACTTCGCGCGCACGCCGGGACAGGGCCAGGCGCATGGTGGATCCGACCACACTGACGACGGCCGCGAGCACCACCACGAGCAGGAGCAGGCCCACCGTCAGGCCGCCCGACAACAGCCGGTCCAGCCGCTGCCCCCAGGCTTGATAGGTCTCGACGCGCTCCACGGCTGGCAGTGCCTCGAGCTTCTGGCGCAGCGTCTGCACACGAGCCTGCGACTCCTGGCCGCTCAAGCTGACCTCGAGCGAGGCGGGGAACGCTTCGACGGGCAGCGCCGACAGCGCTTCGTCGGCGGACTTGTCGGTGACCTCGGCACGCGCCTGCTCGGGCGAGACGTACTCCACGCGCGTGACACCCTTGGAAGCCAAGAGCGCCTTGCGCACGACGTCGATCGTCGTCATTTCGACTCCGGGCACCAGGTAGACCGAGGCGCGCCCGCTGTCGGCCCACTTTTGGCGGACCGCGTCGATGTTCACCGACAGCAGCATGGTCGCGGCGAGGCAGACGAAGGCCACGGCGACGCTGAATACGCTCAAGAGATGTAGCTTGATGTCGGCCAGAGCGGCCCGGAGCGCTCGTTCGATCATGTTAGGCTACCCGCAGCTTGGAAATGGCCTCTTCGCTGGCGAGACCCTGAGCAACGTCAGTCACACGCCCCTCGTCCAAGACGACGATGCGCCGCGGGCGAATGTCGAGGAGCGAACGATCGTGGGTGGCAAACAGCACCGTCACGCCGGTCTCATGCACTTCCTCGAATAGCCCCAGGATGTCGACGGCCAACTGCGGGTCGAGGTTCCCGGTAGGTTCATCGGCCAGAACCAACGCCGGCTCGGCCACGATGGCTCGCGCTACCGCAACCCGTTGCTGCTCTCCGCCCGAGAGCTGGAGCGCGCGATCCTGACCTCGTCCGGCCAGGCCGACTCGTTCGAGCGCTTCCCCGACCCGGCGGCGCACGATCTTGCCGGGCACGCCCAGCACCTCGAGCGCGACGGCGACGTTCTGGAACACCGTCCAGCCCTCGACCAGCCGAAAGTCCTGAAACACCACGCCGATGTTGCGCCGCAAGTACGGCACCGAGTCGGCGGCTAGCCGGCCGACGTCGCGCCCCAAGAACAGGATCCGCCCTTGATCGGCCTTCTCGGCGGCGAAAATCATGCGGAGCAGGGTGCTCTTGCCGGCGCCGGACGGGCCGGTGACGAACAGAAACTCACCACGCGAAATGCTGAGGTCGAGCCCCTTGAGCACCGGGACGTCGGCCCGGTAGGCCTTATGAACGTCCTCGAAAACCAGGATGTCCCGGTGCGCGGCGCTTCGGTCGAAGCGCTGCTCGCCGCGCAGGGCGGGACGGAACGCTCGAGTCGGCACGGCGTCGTCGAGATCGAAGGCCTGCTCTTGCATGTCCCGGGGCTATCAGGCCCGGGCCGAAACGACCAAGTTTTTGGTTTCTACGGCCGGCCCTGTGACATGCTGCGAAAACTGGCAGATCCGCGGCCGAAACCGGGGAAGACGGGCCAGCCGAGCTGGGACTATAATGGCGCGCGTGAGAGGAGCTTCATGACCGAGCTTGCCCGAGCGGCGGCTCTGGCCCGCGCCCGGCTTGCTGCCGCGATGTCCGCATTGGACGCAGCCGACAGCGCCAGCATGTTCGACCGCGTCGTCATTCCCCTGGCCAGCGCCAGCGGCGCCCTCTACCGCGTCGAGACGGAGCTCGGCGCCGGCACCGAGGGGGACATCGCCCAAGCCCGCGCGGCCATCCGGACCGTGCTCGCCACCCTGCAAGACACGGACTTGCAGCTCGAATCGATCGATCGCGCGATGCAGAACGTGGCGGCGTGCCTCGGTCTCACCCACGAGATGAGCGAGCTCCGGCAGGCCGCCCCCGCACCGATGATGCCGATGGCCGCTGGCCCCGCCTATCACCCGTCGCGTCCGGTCTCCGCCGCAGCCAAGCCCGAACCCAAGCGCCCGAGTCCTTACCCGGACTTCTCGCTCGAAAGCACCGTGCACGTGCCGCCCGCCGCGGGGGCGCACTCCACGGCCCCACTCAGCAGCACGCAGAATTCACCGGGTGTGCGCAAGGCCCCCAAGCCGAGTGCCGGCGCGACCGGTCCCGCAGACCTGAGCACGACCCAGATGTCGCGCAGCCGTCCCGCGGCGCCGGCCGACAAGGACCGCACGCCGACGGGTGAAAAGGCGCGCTCGCCCGGCCAATCCGGCGAGGCCCAGGCAGTACGCTCAGCAGGCGCCCGCCCCGCAGCCGGCGGCAGTGGCACCCTGCAGTCCGCCGGTCAGGCCCCGCGGGAAGGGACGCCCGATCCACGCTGGGTACCGCCCAACTCCCGCCACGCGCCCGGCCCGGCGGCAGGACCAGAGCCGGGTGCGTTCCGCGTCGAGGCCAACCTCGGCACGCACAGCCCGACGAACTTCTACAAGGGACTACGCGGTAACGACGTGGTCGACCACGGGGGCTTGTTCGTGGCGACCTACGAAGCGCCCAGCGTCGGCACCCCGCTCTGGCTGCGCGTCACGCTGCCCGGTGGCTACTCGTTCGACGCGAACGCCGTCGTGCGCTGGACCCGCCGGCAGGGCAACGGCGATACGCCGCCGGGCTTCGGTGCCACGTTCGTCTCACTGAGCCCCGAAGCGCGCCAGTTGGTCTACCGCTTCACCAAGAACAGGGAGCCCCTGTTCCACGACGACATCTAGGCATCGAACGCCCGGACCAGGCGCTCACAATAGGCGCGCAAAGCCCATGTGAATGCCAAACAGGATCTCGGTCACGCTGCCGGTCGAAAACGGGACGTGCGACAGGTCCGCGCCAAGGCCGAGTCCGAACCCCTTGAGCGAAGCTCCGTAGCGCGCGTGGAGGGCGAAGCCGGCGCGTCCGACGTCCGGCCAGTGCACGAAGCCGATGCCACCCATCAGGTAGCCGCACGAGCTCGGCCGATTGCGCCCGAAGGTACCGCCAAAAGCCCCAGCAAGGCCCCAGGCACCCCAATTGGCACCATTGTCCAGGAACCACTTGTACTCCGTGTGCAAGAGGCCACCGGCAAAGGCACCCGTCGCGCGGCCGACGTGGGCGGTGAGCACTTCTAGGCCCAGCTGTCCGACAGGCTCACTGCCCGTGTTCCCGATCAGCCCGCCGACCTTCAGGTTCGCGACCCCGTGGAACAGGATGTTCGGCTGGCGCGGCTTCGCTACGGGCTCGGGGGCCATGGTCGCTGGCGCTGCGGCGGGCGCGACGGGCACGACGGCCGGGGTGACGACTGGCAAGCCTTCGATTCGTCGTGCCTCGTCCCAGGACGCATTCACCTTGGGCGTCCGATAGGCCTCGGGGATGGACACGTTTCGGTCGGCTCGGATCGCGTGCCGGAGCACGCGTACGGCGCCGGTGTGGTCACTCTTACCCTGCGCCAGAACGACGCCCGCGTCGCGGTAGAGAAGGGACCGAGTGACGAGATCACACTCGCTCTCGGGCAGCGCGAGGCATTCACGGAGCAGATCCCTCAGCTGGTCCAGCGCCGGGTCGACCTGGCCCGTATCGAATGCCGAAAGCGCCTGTTGCCGCCGCTCGCTGACGGACGGGGCTGGCGGGGCAGACGGGCCCGGCGGCGGTACGACTTGCTCCTCGGCCGTCGCCGGCAGATCGGCGCTGTCTTGGCTCTCACTAGCGTCAGAAGGCGCATTGGCCCAAGCCAACTCAGCCCAAGACAAACTCAGTGCCAAACCGAAAACAAGCGGGGCTTTCATGAAATTGCATCGTGCAGGAGCCAGGGCGGTGCCGGCAAGCCCACCGACGCTCGGAAATCTTGGCCGTCCCGATGCGGCACTGTTAGGCCGAGGCATGCGTCCCCCCGCACCTGACCTCTCCGAAGCGACGTCGGCGGTGTCGCTGCGTGCCGCCCTTTTGCTGCTTGGCGCCCTCGGGTGCACGCCGATCGCCCTCGGCTGCCTGCCCTCCCAAACCCCGGCTGCCAAAGCCAGCGAAGCGGCGCGGGACCTGAATAGCTCGATGCGCTGGGGCCGAACCGACACGGCGCTCGAGTACACGAGCCCCCAGGATCGCAACGCCTTCCTCGAGCGTCACGCCGAGTGGCACACCTCTCAGCGCATCCTGGAGACCGAGCTCGCGGGCCTCTACATGGTCGACGCGACGCACGCCATCGTACAGGTCGACGTCGAGTGGCTGCTCGAGGACGACACGAACCTGCGCAACACCCGGCTCGAACAGAAGTGGGTGGAGAAGAACGGCAAATGGCTCCTCGACAAGGAGGAGCGCATCGGCGGGGCCGAGGGGCTGTTCGGCGAAGACGTCGAGCGAGCCAAGCCCAAGCACGACACGCACTTCGCCACGAAGGTGATTCGCTAGAACGATCGGGCGCGGCTCGCCGCGCCGGCGTTTACTTGCCCTTGCGCTCGGCGCGAACGACGTCGGCCTGCTTGGCCAAGCGTTCCTTCTTCTTCGCTTGGGCCTTGCGGCGGCGCATCTTGGTGCTGGCTCGGCTGTCGAAACGTCCCATCTTGGCGATTTCCTCTGGCTCTCGTTGGTGATCGGAGGGGATGAAGTGGGCGCCGTGCGCCGCCTGGACCCTCCAAGGGGCGGCTTGCCTAACAGATGCACCGCCCCCTGGCCAGTCGGTAGGACGGAGCGGCCGACGTCAGGCGTTCTGCACGTCATCGAGCGCGCTATCGCGCTCACGGACTTCCAGCCGATACCGGCTGTTGACCGTCTCGATGTAGAACACGTCCTTCTGGGCGAGGCGCAGGACGCGCTTCACGGCCGTCGTGACGTACTCATGCATGCCGTCGGAAAACTCGATGACGATGACCGAGCCTTTGCGGGGTGCCCGCACCAAGCGCCCAGAGACCGCGCGTGAACCGCGCCCGAGCTTGCGTAGCACCACCTGCACGAGTTCAGTGTAGCAAGCAGGGGCAGCCGATCCACCCCCCCTTGCAGGCTGCTCGGCCTGATCGGACTTCCAGCCTGCGGCGGCTAGATCGCGCATCCCTGGAATATGCGTGCCGAACTTCACGGACCCAGCCGCGCCACCCCGGCCCCGCCTGGTGCGCGATCCGCGGACGTCGTCCCACCTAGCGCGCCCGAGGGGAGCGGCGGATGTTCGGCGAAGTAGGCGCGCAACACCTCGAGCGCGAGGTGGGGTCCCTTGATGCGCCAAGCCGGAGAGTTCACGACCAAGGCCGCCACCGCGATCTCCGGGTCCTGGGCGGGCGCGAAGGCGACGAGCCACGTGTAGTGACGGTTCTCCTTCTCGCGGGTCAAGGTACCGGTCTTCGCGGCCACCTCGATGCCGGGCAAGAACGAGCGCCCCTGCTTGTCGTGGAAGGTCGAGTAGGCAGACCCGCTGGCTACCGTGTGGAGCATCATGCGACGAACCTCGTCCGCCGTCTTCTGCTCGATGGCTCGTCGCACGACCGTGGGCTCCTCCGGGGCGCGGTAGAGGACGTCCTCACCCGAGCTGACGCTGCGCACGATGAACGGCCGCAGCGTCCGGCCACCGCTGGCGATTGTTTGCGCCAGCGATGCCGCGGCGAGCGGGGAGAGTGTCGTGTTCCAGAAGCCGGCCGCGGTGCGGGCAAACTCCACGGGATCGGCTGGGATATCGATCAACGGCGCTTCGTTCTTCACCTCGAACGGCACCGGACTGCCAAAGCCGAAGGCGCCGCCCATCTTGGTCAGGTCCTCGGGCGTGAGGTGTTTCTGCGCCAGACGCGCGAACACGACGTTCAAGCTGCGGCCCATGGCGATGCCGAGTGTCGCACACCACTTGTCGCGCTCCGGATCGTCCTTGAGCTCGCCTTCCATGATGCGACTGTGGCCGCCGCGGTAGCACTGCTCAGTTTCACTATCGAGCCCGGCATTTTCCACCAGAGCCGAGCCGGTGACGACCTTGAACACGCTGGCGGCTGGAGCCTCGGCGCGCAGGTTCACGTCGAACTTGCTGCCACCTTCGACGTGACTCGCGTAGACGATGACCTCCCCCGTCTTGGGCGAGATGGCCACGACGCCCGCTTCGGGGACGCGGTACTTGCGCATCACCTTTTCGGCGGCCCGCTGGACGATGGGATCGAGCGTGAGCTCGGCCTTTCGCCCACCCGGGAGCGGAGCAGTCACCTTGCTCGGGCGCACATCCAGCCGCAAAAGGTCGAGGCCGGACAAATCGACCTTCTGCTGCCGAGCTGGTCCGGGCAGCACCTTGGACAGCGCCGGAGGGAGGGGTCTCTCTCCGGACAGGAGGGGCCAGAGGGCCACACAAAGCCCCAAAACCGCCCCCGCGCCAAGCCAGCGCGACAGACTCATGGGTCCGCTTTACGGGGAAGTCACCGACTGGGCCAAAATATCGGCCCGGAGCCCCGACGACGATCCGAACCGGCCTCGAGAGTAGGCTTCCACCCGTGAGCCAAGCGGCCGCCTACAAGACAATCAACCTGGAGAACTCGGACCTGGCGCTATCGGTGTCGGGACCGCACTCCGCCGTCCTGCGCGAGCTGTCCGAGCAGAGCCGGACGCAGGTGAGCCTGCGCGGGACGGACGTGCACATCCTGGGCGACCCCGACGACGTCGAGCTCGCGCACCGCTTCCTCGAGCAGGCCGTGGAGCTCGCGGCCCAGGGCAACCCCCTGAGCGTGATGGATGTGGCCCACTCGCTTCGGGGGCTCAGGCACAATCCGGAGAGCTCGCTGGCGGACCTCTTGGACCGCGTGATCTTGGTCGGCGCCGGGCGGCGCCCCATCGCGCCCAAGACCGAGGCACAGGCGCGCTACATCGAGAGCATCCGCACGCACGATCTCACATTTGGAATCGGTCCGGCCGGCACGGGCAAGACGTATCTGGCCATGGCCATGGCCGCGGCGGCCCTGGTCAAACATCAGGTGAAGCGCATCATTTTGACCCGGCCCGCCGTGGAGGCCGGTGAGCGGCTCGGGTTTCTGCCGGGGGACCTGGCCGACAAGGTCAATCCGTACTTGCGACCGCTGCACGACGCGCTCGGCGACATGATGGACTACGAGAAGATCCAGCAGTTTCGCTCGCGCGCGCAGATCGAGGTGGCACCTCTCGCCTTCATGCGCGGGCGCACGCTCTCCGACGCGTTCGTCATCTTGGACGAAGCGCAGAATGCCACGTCGGATCAGATGAAGATGTTCCTGACGCGCATGGGCTACGGGTCCAAAGTCGTGGTCACGGGCGACGTGACTCAGACGGACCTGCCGCGGGGCGCTCGCTCGGGTCTGGAAGGCGCACGCGCCATCCTGCGCAACGTGCCAGGCGTCGCCTTTCACCATTTCACGGACGTCGACGTCGTGCGTCATCCGCTCGTGCAGCGCATCGTGGTGGCCTACGAGCGCGCCGAAGCTCAGGCCACTCTGGGCGAAAGGCCCAGCGAGAGGCCCAGCGAAAGGCCCGGCGAAACACCAGCCGCCGGCGAAGTCCTCGAGCGCGCCCCCGACACACAACCGGCTCCGCCCGGCGGCACGCTGCGTCCGGAGTCCGACTAGGGAACGTGCCTGTGGCGGCAAAGAAACCCCTCATCCGCTGCGCCTGGGCAGGCGACGATCCGCTCTACGTGGCGTACCACGACACCGAATGGGGCGTGCCCGTCTACGATGACCAACGGCTGTTCGAGTTCTTGGTCCTCGAAGGCGCGCAAGCGGGCCTCTCCTGGATCACCATCCTGCGGAAACGGGAGGCGTATCGCCGTGCGTTTGCGACCTTCGACCCAAAGAAGGTAGCGCGCTTCAAGGAGGAGAAGATCGAGAAGCTGCTCCTGGATCCGGGCATCGTCCGCAATCGCTTGAAGGTCGCGTCCGCCGTCACCAACGCGCGCGCGTTCCTCGCCGTGCAGAAGGAGTTCGGCTCGTTCTCGGCTTACCAGTGGCAGTTCGTCGGCAATAAACCGCCCCAGAACCGCCCCAAGAGCCTGAAGGACATCCCGCCGCGCACGGAGATCTCCGACGCTTTCTCGAAGGACCTCAAGAAACGGGGCTTCTCCTTCGTGGGCTCGACCATCGTCTACGCGCACATGCAGGCGGTCGGCATGGTCAACGACCACGTCGAGGATTGCTTCCGGCGCGCGCCCGTCTCCGAGCTAGGTCGAGCGAAATTGCGAACGCGCTGACTCAGGCGAGCACGTCGTCGGCTGAGGCGCCCATCGCCAAGCGCTCCGCCCAGAGCGCTAGCTCCTCCGCATTGGCGTTCGCGAGGCGGGTCTCTGTGCCCGCCGAGATCGGTCCAAACTTGGTCAAGACCCGGCGCAGCAGGAGACGTTGCCCCTCGAGCAAGCCCTCCGCGCGACCTTCCGCGCGACCTTCCGCGTGGCCCTCCGCGTGGCCCTCCGCGCGAGCCTCCATACGTTCACCCCACGCGATGATCTTGGCGCCACCTGCACGACGCTCGCGCTCGAAGGCAATCTCGCGCGCCCGCGGATCCGCCGAAATCTCTTCTAGGCGCCGTTCTGCCATGGCAATGGCTGCATTCTGGATCCCGAGCTCTGCGACTTCAAGCGGATCCTCGGATGCGAGGAAGCGGCACCACGCCGCAAGCTCCTCCGGTGTACTTCCACCCGCGCCCAGCACCGGCGCCCGCTCCCTCACCTTGGGCAGCTCGATCGTGTGAATCTCGAGGAAGGAGGAAAACTCAGCGGAGGACGTGTGCCCTTGCAGCCGGAATCGCTCGTGAAAATGAGCAAATTCGAACTCCCGGTAATCGAGGAATAGGACGCTCACGACGCGCTTCAGTTCGGTGTACGCGCCACCCGCGCGCATTTGGTCGGAAAACACACCTGCCCAATAGTAGAGAGCGCGTTCGCGAAATGCGGCATGGCGCCGACACTGCATTTCGACATCGATGACGGTGCCGTCCTGGAGGGTGACGAGGACGTCCAAATAGCTACCCTTGTCGTCGAGATAGTCCTTGGGCAGCTCGGGGTTACGTACGACCGCCCCCGCAAAAGGTCGTCGTGGCCTCAAGACCGCATGCAAGAGTCCCATAAGCGCCGGTTCGCTCGAGGTGAAGAGCATCTTGAAGACAACGTCGTTGCGTGGATCGAGGCGTTCGGGCATGCCTCTGTGTCGGACGGAGCCGCGAATCGTTGCGATGTTCGGAAATGGATCGATTGAGCGCTCTCGCGCATGAACAGGGTCACATGGTGCGCCGAGCCTTGGTCCCCGCCTTCGTCGCCGCTGTGGCCGGCGCCTGTTCGCCCGCGCCTGGCGGACCGACTCCCGACGGAGGCGACGTTGGTACCGGCGGCACGTCGGCGAGTGGAGGTCAGCCGCCCGCTCCGAGCGGCGGCGCGTCGCCAGGGGCGGGCGGCACCACTTCGGGAGGTGGGACGCATTCGGGCGGAAATACCAGCCAGGACGGCGGGACTTCGAGCGGCGGCGCTGTGACGACCGGCGGTGCGCCGCCCTCCGGGGGTAGTGGGGGTAGCGGTGGCAGCGTCGAGCTGAGCCCCTGGTTCCCCGCCCCCGACAGCACGGACCAGTGCCCCGACCCGTCCATTCGGCTGCGCTTCGATGGCCCCCCGAGCCTGGGAACGAGCGGCACGGTGCGCGTGTACGACGCGGCCAGTCCGGGCGCACCGGTCGCCACCATCGACCTCGCGCTCAGCCAGGTGACGGACACGATCGGCGGTCAGCAGTTCACCCTGCCGCGGCCCGCCTACGTCGACCAAAACGAGGCTATCTTCCTCCTGCCCTCGGCGGGGCTCGACTACGGTCACACCTATTACGTCACCATCGACGACGGCGTGGTGACCGATCCGAACGGCGACGACGTGGTCGTTACGGACCCGAACGCCTGGCGCTTCACCGTCGCCTCCGCGGCCCCGACCGACGTCTCCGAGCTCCAGGTCGCGCTCGACGGCAGCGGCCAGTTCTGTGGGGTGCAGGCTGCCCTAGAGCGGGCGAGCACGGATACGACGATCCACATCGAGCCGGGCGCCTACTATGGCGTCCTCTACGTGACGGGGAAGAGTGGCCTGACTCTCGTCGGCCAGGACCGCGATACGACGCGCATCTTGGGCGTGAACAACAACAACCTGAACCCGAGCACCCGCGGTCGCGCGCTCTTCGGCACCGAGGACCTGAGCGAGCTGACCATCGAGAGCGTGACCATTGAGAACCTGACGCCCCAGGACGGCTCGCAGGCCGAAGCCTTGGTCCTACTGTCGTGCGACCAGTGCATCGTGCGCGACAGCACGATTCGTTCCCTGCAGGACACACTGCTGTGGTCGGGCCGCATCTACGCGGAGGACGGGCTGATCGAGGGCAACGTGGACTACATCTGGGGCACGGGCGCCGTGTATTTCAACCGGATGGAGATCAGGACGGTCGGTCGCAAAGGCTACAACGTGCAAGCACGCAACCCGGCAAACGGCTACGGGTACGTCTTCGTCGATTCGGTGCTGAGCGCCGAGGCAGGGATCACCGGCGATGTCCTGGCCCGCATCGACGTGAGCGCGTACCCGGCGAGCCACGTCGCCTACGTCGACTGCGAAATGGGGCCCCACATCTCGGCGGCCGGCTGGACGATCACGGGAGGCGGTAGCACGTCGCAGCTGCGCTTCTGGGAATACAAGAGCACGGACCCGAACGGCAATCTGCTCGACACCAGTGGACGGGCCGCCGGCTCCCATCAGATGACCGATCAGGAGGCGGCGCAGATGCGCGACGCCGGCGTCGTGCTCGGCGGCTGGGACCCGCGCTGAGTCCCCCGAGCAGGGCCCCCCCGAGCAGGGCCCCCCCGAGCAGGGCCCCCCGAGCAGGGCTCAGTCTTGGTGGTAGACCTCGCTGTCCTTCGTTTCGCCGACGAACAGCATGCCGATGACGAAGGTCGCTAGCGCGATGATGACCGGGTACCAGAGGCCGCTGTAGATGTTGCCCTTGGCCGCCACGATCGCGAAGGAAATGGCCGGCAAGAAGCCACCGAACCAGCCGTTACCGATGTGATACGGCAGGCTCATCGAGGTGTAGCGAATGCGCGTCGGGAACATCTCGACGAGCATGGCGGCGATGGGCCCGTACACCATGGTCACGTAGATGACCAAGAGCCAGAGGATGGCGACCAGGCCGAACCATCGTCCCGAGAAGGCTTCAATCGCATCGGCCTTGGCGGGGTAGCCGGCCGCATCGAGAGCGGCGCGCAATTCCTTTTCGAAGCGTGCCTTGTCGGTCTTCGCAGACTCGGCAGCGCCGTCGTAGGAGGCGATCGCCGCGTCGCCGACCTTGACGGTGGCGACGGTGCCGGCCGGGCCGTCCACCTTCTCGTAGTTGACGCCTTGGTTGGCCAGGAAGAACCGCGAGACGTCGCAAGGACTGGTGAACTTGGCCGTGCCGGTCAGGTTCAAGACGAGGTGGCAGTCGCCAGGCTCGGAAACGACGGTGACCGGGGCCTTGTCGATGGCTGCCTTCAGCTTGGGGTTGGCGAGGGACGTGAGCGCGCCGAACAGCGGGAAGTAGGTGAGCGCCGCAATCAGGCAACCCGCCATGATGATGGGCTTTCGACCGATGCGATCGGAGAGTGAGCCGAAGATGACGAAGAACGGCGTACCGAGCACGAGGGAGACGGCAATCAGGATGTTGGCCGTCGGCGGATCCACCTTCAGGAACGTCTGCAAGAAGTAGAGCGCGTAGAACTGACCGGTGTACCAGACCACCGCTTGCCCAGCCGTGACGCCGAGCAGCGCGAGCAGCACGATGCGCAAGTTCTGCCACTCGCCAAACGACTCCTTGAGCGGCGCCTTGGACGTCTTGCCCTCCGACTTGATCCGGAGGAAGGCCGGCGACTCGTTGAGCTTGAGCCGGATCCACACCGAGATGGCGAGGAGGACACCCGAGAAGGCGAAGGGAACGCGCCAACCACCCCACTCGGCGCCAAAAGCCTTCTCGCCTTCGGGTGTGAACTCACCACCGCCCGAAACGTAGCGGGTGGCGAGAATCACCATGAGTGACAGCATGAGGCCCACGGTCGCGGTCGTCTGGATCCAGCTCGTGTAGAAACCGCGCCGCCCGTTGGGCGCGTGCTCGGCCACGTAGGTCGCGGCGCCACCGTACTCACCACCCAGTGCCAAACCCTGAAGCAGGCGGAGCGCAATGAGCACCGACGGCGACCAGATTCCCCAGGTTTCGTAGCCCGGCAGGAAGGCCAGCACGAACGTGGACGCGCCCATGATCAAGATGGTCGCCAGGAACGTGTATTTTCGTCCCACCAGGTCGCCGAGGCGACCGAAAACGATGGCACCAAAAGGCCGCACCGCGAACCCAGCGGCAAACGCCAGCAGCGTGAAGATGTTGCGCGTGGCCTCGTCGAGCGGCGCGAAGAACTGCGCGCCGATGATCGAAGTCAGCACTCCGAAAAGATAGAAATCGTACCACTCGAAGATCGTGCCGAGCGAGGACGCGAAGACGACGGTCTTCTCGTCGGAGGTCATGGGGGCTGGTGCTTGGGTAGCCATGGTGCTTTCTGGAAACGTTCTTGACTGCCCCCTTTTCGACCAAGGCTAGAGCAAGCACAAGTGCCCCTTCTCCACTCAGCTCGGTCCCACTCCGCTCACAGACCTCTCGTCACTGTGCGCGACGCCAAGCAGCGCGCAGTCGCGGGATGGACTCTCAAAAACGAACGGACTATCTCATTATTTGCCAGGGGCCGCGCGGACGCGGCATTGAACGAAGTCGAAACAATCCTCTGGTCCTCTGCCCAGTTGCTCCGCCGCCTCCGTTCCGACTGCGGAGCGCTCACTGAAGGGATGCGTCCTTTGTCATCATCAATCACCTCCGGCACGAGCCGGCTCGTCATCGCAGTCAGTGCCCTAGTGGGCGCTTCGTTCACCACGGTTCCGGCGCTGGGCCAGACCGTCGACGTCTCCGCGGACGCGGACGCCGCAGCCAGCGGCACTGGCGCCGACGCCGACGCGAAGAAGGAAGGCGAGGCTGCGGCGCCAACGGCGCCGGCCGAAGCAGTAGCGGAGGAGGAGAAGGCCGAAGCGCCGCCAGCGCCAGTGCCCGAGGACAAGGCCGAACCCGCCGAACCTCCGCAGGCTCCTCCACCACCAGCCCCAGTGCCCGAGGCCAAGCCCAAACCCGAGCCGCCGAAGGCGCCGCTCTTCCAGGTCTACGGCATCCTCAAGCCGGAAGTGATCGTCTCCAAGGGAGTCGAGACCTACGGCAAGGCCATGATGGTGGCGCCCACGGCGGCCGCACATCCCATCGCCGACCCGAACTTCGCAGAGGTGGCAACGTCCTTCCAGCTGCAGCAATCGCGCCTCGGCTTGAAGATCAACGACGGTGGCCCGGTGAGCGGGCGACTCGAGATCGACTTCATCGACGACAGCTTCTCGCATTCGTCGCCCATCCAAGGCGCCGGCCTCCGCCTGCGGCTAGCCTACGTGACCTACAAGCCAGGGGTGGCGCACACGCTCCAGGTCGGTCAGGCGTGGGACATCTTCTCACCGCTGAAGCCGCAGACCATGAACATGGTCGGGCTCTTCTTCGAGTCCGGGAACTCGGCATTCCTTCGTCCGCAGGTCGTCTACACCTACGGCAAAGGCCAGGGGCTCGAGGTCTCCGCCGCCACGGGCCTCCGCGCGCAAAACGTGACGCAAGCGCTCAACGCCGTGGAGCTAGGAATGCTACCGACCTTCGCGGTGCAAGTCGGCTGGCGCAAGGACAAGAACTGGCTCGGTGTCTCGGGCATCATCGGTGCCGAGGAAGCAGCTCCTCCGCCCAATCGCGCCTACAACGTCGCGGCCGCGGCCAACGTGTTCGCCAACATCCAGATGAACGACAAGATGTCGGTGATCCTCGAAGGCTACGTTGGCCAGAACACCGCCGCGCTCGGCCTCATCACGCTCGGCAGCGGCGCCAAGGTGATCGACGGCGGCGGCTTCATGTCGGCGAGCTTCAAGCTCGACAAGAAGCTTCAGACTCTCTGGTTCACGGTGGGTGCTGCCGGCGTCCTCAACCCGACCGAGCTGGCCATCGGCTACAACCCAGCCGTTCCGGCCACGGCCACCACCCCGGCAGTGGCCGCTTCGCGCAGCACGACATCCGTCGGCATCGAAGGCAACGCCAACATCCGCGCGACGTACATCATCTCGCCGCTCGAGGGCCTGCAGTTCTACGCCGAGCCGTTCTTGTTCCTGACGCGGCACAAGCTCCTCAATACCGACGATCCGACGGGCGTCCTCGCCAACCGCGTCGCACCCGGCCTGCAAATCGGCACGCGCTACGACTTCTGAGGCAACGTCAGCTGGGACGGCGGGGGGCTACTTGATCCCCCCGCACCCCAGGCGCCCGAAGGCCGACAGGACCGCTGTCTCCGACAAGGCCAGAAAGGACGGCTCCGTGCTGCAATCGGACGTGCCCCAGGCGAAGGTGTCCGCCAGGTAGGGATCACTGCGACGGCACCAAGAATCAGACGACGTCTGCCAATAGGTGTCGCCGCCTGGACCAAGGACGACCGAGCGTTCGCCGCTGAGCATGGGCGCGGCCCACTCGGCGCCCGCGAGCTCGCACTGACCGAGCGGCTCGACGAGCACATCCGGAACCCAGACCCCACTCTCGTAGAGCACCGAGACGTGCGATTGCACGCGCTCGAGCGCGACCACCGCATCACCGCCAGGTGGCGCATCCCGCACGGGCACCCAGTGGCCCGAGCTGAGCTCGACCAAGACGGCACCGGTATCCGTCGCCACAACGCCGAGGTCGCCGGCTTCCGGCTCACCAGGGCTCGGGCCGTACGACGCATGAGTGAACCGCGCCGCCCCCACCTCCTCCGCCGCGAGAACATGCTCCCAAGCCCCGTCCCGAACGCAGTAGAGGTCGGCCCCGAACACGCACGGACGAAAGTCCCCGGGCCCCACCGTGAGGTGCTCGACCCGCCCGCCCGTCGGCACTTGCCAACCCTCGAGAGGCAAGACGGCGTCCCCCATGCCCGACTCGAGACCGAGCAGTCGGCAGCCGGCTTCGTCGCAACCGAGGGCCAGGGCGTCCACGTGGCGCGGGTACTCGAGCTCCACCTGACCGTTGCCCACCACATCCAAGATGGCCCACTGCCCTTCCGCGTCAGGCCATTCGACGAACGCCCCGGAGAGCACGTCGGCCCAGTCGACCGTCAGAATCGAGTAGCGCGCGGGCGCGTCGGCGTCCGGGAGCTCGAGCAAAACTGCCCGCTCACCGAGCAGGACGTAGTGTGCGCCGGGGTAGACTTCGACCGCCGCGGTGGCCAGGATGAGCGGCGTCTCGTAGTAGCCCGTGTCCACCTCTCCCTGGGCGCAGTCGGGCGTCGTCGCAAGCTCGAAGCACACCTCGGGCTCAGGCTCCCCCCACCCAAGCGAGATGCTCCCGGTCCCGCCGCCTCCATCAGCCGACACGCTCCCTCCACCGCCACTCGCTGCGCCCGTGCCCGGCGCACCGCCCAGGTTGGACGAGTCACCACTCTCATCCCCGGCGTTGGTCGCCTTACCTCCGCACGCAGCGAAAGCTGCGACCAGGGGCACGGCGATCGCCCAGAGTAGCGTCGTCCAACGCGGCCGCGCGATCATTTGAGGATGCAGTCCCCGCTGGCGCTCCAATACCCGCCGTCACCGTAGGGCCGATAGTCGCAGACCGGATCACCAACCTCACACTCGTCCTCTGGGGTCGTGCAATAGAAGCCCCGGGACGTGTGACACATGGTGGGACTGAGCTCGCACGTTTCGCCGTCGCCACAGTCCTCGTTCGAGTCGCATTCGGCCAGCAGGCAGTCTCCACAACCGCAGCGCGTGCCTTCGTCGCAATCGCCGTCGTCGAAGCAGCTATTGTAGTCACACCGAGTGTCGACCGGGAAAACGCAGCGCCCGTCAGCGGCCTCGCTGCAGTCGGCGTCGCCCGTGCACGGTGTATCCCCAGCATAGACGCACTTTCCGGTCGGCTCCGCACAGACTCCCGTCGGATAGCAAACCGTGAACGCGTAGGGCCCGACCGGCAAAACGCAGCTGCCTTCTGCCCTGCGCGTGCACTCCTCGTCGACCCAGCACAGATCAGGCGGGAGCGGCTCGGAATACTCGCAATAGGCGTCCCCAATGAACCCCTCGCAGACGCCATCTGGCTCGTCGGTGCAGTCCGCGGCCGTCGTGCAGTAGTCCATCAGCACCGCGAAGTAGACCGCGTTCGTCTCCGGATCGAAGTCGGGCGCCGTCATGCCAACGCTCGGGATCACACTGTAGCGCTCCTCCACGCGCGCGGAGTCCGATCCAGCGTGCGGTGGGTCGCAGCTGTCGTAGGTCCAGATCTCGTGTGGACCCGATATGGGTGCGGTGAGACTCTGCCACTCCTCCTGCGATAGCAGAGCGCCACCGCCTTCGGCCGTGGTGCCGCCGCTATCACCAATCGCTTCGGTTCCGCCGCTCCCCACGGTCACAGTTCCGCCGCTTCCGCCCGAGCTCGCTCCGCCCGCACCATCCTCATCGACTGGCTCACTATGGACGACGCCACCGCAAGCGACGAGGGCAGGCACCAGCAGCGCTGCGCACAAGGGCGAAAGGTGGATCGACTTCACTCGACCAAAGTAAGCCCAAGGACCAGCCCTCGAACATTGGGTAACGGACTGCTCGAGGCTGGACACTCGGCTGCCCCGGAAACCTCCCCGTGACGAACGGGTGGCCGAAGATTTCCCAACCCCTGCGCAGACGGGCAGCCCTTCCACGGGGACTCTTACCCCTCCCCGGCTTTCGTGTTAGCCCCCGCGCATGTCTGAGATCCTCGGAGTCAAAGCGATTGAAATTCTCGACTCGCGTGGCAACCCCACCGTCGAAGTCGAAGTCATCACGGAAGCTGGCATCGGCCGCGCTGCGGTCCCCAGCGGGGCCTCGACCGGCGCGCACGAAGCCGTCGAGCTGCGCGATGAAGACAAGAAGCGTTACCTCGGCAAGGGCGTGCTCAAGGCCGTCGAGAACGTCAACGAGAAGCTCGGCCCAGCCATTCTCGGTCTCGACGCCCTCGACCAGCCCCAGGTCGACGCTCGCCTGATCGAGCTCGACGGCACCCCGAACAAGGGCAAGCTCGGCGCCAACTCCATCCTCGGCGTCTCGATGGCCGTCGCCCGCGCCGCATCCGAGGTGGTCGGCCTCCCCCTCTGGCGCTACCTCGGTGGCGTCCAGGCCCGCGTCCTGCCGACTCCCCTGATGAACGTCATCAACGGCGGTAAGCACGCCGACAGCGGCATGGAAATCCAGGAGTTCATGCTCGTGCCGCACGGCTTCGACAAGTTCTCCGAGGCTCTGCGCGCCGGCGCCGAGATCTTCCACAACCTGAAGAAGATCCTGGCCAAGGACGGCTACACCACCGCCGTCGGCGACGAAGGCGGCTTCGCCCCCAAGCTCGCCAAGAACGAGGACGCCCTCGGCAAGATCCTCCAGGCCATCGAAGCCGCTGGTTACAAGCCCGGCACGCAGGTCTCGATCGCCCTCGACGCCGCCATCACCGAGTACCACAAGGACGGCAAGTACACGTTCGACGGCAAGCAGCTGTCGAGCAAAGAGCTCGTCGACGTGTGGGCCGAGTGGGTCTCCAAGTACCCCATCGTGTCCATCGAAGACGGCCTCGACGAGGACGACTGGGACGGCTGGAAGCTCCTCACCGACAAGCTCGGCGACAAGGTCCAGCTGGTCGGCGACGACCTCTTCGTCACCAACATCGAGCGCCTGACGCGCGGCATCGAGTCCGGCACCGCCAACTCGATCCTCATCAAGCTGAACCAGATCGGCTCCGTCACCGAAACCCTCGACGCCATCCGCCTGGCCCACAAGAACGGCTACACCGCCATCAGCTCGCACCGCTCCGGCGAAACCGCCGACACCTTCATCGCCGACCTCGCCGTCGCGACGAACTGCGGGCAGATCAAGACGGGCAGCCTCAGCCGCACGGACCGCATCGCGAAGTACAACCAGCTCCTCCGCATCGGCGAGCAGCTCGAGGACAAGCAAGTCTACGCCGGCACGAAGGCGTTCAATCAGAAGCGCTAACTGCGGCCTCCGCAGTGCGGCGCGGACCGAGAAGTTCGCGACTGCCCAGGGAACCCTGATCGCCGAAAGGTGGTCGGGGTTTTCTCTTTCTTGGGGCCGGGCTGCCCCCATAACCTAAGGTCAATCATGACTAGCCCCTCCAGGCCCCACGTTTGGATCGTAGTGACCGATGATCGGGTCGCCTTGGAAGTGGAGGATTGGGAGCTGCTCGACTTCATCGAGGACTACCTTACCGAGACGGCGGCCCTGGAATACGACGTGCTCGTCCCCTTCGGCGGGTCGCCTGGACGCTACCGTCTGGTCTTTCGGGAGGGCACAAGCTTCCCCGAAGTATCCGATGCGGTTGCCGCGTTGGACCCGGACGAGCTTCACCGGATATTCCTAGTCAACAATCCGGAGTAAGCGGCTGGGCGCTGGCGGAGAGCCGCGGCGACTGAGAGGTTGCTGGGTTTTCCCTTTGCGAGGGCGGCTTGGTGGTTGGGTAGCTTGGCTCTTCCAGGAGGCTCCCGAAATGTACGTACAAGAGATGTACGTTTTCGGTGGGGCTCTGGGGCCGGGCTGCTGCCTGCGCGCCGACTGCGCGCGCCTCGGTCCGGCTGCAGGCGGCCGGCGGGGGACCTCTTTTGCGGGGCACTCCTAGAAACGAACTTACGTGCTTTTTCTTGGCGTCCGCGTGGGTGGAGGCGGCCCGCACTCCAAGCACGTCGTGCGGGTTCAGCTACCTCCGTTCATGGCTTCCACACGATCCTTCAAGGCGCGGTTCATCGCTTCGAACGCGGGCCGGGTTTTGATTTGCAGCATGCCCCTGAGGAAGGGAGCCAAGACGCCAGAGAAGTGCTCGTAATGTCGGAACCTCACCCGTCCCGGCCCGAGATCCTCGAGCTCGAACCAGTGTGCACCGTCGGCCAGACCCGGCACCAGGAGACGCCCTAACCACCCGAGGCGCTGGTGCAGCTCGACAACCTGGAGCTGCGGCTTGATCGTCATCGGCTTACTGCCCTTTTGGTGCAAGACGACGGTTAGGGTGCCGCCCACCTGCAGCGGTCCTTCGATGCGAGTGATGAACGGGTTCCAGGCCCCGTAGCTGGCAAAATCAGTCAGCACGGCCCACGTCTGCTGCGGGGTCGCATGGATGTCGATTTCGGTTTCTAGCTTGATCATAGGAAGGGCTCCTGCCGCTCGTTGCGAGACGATTTGCATCTCGTTGGGAGACGATGCGCCTCAGCAGCCGCCGCGACGTGGCCTTGGCGGCCAGTATTCCTGGCCGTTTCGGCCAAGCCCCTGCGCGCGGTACGGTGGGTCCACCATGCTCGAGCACGCCGGGGTCTCGGTTCGCCTGGTGCGTCCGGTCATTGCCGGTCTGCATGCATGCGGAATCGACCCAGCTCCGGCCCTTCTGGAGGCGGGGATCGACCCGGCGGTGCTCCTCGATGCGGACGGTCGGGTCCCCCACCACGCGGCCCTCGAAATGTGGAACCAGGCCGTCAGCCTGACACGCGACGCGAACTTCGGGCTTCATGCTGCGGAGGGCGTCGATGTCGCGACTCTCGATGTTCAGAGCTACGCGGTGCTGTCCAGCCCCACCCTGCGAGACGGGCTACAGCGCGCAAGTCGGCTACACCGCCTCAACCACGAGGCAGCGACTGTGGGCCTGTTCGACGAGCAGGGGGGCGCCGCCTGGCGACACGAGCTGCCCGGAGGCGCGGTCCTCCCCCGGCATCCAGCGGAGTTCGTCCTCCTCGTCACTCTATGCGTGGCTCGACTCGCCACCGGGACGCATCTCATCCCGGCTGCCGTGCGCTTCGCTCACCCCAAACCCGCCGACCTCGGTGAGCACAAGCGACTCTTCGGCGTCACCCCACAGTTCGGCACCGGTCAGAACGCCATCGTCTTCACCGAAGACAGCCTGGCCCTCCCGTGCGTGAAGGCTGACCCACACCTCTTGCAGGTGCTCGAACGCCACGCCAAGGACCTTCTCGAGCGTCTGCCCAAGTCCGACACACTGCCAGCCAAGGTCCAGGCGCTCCTGGCAGCCGAGCTGCACGGCGGCAACCCCAGTGCCGAACAAGCCGCGAGCCGGCTCGGCATGAGTGTCCGCACGCTCTCACGGCGCCTCGCCGAGCATGGGACGAGTCACCAAGCTCTCCTCGATTCGCTGCGCCAAGAGCTCTGCAAGAACTACTGAGAGATCCGGCGTTTTCTCTCCTTCGGAAGCGGAGAATTGGCTCGTGTGCGAACTAGTTTGGGGGGTGGGGGCCGGCCGCCGGCTCGGGGCCGCAGAACGCGGCGCGGGCCTCTACTTCGCTGGGGGGCAGACCTCTCCCCTATTGGGATTCTTCCTCGCTCGAGTGTGCAGTAGAACTTCAGAGTTCCGCTGCCCTTTGCTATGCGGCGCAAAGGGGGACAGGCGAGCATGGTTCCGCGGGACATCCCTTCTTCGATCAGGCGCCGGCTTCGCCAGGACGCTGGTTTCGGCTGCTGCGTGTGTGGACACCCATTCATCGAGTACCATCACATCGTGGAGTTCTCCAAAGTACTCCAGCACAACCCCGACGACATGATGGTGTTGTGCCCTATTCATCACCATCAGTGCACCGTCGGAGCGCTGGATACAACTCAACAGCGCGCAGCCAAGGCAAGCCCGTACAACATTCAGCGCGGTTTCGCTGACGGTCAGCTTATCACACCGTCCACTGCTATCGCCGTTGCTGCGGGGTCGAATGAGTTCGTGGGTGCCGGCTTCAAATTTCTCGTGGATGACGAGTCTCTCCTTGGCATCCGCTCGGATCGAGAAAGGCGGCTGCTGATGAGCGTCTCTCTTTACTCTGAAGCCGATGAGCTACTTCTCCAGATCCACGACAACGAGTGGCTCGCCGGTGATCCGCTTCCGTGGGATCTTGAGTTTGGCTACAACCAACTGCACCTGCGAAGCGCTGCTCGACAAGTCAATCTGCAAATTGACGCCAGGCACTCACCGGTTTCGGTGACAGGAACGTTGTGGCGGAAAGGCCATGCATTCACGATTCGCAACGATACTCTCGCATGCGACGGCAAGGCGGTGAATGCGCGCTTCGCGAATGTCGCGTTCGTTGCGATGTCCCTCGGCATTGACTCTGCAACCGGGTATGTCGCGATTTCGCCTAGCGAAAGACTGGGAGCAGGAGCGTTCGTCAGTGACGCCGACCCCCAGGAAAGGCTTCGAAAAGGAATCACCACCTTCGAGCGCCTTTGCGCTGAAGCAAAGCTAGGACGAAACGAACGATGCGTGTGCGGAAGCGGCCAGAAGGTGAAGGCCTGCCACCCGGATTACTGCTAGTCGCGAGTGGCACCGGCGGCCCTTGAGCGTTGAGAATACGATCGCCCGGCCCGGGCGCCCAAGCGCAGACACGCTGGCGGAAGAGCACGAGCAGCTTCCCGCGACGCACGCGGTGCGCCGGGACCCCGCCTCGGTCTGAGAGCATGCAAACGCCGTCGCCATGCATCCTAGCGAGGGCTTGCCGCGATCCACGCTTGCTCGAGGCGAGGCCTCCATGGCGTAGGCGTGAACCGAGTGGGCTTCGCTGCATATCTCTTTCACCCCACGGAGTCGACTTCGGGGATATCCCGATTGGCCGATCGCAGGCGCAGGCCAGGGGCTGGGCGGGCTGTCCACGACCACCAAAGAGGCGGGAAGCTAAGACGTCTTGCGACTGTAGCCCTCGGCCTAAAGAAACGGTCGTTTCTTGGCGGGATATTCGCGCAATCGCGGTAACCTGGCGTGCGAGCTAGGGGCAGACATGGGAGAATTGTCGGTACGGCTGGATCTACTCCGGATCCTTGACGAGCGACTCGGAGCGCTTTCGGCCGGAGACCATACCTTTGGTTTGAAAGCGGTGCTTTCGCATGTCTCGGTCGCCGTTGCACATCTAGAACGCGGCCGGCGAACCGGGGATGAGACTGCATTTACCGATGCGATCTACCGCACGAATCAAGCGTTCGAAGGGAGCTTGAAGGAAGCCTATCGCGTGTTGACCTCGAAGGATCCGGATCGGACGACGCCCGCTGCTATCGAATCCTACCTACAGGACAATAAGACTCTCCGCCCTCGAATAGTCACGCAGTTGACTCGATACCGGACGGAATGGCGAAACCCATCTACGCACGACTATCGCTTGGACTTCGACGAAGACGAAGCCTTGCTCGCGATAGTGTCTGTCTGTGCGCTTGCGATCGTCCTTTCGGACCAGATGGCAGAGACGCTCGGGTTCCAAGCCGTAAAGGCAACCAGACCGTCTCAGTCGGAGACCGTGTCGCCCCACAAGCCCTTGGTTGTGCGAATCGTGGACGCTCTTTTGGATTTTGATCGCAGCTGGCTCGGCCAGCATGCCGAACTCTCACGTGAGTCCGCTGTCGTCGGCGCCGTTCACGCGTATCTCGAAGCCGCTTTGCCAGAAGTCGAGGTCCTATCAGAATCAAAGCTTGAGGAGGGAAGACACCTAGCACGCCCGGACCTCCTCGTTCGTACTGGTGAGGCCAAGGTGGTCATTGAAGTGAAAGCTCTCCTAGGGAGGCGACGCATCGTGGGAGACCCTATCGCTCAACTTGCAGGCTACCTTCTGGCCGCTGACACAACCGAAGGCATTCTCTATGTCCCAGGTGGCGAAGGCACCGAGCCGGTCTGCTACGAACAGAAGCTGGCGACCGGCGGAACGATCTTCGTCGTTGCCCCGTCGTTCCTGCGTGATCCTAGTCCCTGACGATCACAGGTCTCGGTCACGATATCGCGACTTTCAGAACGGAAATCGGAGCACAAGACAACAGTGGCCATTCACGACTTTCTCTATGTGGACCTTGGGAAGGTCATCTCCGTCTACAGCCAGATAACTGGTGGAGTCGTGGAAACCGTTGAGCGCAGTGCAGAGACCTCCCACTCGTTCGACAACAAACGCAACTACGACTTCAAGGTGTTTAGGCACGACGCCGGCGGTACGGACATCGACAAGAGCTCCTCAAGGGTGACCGTTAAGCCTCACCACGCGTTGCTGAAGGAACTCGAGCAGGCTCTGCTGGAAAAGGGCTACCTAGCGGAAGTCGGACAAACGACGCCCTCCCTCAGCGACCCAGGGTTTCGAGGGCAACTCAAGAGGACGCTCTGCATCAAGGTCACGGGCCGGGCGGTCATAGAGGACTATGAACGCATGAAAGAGATCGGGAGCGCGTTTCCAGACATCGTAGCGATGATCGGCAACAGTGCGCGCTCGTCAATGACCACCTCGCCTGAGTATCTTGCCGTCCAATCGCAGATCAAGCAGTGGGAAAGCGTGGTCCGATCAACTCGGGATCGAAATAGTCGAGAAGAGAAGGCACGCTCCGTTCGCGATGCAAAAGCCAAACTCCACGAGTTGACGTCCTCGGCCGGCCCCAAGGCACCGGATCAGTGGATCCTCGATGGAATGCGAACCTGGATCGACACCTTCCTCCCCGGCATCGTGAACCTACGGATCTATCCAAACGTCGGGCGCCCAGACGAACACGTCTTCGGACATCTGAAGAAGAGCTGTTTCGAGGATTCAGACTCAGGGTCGTTCCACTTCACGTATGGCTCCATGCCGACGGAGGAGCTGACGATGGTCGGCATAGCAACCTCCGTACCCAACTCAGAGACCGACGATTTCAACCCGCTGGCGGAATTTGAGCGCCCTGATCTCAAGGATCATGAGTCCGTCGAAAGCGGCTTCCGAGGCGTTTTTCGGGGTTTCGATGGCTTCGAACAGATGATCCGAACCTGCCGGTTCCCGCGCGTGCTGGTCCACCCCCTTGTCGTCTACCGAAGCGTCTCGCCGAATGCATACTTCCAGCCTCGATCCGCCGGCGCGGGTGGATGACTCACCTCCAACCAGTGACCTCACGGCGCACTCGTCACCGAGCTAACCACCGGGATCCAGCGGTTCGACTGGCTACAAGCGTGCTCTCCTCGTCGACGAGCAAATTGCGCGCGCTGAGCTGGTGATTCAGCTCCACAGCAATCGCGGAGCGCTCAGAGCCCTCTATCCCCGCAACGGGCGCCGCGTCGCCAGTTACTTCCCGCCGAGCCACAGTCGCGCCGCGGGAGAGCCGGATGCGACGGAGACGGACGAGGCACCGGTCGAGGCGACGGCTGGGTGAATGAGAGCCCCGGCTGCCGAGAGGTCGTCGGGGTTTTCCATGCTAGCCTGCGCACCATGCTCGACACGTCGCCCGAGGCTGCGCGCGCGCAGGCCGAGGCCCATCGCAGGATGGGTGCGGCGCAGCGATTTCGTGTCGCTTGTCAGATGAGCGATGCGTTTCGTCGCGTGGCGCTCGACCGCATCGGCAAGCAGCATCCCACGTACTCGGAAGAGCAGTGCCGTGCCGAGCTCGTCTGGGAACTCTACCGTGTCAGACTCCCAGGTTGAATCCGTTCTCGTGCGGGTTCGTGGCGCACTGGACGTCGCGAAGGTCCCGTACATGTTGACCGGTTCCTTCGCTAGCTCGCTGCACGGGGCCCCCCGAGTGACACAAGACGTGGACATCGTCATTGCGCCCACGCTGGGGACATTGGAGGCGCTTCTGAGGGAGTTTCCGGACGACCAGTACTACGTCAGTCGTGACGCTGCCCTTCAAGCCTACGGCGCGGAAGGCATGTTCAACGTCGTCGACTTTGCCACCGGCTGGAAAGTCGACTTCATCGTGCGCAAATCACGACCGTTCAGCGTCGAGGAGTTCGAGCGCCGTCGAGAGGAGGATCTCGCTGGCGTTCGGGTGTACGTGGCAACACCGGAGGATGTCGTCCTGGCGAAGCTCGAATGGGCCAAGCTGGGAGAGTCCGAGCGTCAGCTCCGCGATGCGGCGAGCATTCTCTCCTCTCGCGCTGGAGAGCTCGACCTCGACTACATCGAGCGCTGGGTGTCTTCACTCGGGGTGGCGACGGAGTGGGTACGCGCCAAGGCGATGATGGTCTGAACTGGTGACCACTTTGACCCGCAAGGACGTGAGCTGAGCGCGCGGTCCTACTCGGCTTCCGCGAAGCAACGGAACCACTCGTCGGTCACGAGCTCCCCATGCTTGCCGTAGTCCGCGTTCGGGCCGTCGAAAGCGTACGCGCGCGCGACGATAGGCGCAGCGTATTCGGTCGATTCGAAGTGCTCTTTCGTCTGTTCTTCCGTTAAACCGGCGGCGCGTGCCGCATAGGCTTCCATCGCGATGTAGGTGGAACGCAGGCAACGCTGTGCCACGGCAGCCTGCTCCTCCGGTATCTCCGCCGACATGGGGATGCAGAAGTCGCTATAGAACGACTCCAAGATCTCCGAGGTCTCGTCGTCTGGTTGTGCGTACACGTCCTGGATGAGCGCCTCGAGGTTTTCGTCCAAAACCGGCGGGTCCGCTTGCCGAAGACGCTCCAGTGCTTGCTCCAAGGTGGTGCCCGTCTTCTTCTGGAGAATCACGTGGTAGAGCACGTTGCCGTGAGCCACGCACATCGTGAGTCTTTGCATTTGTTGCCGGGAGTAGTGTCGACTGGTGGGCACCACGGACCGCTCAGCTGACGACGGCTCCTTGGCAGGCGCCTTCTCCCCCGAGCTGCAACCAACGAGTAGAATGAGAACGCCGGGACCGATTACCCTCATGGAGCGCTCATACACTCACCTCGGTGTGAGACGCAATCCATCGTAGGGAAACAAGGCCGCTGCGACTCGCTTACCAGCAGCAAGTAATCTCCTCGCCGAGAGCGCACCGTCGCAGGTAGAGCGCGTGCCCGAGCTTGTTAGCCTTCTCGTACGAGAGGCGCAGGTCCCTTTCGAGGGTATCGTTGCGCAGGCGTAGCCGCACCGCCTCCTCGCGCATCTCGGCTTCTTCTAGAGTGGCAATCCCCTGCCAGCGCTTAGCGTGCCGCCGCTCTCGCTCGGCCCACACTCCGTGCGTCACGGCGCCGATAATGGCGATAATGGCGATCACGTTGCGCATCCCCTTCTGACATCGACGCGCGCCGCGAGTTCCAGCTAGGCCGAGACTACTTCAGAGCCCCGGTGACCGAGTGGCCGGGCTGCCGGCGTGGGCGCCGTGAGGGCGCGTCTCGGTCTTCCGTTGCGCCGACGGGCAACCGTCTCCCGAGGGCGCCAGAAAACGTCATACAAAGTACGTACATTTCTGGACCGACATGGCGGCAAGGCAGGCATCCCTTGGACCGAGGTACGATGCCGGCGGAGACACTCCCATGAACAAAGTGACACCGTTTCTGATGTTCAACGATCAGCTCGAAGCGGCGATCGACTTCTACACAAGGACGTTTCCGAACTCCGAAGTCAGGCGCGTCGCCCGCACGGGCAAGGACGGTCCCATCAGCTCCGCCGAGTTCGTCGTCGGTGGTCAGCACTTCATGGGGTACAACGGCGGTTCCTACTTCGGCTTCTCCGAGGGCGTCTCGCTGTACGTGGATTGCGCCGACCAGAACGAGGTGGATGAATACTGGGCCAAGCTCGTGAAGGCAGGCGCTAGGCCCACGCAATGCGGTTGGATCAAGGACCCCTTCGGTCTCTCCTGGCAAATCGTGCCGAGGCGATTTGTCGAGCTGACTCAGGACAAGGACCCGAAGAAGGTCAAGGCCGTGATGGACGCCATGATGACGATGGTGAAGCTCGACGTGGCGGAGCTCGAGAGAGCCTACGACGAGGCGTAGCCGTCACCGCTCCATGAGCGCTCTAGGTGCGCCTCATCCGGCCGCAACGCGTGGCCGCACACCACTCTCGACTCGAGCTTCGAGCCACAGGGCAATTCGGTCAAGAACGAGCTCCCATCCCGGCTCTGCCAGAATCCAGTGAGCATGCTCGGGGTAGAGCTGGAGCTCTGCACCGTAGCGCTCGGACGTGAAGCGGAGGAGGTCCGTGGAGATGATGTGATCCTGCGCGCCTCCCACTACGAGGGTCGGACACTTGATTCGAGTCGGGTCGACCTTGATCGCGCCCATCATGAGCTCGCG
>Ga0164309_10000086_pt1 | contig 53533 bp, 47 predicted proteins | sample Whisoiple_247_MG_FD_109984 | JGI IMG/M metagenome (GOLD analysis project Ga0164309, IMG submission 109984) | Soil microbial communities amended with fresh organic matter from upstate New York, USA - Whitman soil sample_247_MG | ecosystem: Environmental > Terrestrial > Soil > Unclassified >... | reverse complement strand
GCGTCCCCAAGGGGATTCGAACCCCTGTTACAGCCTTGAAAGGGCCGTGTCCTGGGCCGGGCTAGACGATGGGGACGTTTAGGGCGGCGGAACATAATCCGTGAGTTCAGGTTCGACAACCCTGATCTGAACGATTTGGACGATTTGCGCCCGACGGCCGGGGAATGGAGCTCTGCGACCCATTTCCTTTCGGGGTCAGAGCAGATCGTGGCCGGAGACGTCGAGGGCGCGCAGGGGGAGGTTCGGGATTGGGCCGCATTCGTAGTCGTCGCGCAGGAGGGCGAAGACTTGGACGTCGCACGGGCGTCCCTCGGCGTCGCGCGTGATGCCGCGCAGGGTGCCTTCGCTGACGAAGCCGAGCGCTTCGGGGATTTTGCGGCTGTGGCGATTTTCGGTCCAGACGCGGAGTTCGATGCGGCTTGCGGAGTCGACTTCGAAGCCTACGCGCACGAGCGCGCGGGTGAGCTCGGTCGCGTAGCCCCTTCGGCAATGCGCGCTCGCGACCCAATAGCCGATTTCGCGCACGTTCACGCCGTGCCGAAGGTGCAGTCCCGCGCCACCAATCACTTCCGATTCGTCTTTGGAGAACACCCCGTAGGCGTAGTCGAGCCCAAGGTCGAACTCGCCGCGGCTTTTGCGTAGCCAGGCCACTTTCTGGTCGAGCGGCGTGGGTTCGCTCGCGGCCCAGGGCACCCAGGGCTGTAGGTGGTTCAGGCTGTCATCCACGGCGAGCTTCAGCGCCGCCGCGTCTCGCGGTTCCCAGCACCGAATCACCAGCCGCTCGCTGACGATTCGGTAAGCCGGTCCCCGTGCCTCCGCGGAAAGCATACAGCATTTTCAGCAAGAAACCGCCCGTTCCGCAACCGGGACTTTAGCGGCGTTTTTGGGGGATTTCTCGGCGAGGAGGTTTGTTTTTTTGTTGATGGTCACGCGCCAAGGCGAGGGTCGTCAGAGCCTTCGGCGTCGCGTCGCGACTTTGCCAGAGCGGCGAGCCGTGCGCGTTGGCACGAACTGAGTCAGGCTCGGCACATGGCGAGCGGCCTGCGCCACCTGCGATTTCGTTGCACCGCTTGCGGCAATTGTTGTCGCGACTTGCGCGTGCCGCTCACGCACGTCGATGTGCAGCGTTTGAGCGATGGCACGGGTCGCGCTGCCGCTGAAATCGTGGCCTGGCTGCCAACGGCCGAGGTCGATTTGGTCGGCGAACCGGGCAGCCTCGTGCTGCTCGATCACGACGCGGGGCATGCGCTGATGGTGCTTCGACAGCACGCGGGGGCGTGCGTGTTTCTCGGCTCAGACGAACGCTGCACGGCGTACTCGGCGCGACCGGGCAATTGTCAGCTGTATCCGTTTGCCGCCAGTTTCGGCCGCCGCGGTGGGATTCGCAGGTTGCGTTTGCTGGGCGGCACCGAGTGCGACTTCGCGCGCGACGGACACAACGACGTACACGCCCTGCGCCACGCCGATGAACGGCGCTGGGCCGAGCACCGCAGTTATCTGGCGCTGCTCAGTCGCTGGAATCGCGCTCAGCGTCACCGTTCATTGCTCGGCCGCCGCTTGTACGGGGCGCCGGAATTTCTCGCCTTCCTCGGATTTGGCGAAGCACGCGACAGCCCAATCGACGCCCGAGCGACCGACGCAGGCTGACGCTCAGCGAGTGCTCGCCGCTGCGCGTGCCGAGTAGCGGCGCGCTTCGTGGCACTGCCAACTGCCGCGCTCGAACTCACCACAGATGTTCGGTCGAACGTCGTAAATCGAACAATGATGCGGCAGCCCGGGTCGCCCCAGATGGACGCACGCGCCGTCCGCGCGCGTTTCCATCGCCTCATCACCAAAGTGCCCGGGCACGATGCGCTCGGCCAATTCAGGCCGCCCCGCGCGCCGAAAACGCACCAGATCTTCAGGAGAAACCGGGATCACGCCGGCGTGTCCGCGACAGCACGCGGAACAGGTCAAGCAATCGAGCTCGGCGGAATCATCGGACACGGTGTGGGTGCTTTAACATCGAGCATCGGTTACGGCCAGATCCGTCGCGGTGCGCTACGCTATGGGCCTAGGTGGGCGCAATGAACTTCAAACGATACGGTGTCTTTCTTGGTTGTGCGTGGCTACTCGGGGCGTGTGGCGGGCGTGCCCACGCGCCCAATTCGCGGGCTGCTGGCGGGGACGGCAGCGGCGGAACGAGCGCCGCTGGCGCGAGCGTGGGTGGAGCCGGCGCAGGGGACAGCGCGGGCAGTGCTGGAAGCGCAGGCTCGAGCACCTGGTGTCCGAGCGATCTGCCTGATGCGCAGGAGTTGGCGGCGACGCCACGCGCGGACACGAACGTCGAGCTCTTGGCCCTCAAGTTTTCGAACGGCGTGGTTGCCGATCAAGCGATCTACGATCGACTCTCGCGCGACTTGGCGCTGATCACGGACCAAGACAGCAGCGTCGCGGACATCCATTACTTCCCGCCCAGCGACGGCAAGGGACTGCTCCTCCAGACCGACGCGCAGACAGCAAGCGAGATGCAAGCAGGCACGTACACGGCGTGGAATTGCCTCAACGAGGCCTATGGCTTGCGGAGCACGAGCATCAGCGTTGGTTCGGTGCGCTTTGTCGAGCTGGAGCTGGAAGGGATCTACGACATCGAGCGCGTGGCCAAGCAGTACGCCGCGCTCCCGGGCATCGAATCCGCTTCCTCGAACATCAGTGGCGGCGACGGTCCGACGATCTGCGTCGTGCGCGAAGACGCCGCTTGGCACTATGTGTTCGATCGCGCGAGCGGCGATTGCCTCGCCGGTTGCTACGAGCACGAGTACACGCACTTCACGGTGTCCACGAGCGGCACGGTGAGCGCGTTGGGTGCACTCTCGGCTGCGGACGCGAAGATCTACGCTTCGCGCGAGGTTTGCCGCTGATCGACGTGAGCGGGCCCAGGGTTTTACCCCGGGCCCGTAGACGCTACTGCGCGGCTTCCTCGCCCACGGCGGCGACGGCGCCGAGGGTGACTTGGACGGTGTGTGTGCCGTTGTCGTCGAAGGCGGGGATCACGCTGCCAGCGATGGCAACGCCGTCTACGACGAGCTTGCGCACGCCCTTGGAGACGTGTTCGGGGTTGGTGACTTCAATCAAGTACTCGGCGCCGCGGAATTGGCGACGCACGCTGAAGCCATCCCAGCCCTTCGGGATGCACGGGTTGATCTCGAGCCCGCCGTAGTTCGGCATGATGCCCAAGATGTGCTTCGTACCCACTTGGTATGTCCAAGAAGCGGTACCGGAGAGCCAGCTGTTACGGGCGAGACCGAACAGCTGATGCTCGTTGCCAAGGATGTTCTGAGCGTAAACGTACGGTTCGCACTCGTAGGTGTCGATGACGTCGTTCTTCGCGGCCGGGTTGATCTGGTTGTAGTACTGGAACGCGCGATCACCGTTGCCGACGATGGTTTCGGCGATCATGACCCAGGGGTTGGCGTGCAGGAAGATGCCGCCGTTTTCCTTGGCTCCCGGCGGATAGGTGGTGACGCCGCCCTTGGCGGGGTCGAAGCCGTCATACCCCGGGGCGCTGAGCTTGATGCCATTGGGCGTGTTGAGCAGGCGATTCACGGAGTCGAGCGCGCGCTCAGCGCGATCGCGCGGGGCAAAGCCGGAGATCACTGGCCAGCTCTGGCCGTTGGTCCAGATTTGACCCTGAGCGTTTTTCTTCGAACCGATGGGCGAGCCGTCGTGATCGAAGTAACGCACGTACCACTCGCCGTCCCAGGCGTACTCGTTGACTAGGCCGCGCATGTGCTCGTAGTCCGCGCGGTAGCGATCCGCCTGTGCGTGCTCGCCGCGGAACTCGCATAGTTCGATCATGTCGAGCAGGGCTTTGCCGTACTGATTGGCGACGAACAGCGACTCGGCGCCCGTCTTCAGATTGACGGTGTCGTTCCAGTCAGCAAAGCCGAGCAAGGGCAGGCCGTGCTTGCCGACGTTGGTCCTGGTGAACTCGAGCGCGCGCTCGAGGTGATTGAGCACCGTGCCTTGCTCGCGCGGCGCGCCGTGCTTGTCCTTTTCATAGTAGGGCAGCACGCGCTCCAAGAAGCCCAGATTGCCCGTCTCTTTCAGATAGGCGCAGACAGCGAACACGATCCACAAATGGTCGTCGCCGTAGAACTTCGGCCGATCCTCGGCCTCGCGCGAGTCGCCCTCGTTGGCGACCATGGTCGAGGCGTAGAACTGATGCATCGCCGAGCCGTTGATTTTCATCACGCTCAGCAGCTTTTCGATCAGCTCGCGTGCCTCTTCTGGCATGGCGCTCATTACGCCCATGACGTCTTGCGAGCTGTCGCGGAAACCGATGCCGCGGCCACCGAAGCCCAGCTGATAAAGCGACAGATCACGCGACCAATTCTTGGTCATGTAACACTGCCGCGGATTGTGCACGTTGAGCATGCTGTTCATGCTCGCGTCTGGCGTGTCGACCTGTACGCGAGCGAGGTACTTGTCCCAGTCGCCGCTCATCGCGCTGAGCGCGGCGGCCACCGCTTCGTGGCTGCGGTATTTTTCGAACACGGCGCGCGCGCTGGCTAGGCTCTCAGTGCGCGTTCCCTCCTGCTGCGTGAGCAGGGTGACGAAGCGCTTGGTTTCACCCGGGGCGAGCGTGCCGAGCGGCAGCATCAGCGCGGCGATGTTGTCGCCGCGCAGGGCCAAGCTGTTCGACAGCTCGGGCTTCTCCAGGCTCAGCGGTCGCTGAAATGAGCCGTATTCGTTGTCGCCCAAGAACACGCGACGGTCGGTCTCGAAGGAGCTGACCTTCACGTTGGCGGTGAAGTACGTCTGCCGCTGGTCGCGGTTCATGAACGCGAATTGCGCAAGGATCTTGCGGCCCTCGCCGCCGTCGTGGGCCTCGCTCATCATCGTTTGCGGGACCCAATCCGCATTCATGAACTGCTTGAGCGCGTCGAAATGCGTGTACTCGAGCAGCGGCACGGCATCGAGCTCGATCGGTTCGGCGCTCAGATTGGTGAGGCTGACTTCCTGCACCAAGACCGCCTCGCCGGTCGGGACGAACACGCGGATCTCGCTCTTGACGCCGTGGAACTCGGTGTTGAAGTGGCTATAACCGAGGCCAACGCGGCACTCGAAGCGGTCGTATGCGTCCAGCGTGGGGACGAACAACGGCGAGAAGATCTGCGTGCCACGGCTGGAGCGCTTGCGCAGGTACAGCGTGTGCCCCTTGAACTGCGACCCGGGCAACTGCGGAATGTACTTGGTGATGCGGTTCAGAGCCGGGTCGCCCTTGCACAGCAAGAGCCCGCCCGTGTGGTCGACGAAGCCACCAAAGCCGAGCGTGCCAACGTAATTGATCCATTTGACCGGCGTGCGCGGGTTGGTGATCACGTACTCGCGGGTCTGGTCGTCGAAGTAACCGTACTTCATTGGTGGCGGAGGTCCTAGCAGGGGCAGGGTATGGAACTAGTTCCGTATTGTGGCATCGGGCTCTACCCCGGTGCAACCGCTTGTTGGGGGAACCGGTTCCAACTGCGAGCGAACTTTCGGCGAAGGCAAGCGCTTTGTCTCGCCGTGACACAACGGAAAAGCGCTGCGCTACGCGCTGTGTGCTTCGGGCGTCACACCCGTCATGAAATCGCGCTCGACCGCGGCGTAATCCACCTCCACGTCGAGCCGCGCGAGCACGGAATAGAAGCCGAACTGGAGGCGGTTCATGAACACCATGCCTTCGGGCAAGGGCACGAAATTGCCCCCCTTCTTGAACATGACCTGTTTCATTTCGCCGATCTCGACCACCAGCTTGCGCACGAACTCGCGCGTGACTCGAAAAGGCGACGAAAACAAAGGCTCGAAACAGCGGCGCGAGTAGGCGATCGCTAGCTCTTCATACAGACCGCCGCGTGTTTCCATGATCACTCGAACCTGTTCGGCGAAGCCTCGCTCGTCCCGCGCGCGGGCTGCTTGGTGCAATGCGCGCGCCGGGCCGAGCCGACCGCCGTGGATCGGTTGGACGCAGCCAAAGTCGAGAAAAGCGATTCGCCTTTCGGATTGGAAAACGTAGTTACCTGGGTGCGGATCGGCGTTGAACATGCCCCCGACCAGATTGCCCTTGAACACGAAGCGCCAAAGCGCCTCGGCGTAGGCGCGCCGATCCGCTTCAGTGCGAGTCGCGGCGGTGTCCAAATCAAAGCCTTCCACGAACTCACTGGTGAGCACGCGCGCACTCGAACGATCGCTGATCACGGCAGGCACGAAGATCTGAGGATCCCCGCGAAAGATCTGAGCGAACTCGATTTGTCGCCGCGCCTCGAGGCGATAGTCGAGCTCCTCACGAAAGCGCGTGCGGATCTCGTTCAAGACGCCTCGCGTGTTCATGCCTTTGCCGACCAGGGACGCGGCGAGCGATTCGAGCATGCCAGCATTGTCGAGATCGCTCTCGACCGCTTTGGCGATGCCCGGATGCTGCACTTTGACTGCTACGACGCGGCCGTCGGATAAGCGCGCGCGATGCACTTGTCCGATCGAGGCGCTGGCGATCGGCTCGTCCTCCCAGTCATTGAAGAGCTGCGCGATGGGCGCGCCGAACTCGAGTTCGACCAGCGCGCGGATCTCTGCACTCGTCGACGTGGGCGCTTGATCGCGCAACTTGCGGAGCGCGTTCTCGTACGATTCGCGCTGTGCTTCGGGCACGATGCCGTCCACGTAGCTCGCCATTTGCCCGACCTTGGCAGCCACGCCGCGCATGGTGCCGAGCACCTCGGCCGCGAGTTCGGCCGCGTTTTCGCCGGTCTTCGAGAACAGGAGACTTGCGCTAGTGCGTGCGCCCAAGCCAGCCAAGCGCACGAAGCGCCCCACGCGACCTTCTGGAATTTTTCGATCGTCAGCCAAGAGCCGCGGGAACCATGGCACCGACCGCGACGCGGCGTAAGCGGTTGTAGGCAGATTCCGACAAATTTGCCCGAATTTGCGGGTTCAGGGTGCGTAAGCTCGATCACCCTTGCCGGTGGCTGTATGATGAGAGGCCGCATGCTTGCTCGGTTCGGCTCGTTTTTCCTTCATCGGCAGGTAGCCTCCGCGTGCCTGCGTGGCTCACTCTTGCTGCTGCCAGCGCTATCCATTGCGCTCACGGCGCGACCAGCCGCCGCGCAGGACAAGAAAGAGCTTTCGAAAGCGCGCGCGCAGTTTCAGCGCGCGATCGAGCTGGAGCAAGCCGGAAACTACAGCACCGCGCTCGAGCAATTTCGTGACGTCGGCCAAGTGCGCATGACGCCACAAGTGCGTTTCCATATCGCCTCGTGTGAGGAAAAGCTGGGTCGTTTGGTGACCGCCTTGGGCGGTTACCAACTGGCGTATGCGGATGCCGACAGCGTCGGTGACGACTTCAAGGCCGAGGTCGACGCAGCGGTGAATCGCCTGCAGGCGAGCATTCCCAAGCTGGTGATTCAACGAGGTTCAGGCGCTGAAGCGGCCGAGATCCAGCTCGACGGCGTTGCGCTCGGCGCAAGCTCGGTGGGTGTGCCGGTACCGCTCGACCCGGGACCGCACGCCATTACAGCCAAGGCACCGGGCGCATTGCCCTTCAGCCAAACGGTCACGATCCTCGAAAACGAGCAAAAGACCGTGGATGTGACGCTCGCCCCAGAGCCGCAAGAAACCCGACCCACCACGCCTCCGGGTACGGAACCCCCGATCGACAAGAGCAATCCGCGCCTGATCCCGTACGTGATTGGCGGTGTGGGCATCGCCAGTTTGATCGGCTCGGGAGTCCTGTTCGCTCTGCGCCAAAGCACGCTGAGCGATCTGGAAGCGCAGTGTGGACCGAACCACGACCAATGTCCGAGCTCTGCCGCTGGTGATTATTCGAACCTCAAGCTTTACAACGTGACCTCACAAGTCGCGCTGGGGGTGGGTGTGGCTTGCGTCGGCACCTCGGTGACGATGTTGCTCCTGCAACGCAATAAGCACGCGGCCCCCTCGAGTGCCGCGATGACGATCGTGCCGAGCGCGCCGAACAGCCTCGCTGGCGTGTCTTGGGCCGGTCGCTTCTAGCGCTAGAGCCGAGCGCTTAGAAGCCGGGATCTTCGCGCCACTTGGGCGTGGTGGGCTTGGGCTTCACCACGGCACTTGGCGTTGCGGGGGTGAGTGGAGTTGCCCTGGGCGTCGCGGAAGCGCGCGGCACGATAGGCGCGGCCGCTCGCGCAGACGCGCTGGCGGCCTCCGAGGATGGGGACTCGGCTGGCGGCATGGGAGCTGGGTCGGGCGCGGTCAAGTCCGCGTGCGGCGTCGCCGTGGCGACTGGTTTGCTCGTTGCCGACGGGTGCGGCTTTGGCGCTTGCTCGTCGCCCGATTGCGACAGCGCGAGCGCAGCCGCAGCCGCTAGCAATGCAACGCCAACCAGCGAGACCACGAGCAACGCGCGCTTGCGGCGAGGAACGGGGAGCGGATCGGGTTCAGCTGCGGCGGCAAGAGCGGCACCCTGCGCAGAACCCAAAATACCGAAGGTCTTGCTCTCGTCGGTCAGCGCAGCGTCACTCACGCCCACGTCAGAGAGCGACCGACGCTGGGATTGCGTGAGGGGATTGACGTTATCCGGTTGCGAGCGTCGGCCGCGCTTATCGGCTTGAGCGAGGGCTTCAGCGAGCGCGGCTCGGCTCTCGTCGCGGCGGTTGCCGAACATCTGACGGATGAACGCACCGACGTCCTCGTCGGTATTCGTGCGCTCCCCAGGGGGCTGGCACAGGTACAACGCGCGTTGGAAGTCACTCGCCGTCGCGTAGCGATCGTTCTGGTCTTTGGCCAAGGCCTTGAGCAGCACGGCCTCCAGAGCCGGCGGGTAGTTTGGCAAGAACTTGCTCGGCGGGAGCACAGGCTCGTCCGATGCGATCGTGTACATGGTTGCCGCTTCGCTTTCGCGGCGAAATGGGTGCTTTCCGGTCGTGAGTGAATACAGCACGATGCCCAGCGCAAAGACGTCGACTCGGCGATCGATCGCTTCACCGCGCACCTGCTCGGGCGCCATGTAACTGACTTTGCCTTTGAGCTGACCGGCAACGGTGCCGCTCCCGCCCATGGCGGTGGCTTTGGCCACGCCGAAGTCGACGACCTTGGAGACGCCGTCGTAAGTGACCAAGATGTTCTGGGGCGAAACATCCCGGTGCACCAAGCCGATCAGGTGCCCCTTCGAGTCACGCAACTCATGCGCCGCGTGCAAGCCGGCGCAGGCGTTCATCACGATGCGAACCGCGACGGGCAGCGGCACGCCCCCGGCGGCTTTCGCCGTTTTCATCAGTTGATTGAGTGGGACGCCGTCGATCCACTCCATCGCGAGGTAGAGGACGCCCTCCTGCTCGCCGAGATCCGAGATCTCAACGACGTTGGGGTGGCGGATCTGCGAGGCGAGGGAAGCCTCATCCAAGAACATTTGCTCGAACTGAGCGTCCTCGCTCAGCTTGGAGAGCATCGTCTTGACCGCGACGATCTTTTGGAAGCCGCGGGTGCCCTTGACCCGAGCCGCCCACACCATGGCCATCCCGCCGGTCGCGAGCGGGAGCAATAGCTCGTATCTCCCAAGCACGTGCCCTTGGGAAATTTCCCCCGCCACGGAACGCGGGACATGGGCGTGGGGCGCGGTATTCACGTCAGATCTCGAAAGATTTACAGACTTAGGCCCCCGGCTCAAGGGTTCAGCACGATCTTTTTGACGCTTGTGGTCCGTTCGGCCGCGTCAGAGGTCTCGGAAAGGCCTCTTTTGTGTCGGTTCGCCGACGCCGTGCCTGCCACCTCGAGCCAGGGAGCCGGGAAAATTCAGTCGTGGACTGTCACTTTGACCATTTGCACGGGGGTCGCCGGGCGATCGCCGGCTCCCGTGGGCGTGGTCTCGATCTTCTTCACGACGTCCATGCCCTTGATGACTTTGGCAAACACGGGGTGCTTCGACGCGCCAGGAGTGAACCAATCGAGGTAGCTGTTGTGCACCGTGTTGATGAAGAACTGGCAACTCCCGCTGTTGGGCTGGCCAGTGTTTGCCATCGACAAAGTGCCTGGCTCGTTCGAGAGCTTGGCGTCCGCCGGATGCTCGTCCTTAATCGTGCCTTCCGGGCCGTTCCCGGTACCCGCGCGCGGGCTCTTGGGATCCTTGCTGTGAGGACAGCCGAATTGGATCATGAAGCCGTTGATCACTCGGTGAAAGTGCAGACCGTCATAAAAGCCGGCCTTTGACAGCTTGATGAAGTTCGCCGCCGTGAGCGGCATCTTGTCCGTGAAGATTTCGATTTCCACGTCGCCGAGCGAGGTGGAAAGAGTCGCGGTGGGGTTCGCCATGGGGGCGCAAGCTAGCAGCACACTGGAGCGGTCGTCATCAGGGTTGGACACGCCGATCCGTGCCCCTGGCAATCGGCTCAATCAGCATGAAAAACAAGGACATGCCGAGGGCGACGGTTTATAACCCCCGACCTGGTAGCTGCCATGAAGGACCTCCTCAAGACGTCGGATCTCAGTCGGGCCGACTTCAAATATTTGCTGGCTCGTGCAGTCAAGTTCAAGGCCAAGCCGTATCAACGCTGCACGGCGCTGCAGAATGACTCGGTGGCCTTGTATTTCAGCAAGCCGTCCACGCGCACGCGGGTGTCCTTCGAAACTGCGATCGGGCGCTTGGGCGGACAGGCAATCGGCCTGGGCCCGAACGATCTCCAACTCGGCCGCGGCGAAACGATCGAAGATACGGCGCGCGTCCTCAGTCGCTTCGTGCGTGCGTTCGTGATCCGAACCTTCAAGGACGAAGATGTGGAGCGTTTTGCAGCAGCGGCTTCAATTCCAGTCATCAACGCGCTGACCGACGGGCATCATCCCTGTCAGAGTTTAGCTGACTTGATGACCCTGGCCGAGCAACGCGGCCCTCTGGACAAGTGCAAAATCGCCTATATCGGCGACGGCAACAACGTGGCCGTGAGCCTGATGGAAGCCTGTGCGCTGATGGGCACGAATTTCGCCATTGCGGCGCCCAAGGGCTATCAAATTCCCGAGGCGTTCGTGGATGCTGCGCGCAACGTCGCCAAGAAGAGCGGCAGCGAGATCTTGATCACCGAGGATCCCGCCGAAGCCGCCCACGATGCCGACGCGCTGTATACGGACGTTTGGCTATCCATGGGCGATTCGGAAGATCAAAAGGCCGCTCGCCAGCAGGCCCTTGGCCCATACCAAATCCAAGAAAAGACGTTCGCGACCGCGAAGTCGGACGCGATCTTGCTGCACTGTTTGCCCGCGCACCGCGGCGAGGAAGTCTCGGCCGAGGTAGCTGACGGACCGCGCTCGGTGATCTTCGATCAGGCGGAAAATCGGCTGTATACGGCGGCTGCAGTGCTGTACGCGTTGCTCGAGCGCAAGCTCGAGGGCGCCAAGCGCTGAATACGGCATTTATTCTTCGCTAAAGTTTCGCTCGCCCGCGGCCGTTCCTCGGGACTGGATGTCCATCGCTGGCGACCTTCTGACGAGCGCGACCCCCGCGCGGCTGTTGTGCCGCCGCGGCGTCTGGGTGCTGGAGCTGGTGAAGCTCGTGCCCGTCGACCGCAACGTGTTTCAGCCTCGGGTTCAGCGGCTGGAAGGTGCGGATGCCGTGCTTCAACATTTGAAGCGCTCGGGGGACAGTCCCGCGCTCGCGGCGGCGGCCTCGCAACTGATGCGTCAAACACGTTCGGACGACGAGCGTGCATTCGACGCGGTCGATGGCGATTGGGTGCCAGGTGAACTCGGGCCCCGTCGAGACGTTCATCGTCCGAGTTCGATGCCCCCCGGCAGTAGCCACGCCGGTGAAGTTGCGGAGCTGCGTGCCGAGTTGCTGGTGCTGCGGGCTTCGCACGAGCGGCTACGCGAGCGCGTGCAACGTTTGGAAGCGCAGTGGAACGCGGCGGGGCGAGGGCGCGAAGTCTTGTCGATCCCACCCACGCCTTCCTTCGCAGTCGCGACCGCCTCGGATCTACCGCAGCCGGCGACCTTCGCGACGATCGCACAGCCGGGAGCGGCCGCGACGCAGGTCTCTGGCGAACCCGCGAAGATTGGCCCGGGGCTTCGTTTGCCCTCGGTTGCCGCGATCAACGAGAGTTTGCATGCCCTGATTGGTGATCAGGCGAGCGTGCGTGAACGGCGGCCCATCGCATTCGTGCCGAGTGAGCTCGGGCCGTGCTGGCTCTCGCGCTTGATTGACGACGAAGGTCACGACGTGGGCGCGATCGTCGCTGATCGCGCGGCCGCAATCGCGCTCGGTGCGGCATTCATGTTGTTGCCGGAGAACGAGGTCGAAGCCCAGCGCGCGCTCCCCAAGCCGAGCGACGATCTTTTGAGTGCGATGAGCGAAGTCGCGAACCACTTGTGCGAAACGCTCAACCAACGCGCAGGAGGCCGATCGCAAATGCGCGTCAAGCCGATCGAGCCGCTCTTGCCCGGGTCCCTCGATTGGGCCGAGCGAGCCCCCGACCGCGGAGTCGCTTGCGAGCTGCAAGACAGCGCGGGGATCTTATTCTTGTTCGCGCGTTGACGCGCTTCTCGAGCCGTTAGCGGCGTCGTTCACGTCACGCCGCGCAGGCGGTGGACGGCGCGCCGGGATGCGCACGCGTTCGGTGTGCGGAATGCGAACGCCGCCAGCGCCGCTGAGCGGGATGCGATACACCGCTTGCTCGTGAATCAAATTGGAACGCAAGCCATTGGCTTCACGGATCGCGCGCACGGTGCTGCCGTATTTTTTGGCAATCATCGCCAAAGTTTCGTTCTTCTTCACCTTGTGCGTGGTGAACTGCATCGGCGCGCGGACCAATTGATGGCGAGCGAGCGAGGCGTAGCAGCGGCGCGCCGTCTCTTGCGCGCGCGGATTCCAAAAGCGCAAATGCAAGTGAGTGGCGTGTCCCGGCGCATGCCGAATGATCGCCCGCACCGCGCCCTTGCCTTGAAAGATCTGCGCTAACCACTCCGGATCTTCACCGATCGACAGCGCATATTCCTTGAGCGGCTCTTGCAGCCCGTGATCGAGCAAGATCAGATCAATGTCCGTCTTCTCGATCAGGGCGCGGACGAAGGCCCACAGCCGGGGAAAGTCCAGATTGTCTCGCGTGCCGCGTGCGTACCAGCGCGTCCCGTCCCGGTAGTAAAAGCTGATATCGAGATCCCGACCCGCTTGATGACTGATGTGCGGGCGGAGCGCGCCACCGCGACGCGCTCCGATGTCCCCGAGCGCCAACGGCGGCGTGTCCGGAAACTGATCGTGCACGGCCTGCACCGCGGCGTTCAAGTAGTCGATCGTCTCCTGAGTGCCCCACGCGGAGCCCGGGCTGACCAGCGAATAGAGCGGCGAGGCGACGGCTTGCACGCCGTTCACGAGGCCGCCGGCATTGGGGGTGCCGACGGACATGGATCCCAATGAAGCAAGGTCGGTCGTGACGGCGCGCTCGATTTGCTGGTCCGACCAGCCGTCGAGCGGGTGGGGTTGTGGCGCGCCCGGCGCGGGCTCGGCGAGTTCGCCGTCGTCCAGCCGCTCGTCGTCGCTGTCGCTTTCATGCTCTCCGTCACCCGAGTCGTCGAGCGCTGGCTCGGCACTGGGGGAGGGAGGAACGGCGCTCGTCGTGCGCTCGTTGCCCTGCGCGCTCGGCACTTCTGCGAGGCTCGGCGCATGCGCGTGCGGCGGCTGAGCCGCGCACGATGCGGCGAGCAGCGCCGAGAGCGCGAGCGAGCAGCGCTTCACTGCAGCGAGCGATACCATGCGAAGGTGTGACGAAGGCCTTCGCTGATCGGCACTGGAACGCCGAGCGCACCGATGAACCGCGTCGGGTCGAGCACGGATCGCCCGATGTCGCCGGCGCGCGGTGGCGCGAAAACGGTGCGCAGTTCTGCCCCCGCAACCGTGGAGATCTCTTTGGCCAGGTCGAGCGTGGAGACCACGGTGCCCGTGCACACGTTCATGATGCGCTCGGGCAAACGACCAGCGAGCGCGGCCAGGTTCGCACGCGCCGCGTCGCCGACGTAGGCGTAGTCGCGCAAGCAACCGGAATCGCCCTCAGTCTCCATCCCGTTCACGCGCAGGGTTTTGCCGGCCAGCACCGTGTCGAAGAAGATGGCGACCACGCCCGCTTCACCGTGCGGATCTTGGCGCGGGCCGTAGATGTTCGAGTAGCGCAGCACCACGCTCTCTAGGCCGTGATGGGCGCGATACACATCCAATAGCTGCTCGAAGGCCAGCTTGTGAATCGCATACGGACTGATGGGAGCCGGACGCCAGTCTTCGTCCGCGCGTTGGCCGTCGGGGACTTGGCCACAGATTGCGCCGCCGGTGCTCGCGAACACCAAGCGCTTCACCTTTTGTGCGACGCATGCGTCGAGCAGGTTGATGCCGCCGAGAATGTTCACTTCACCGTCGAGGTACGGTTCGCGCACGCTGACCGCGACGCTGATTTGTGCGGCTTGGTGACTCACCAGGTCGGGTTTGAAGCTCGACAAGGTCTCGCGAACCGCGCTGCGATTCCGCAAATCAACCTGGAACAACGGGACACCCGCGGGCAGATTGCTGCGTTTGCCCGAGCTGAGATCGTCGAGAACCGCGACGTCATGGCCCTCCGCAAGGGCCCCTTCTACTACGTGACTGCCGATGAACCCTGCACCGCCGGTGACCAAAACTCGCATCGCGCTCACATATAGCCGAGATGCTCGGGGCTGCAACCTGACACTACCTAGTCAGGTTTGGCACGATCAGATCACCGATCGGCGCGAGTAAGGGACCCTTTGGCTCGCTCAGGGGCTGAGAACCGGCTCCCCACAGCAGCGGAAGCCGATTTCTTTGTCGCGTGTGGAACGGGCCTTGGTTGCGGCAATTGCGGAGCCGTGGACGTTTGAATTGCACAATAACGACGGCGCACCGACAACGCTCTGGTTCGTTTCGAGATAGCTGCCTCCGCGCACCAGGCACTGGTCGCTCGCGCTGGCGTCTGCAGCGCAGGAATCTTCCCATTCGGCGACGTTGCCGCTCATGTCGTATAGGCCGCTGTACCCGCCTTCACAGTCGGTATGAGGCACGGCGACCGGGTGAATTGCGGTGTTGTCGAGCCCAATACACTTTTCTCCGCTGTACACGTTGCCGTACGGCAAATCGAAATCACCCGCGTGCGAGCAAGCGCGGTACCAGGCACTCTTGCTGGCATCGGCGAAGGATGCGGGCGGGTTCGAGCCGCTGCCATCGACTCGCCCACACAGGCGCTTGCCCTCCCACTTGCAGTACGCCGCCGCATCGCACCAATCCACGCAAGCGACGGGGACGTTGGCCTTGCCGACCGGATCGTATTGGTTGCACCCACCCGTCGTGTCGGGCGCAAAACTGGTGTTGAACGAGCAAGCACTGGACTGCCCCGAGCTGCCCACTGCCGCATCGAGGAACGCCTGATACTCGGCGTTTTTTACCTCCGCGCGATCGATGCAGTAGATGCCGGGTGAACTCGGACGTGGAATGGCGACCGCAATTCGGCCATGTACCGTGGGGCAAACGTATTGCCCACCACCGCCCGCACCCGCGTTGTTGCTACCAGCGCTCCCCGCGCTGCCGTTCGTGCCACCTCCGGCTTTCGAGCCGCCGCTTCCAATGGTGCCTCCCGAACCTGCCGTGCTGCCACCGGATCCAGTACTGCCGCTCGATCCCGCAGCAGATCCACCTGATCCGCCGCCCGCGGCCCCGACTGATCGACCCCCATTCCCGCCCTCGACGGCGATCTGCCCCACGCTCGACTTGCCCGCCGCAGGGTCATCAGAAACACCACCATCACCCAAGGGGGTTGCGCCCGCGTCGCCACCGGAGGCGCGCCCTGCGGCACCATTCGAGCTTCCGGATCGACCCGCAGAGCCCCCGAGCGTGAGTTCGCCCGCCGCGCTGGATTGCGCTAGCTGATAACCGTCGAAAGAAACGAAACACCCGCCGAACGACGCGATCGCGATCAACGCGATGAGCGCCGCTTTGGCGGGTGCAAGCAAACCGGCGCGCAATGGCGAACGAACGATCGTCACGGGGGCGCCAATCTACACGAGCCGTGTGCGAGACACGACTCGTGCGACTGTCGAGCTCAACCCTTGGGGTCCTTCGGCGTCGGATTCTTGGGGTCCTTCGGCGTCGGGTCCTTGGGATCCTTCGGCGTCGGGTCCTTGGGGTCCTTCGGCGGAGCATCGGCGAATTGCTTGGCTTTGATGATTTCCCCTTGAGCTCGCATCAAGAACTCAATCGCTGCCATGCGATGCCCACCAAACTCCTTTTTCGGGTCCGGATTCTGGGCCGCCTTGAGGACGGCAACCGCCTTGGTGATCAGGTCGGTGGCCTCGTCGAGCTTGGGATCTGCCGCATAGGCGGCCCCCGCGAAAAAAGCCCCCGCCAGGCTCAGCGCGCCCGCCACCAGCACCGCCGAACGCTTCATTGACGTATTATGCATGAAACAATTTCCCTCGTAGAAAAGCCGGAGCAGATGATACCGAGCTTACGCTGAACAGCCTCATTTCTTCCCACATGGCCCGACGTGAGACGCGTTCCAGCGGGGCGCGACGCGGCCTAGAGGCCGAGCGCTAGGTATTGAGCTTAGGTATTGAATCAATCACCAAGATCGAACTGTATGGCTCGTGCGTAGCGGGGGAAAGATTACTAATCTGCCCGAGCCACCCGGCTACCAGCAGCTACCATGGCCCTGCACAAGGACATCATCGCGCGGGAGAATGCGCGACTCGGCACCGTGCTGAAAGGCAAGTGGCGGCTCGATTCGCTGATCGGCGTGGGCGGCATGGCCAGCGTTTACGCGGCGACGCACCGCAACCAAGCGCGCGTCGCCATCAAAATGCTGCACCCCGAAGTCGCGCGCGACAGCGAGGTGACCGCGCGGTTTCTGCGTGAAGGGTACGTCGCAAACAAGGTCGCGCACCCCGGCGCGGTGACCGTCCTCGACGACGACGTGAGCGAAGATCATTCGCCGTTTTTGGTCATGGAACTCTTGACCGGCCAAACGCTCGACAGCCTGCTGTCCCGTGAACCGAGCGGCATTGCGGTCTCGCAGTTGATGCCGTTGCTCGACCAGCTGCTGGACGTGCTCGCCGCGGCTCACGACAAGGGCGTCGTTCACCGCGATCTCAAGCCGGAGAACCTGTTTCTCACCCATGAGGGTCGACTCAAGGTGTTGGACTTCGGGATTGCGCGGGTTCGCGAACTCTCGGTCCACAGCCCGACCGCCACGCAAGCGGGCTCGATCTTGGGAACGCCTGCCTTCATGGCCCCGGAGCAAGCGCTCGGCCGTTGGCTCGAAGTCGACGATCGCACGGATATTTGGGCAGTGGGCGCGACCGCGTTCACGCTACTGACGGGCCGCTTCGTCCACGAAGCCGCGACCATTCAGGAACAACTCGTGCTCTCGGCGACGCGCCCCGCACCGCCCATACGCCACGTATCACCCAGCGTCCCCGAAGTAGTAGCGCAGGTGATTGATCGCGCACTAGCGTTCGACCGAGGGCATCGCTTCGAGTCAGCGCGCGCCATGCGTAGCGCATTGCAGTTTGCGATGGGTGTGCCCAGCTACTCGAGCTTGCCGATCTCACCGCGCGTTCCGGAGTCCGCGCGGGTTGCGTCGACCGCGGATGAGCACGGTGCCACGCTGATCGCGCCGCTCGAGGTGACCTCGGCGATCACCGGCCGCGTCGAGACCGCCACCGGCCACCCCGTAACGCGCTCGACGGTGATCAGCGGACCACCGCCCAAACGGCGCTGGCCGCTGATCACCGGCGCGCTCGGACTGTGTTTGGCATGTGGTGCCGGGCTCGTGATGTTGCAGCGACGCGCGGCGGGGGAGCAAGTCGTGGTGAGCAGCGCATCGCTCTCGCCACCCCCCGTTCCGGATTTGCACCCGGCGTTGAGCGCCGCCTTGCCTACGCCATCGGCGCCTGCGACTGCTCAGGTCGCGCTCTCCAAGACGGAAGCGCCACCCGCAGTTGCGCTGCCAAAGGTGCCCGCGGCTGCCAAGCCCGCGCGCGTCGTTCACGCGCTTCCGCCGCCCACCGCGCAGCCAGCGCCGCGCCCTGTTCCCACGAGCAAGTCTCTGTTCGGCGGGGACAACCCGTTCGATCGTCGGCATTGAGCATGGCACCGGTGATAGGTTCCCACTCATGAGGGTGAAGGTCGCCTGGGTCGCGTTGAGCGCATGTTGTGTGCTGTCGTCGGGGCGCGCAGCTCGCGCGCAAGAGTCGCGAGATCCTGCAGCCGCCGAAGAGCTGTTCCGACAAGGCCGCGCCGCCGCCGAAAAGCGCGACTACCTTACTGCCTGCACGAAGTTCCGCGAATCCAATCGCCTCGACGCCGCGCTCGGCACACTGTTCAACATCGCTGATTGCGAAGAGAAGATTGGCCGCTTTGCCACTTCTTGGACGTTATTCCGTGAAGTCGCGCAGCGTTTGCCATCGGATGACGAGCGTCGCGGCATTGCTCTGCAACGCGCACAAGCGCTGGAGCCGCGCGTGCCGCGCTTGCTCGTTCATCTTACGCCTGCCGCACGCTCGGACATCGAAGTGCGGCGCGACGGCGTGGTGCTGGGCAGCGCCAGCCTCGACACCTGGCTGCCCGTCGATCCGGGCGAGCACGTGGTGATCGTGACCGCACCGGGGACCGATTCGGCCTCGTTCGTCGCGCGCATCGGTGAGGGGGAACGCAGCCAATTGGACGTCGGCGTTGGCTCGCCTTCGGCCGAGTCCAAACCGGGCGAGGGCAGCGTGCCCAAGCGCGAGGGAGTAAACCACACCGCGGCCTATCTGGTGGGCGGGCTGGGCGTGGCAGGGCTCGTGACAGGAATCGTGGCGGGGGTCCTCGTGCTCGATCGCAAGAGCACGGTGGACAAGAATTGCACCGACCACCTCTGTAACCAGGCCGGGTACGACGCAGCTCAGTCTGGAAAGACTCTGGGCGTCGTGACAACCGTCGGGCTAATCACCGGCGCCGTGGGCTTGGGCGGTGCGACGTATCTGTTTTTGTCCGCGCCCTCGCCGACAGAAAAGTCGCATTCAGGTGCGTACACCGTCGGGATCCGCGCTAAATGGTAGCGCTGTGAGCCAAGAAACCTTAGGACCTGATCCGCTCTCCGTTTTCGAAGGCTGGTTCAGCGAGGCGCGCGCGCTCGACCCGCGCTTCGCCGACGCGATGACGCTCGCCACTGCCACGCCGGATGGGCGCCCCGCGGCGCGCACGGTGCTGTACAAGGGCTCGACCGAAGGCGCGCTGTATTTCGTCAGCAACTACGGCAGCAGCAAGGGACATGAGTTGGAGCTCAACCCGCGCGCCGCGCTGGTCTTCTTTTGGGCCAGCCTGAACCGCCAAGTGCGCATCGAAGGAGTGGTCGAACGCGCACCCGCCGAATGGTCGGACCGCTACTTTGCGGCGCGCGCGCGCACCAGCCAGATCGGCGCTTGGGCCTCGGCGCAAAGCCAAGTGATCGCGTCTCGCGACGTGCTCGAAGCGCACATCGCCGAAGCTGAAGCTCGCTTTCGCGATCAGCCGGTGCCACGACCGCCAAACTGGGGCGGGTATCGTTTGTTACCCGAGCGAATCGAGTTCTGGCTCGGGCAGGATGCCCGTTTGCACGACCGCTTTTCCTATCGCTCGATCGCAACGGGCTGGCAGGTCGAACGCCTGTCGCCCTAAGCGTTCACTCGTCGGTCGAGCGACGCGGACGCAGACTGCGCTCAATCGCCGCTTGAAACTCGACCGGCGGCGAGCAGAACACGGCCTGGTGACCTGCGCCCTCCGAGCGCAGGCCCATCGGCATCTCGGGGCAGTCGTGCTTGTGCAAGAACTCACGTAAGTGAATCAAGAAGTGCTGCGCGGTGCCTTCGGCGCGAGGCCCAAAGAAGTCCCAGAAATAGCTCTTCATGCGGCGCTAGGTCGCAAAATAGAGCACGCCGAGCAGGATCGACCAGATCACGCCCAAGTAGTCCCAGTACTGAAGGCACAACTTCACGCCTTCGTGGTTGGAGCTCGAATACTCGCGTCGCTTGGCTTTGCCAATGACCACGAGCAACGGGACGAATCCACCGATCACGTGCGCCGCGTGCAGGCCGGTCAGCATGTAAAAGGTGAATGCGTACAGCGTGCGCGCGTCGGTCGCGATCGCGGCCGCATACATCGAACGCCAATTTTCGGCCTGACCGACCACGAACGCGAGCCCCAAGAGCAGCGCGACCGTCAACGCGCGCTGCAGCGTTTCGAAACGATTCTGGCGTACTGCGCGCAACGCCACGTGCATGGCCACGCTCAGCGCAGCGAGCAAGATCGTGCTGGCCACGAGCCCGAGCGGCAGCCCGGGCATGCTCGCGGTCTTCCAGACATCGTTTTGTGAGCGCGTGATCAGGTAGCCCACGACGCTCGCGCCGAACAGCATGGTCAGCGTGCCAAACAGCACGATCATCGCCAATTGCTTCGCCGACACAGCACTCGGCGCGGGCGCGCCCGGCGTCGCAACAATTCGAGACATGGGCGATTGGGGCTCGAGCATTGGGTGGGGCTCATGGCCTAAAACGTTTCGGCTGCCGTGACAACGGCGTGCCGGCTGAATATGCTCTGGCAAGACGCTCCAGCGCTCTGCCCGAGCGCTCACCCCTGGGGCGTACGCACTCTGGCCGCTGAGCAATCGAAGTCGCAGGGCACTAGCCCGTTGAATTTCCTCGGTTTACTGGCACGACTAGTGAGCGCCGGCATCCTTGCCACATGGTGCATGGTCGCGGCCGATGCATGCGTGCGCTCGGGGTGGGCCTATTTTTCGGTGTCACATCATGTGCTGGGAGCCCTGGGCCTGTACGCCATGGTTGGCGCGCTGCTCGGGCTACTCGGGTCTTGCTTGGTTTGGCTGGAATGGCGAGCGCTCGGTCGTCGCCTGAAGGGCAGCGAGCGTCGCGTGCTCGGCCTGCGCGCTGCGACGTATGGGGCACTGGGCGCGCTCGCCAGCATGAACACCGCCATCTACACCTTCAGCGGTGAGCACGTCGCGCGGACCGTGCTGAGTCGCGTCGGACCGCTCTGCTTCATGCTCGGCGCGGGCGCGGTCACTGCGCTGGGCGCCGCCGCACTGCTGCTCGCGGGACGCTACTTGGCCGCTCAGCGTTGGCTTTTATTTTGGTTGGTTGTGGCGCTCTTCGCGACATCGGGCGCACTCGTGGTGTGGATCGATCTGACGCAATACGTCTCGCTCTATTCGCGCATTCACACCATCTTGGAGCTGGCGGCGGCGTTGATCTTGGCCGCCGGGTTCACGCTCGCGCTCCATGGCTTGACCCTAAAAACGCCGCGCGCTGAGGTCGTCGTGCGCGCGTTGGGCGGACTCGGCCTGCTTTGGCTGCTCGCGTTCGTCGTGTTCGCGCGCATCCGCGTTCGAATCGACGACTGGCTTCGTCACGTCTGGCTCGAGGAAGCTTATGTGGGCCGCGTCCTGCGGCGCGAACAAGTCGCCGAAGAGTTCCTCAAAGCTCCGCTACATTGGCCGGGCCTCCACATGTCGCGCGTCGCGCGCGTGCGCGAGCGCTTTCCACTCGGCGCGCCAACGGTAGCGCCCCAATGGCAAGCACCGTTCGAGGAAGAGCCGACACTCGCGGCCCAGATCGAGGCGCTGCGCGGCCCAAAGCGGGGCTACAACGTGATCGTCTACTACGTGGACACCCTGCGCAGCGACGTCGCCCGCGATCCCCACGTCATGCCGAACCTGGCGCGCTTTGCCCTGAATTCGCTCGATTTCAGCAACGCCTACGCCGCCGGCTCCGACACGCTCCGCTCACTGCCCGCGCTCACCGGCGGCAATTACGACGTCTCGACCACACCCGACAACGACCTGCTGCGTGTGGCCAAGAACGCCGGCTACGACCGGCAGCTCGTGATCGCCAAGTCGGCGCGCGAGTTCATCGGCAAGTTGCGCCCCGACTTCCACTTCGATCGGGCAACGGACGTCGAGGACTACCCGAAAGAAATGCAGGTCTGGGGTTACGGCGCCCAGCAGAGCACCGCTCGCCCAATCGTCGATCGGGCGATTGAGTTCCTGGGCGCGCGCGCCCATACGGCCAAGCCCTTCTTGCTCTGGTTGTTCAATTTCGATCAACACAACTGGCACGAGCTCGACACACCGTTCGTCGAGCAGCTCGCCGCGAGTCATAAAATCGCGATCGACGGCCAAGATCAAAGCTGGCGCTACCGCGCAATCGCCGCTGGCATCGACGCCGAGTTCGGGCGCCTGATCAAAGAACTCGAAAAACGCAAGCTGATGGACAGCACCGTCGTGCTGTTCGTCTCCGACCACGGTGAGGCGCTGGGGCGGGACGGATTCTGGGTGCACTCGGTGTTCTTGTGGGAGCAGTTGGTGCGCGTGCCGCTCCTGATGCACGCACCGGGTCTGGGGGCGCGGCGCATCGACGCGCGCGTTTCGCTGATCGACGTTCCGCCGACCATCTCGCGTTTCATGCAGAACAACCCGGACCTACGCGGCTACCAGGGCGAAGATTTGGTCTCGTACTTGGTTCCGAATCGCCCGCCACGCCGGCTACCGTTGCTGCTCACCGCGGCATCCAAGGATGTGCTGGTGCGCGTCGGCTTGGTCGATCCGGTGCGTGACTGGAAGCTCGTACTTTCGTTCGAAGCCGCGCTGCCCGAGCTGTACAAGCTCAGCTCCGCCGATCCTGACGAGGCAAACCAAGCCGAGGCGCATCCCAAACTCACGCTCGAGTTGCTGCGCCAGATCCATCACGGGCCGACCTTTCCGCGCTCCAGCGACGACTTCGACGTGCGCGACACCAAGGAACAACGCGCACGCTCAGCAGCAGAAGCAGCCGCTGAGAACGCCAAACACTAGGAGCCCGCGCCGAGCCGCGCGAGCGCGAGCGCAGCTTCCTCGCGCACAAAAGGATCCGCGTCGTGACCCGCGGCGCAGGTCAAAACTTGCAGCGCGTGCTCGCGCGCTGCAGCGCCGATCTCACCCAGCGCCCAGGCCGCGTGACCACGCACCAAACCGCTCGTGTGCGCTGCCACTGCGCGAGCGAGCGGGATCACCGCGCGAGCGTCCTTGCTGTTGCCGAGCGCAATCGCTGCATTGCGCGCCAGCTGAGCGCGGTGCGTGCGGCGCAGAGCCGTGCCTTTGACGAGCTGGCGGTAGCGCGCCGAACCGAGCTCCAAGAGCGCGATCAGATCAGGAGCCGCAAGGTTCGAGCGCGGCGCCATTTCGGGCGCGGAAGGCTTGCCTTCGGCGCTCGCATTGAACGGACAGACCTCTTGGCAGATGTCACAGCCAAACACGCGATTGCCAATCAATGGCCGCAAATCTCGGGGAATTGGCCCGCTCGACTCGATGGTGAGGTACGAGATGCAAAGCCCGGCATCGACCACGTGCGCGTCCACGATGGCGCCGGTGGGGCATGCGTCGAGACATAGTTGGCACGAGCCACAGCGAGGTGCCATCGGCGCATCTGCCGCGATCTCGACGTCGACCAAAAGCTCAGCCAGCATCACGTAGCTGCCGACGCCGGGAATGATGGTCATCGTCGACTTTGCGGCGAAGCCGAGACCGGCGCGCTCCGCTGCCGCTCGCTCGAGCAATGGTGCGGTGTCCACGCAGTGGCGCGCGAGCACCGGTCGACCGAGCAGATTCGCCACTGCGTCCGCCATGCGACGCAGCTTTTTTCGCATCACGTCGTGATAGTCCTCCCCGCGCGCGTAGCGCGCGATGATGCCCGTCAACGGAGGACCATCTTCGGCGCGCCGAAGCGGAACCAACCCCGGTCCAGCGGGGTAGGCGAGGGCCACGGCGATGAGCGTCTTCGCCTCTGACAAGAGCAGCCGCGGATCGTGGCGTGGGCTATCGACCAGGTAGCCCATCTCGGCGTGCCTTCCGGCGCCAAGCCACGCCGCCAGGCGCTCGGCATCGACCTCGAGCGGATCGATGGACGCGAAACCCACGCGCGCAAACCCGAGCCCTTGGCCTGCCGCCCGGACGCGATTCGCCAGCTCAGCGGCCGAACAAGGCTCCGGCGCAACGCCGGCAATGGGGTGATGCAGCCGCGCGCCGTCGTCACCACGGGCTTCACTCAGGGGCTGCGATTCGTGTTCTGTCGGCACTTTGGCGAGTTGGGGAATAACTTGCCACGGTCCGGGGTCCCAGGCGGCGGCAGAGTGTGGTAACGGCGGGTCCACCGGTTCGGCCGGAGGGGCCGCCGACAGCATCTTCGGTAATCACGTGATCGAGATCCAGGAACTTTACAAGTACTACGGCGATCGGCGCGCAGTAGGCCCGCTCTCCACGCAAATCGGGCAGGGCGAAGTGGTCGGCTTGCTCGGCCTGAATGGCGCGGGAAAAACCACGACTTTGCGCGTGCTGGCCTGCGACCTGTTGCCCACGAGCGGCAACGTGCGCGTGGCAGGTATCGATGTCGTCGAGCGCCCGGACGAGGTGCGCGCCAAGGTCGGCTATTTGCCCGATCGTCCGCCGTTGTACGACGACATGACCGTGCACGAGTACCTGTCGTACGCCGCGCGCTTGCGCAACGTGCCGTCCGGCAAGGTCAAGCAGCGCGTCACGCACGTAGAAGAGCTGACCGAAATCGCCGACAAGGCAAACCAATTGATTGGTTCTTTGTCGCACGGCTTCAAGCAGCGCGTGGGCATCGCTCAAGCGATCGTTCACGGACCCGAGCTGGTCGTCTTGGACGAGCCAATCTCCGGCTTGGACCCGGTGCAGATCATGGAAATGCGTGAGCTCGTCCGCGGCCTGCGCGGCGCGCATACGGTCGTTCTTTCGAGCCACATCCTCACCGAGATCAGCGAAACCTGCGATCGCATTCTGGTCATCAAAGACGGCCGAATCGCCTGGTCGGGCACCGAGACCGAGCTCAGCTCGACACTCAAGCAAGGGATGCACATCGCGCTCACGCTGCACGCAGCCGGTGCTTCGGCGGAGTCCACCGCACAGAAGGCGCGCGCCGCCCTCACCGGGATGACTGGAGTGCGCGACATCGAAGAGCTCGAGCCAGCCGAGGCAGGCGAGGGCATCGCGTCGCTGCGCGTCGCCGTCAGCAGCGACGTGCGCGAAGAGGTCGGCAAGAGCCTGATCCAAGCGGGTTTGGGGATCTTGGAGCTTTCACGCGAAAAAGAGCTGGAGAGCATGTTCTTGGAGTTGCTGGAAGAGGGCGAAGATTCGGCCGCTCGCAAACGCCGCAAGCGGCGCCACGCCGACGACCTCGGCGCGAGCGAACCCCCGAACGCCAAGAAGGAGAGCGTTTGATGCGCGCGCTGGTCATCGCCCGGCGTGAAATGTACGCCTACCTGCGTTCACCGCTCGGCTCCGCGATCATCGCAGCGGCGCTGCTCGTGGACGGCATTCTGTTCTACTTTGCCAGCCTGGACACCAAGCGGCTGTCCGCTCAGCTGCTGACGCAATTTTTCTACGATTCGTCCGCAGCGACCATGGTCGCTGGGCTCTTGCTCTCGATGCGCCTGGTCGCCGAAGAGCGCCAGTCCGGCACGATGATCCTGCTCAACACCGCACCCATCCGCGATCGCGACATCGTAGTCGGCAAGTTCGTGTCCTCGTTCGGCATGCTCACGTTGATGAACCTGCTGACCGCGTACATGCCGCTCATGGTCTACATCCGCGGCAAAGTCAGCGTCGGCCACATTCTGGTCGGCTATCTGGGCATGATCCTGCTCGGCGCCGCGGTCACGGCGATTGGCCTATTCGCTTCGTCTTTGGCGCGCTCGCAAGTGGTCGCGGTGATCATCGGCGCCGGTATGGTGGCATCGATGATCTTGCTCTGGGTCGTCGCTCGTGCGGTCGATCCGCCATTCAACACGTTCTTCTCGGGGCTCGCGTTGCACCACGAGAACTATCGTCCCTTCATGGTCGGCACGCTGTCGTTCGATCGCGTCGCGTATTATCTGATGGTCACGTACTTCTTTCTGCTCTCTGCCACCAAGGTACTGGAGGCCCGCCGATGGCGCTGAAGCAAGCCTCCGAAACGTCGAACGACAGCGGGCGCGCGGCTCCGGGTTGGGTATTTCCGCTGTACGCCGGCGGCATGACGCTCGTCTTCCTGGGCGAACGAGTGCTGTCGGGTCTCGAAAAGGGCCGCGGCGCGGCAACGGCCTTGGGCGTGCTGTGCGTCGTTGCAGCCACCGGGCTGCGCTTCTCACCGCGTTTCAAGACCGGCGGGGAGCGGAAATCGATCGAGGCCGTCCTTGCCGTACTGTCCGCGACCGGCCTCGTGGCGCTCGCAATCTACTTTGCGACCACGGATGCGGGAGTCGACAAGCTCGGTCTCGCGAGCATGGCCGTGACGAAGAAAGAGCATCTGCTCGGGGTCCTGCGCGTGCTGTGGATCGCGCTAGCCGCAGTCAGCCTGATCCCGATGTTGTTTGCCGAAACCGCGCTTTGGCCGATGCGGCGTGCCGAGCGCCCGGAGAGCCGGCGCGTGCGTGCTGCAGCAAGCGCCGGGTTGACGCTGGTTCTAGCCGCCATCTATGGCTCGCTCCTGGTGTACGCCGCAGGTGGGGTGCCTTGGAAAGCGGACTACTCGTACTTCAAGACCTCTCGTCCCAGTGAGTCCACGCGCAAGATCGCGGCCAGCTTGGCCGAGCCCGTGAAAGTCGTCGCGTTCTTCCCAGACGTGAATGAAGTACGCAACGAGGTGTCGAGCTATCTGAAAGAGCTCGCGACCGGCATGCCCAAGCTGCAAGTCCAGGTCAGCGATCGGCTCTTGTCGCCCAAGCTCGCCAAAGAGCTGCGGGCGACCCAAGACGGCGTGATCGTCTTTTCGCGTGGCTCAGTGAACTACACGGTCAACGTGGGCACAGAGCTCGAGGCCGCGCGTCCCAAGCTGAAGACCCTCGATAAAGACGTCAAAGAGCAATTGCTCAAGCTCGCACGCGCACGACTGACCGCATACATGACGGTTGGCCACGGCGAGCTCAACGACGCTGGCAAAGGCAAAGAAGATCCGTCGCGCTCGGCCAGCATCGCGCGCCAGTTGCTGCAAAAGCAGAACCTGACCTTGAAAGATTTGGGACTCGCTCAAGGTCTGGGCAGCGAGGTTCCTGACGACGCGGACGTCGTACTGGTACTCGGCCCGAGCGAACCGTTTGCCAGCGAAGAGATCGGCGCGCTACAGCGCTACGCCGATCGCGGTGGCCACCTGTTCATCGCCTTCGAACCGGATGCAAACACCGCGCAGATCAGCGCGCCGCATGACGGAGCGACTCCGCCGGAGCCGACACCCGTCGGAAGTGCCGCCCCCGCGACGAGCGCCTCGAGCAAAAAGCCACCGCCGGCTCCGGAAAAGCCCTCCGCGACCGAAGCGCCGGAGACTGCGCCGGCGTGGGCGACGGCGCTCGCCAACATCGCGCAGCTGACCTACACGCCGACGGTGCTGGCCAACGACCACGCACACGTGCGCCTGTCCTTCAACAACGCCGACCAGGTGCGGCTGATCAGCAACAGCTTCTCGTCGCACGCCTCAGTGTCCACGTTGAGCCGCAATTCGTCGCAGGCCGCGGTCGTATTCTTCGGCACTGGCAGTTTGGAACGCGGCAGCAACGCCACCGCCAAGATCGACTTCGCCGTGCGAGCACCGAGCGGCACGTTCCCGGATCGCAACAAGAACTACGTCCAAGAAAAGGACAGCGAAAAGAGCGGCAGCTTCAACGTTGCGGCAGCGGTTTCGCGGCCGATCGCGGGAGCTGTGCCCGCGGACGCCGACAAAGACAAGAAGCCGGGCGACAAGAAGCCCGAGAGCAAAGAGATGCGCGCCTTCGTCGTGGCCGACAGCGATGCCTTCGGCGATCTGGTGATGAGCAACGTGCGCGGCAACCAAGTATTCATGGCGGACGCGGTGCGCTGGTTGGTGGGAGAAGCCAGCTTCGCCGGTGCCGAAACGAGCGAAGAAGACGTGCGCATCGAATCGACGAAGCAACAGGATTTGAGCTGGTTTTACGCGACCATCTTCGGCGCGCCGTGCTTGGTCATGGCAGCTGGCGTCGTGATCAGCCGCCGCTCGCGCCGCGTCGTAGGAGCCAAGCGATGACACTCTTGAAGGGCCAAATCCTGCATCTGGGCGCGCTTGGCGTGGCCGCAGTGCTCGCCGTGGGCGTGTGGACTCGTGACGAAGATCCAAAGGTCAGCACGCAGTCGACACAAGTCGAGGTGTGGGGCGGTGAACCCGACTCCGTCACGGCGCTGAGTTACGAATCGAGCACACGCAAGCTGCGCCTCGAGCCCAAGAAGGACGCGCTCGGTCGTTGGTATGTCGGCACAGTCGACAAGGACGATCCTGCGAGCCCCCCGAACCCGCACGGCGCTGCCGGCGGCGCACCTGCCGCTGAACCCGCGCCGACCAAGCACACGACGGTTCGCTTCGTGGGCGTGAAAGCCGCTGACGATTTGCTGAAGACCTTGGCACCACTGCGAGCGCTGCGCGCGGTTGGCAAGGTCGAAGGCAGTCGCGCCGAAGAGTTTGGCTTGGACAAGCCCGAAGGCACGCTCAAGCTCACAGTCGGTGGCAAACAACAATCGCTCGTGATCGGCGGACCCACTCCCGGCGGCACCGAACGCTACGCCCGAGCGCAGAGCGGCGATGTGTTCGCAATCTCGGGCGACATCGCCCAGAGCTTGATGTACGCGGATAGCCGCTTGCCCGAGCGCGATTTGCAATCGTTCAAGCCGGACGAGGCGACGCGCGTCAAAGTCAGCAAAGCTGGCAAAACACGCGACCTCTCGCGCATTCCGGACAGGAACGAAGGCTGGGCCGACAGCGCGACGCCCACCAAGCTCGACGAAACCGCAGGCAACTGGATGTCCAAACTCGGACGCCTGCATGTTCAGGATTGGGTAGAAAAGCCCAGCGCGCTCCCCGGCCCGGACAACTTGGTCGTACGAGTCGATTACTTCGCGGGTTCGAAGCCGCTCGGCAACCTTGAGCTTTACAAGGTGCCCGGAGAGAAGGGCAACGAGTATCTAGCCAAGACGGAATACGGGCGCTGGTTCTCGCGGGTCATCGCGAGCGCGGCAGAGCAAGTCGACCAAGACTCGACCTCGCTCGTCAAGTAGCTGCATTTTCTAGGTTATTCCTGGCTTCACTTTTGCTCTGGGCTGGCCGTTGAGCAAAAGCAGGATGCTGCGCGTGCTTCGCTGGTTTGGTGTCTGCGGCGGGCTATGGCTCGTCGCAGCGCCGCTGTTCGGTCAAGCGCGACCGCTCGGCGTCCAGGAGTGCGACACGCGCTGCCAAACTGCCGAGACTGATTGTGATTTGGCTTGCGACCAGGTCGTGGCCTGCGTCGAGGAATGCAAGAAGGCGTCCGAAGCGTGTACGCAAAAGTGCCGTGAAGCTCCGCCGCCGAGCAAACCACCGAGCGCCCCGAGCGCTGCGCCGCCAGCGGCGTCCGGGAAGAAGCCGCCAGCCGCAAAGGCTCCGGCGCCCCCAAAGCCAACGCCCAAGGCTCCCTAATTCTTCGGCCCGATCGGACCGCGTGCCGAAGCGCCACCTTTGAGCGTCGCTCCGCCGTACGGCTCGATCATCGGCAGAGTCTCATACATCTTGTTGTACGCGCGTTTGATCTCGGCGAGCTTGGTCGGCTCGCTGTCGGCAAGATCGGTCGATTCGCCGGGATCTTTGCTCAAATTGTAGAGCTGATACTTCCGGCCATCCATCACGAGCAGCTTGTAGTCGCCGAGGATGAACCCGCGTCGCAACGGGTTGTGTGAGTCTTCGGTCAGCTCGCTCAAGATCGGTTCGCGATTGTCCGGCTTCGCCCCCTGGAGCTCCGGCAGCATGGTCTTGCCCATGAACTCCGGCTCCGGTGGGAATCCCATCACATCCAAGATCGTCGGCGCGAGATCCAGGTGCGAGCGCCGCTCTTCGATACGACGCGGTTTGATGCCCGGTCCCGAGATCATCAGCGGCACGTGCGTGAGCACCTCCCAAATCTCGAAGGCGTGTTTGTACGAGCCGTGTTCGCCAAAGGCTTCACCGTGATCGGCGCTGATGATCAGCACCGTGTCCTTCCACCATTGTTGCTCTCGCGCCCAGGTCAGGAGCTTTCCGAGCCACAGGTCGGTGTAGAACACTTCGTTGTCGTAGCGGTCGCGGTTCTTGTTGCCGAACTCCGGTGAAGCTTCCGGATGCTTGTTGTATTGGTCGTGGGGGTCCATGTAGTGCGCCCACGCGAAGAACTGCTTTCCGGTATTTTCCGGCTTCTTCAGCAGCTTCATGCCAAGTTCGGTCATTGCCTGACTGGTGATCGATTCGTCGGTCTCGGCGTTGAATTCGATGCCCGGCACGAGCTGCCAAGTGTCGAAGCCTTGTTCGAAACCCGCGCTGCGAAAGTAGGCGTGCCCATGCCATGCGGTGGTCGGCACGCCATGGCGCTTCAACACTTCGGCCAGAAACAGATCTGACTTGGGGTAGGTGGCAAAGAAGAAGCCACTTCGATAAAGGGTCGACGGGTAGCGGCTCGTGAGGAACCCGGCGACGCTTTTGGCCGTGTAGCTCGAGAGCGCATAGGCGTTGGTGTAGACCACGCTCTGCTCGGCGATCTTGGTCAGGTTCGGCGCAATCGCCCGCGGATATCCCGCCCAGGGCATGTCCGCACGCAGACTGTCGATCGTCAGCAACAAGACGTTTCGCGGCGCATGCGGGGCTTCGGCAGTTGGTGCGCTCGTCGCGCTAACGACCGCGACCGCGCTCGCGCTCGCGCGCGGTGCGGTTGCTGCGGCGCTCGCCGACGGCGATGGATTCGCAGCGGGCTCGGGATCGGACTTACAGGCGGCGGAGACCAAGCCGCAAGCAACGAACATCCAAGATGCGTGTCGCGCGATGTTCGCGGTCACGTCACTGAGACACGAGGGGCGATGAGACAGGAATTGTCGAAACACTGCTGAGGCTCCGCGCGCCGGGTTCGGGGGCCGACGTCGCGGTCGCACAGTAGAGAAACCACCCTAGATTGGGCGAGGATTTCGCGGCTGCGACACGAATGCCGCTTGTCTGGCCGGTCTATTTCTGTTTCGTAATGCAAATTTCAACTTTGCAAGGTACCTTGGCTGAAACATGACGTAACTTGTTGAATCTCGTGCTGGCGACATACGGTATGGTCCGTGCAGTAGGGAGACCTCGGCAGCAGCCCGAGGTGTCCCCCCCCTCCGCCCGGGCTGCTGCCCTTTTTCTATCCGCAGATCGCGCCAGTTTCGCCGATTTGTGGCCGAAAGCGCGCGCTTCGTGCGATTCGCTGCAGGAGATGCGTAGAGCTAGCTTGATCGCGCTGACCTGGGTGGCTGCCGCCTGCAACCGGGAGCCTGCCGGTGGTGCCCCCGCGCTTACCCGAGTGGCGACCTCGGCGGAACCGTTGCTACCCGCCCCCAGCGCCTCGGTCCGGCCAGTCGCGCGGCCGGCCGCGCCCAGCGTCTCCCTGGACGGCACGTTGCATGACGTGCCTGTGACCCCTGAGGTGCCCGGCGAGCCGCGCATCTTTGCCAAGAGCTTGCGTGCGTGGGTGTTCGCGTCGCCATCTGCATCTGCGGTGAAGCTCGGCTACTTGCGCGCTGGCGCATCCTCACCGACGACGTCGAAACCGGCTGGTCACGACGGATGCCCGGGTGGCTGGTTCCAGATCGACCCCGAAGGCTTCATGTGTGCCGGCCCGACCGCGACGACGGATGCTCGTGATCCGATCGTGGTCGCGACACGCGGCACGCGGCCCGACCTGTCTCGACGTTTGCCGTACATCTACGGAACGGTTCGCAAACCCGGCCCCGTGTACGCCCGCGCGCCGAGCGCTGCGGAGCTCGCGCAAGCCGAACCTGATCTCTCTGAACGAATGAGCGCGTGGCTCGCCGCGGACGGCGAGGTGGGCGCGCGCTACGCGCCGCAAGTTTGGCTCGCAGGCGCGACGACCGGACCAACCGCGGAGCAGGCTTGGGCCGCACGAACCAGCGAGCCGTTACCGCAATTTTTGGAGCTCGCGAGCCGTAGCCCGACGCAAGCCGCGGTCGCCGAGCGCATGAAGCCCAAGGTTGGCTACTCGCTGTTGCAGACGTTTCTGAGCAACGGTCGACGCTATGGCGTCACGACCGATCTGACCTTGGTGCCAATCGATCGGCTTCGACCGATTCAAGGCTCCAGCTTCCATGGCGTCGAGATCGGCAAGGAGATCCAATTGCCGTTCGCATTCGTGCGCTCGCCGGACGCGAAGTATTGGGATTACGACAAGCGCGCACGCAAGTTCCGGGAGGCGGAGGCGGCCGAGTACCGCGCCGCAGTTCACCTCACGGGCAAGCAACAGTTCTTTCGCGGGCGACTCCACTTCGAGGTCGATGGCGGCAAATGGCTGAGTGACCAAGATGCGTCACGCATCGATCCGGCGAAGCGCATGCCCGCGTGGGGGAAAAACGGCGAAAAGTGGCTGGATATCAACGTAACGAAGCAAACCTTGGTCGCCTATGACGGCGAAAAGCCGGTCTTCGCGACGTTGATTTCGAGCGGTGAAGCCGGGCTCGATGATCCTGAGCACACGACCGCAACCAAGCGCGGCATCTTTCGCATTCACACCAAGCATCTCTCGACCACGATGGCCTCCGACGAGGTGGGTGAGGAGTTCGAGCTCCGCGACGTGCCCTACGTGCAGTATTTCGAAGACGGCTACGCGCTACACGGCGCCTATTGGCACGATCGGTTCGGAGTTCCGAAGAGCCACGGTTGCATCAACTTGGCCCCCGAAGACGCGCGCCGCTTGTTCTTCTTCACGGAACCCGAGCTACCGAACGGTTGGCACTCGCGGCTGCTGCCACTGAAGGGCACCGTCGTTTTCGTGCACGCTTGAGGCGAGACTACTGGGTACCGCCGGTTCCGCTATTGCCGGCGATCTCGGCGATGCCTGCGATGCCTGCGATTCCGGCTGTGCCAGCCGTACCCGCGCTGCCACCGGTTGCATCACTGCCGCCTGTGCCTGCGGTTTCTCCGATGCCAGCCGTTCCAGCGATTTCTCCGGCGCCTGCGGTGCCCGCTGTGCCACCGGTTGCACCCGCGATACCTCCTGTGCCCGCACTTTCTCCGCCTGAAGCGGAGTTACCAGCGCTCGCATGATCTCCGCCGCTTCCGCCGGTTCCACTCGCGGGGGCGCCGCCTGTTCCCGTATCGGGCGGGCACTTCTCGGGGAGGGTCATATGGATATCCGTGGAATCGGAACCGACACCACCATCCGTTTCGACATATGGATGGCCCGAGTCCTCGATGAGCTCAGCCGTAACCTTGTACGACGCGACGGAGGGAGGAGTGGGCAACGAGCTGACATCCAGCGAGACGCCGTTACCAGCGGCGACCACTTGGGTGAGTATGTTGCCGTCCGAGTCGAACAGCGTCACGCGCAGCTGCCCGCACTGCAAGGCCCCCGCGCACTTTCCCGGCGGATACAGGGTCCAATTCGTCGTCCCGACGTTGACGCCGATCGTGTAGTCGCAGGCCAACTCGTATGACGTCGGGTCGAGCGCGTTGTAGAAGCCGTGACCCAACGCAATCTCCTTGATCTTGATCGTCGCCGGTCCTGCGGGCGGCTTCGGAGGATTGGCTTCACTGCCGCTGCAGGCCTCGAACAAAGTCAGCAGCAGGGCAACCGAACCGAGGCCACGAAGGGCGCGCAGAAGCGTCGAAGGGGAGGCGTTCACGCATCCCCCATATCGCCGGCGAGAGCTGTCTACAACCTCACGCGACATAGTTTTGCTTCGAAACTGCCCTTCAGGCTCGTGGCGGCGTGCTCGGCGTCACCCGGAAACTCGAAATCGAGCAAACCGCGGACGCGGCCGTCTTGCGTGGTCGCGACGCTTTCCAGCTTGATTTCGCCGCCTGCGGGGAGCGTCAAGCCGCGGTGCCCGAGCCGGATCGTGGGCAGCGCGTACGGAGTCGCTGGGGCTGCTTGCTCCGTCGCACCAGGTGGTGCAGCCGGGCCTCGCCACGGGTAGCTGCCTGGAGTCAACTCGGCGGTACCCGGGACGATCACCGTAACAGTCGCGCTCGAGTCACGTTCGGCGGGCGCCACGAAGGAATCACAGGAGGCTTGGTAGCTCGCCAAAGTGATCTTCAGCTCGCGTCGCTCACCGGGGAGCACCAAGTACTCGGCGTAGCTCGAGACCGGTCGGAATTCGACGTGCTCACTCGGGTCCGGCCCAGCGACGATGTACACCGCGGACGCGCCGCGTGAGCGGCAGCCCAGAGGCGCGAGCTCGAGCGCCACGAGCACGAGCGCGCACAGACGCGGGGCAATGCGCTTTATGCCGATAGCTCGGTTCGGGGACGATCCAGAGAGAGAGGCCACGGCCGGTCGTGCAAATGCTTGGAAGCCTTGGCCAGCGCAGAGCGCGCTTGGCGGGCGGTTGGTCGCTTGCGCGGATCCTGCCGCAAGCAGGCGGCAAGTACCATCGCCAGATCCCGGTATTCCGCAATTTGAGCGAAGCGCGCGAGCCGGTCCGGCCAGCCGTCGTGCATCACGTGCAGGGACAAGATCGCGGTTTCGTCCTCAGCCTCGAACAAGAGCTCACCGGTGAGTGTCTCGTAGGCCATGCACGCAAAGGCATAAATGTCGGCTGGCATGGGCGAGGGCACATAGTCGGCCGGCGCCGTGCCGAGCACTTCCGGAGAGCAATAATCGAGCGTGCCACAGCCGGGGCGCAGTTTGCGGCCGCTGAGCCCAAAGTCCACCAAGACAGGCACGTCGCCGCCATCACGCAAGATCACGTTCGAGGGCTTCAAGTCCAAGTGCCCCACGCTCGCTCCGTGCATGGCTTCGACACCCGCCAGGATACCGTCCAAGATCTTGAACGCCTGTTCGCTGCCGAGCGATCGACTGCGGATCAAGCGATCCAAGCCCAAGCCGCCGATCAACTCCATGACCAAGATCGGCTTGGGCTGTGCGGCCAAATCGAAGGTCACGAAGCGCGCCAAGTTGACGTGCTGCGGCAGCGAAAGCAGCGCGCCGGCTTCCTCACGGAACAGTTGCAAGAACTCCTGCTCGGACAAGCTACGCGCCGTGGTCGGATCGTAGGCCGGGACTTTGAGCGCGAAGCCTTGGGCTTTGGCGTTCTTTCGCTCCTCGATCCGGCGCGCGACGAACACCGAGCTTGCGCCACCGCCGCCGAGCGCCCGCACCACATAGAAGGCGCCGATGGTCTTTTGAGGGAGCAGCCAATCCGGCAACGCCGTGCGCCGCGTCTCGAGCGGCACTGCGAACACGTCGCTCGGCACCTCGACCGGCAAACCAGCAATGCGCTCGAGTACCCCGGAAACCGCGCTCGCCACCGCAACCGGCAGATCGACCACCAGCTCGTTGATGGCCAACGTCAACTGCTGGGGAGTCGGTGGAACTCCCGAACGCACCGTACGCTCGACCAAGCCCGCAAGCGGCGGCACGTCGGCGATGACCGCGATGGCCATCGGATCTTCTTCAATTACCCGGCGCAGTGCGCCGGACATCAAGCGCCGCAAATCGTCGAGCGCGTGTCCGAGCTCGCTGAGCACGTCGCTCCCGCCGCCCGCGTTTTCGATCAGCTCCGTTTGACCGCGTGCCCTCGCGACGAATGAAAGCGCGCGCCCCAGGCGTTGCACCACGCGCCGCAACGCTTCACCGCGATACGAGCCGCCGGCACCGAGTCCGCGGCTGAGGCGAAGCACACGCGCCGCAACGCGCGCCGCGTCGTCGACCGGGCTCGGTCGAACGCTGCCCTCGGCGGCGTCCGCGTGTTCCGCGTACGGATTCAAGAAGGCGACATAGGCTTCGAGCACCATGCGCACGTCCGGATTCGTCGAAGCCTCGGCGATCGATTCGAAGCTCTGCGGCTCGGACAAGAAATGCGCGACCGATAGCAGCAGATCGCTGGGTTCGGCGACGCCTTCACGAACCGCCGAATCGAAGCTGCGCGCCAGTGTGGCGCAAGCGATGCGATTCACGAGCGGATCGGGGCGACTCGCCAAGCGGCGCAGCATGACCTGCACCGCGCGCAGCACGCGCCCGCGCACGCCCACGTCATCTTCGCCGCGCGCGCCCTCGAGATCGACGAGGTGCAGCAGCGCCTTCAGTCGGCGTTGTTCGCCGAGGGCTGCCCCGTTCGAGTGCTGCGCTTGTTCGACGCTCGACTCCGCTTCGAGCACCCAGCTCCCCAAACGATCGTAGAGGCGATCGATGTCCGGTGCGCCCGCATCGTTGTCACCCGGGCGGCGACCGAGCAGCAATAGATCCGACAAGCGCGGGGTTTCGAGCACGCCGAGATCGAGATCCGCCAACGCACCGACGACGTACGGCAGCACCTGCAAATCATGGGGATCGTGCGAACCGATGAAGTCCATCGCGCGGTGCCCAGCAGCCAGGGCCGAAATCGCGAGTTCATACGCGGCGCGCGCCCCGCGGGTCTCGTATGCGTTGAGCGCGCGACGCACGGCACCCACCAGCTCGGTGTCTTCGTCCTGCTCGCGATCCAGGATGCGAATCGTGCGCTCTGCCACGCCACGCAACACCGAGCCTTGAGCTTGCGCGCGCGAGGCGAGCGTCTTGCGCAGCGTTTTGGCCGCACTTTCGCCGAACGTTTGGCTGTTCAGATCGCTCAGCAGGGTCGCCACTGCTTCCGCAACGTCCGGACGACGGGTAGCAGCGATGACGTCGAGCACGGCTTCCGCTGCGTCGGGTTCGGCCTCGATCGCGCGAGGCAAGCCCATCACCAGCGCGCCCACGATCCCCGGATCGTTTTGCGCGATCGGGCCTTCGATCAGACGCTTGCACGCGCGCGATGCGCCATCCGGATCGGACGGCAGCGTACCCACCAGCGACACCGCGGCGCGTCGCCACTCGGTCGGGCTCAGATTCGGATCGAGCGCGCTGTCGATTTCCTCGCGCAGCCCGCCGTCCACGGCGGAGAGCAAACCGCGGGCAACCGCCGCGTGTCGCCACACGAGTGGCTCGCGGTCCGCGAGTAACACTTGAAAAATACCGCGGACAGGCTCCGCGAGCAGCAAATCCTTGGGGTAGGGATCGCCCTGTTGCGCGCGCACGACGGCTTCGCGCGCGGCATGCTCGATCAATTTGGCGGCCAGGCGCCGTGCGGGGAGCGTGCCGCTGCGAGCACGATCGAGCCAGCGTTCGCGCAGCTCGCGGCGCGTGACCAGGGTGAGCGCGAGCGCGTCTGCGTTGACCGAGGAACCCACGGGCAAGTCGAACAGCAGGCTGATGCGCGCGCGAATTTGCGCGGCTTCCAGAGCTTTTCCAGAGCTCAGCGCCATGCGCGCGGCGACCGCCGCGAACGTGCCCGCCGTACCGTCGTACACGCGTCCAAAGACGCGCCGACCGAGCTCGCGACGCGGCTTCCCCTGCGGCAACGCCGCCGTGATTTCGTACAGGGCAACCGCGGCGGGGCCGGGTGCGATCCAGTCCAAATCATCGACCAAACCGCTATCCAGCGCGATGCCCATGACGCGGCTGAGCACTTCTGGCGCGATGCCGTCGAGCGGCGGTGGCCCCGACGCACCACTGCTCTGTCCGAGTGCAGTGATGGCTTGCCGGAAATTCGCTCTGCGTTCGGTGTCGTCGTGCAGACGCACCAGCGTGGCGAGGGCTTCAACGGGATTTGGGCGGCCGCGCATTGGCTGAGAACTTGCTGAACGTTAGAGTGTAACGGACATTTGCTCAGCGAACCCACGCTATTTCTGAACAGAATGAGTGTGCGCAACTCGCCGCAGCTCGCCTGAAACGTGCGACGCTTCACGCCTCCGCGAGCGAGATCGAAAGCCGACACGCGAACGCGCGTTCACACGCGCGCTGTAGACGGCTCGCAACACGAGCGGTGCACCGCATCCCTAAACCCATGAATTGCGCGACACTTTCGGCGTGCGCGCCGCAATCCAGCTGCCTGCCAAAACCTGGCCCAGAACTTGTAGGAGCGAGCTGAAATTTCGCAGAGGAGACTGCCCACAATGTACGCAAAGCCCCGCTTCTGGCTGATTGGTTGTTCGCTCGTCGTCTGCTTCGCCTCAGGTTGCGCGTTGGACAAGAAAGACGACGAAGCGGACGCCTTCCGCGAAGCGGTTCCGCAAAAGGAGTCCGTTGCACTTGCAGGGCCCGACTCGAACGGCTCGGCTTCGAGTTCGACCGCGGCAGTCGCGCCATCGCTGCGAACGTTGGGCACCACGCCGACGACGCAGTATGCGAAGTGGTACGGCTTCACGCGCGAAATGCGGCACGGAGTCAATCAGGTCACGGCGAGCGTGCTCGGCGGCGTGTGGACCATCCTGCACGTGGCGCCGACGGCGATCAGCGCGGATAGCGCAACTTGGGGGCCATACACGGACGCGCTCGAGCCGGCCAGTTATCGCTTCAGCATCACGCGCGTCGCTCAGGACGAGTACCGCTACACGCTCGACGGACGTCCTAAAGCTTCGACCAACGAAGCGGATTTCCGCACCGTCCTCACGGGTCACGGCTACGGAAAGCCGCACGCGCTCTACGGTCAAGGTGACTTCACGATTGATCTGGACGCCGCGAAAGCGCTCGACCCATTCGCGCACGCGGATGACTCCGGGACCGTGCACATCGACTACGAAGTGCCCCCCGATTTCTTCGAAAGGAAATCCGCCGCAACGAGCACGGGCACGATCACGGCCAAGGTCGATCCCGAAGGCGAGGCCGAGTACACGGTCGAATCAGTGGCGAACCACGACCGCAGCGGCAGCATTCACGTCGACGCGCACGTCGACATTGCCGAAAGCAAGGACACGAAGCTCGAGGACGTCGTGATCGACAGCCGTTGGGCCGCGACCGGCGCGGGCAGGGCGGACATCGACTTCACGGGCGGCGACCTGCCGAGCGCCATCCCCATGGTCGACGCGGTCGAATGCTGGGGCACCGATTTCACGCAGACCTACTACAACGATTCGGTCGCCTTCTCGCCCACCGTTGGTGAGGAGAGTGCGTGCGTGTATCCAAGCAAATAATACCGTAAGCTGCGGCGCGCATGAGCACGCAGCCACAAAAAACCGGCATTCTCTTGGTCGCCCACGGCACCGTGGCACAGCTCGCTGATCTGCCCGCATTCGTGGCGCGGATCCGCCATGGTCGCCCGGCGCCCGCGGGCTTGGTCGAAGAGCTCACCCGTCGCTATGAAGCGATTGGCGGCTCACCCTTGCTGAAGGTGACCGAAGAGCAAGCGCGTGCGCTCGAGAGCAGGACCGGTTTGCCGGTTCTGCTCGGCATGCGTCTTTGGGAACCGAGCGTGGAAGGGGCCTTTCGCGAAGCCGCTCGGCGCGGCATCGCGCGCCTGGTGCTGGTTCCGCTCGCGCCCTTCAGCGTCGAGGTTTACGCCGCAGCCGCTCGGCGCTCGCTCGAAAGCGTGCGCGCCGAACTTTCGGAGGCCACGCCGGAGCTCGTGGTGTGCGAACCGTGGGGCACGGAGCCCGCGTTCGTCGACGCCCATTGCGACGCGCTGCGGGCGCAGTTGCGCATCGACTCACGTGACAGCGCAGTCGTGCTCACGGCCCACAGTCTGCCTCGCGCGGCGATCCGCGCCGGCGATCGCTATCAGGCCGAGGTCGAAGCGAGCGCACGCGCCATTGCCGGGCGCCTCGGGCGTCCTTGTGAATTGGCCTATCAGAGCCAGGGCGCAGACGGCGGTGAATGGCTCGGTCCGGAGCTCCGTCAAACCTTCCAGCGCTTGGCCCAAACCGGGGTGCGACAGATCACGCTTTCGCCCTTCGGCTTCCTGGCTGACCACGTGGAAACTCTGTACGACCTTGATATCGAAGCGCGCGCTTGGGCAGCCGCACTCGGGCTTGGCTTCGAGCGCGTCCCTGCGCTCAACACCGCACCCGGCCTGATTGACGCGCTTTCGGCCGTGGCGCTGCGCGCTTTGGCCGCACCGGCCGCTCTGCCTACATCGTCGTAAACGAACCCGGTGAGCGCGATAGGCGCAGCCACGGCCTTGGTCTAAGATCGACTCGCCGCATGAAGTACACGATCCCACCGCTTCGACTTCGTCTGTTGGGCTTGTTCTTGGTGCTGGTCCTCGGGGTCGGTTGCCCGTGCGTTCGTAGCGCCGTCAATGGCAGCCCTGGGCTCCGCTGGTGGCTGTTTTCCAACTTCGGCGCGCAGCGCATGTGCCCAGAGATGTTGAAACGCGGTGTTCCGCTGAAGCTCATCCCCAACGGCAATACGGTTGGCCGCCTGTATCCCGAGCAATGCAACTACCAGGTCAACGATCAGCAGCAAGCGGTCACGCTCAGCTTCGCCGGCACCGGCTCGGCCTGGACCCCGATCGCCGGCCGCGTGGGCTTCTCGGTCGCCACTAGCGTGCAGTACGGCATGGACTTCTACATGGCAGAAGACGCTATCTACGTGTGGGCCAAGCCGCGCAGCGTGCCCTTTGGGCCTGAATTCAAGATCGGGACAATCGAGAACAAGCTGGTGAATTGGGCGGCTCAGGGGCCCGCAGGCTACATGGCCACGACCTTCGGTTCGCAGATCGCGCAGAGCCAGATCGCGAGCGGCTTCACCGTGATCCACGCCGACAGTGGCGACGAATTCGCGCTCGGACAGCTCCAGCCGCCAATGCACCCGCCGAAGCCGTTCAACTTGCCGTCGGGCAGCCGCTACGCCTTCGTCAACGACACGACCGAGGTGCGTTCGGAGCAAATCGACATGATCGGCCCGTTCGAAGTCGCCGAGAACGGGCAGGCTCTTTTTTGCCGCTTTCGCCTGACCGGCCCAACGCTCGACGTGCTCGTTCTACGGCGCGGCACCGGTGATCTGTGGCGCCGCGGGTTGCAACTCGGAGCTGCGCTGTCGCCACCTCCTGAACCTCCGGTGATGCAATTTCCGTTGGTTCCGGGCAGCGAACAACATCAGAAGATCCCGCTCCCGCAGGGCCAATACTACATCGTACTCGACAACAGCTCGAAGGTCGGCTCGGTGAATCCGCCCTGGAATCCGCTCGGCGTGGTCGGCGGCAACACAGCCGTAGTCGCCCACGTCGTCGAACTAGGCGACGCCGACGACGCTTTCTAGGGCCTTGCCCACAAACCTGCCTTTCAAAAAAGAGTGGGCGCTCGCGACCCGGCATCGCACCTCGAAGTGCACCCAGTTCCCGTCCCTCAAAAGACTGAAGAGGGGACTAACCGCCAAGCCGCCAAATCCTCTCAACGTCCTAGAGCCCGAAGCGCCCACCGGAGCTCACGATGAGGTTGTGGGGGCGCGACACACGTCGCGGCGAGTCGTGTGTTCGACTGGTGCAGCGTTTGGTCAGTGAACCCCAATCTCCCTTGGCGGCTTGGCGGCTTGGCGGTTTCCCCTGTTCTCGTCCGCGACGCCGTAGGATGGGCGCTGGTGAGACGTGTTGAGTGACCATCAAAACCCTCTTTTTTAGGCGCTGGGGGGGATGTTCCGGAGTGGTGTTATAGAGGGAGGTTCGGAGGAGCCATGCGAATGCCGTCGATCGACTTTTCACGAGCCGCGCTCGGTGCTGTCACCAGGATTTGGGCGGGGGCGATTGTGCCGATCGCGTTGTGTGCGTTTGGGCTGAGCACGGGTTGCGCGCGCGGACCAGATCTGCGCGTGGATGGCTTGCCGATCCGCAAGGTGGTCGTTTACCGGAACGGAGTTGGCTACTTCGAGCGCTCCGGTGAGGTCGAAGGCGAGTCGGTCCAGTTTCGCATGCGCCAGCGCATGGTCGGGGATTTCTTGGCCACGCTCGCCATCGTCGAACGAGGCGGTAGCTCGGTGCAGGCCGCCTCGTTTCCACTCGACGTCTCGGAAGACGACCCCGACGCACCCGATCCGCAATTCATGCGCACACTGCAGGCTTGGGACAATCCGGAGCAGGCGCGAGATCCGCGCAACAATGGCCGCGATAAACTGCGTGACGTGACGCTCCGCCTCGACGGCAAGCAGCACGATCTCGCCGTAGGTTACGTCGCAGCAACGCCGGTTTGGCGGCCCTCTTACCGAATCGTGGTGCAGAGCGGCGGCGCGGATCTGCAGGCATGGGGCATCGTGGAAAATGTCTCGGGTGAAGATTGGAAGAACGTGGAGCTCGCGCTGGTCGCAGGTGCCCCCTTGGCCTTCGAGTCCACGCTCGGCGATCCTGTAACGCCGCCACGTCCAGTCGTGACTGACTCGGGCGAAGTGATCGCCGCCGTTCCAGAAGGCGTGACGTCGCTGAACGAACGAGAAGGAGGCGCCGTTGTCCGCGTCGGTCAGGCGGAAGCGCCGGTCGCTCCGCCGCCACCACCACCCGCTCCCGCGGCAGCGAGCGCCCCCGCCCGACTACAAGCCAGCGCTTCGGGGGGTGCAGGCCGTGCCGCTCCCAAACCCAAGAAATCCGCCGCACGCGAAGAAATCGCGGACGAAGAGGAGGCCGCGTACGATGACGCCAAGTCCGACAAGTTCGAATCGCGGCGTGTGGCAGCGAACGAGCTCAGAAAACCGTCAATCAGCCCACCACGCCGGATGAGCGCATTGGCGGCGGTCGCGGTGGACTCGGGCGCGACGCGCTATCAGTTGCCCGTGCGCGTCACGGTGCCCGACGCCAGCGCGACGATGGTGCTGTTGATCAATCAGCGCGTGCCAGGCGAAGCCGTGTTTCTGTTTGCGCCCGACGGCGGCGTGCCGGACTCGAGTTCGCACCCATTCCGTGTCGCGCGTTTCACCAATGCGACCAATGGTCTACTCGAACGGGGCCCGATCGCGGTCTTCGAAAAAGGCGCGTTTCTCGGCCAAGGCATGCTCGATCCATTGCCGCCAAAGGCCACGGCGACGGTGCCGTTCGCACTCGAACGCAGCTTGGCCGTCGAGAGCGACCGCCAGAACTTGGAGCTCGGAGCGCGGCTGTTCAAGATCGAAGCTGGGGAGCTGGTCGTCGAGCGCGACAGCGTGACGCGCACCCTGTACAAGATCAAAAACGGCAGCGAGCAGAGCGCGAAATTGCTCGTGCGCCATCCCCGGCTCGGGGCTGCCCGCTTGTATAAACCACCAGCCGGCACGGAGGACAATCTCGGGACTGGTAACGCGCTGATTCCAATCGTGGTTCCGGCGGCGGCCCGGGCGGAGCTCACGGTCGAAGAGCGCCGCCCCACACAGGAGCAAACCGACTGGCTATCGCCCATTGCGGACGAGGCGATCAAGGCTTACTTGGCCGATCCCCGCGCAGATCGCGCGTTGGTCACCTCCCTGAGCCAAGCCTGGGCTGGACGCGATGCGTTGAAGAAGGCCAGTGACGAGCGAAACGCGCTCGTGCAGAGCCAGGCGGAACTCGAAAAGTCAGCGCGCGAGACGCGGCTCAGCTTGGAAGCGATCGAGAAAAACAAGCAAGCCGGAGATCTGCGCGCCAAGTTGACCGCCCGGCTCGCCGATGTCACGAGCCGACTCGACCAGATCACGAAGAAGCTGGTCGAATTGAACATGCGCGCTTCCGAACTCGAGGTCAGGTTTCGCGACGCGATTCGCGAGCTCAAGCTGACGACTCCGCTGCCCCCCAAAGACTGAGATCAGCGGCAAATTGCTGAAAAGTCCGTGGTTCTTCCCGGTTGTGCCAGTTGACAAGCTCGGGAGCCTGCGTCACAAAAGCGCATCGATGATCGAGCCCGCGGAAGTCGAACGCCTGCTGAAAGCGCGCTTCAGCGACGCAGAGCTCGAACTCGTCGATCTGACGGGCACTCAGGATCACTACCAGGCGCGCATCGTCTCGCGCGCCTTCAGTGGGAAATCGCTGCTCGAACAACATCAACTGGTGTACAGCGCGCTCGGTTCCGCGATGAACGGAGCCATCCACGCGTTGGCACTCAAGACCTACACGCCCGAAGCCTGGGCCAAAGTCAGCGGAGGATCAGATGGACGAAGCCTTGCGTGAGCGCATCAAGAGCACGATCGACAGCCACAGGATCGTGCTCTTCATGAAGGGCAACAAGAACTTCCCGCAGTGCGGGTTTTCGGCCCAGGTGCTCGGTCTGCTCAAGCAGAACGGCGCCGAATTTCGCGACGTGAACATCTTGGCGGACGCGGATTTGCGCAGCGGCCTCAAGGAGTATTCGAACTGGCCCACGTTCCCGCAGCTGTACGTGGACGGTCAGCTGGTTGGCGGTTGTGACATCGTGACCAGTTTGAACGAAAGCGGCGAACTCAAGGCGCTGCTTGCCGGTAGCGGCAACTAAGGGCGCCCTAACGCGCAGTTCCCAGGCCGAGCGCGCGCGCGGCGTCCAAGCCCGCGCGCGACGCCCGGTTTCCGTCGCGAAACGGGAAGGTGAGTCGCGATGGGTGGTTGGGGCGCACGGAAATCATGCCCAATTCGCTGCCCATTCGGGTTGCGACCGAGTCGCGGCTCAGAGAGCCTGCGGCTCGGTCGATAGCGTCGAAGGCGTGACTGCGACGAGCAGGATCGGTGCCTCCGGGCAGCACTTCGGCTTTCAGAACCGGCACATCCGTGAAGCCGTCCATGAAGTAGATCAGCGAGCCAACGGCGGCCCCAGGTGTTGCACCCAAGAACCACGAGCCCACATGGTGTGACTCGCTGTCCGCGCAACGCGCAAACAGAGCGCCATCCGTTGCGCCCAAAGCTTCGGCCAGGGCATCGGCCAAGAGAAAATAGTCAGCGCGTTGGTCTTCCGTGAAATACGGCACGACGTAGGGGCCCGAGAAAACGAAGCTGACGCCGCTGAGGTTCTTCGCTCCGAGCGGGGGGAGGGCGCGTGCTTCGATCTGAGCGTCGAACCGCTCTTGGGCCATTAACGAATTGGCCTTGGCCCAGATCAGTTTGGTCGTCTTGGTGTCTGCATCCCGCCGCATGAACGGCGCGAGCGCGCTGCTCTGACTCAAATCTAGGGCAGGGCCGCGACGCAACAATACCAGCTCGACTTGCCAGCCTTCGACGTCTGCGGGGCCAACACTGCCGCCGCGCGCTACGCGCGAACGGGACTTGGCGCAGGCGGCGCTCGCGATCACCGCGCGTTCGTGCTCGATATTGCTCGCGTTGTAGGTCGGTGCTTGGGCGCTGGCGATTGCACTGCCAGCGGGACTTTGGCCGAGTAAGTGTTCGAAAGCGGCGATCGGTGATTGCTTGTCGGGTGACAAGTATCGATACGCGACTCCGAGCGCGCACACCATCAAACCCAAAATCAGCAACGGCGCGAGCACGCGCTTCACTGCTACGAGGGCACTCGATCCCTTGGCGCGCTGCTGCCCTGGTGGTCGTGAAGCGATCGGCGCGCGCTTCGCGCCCTCGCTCAACAGTTGCGCCATTTGTTGGATGCGTCGCTCGATCAAGTCCTCGGGCAAGCTGTCCCACTGCTGAATGGTGCCCTTGAGGTCGGCGCGCGCCTCCGTGGCGCCTTTGCCAACGATCAAAAACTGTCCTTCGATGCGCGGTTTGCCCGGCCAGCCGCGCCGCTGCAGTTCGGCCTCGACCATGACCTGGATCCGCTGGACGATTTGCTCGTCGCTGAGCTCAGCCGACACAGACTTCAGGCTACCCTAGGACGGCGCGGAGCGTCCATGGGGGCAGTAGTGCTAGCGTCGAGTCCATGGTGCGCCCCCTGATTCTGCTCAGCAACGACGACGGCTACCGCTCGCAGGGTATCAACGCCATGAGGCGAGCCCTGAGCGAATTCTCGGAGGTCGTGGTGTGCGCTCCCGAGATCGAACAGAGCGCGACCAGTCACGCGCTGAGCGTGCATCGACCGCTACGCGTGTTCGAGCCGGGGCCAGGGATCTTTTCGATCGATGGCACCCCGGCGGATTGCGTTTACGTCGCGCTGCATGGGAAAACCCGGATCTTGCCGCGCTGGCCCGACGCGGTCGTGTCGGGGGTGAACCACGGGGTGAACTTGGGTGACGACGTGTTCTACAGCGGCACCGTGGCCGCCGCGCGCGAGGCTGCGCTCAAGGGGATCCCCTCGCTCGCCGTGTCGACGCCGTTCGACGCGGACATGGACCGCGCCGCAGAACTCGCGCGGCGCGTCGTTCAGGCATTGCTGCTTCGCCCGGTGACGACACCGCTGTTGCTCAACCTGAATGTTCCAAAAGGCTACACTACGTTGCGCTCGACGCGGCTCGGCCGCCGCATCTACCACGACGAAGTCGACTTTCGACGCGATCCGCGCGGCCGCGAGTACCTCTGGCTCGGCGGGCCGAGCGCGGAGAGTGAGGCCTTGCCCGGCTCGGACACCGAGGCCTTCGACGCGGGTGTGGCCAGCTTGACCGCTCTCTCGCTCGATCTTTGGGCGCGCGAGAATGAAGAGTTTCTGACCCGGTTGGTGGCGGACGTGGTGTGACCCACCTCGACTAATCACCCCGCGTTCTTACATTTGTGCGTTTGCGCCGGGCCGACTACGATGCCGGGCATGGCGGTTAGAAAAGGCACGTTCGCCAAACCGAACAAGCCGGTCCCAGCTCGCTCGCAGCCAACACCGCGCGGCGTCGAGCTCAAGAAGGCAGCGGAGCTGTCTTCGGACAAACCATTCCGCCTCGACGAGACACCCCACTTCGACTCGCTCGCGTATGTGCGCGGCTTGATCCGTGAAGTGCCCGATTTTCCACAGCGCGGCGTGCTGTTTCGCGACATCACCCCGCTGCTCGCCGACCCACGCGGCTTTCACATCGTGCTCGACATGATCGCGCATCGCTTCGTGGGCGAGCAAGTGGACGCGGTGGTGGGCGTCGAATCGCGAGGGTTTATTTTCGGCGGTGCGCTCGCCGCGCGGCTCAACACCAGCTTCGTGCCAGTGCGGCGCCCTGGAAAGCTGCCACGCGGTACGGACAAGGTGAGCTACTCGCTCGAATATGGCGAGAGCGAGTTAGAGATGCACCGCGATGCGCTGCGCGAAGGCGCGCACGTGGTGGTGGTGGATGATTTGCTGGCAACGGGAAGCACCGCGGCTGCGGCCGGTGAATTGGTCGACCGCCAGGGCGCGTGCGTGATCGCCTATGCCTTCGTGCTCGAGCTGGGTTCCCTGGGCGGTCGTGATCGGCTCGCGCCCACGCCCTGCCTTTCGATCCTCCGCTACGACTGAGCTGCCGTCACAACACGCTTGCTGGAAAAGCGATCACTTCGGCCAGTTCACGCGCGCCCGTCGCGAGCATGAGCAAGCGATCGAAACCGAGCGCGTTGCCCCCAGCGCGCGGCATGCCGCTGATCAGCCCCGCAAGAAAGCGTTCGTCGATAGCGTAGGTCGGACGACCCTCGCGGGTGCGGCGCCGCGTGTCGTCCTCGAAGCGAGCGCGCTGTTCGAGAGGATCGGTGAGCTCGTCGAAGCCATTGCACAGCTCGACGCCGCCCACGTACAACTCGAAGCGTTCGGCAACACTCGGATCATCGGCCGACAAGCGCGCGAGCGACGCTTGATTGGCCGGGTATTTCCAAAGAAATAGCGGTGCCGGCTCGCGTGCGAGGCCGGGCTCCACCAAGTCCACGTAGAGCTCGAAGTAACGCGCCTCGTCCGTGTGCGCGAGGTCCACCGCGTCGGCGATCCCCGCGTATTCGCGGAACGCTTCGCGCACGGTGATGCGCTGAAACGGCAACGTGAGTTCGTAGCGCTGCCCCGTGGCCCCAATCAAGCGCGCTTCACCGGACACGCGCTCGGCTACGGCCCGGAGCAACTGCTCGGTGTCCGACAGCACTTGCGGCAAGCCGGCGAAAGCGCGGTACCACTCGAGCATGGTGAACTCGGGTTCGTGCCATTGCCCGAGTTCGTCCAAGCGGCTGGCCCGCGCCACCTGAAAAACCCGTGGAAAACCAGCCGCGAGCAGCCGCTTCATGTGCAGCTCGGGCGACGTGATCAGGTAGCCGCCGTGGGCGGGGATCGCATCCAGGTGCAGATCGACCCCGGGGGCCGGCACGCGCAAGGGAGTTTCGACTTCCAAGAATTGCTCGCGCGCGAAATAGTCGCGCACGGCGCTCAGCGCGCGGGCGCGCGCCTGCAGATTGCGCCCGACGCCCTGCCAAGCGAAACGCGCAAGGTCACCGTCTCCGCGTGGCTCGGGGCAGGGGGTTCGCTCGAGCACGATTGCCTGGCCGAGAATTCGGCCATCGAACACGCCCTCGACGATCAGCAGATCGCCAAGTGATAAGCCTTCCGCGCCCAGGTCGACGCTCAGACTCGAAAACGCATCCGTGAGTTCGCAGCCATCGCCGACAATGACGCTCAGGCGGCCCGCGACGCGCACGCGCTGCTCGCGTGGAATGCGGGCCGAGTCGCTCGGCGAAAACGGCGTGTCCACCGGCTCAACCGCCGTGGAAGGCGCGCACGGCGAAAGCCGCGATTTCTGAGCCCATCCACGGAGCCATCAGCGCCAACACCACGGCAACGACCAGCAAGCGCGGCAGATGGCCGAGCGTTGCGTCCTGCACTTGGGTTGCAGCTTGCAACACCGCAACCAGCAACCCGACGAGTGCGGCGATCGCGACGACAGGCAGCGATACGGCCACTGCGAGCAGCAGTGCCTCTTGACCCAGGGCAGCCAGCGCTGACCCGGACGGCATTTCAGTTGCCCCCGTCGCCCGCGTCTGTGGACGAGTCGGCGTCAGTTGCGGCGTCGGCGTCAGTACCTGCGTCGGCCGTCGAGTTGCCCGAAGGAGTGTTGCCGTTGGGCTCGCAGCGCGTGTCTGTGAAGCGATCGTCGACATAGCAGCAGCGCGGAACGTCGTTCGTGTTGACCAGCTTGCACACGAGGCCGTCAGCACAATCGTCGTTCGTTGTGCTGACGTCACCGCAGCGCTCGCCCTCGCTCTGCTTCGCGCAGCCGGGCACCACGACGAACAGAACCAGAGCAGGAACGAGCGTGGCCAAGGACGCGAAACGGGCAGGGGAAAAGCGCATGCTGGGGGCTTCCTACCAGGGGTTTCCGCGGCTGTCACGCCTGCGAAACGGCCAAAAAGCTAGGCGCGGCGCTTGTCCTTGGCTTCGACCGCGGCGGCAAACAGGCGCAAATAGGAAACCGCGCTCATGATCGAGAAAACCAGGGAAATGTAGACCAGGGCGCGGCCGACATACACCAAGTCCACCATGCCCAGATCGAGCGGGCCGAGGCTCAGGTGGTAGGGGTAGCCGAGGATCAGCGCCAGGATGCCGACCATCTGCAGGGCGGTTTTGCTCTTGCCGTCATCTCCAGCCGCGATCACCACCCCCTCACTACTGGCGATGCTGCGCAGGCTGGTCACGGAGATCTCGCGCGCCAAGAGCAACACGACCGCCCACTCGGGGATCCGCCCCATGGGCACCATGTACACCAGCACCGCCATGACAAGGAGCTTGTCCGCCAGCGGATCCATGAACTTGCCGAGCACGCTGACCACGTTCATGCGCCGCGCCAAGTAGCCGTCGAGCAAGTCGGTGATTGCGGCGGCCGAGTACACCAGCGCGGCCCACACGCAATCCTTGGGCGAGCCACGACCAATCAGCATGATCACGAGCGGGATGATGGCCACGCGCGCCATCGTCAGCAGATTGGGGACGTTGAACGCGTCCTCGGTCAGCGAGCGCCGGCGGCGCTTGCGCTCGCTGAGGGGCAGGCGATTCGGACGCCGAGATAGTAAACCAGCTTTGGCCATATCAACCCAGATCGACTAGCACCGAACCGCTGCCTGAAAAGGCGACGAACCCGGGTGCCTTGAGCGGCGCGGCCTCCAGGTCCAACGGATGCCCGAGCAAGCGCCCGACCCACCCCACCACGTCGTCCGCGCGCACGGCGAGTTTTTGGTTCTCGGTTACCTCGAGGACGCGCGGCGGCTTTCGGCTCTCGATCAGCACAGTGCCTCGTCCGGTGATCTGCACCATCGAGACGGGTTCACCGCCACCACGCGGCAAACGCCCATTTTCGTGCTGCGCGGTGCCCGCGTAGCCAACCAAGCAAGTCTCGCGCACGTACACGTAAGCGGAGCTGAGTTCGAGCGCGGAGAGCTCGCGCTCCGGCGCCGCGCCCACCAAGATTTGCCCCGCGCCGCTCAACAGCACCCAGGGCGAACCGGGTCCTCCGAGGGGCTCGTTCAGGTCACGCCCGCGCATCCGGCGCATCAGCGGCGCATTGGTAAAAGCCGCGCCATGGGCGAGCAATCCGCGTACCGAATCACCGCGCACGGCCCAGGTGGTGGTGACCTCGATCAGGGCGGAGCGTCGACTCGGTGCCACCACTGGCTCAGGGCCGTCCACCTGAGGGCGGATGGAAGGGGTGACCCCGTTGCTCACGGCAGGCAAGAGCGATGTACGACTCAATTCTGCCGGCTCGGGGATGGCTGGCACTGCCGGACCAAAACGCCCTGGCAACGACGAACGACGGGAGCGCGGCGCACTCGGCACCTCCTCGCCAGGTTCGACTGCGCGCCAGCGCCCAGCGCGCGACATCGGTCCCAGTTCCGATTCGGCGCTCGCTCGTGAAAACCCCGCGTCGTCGGTCTCGAGTTCCTGAACGGCGTCCGCCGCAGCCGCGCGCACCTCGGCGCGCTCGGGTGGCTGCACACTGTCGGGCAGCTGCAGGCTTTGATCGAGCAGCTGCTGCATGCGTCGCACCAAGTGCGGCTGCCCAGCGCGTTCGAACGCGCCTCGCGCCCTCTCGAAATCACCCAAGCGCTCGTGAACGAGTCCCAGATAGCCCCAAGCGCGCACGTGGTCCGGAAAGCGCGCCGTCACCTCATCCAACGACTCGCGCGCGGCTTGGTATTGCCCGGTCTTCAGGTAGCACAGCGCGAGATTCACCCGCGGGCTGACTTCTTCTGGCCGCACGCGGATGATGTCCTGATAAATTTCTTGGGCGCGCGGGTAGAGGCCCAGTCGGAAATACACCACACCAAGCAGCCCTTGGCCCTCGATGTCCTGAGGCTGAACGCGCAGCGCGAGCTCGAGCTCTTCCTTCGCCTCACTAACGCAGTTGTCCTGTAGCAGCTCGCTGCCGCGATACAGGTGAAACAGGAAGTCTTCCCCGTCGAACTTCGACGAAGGAGCTTCGGAGTCGCGATCTTGCCGACGGATCGAAATCGGCGCCGGCGCGGTGGAAGCTACACTCGGCCGACGTGGAGGCGCAGTCGGCGCGAAGCTTGGCCGATGCGCCGCCCCGCGTTCGGCCCCATTCTCCGGCTCATCGCCCAATTCCGCCATGCTTGAACGATAACCTAGCGGGTCGAGAGCGAACCCAGAAAACTCGAAAGCAGGCGAATTCCAGCTGCTTGGCTCTTTTCGGGATGAAACTGAGTGGCCAGGACCTGATCTCGAGCGACCGCCGCCGTGACCGAATTGGGCCCGTAGGAGACCGTCGCTCTGGTGACGTCTGGCTCGGCCGGCACCGCGTGAAACGAGTGCACGAAATAGACGTGCTCGCCATCACCCCCGGCAGCGGTCAGCTCACGGTGCCCGCCACCGCGCAATTCGAGCGCGTTCCAACCCATGTGGGGGATCTTGATCCCGGGCGCTCCGAGCAATTTCTTCACGGCTCCCTTGAACCAACCCAGGCCTCGATAGCCAGGCGCTTCCTCGCTCGATTCGAACAGGATCTGCATGCCGAGGCAGATCCCGAGGTAAGGCTTGCCAGCACGCAAGTGCTCGAGCAGCACCTCGAACAGCTCCGGCCCGAGCGCGTTCAAGAAGCCATCGAAGTTACTCTGCCCAGGAACTACAATCGCGTCGGCGCGACGCACCAGGTCCGGATCCGCGCTGCGCACCGGAGCGATCCCATGATCGCGCCCCGCGAGTTCGAGCGCCTTCTCGACCGAGCGCAGATTGCCCAAGCCGACGTCGACCACCACTACGGACGTCACACCAACATCCCCTTGGTCGACGGCACGCCGGGAGCGCGCGGGTCAAACTCCGTTGCGGCGCGCAGCGCGCGGGCGAAGGCCTTGAAAGAAATCTCGACGATGTGGTGCAGGTTTTGTCCCTCGTGCAACACGACGTGCAGGTTAGCCTGTGCGGTGCGGGCGAACGCCTCGAAAAACACCTCAGCCAGCTCGACGTCCCAGGTCCCGATCTTGGCCTTGGGCAACGGCACTCGCCAGACGAAGAACGCACGCCCTGAGAGATCGAGGGCTGCCGTGACCAGCGCTTCGTCCATGGGCAAGGTCGCCGAACCATAGCGGCGAATGCCATGACGATCGCCGAGCGCGTCGAGCACCGCCTTGCCGAGCACGATACCAATGTCTTCGGTGGTGTGGTGGCCGTCGATCTCGACGTCACCCTCAGCTACGACCGTGAGATCGATCGAGCCGTGGCGCGCGATCTGATCGAGCATGTGCGAGAGGAAGGGCAGGGGGGTCTGGATTTTGGCGACGCCCGTGCCGTCCAGGTTCACCTCGACGCTGATCTTCGTCTCTTTGGTTTGGCGTTCGACCTTGGCGATACGCGCGGTCATTTCAGTTCCTCGACTTTCCAAGCGGCGTGCTCGCGCACGAGTTCGATGGTTCCCCCAGCTCCGTAGGCGAGGGTTGCGCGCTCACCCACGACCTCGAAGCGAGCGGTCGGCAGTGCGGCCTTGAGTGCCTCGATCAGCCGCGCCATGTCTTGCTTCTGCTCCCCCTCCCAAGCCGCCCGCAGCGTGGCTTCCGTAAGCCCCTCGCGCTGGTTGTCGGGGACAAACCGCAACAACAAGTCGTAGCGCTTGTTTTCGACCGCGCGGACGAACGAGAGCGCCGCAGCTTCCGGCGCTGCCTGGCTGTAGAGATCGATCGCGGAACCATCCACCCGCCACGCGCCGTTTTCGTAGACCAGGAGCAGCGGCTCGCCGTCCGCACCGGTCACCCGAGCGGTGATGCGCGCGGGCCCGTTCGAGGGTCGGTCGAGCGCTCGGACCAATTCTTGCGCCTGCTCAGGATTTTCCTGAAGCATTCTTTTGAACTGCTCGAAAGGAATGGTCTTTTTTGCGTCGTCACTGAGCAAGACATAGGCCTCGGCCAGCTGACCTCGCTGAACCGCTCGCGCATAAGCCGAGAGCACACTTTCCGGACTGCTGGTATTCGAGCCGCTCGCACACCCGAGCGCCATGGGCCCGGCCACGCACGACAGGGCAAATGCGACCGTCCGCGCGAGGCGACCGAAAAGCCGGGGGCGTGCTGAACACGACATGCCCGGGGGGATACCACAGCCCGAAGAGTCTCGCGACTTAGGTACACACACGAGCCGCACCGAGCACGGGCGCCGTCCGAAACTGACACGTCGCTGGATCTCTGGTCGATCCGTATTACTGTGGAAACATGCGTCCTGCCCCCAAACCACGTCGACCGGAGCAGCTCGCGATCTTGCCGCTCAGGAACTCGGTACTGTTCCCGATGTCGGTGGTGCCGATCAACGTCGGTCGCCCGCGCAGCGTGCGCTTGGTCGAAGAGCTGCTTGGCCAAGAGAGCGCAATGGTTGGCGTTCTCACCCAGAAGAACTCGGAGACCGTCGAGCCCACGTTCGAAGATCTGTACGCGATCGGCACCTTGGCGCGGGTCGTGAAAGTGATTCGTCTCGGGCCCTCCAACTATAGCGTCGTGCTGAACGGCCTCGGGCGATTCCGCATGCAAGCGACGACGGG